>Ga0247838_1005081_pt1 | contig 13546 bp, 10 predicted proteins | sample LaCruzMarch2015__5_FD_189097 | JGI IMG/M metagenome (GOLD analysis project Ga0247838, IMG submission 189097) | Freshwater microbial communities from meromictic Lake La Cruz, Castile-La Mancha, Spain - LaCruzMarch2015_15m | ecosystem: Environmental > Aquatic > Freshwater > Lake | place: Spain... | reverse complement strand
TGTCGGTGTTGACCTTCACAGACGAGGACGACGTTGTAACTCGTGCCAACGCCACGCGGTTCGGGCTGGCAGCGGGCGTTTTTACCCGCGATCTCGCGCGCGCGCACCGCGTTGCCAACCGGCTCGAAGCCGGAATCTGCTGGATCAACAACTACAACATCACGCCGGTCGAAATGCCGTTCGGCGGGCGCAAAGAATCCGGCATCGGTCACGAAAACGGCCAAGCCGCCATCGAGCATTACACGCAACTCAAGAGTGTCTACGTGGAATTGGGCGACGTCCAATGCCCTTACGAATGAAGCGCGCGTGATCGCGCATCAGCCACCAAACCCGGTTGTCCAATCATGAGCACTGGCGAAGTTTTCGACTACATCATCATTGGCGCAGGGTCGGCCGGGTGTGTGCTGGCCAACCGCTTGACGCAAGACGAAGGTGTTCGCGTCGCCGTGCTCGAAGCAGGCGGGCCCGATCACAGCATCTTCATTCACATGCCATCGGCGTTTGCCTATCCGCTCGCTGGCACGAAATACAACTGGCACTACGAGACTGAGCCAGAGCCGTTCATGAACAACCGCCGCATGCATTGCCCGCGCGGGCGGGTGATTGGCGGTTCGTCATCGGTCAACGGCATGGTCTACATTCGCGGCCACGCCTTCGACTATGACGGCTGGGCGCGCCGTCCGGGCCTTGAGAACTGGTCCTATTTCGACTGCCTGCCGTATTTCAAGAAATCCGAGACCCGGCTCAAAGGCGGTGACGCGTATCGCGGCAGCACAGGCCCGCTCTATGCCACCACAGGTCCGTGTAAAAACCCGCTCTACCGGGCGTTCATCGAAGCGGGCCGTGAAGCCGGTTATCCTGTGACGGAAGACATGAACGGCTACCAGCAGGAGGGCCTGGGCGTCATGGATATGACGACTTACAAAGGTCTCCGCTGGAGCGCTGCGCGGGCGCATTTGCGGCCGGCGCAAAAGCGCGGCAATGTCAAAGTCTACGCGCGTCACCTAGTTTCGCGCATTCTTTTCGAGGGCCGCCGCGCTGTGGGCGTGGAGGCTCTGCACCGCGGAAACTCCTTCCAATTGCGCGCTGCCCGCGAGGTGATCGTCTGCGGCGGCGCGATCAATTCACCTCAAACGCTCTTACTCTCCGGCATTGGACCAGCGGACGATTTGCAGCGCCTCGGTATTCCGGTGGTCCAAGACCTGCCGGGTGTTGGTGCCAATTTGCAAGACCACATCGAAGCCTATGTTCAGTTCGAATGCACGCAGCCGATCACGCTCTATAGCGCCACGAACCCGCTCGCCAAGCTCAAAATTGGCGTGGAGTGGATTCTGACACAAGGCGGGCTCGGCGGCACCAATCACTTCGAATCCGGCGGCTTTATCCGCAGCGAAGCGGGCGTGCAGCATCCCGACCTGCAATATCATTTCCTGCCCATGGCCGTAAGTTACGACGGCAGTTCTGCCGCCAAGGGCCATGGCTATCAGGCGCATGTGGGACCGATGCGGCCCACGAGTCGCGGCTCGGTGACACTGAAATCCGCCGATCCGCGCCAGCATCCGCGCGTGCTGTTCAACTACATGCAGACCGAGCAAGACCGCAAAGAAATGCGCGCCGGTATCAGGTTGACGCGAGAGATCTTCGCGCAGGCGGCGTTTAAGCCGTTTCGTGGCGCTGAACTGGCTCCGGGACCAGATGTGACGAGCGACGCGGCGATCGACGCGTTCATTCGCGACAAAGCCGAGAGTGCCTATCATCCCTCGTGCACGTGCCGGATGGGGATGGACCCGGAAGCGGTCGTTGATGGCATGGGGCGGGTGCACGGCGTAGAAGCCTTGCGGGTGGTCGACGCCTCGATCATGCCGGATGTCGTGAGCGGCAATCTCAATGTGCCGACGATTATGATGGCCGAAAAGCTCGCAGATGTCATTCGCGGCCGGACGCCCTTGGCGCCCGAAGTGGTGCCGGTGTGGGTGCACCCCAACTATAAAACGCAGCAACGCTGATGAACGCCTGTGAATTCATCAACGATGCAGAGCCGGTGCACTGCGATGAAATAGTAAACATGCATGCTGACTTGGAAAAGGGGAGCGTTTGCGAAGCCAAATCGTGGCTTCAAGGGTAAGCTCCTATGATGTTCACACCATCATCGACGCCTGACGCGCCGTGCAGCAACGGGGGCGAGCAAAACCAATCGGCGTTCTGCAAAGATGTTTCGCTGCGCCCCGACAAAATATGAATATTTACAGCATTCTAAATCATGGAGTTGTGCTGCGCTTTTCAGCGATATCAGCGCGAGCATAACGCCGGCTGCTTATGAGTTTCGCATTTAATTGCTGCAATGCAACCGCCGCGCGGAGTTCTCATAAATTCGCATTCCCAATTTCAAAAACGAATGAAATATTCAGACGGGTTTGCCTTGCAAATAGGCAGGCTGCTGGAAAGTTGGCTCGTGATGATCGTTGACTTTCCCCTCGCGGCGTTCGACTATTTCACTGCGAGTAGTCGCAAGCTTACTCTCAGGCGAGCAAGACGCTGGATCCACTCTGGAGGACTGTAAAGATGTTTCGACTCAGTAGCCGTTCACTGGCCGCAGGTTTTGTCGCCCTCACGGCGGCAACTGCGAGCGTTACGCCGTCTCACGCCGCTCCCGAATCCGCAGACCCGATCAAGATCGCTCTGTTCGATTGGACAAGCGTCAACATCAACGCAAAAATTCTCGGCGGGATTCTTACCAAGCTCGGCTACACAGTCGAGTATCCAACCGCTGACTATCTCTCGAGTCTGACCACGGGCTTGACCAACGGCGACGTCACGGTGGGCGTTGAGTTTTGGGATACGACTGCGGGCGAGGCCATGAAGGCATCTGACGCCACCGGGCAGACAGAGCGGCTGGGTGCGCTTGGCCCCCAGGCCAAGGAAGAGTGGTGGTATCCGCTCTATATGAAGGAAAAGTGCCCCGGCTTGCCGAACTGGGAAGCGTTGAAGGACCCCAAATGTGCGGCGGCTTTCGCAACTCCTGAAACCGCCCCGAAGGGACGCTATCTCGGTGGACCTGTGACGTGGGAAGGCTTCGACGACGAGCGCGTCGTCTCGCTTGGGCTTCCGTTCACGGTCGTGCATGCGGGCACCGACGGCGCGATGTTCGCCGAACTCGAGTCCGCCTATCAGCGAAAGGCGCCGATCATCATGTGGGTGTACTCGCCACATTGGGCCCCTTCCAAGTATGAAGGTGAATGGGTCGAATTCCCCAAGCACACCAAGGAATGCTACGAAGACGCCGCGTGGGGCAGCAACAAAACCGCCAAATACGATTGCGGCAAGCCTTTCGGCGATATCTGGAAATACTCGTGGAAAGGCATGAAAGATAAGTGGCCGGGCGCTTACAAGGTCGCCAAGGCCTACACCATCGATGTCAAAGAGCTGAATAAGATGTCTGGTGAAGTGGATCTTGACAGCAAGTCGATCGACGACGTGGCCGCTGCCTGGGTCGCCGCCAATGAAGCCAAGTGGAAGGAATGGGCTAAGTAACTTTTAGAACGAGTTCGTCCTGTGTCGAAGATCTGGCGTCTTTGCTGGAGACTCGGATGACCGCCTTTTTACGACCGCCATGGACCGGCGATTGCCTTGGCTTTGATCGCCGGTCCACCTGAACCGATTGTCTATAAAGCGGAAGACCCGACATGAACGATATCTCGCCGCTGCGCGCACACGCTGGAGCGATGGCGCCCGATACGCGTCCGGTCAAACTGGCATGCCGGAGCGTTTGGAAGGTATTCGGCGAGGGAGCTGTCGATTTCATTTCCAGCCGTGGCGCAACCGCTACGACGGAGGACTTCGCAGCCGCCAAGCTGGTTGGCGCTGTGCGCAATGTTTCGGTCGAAATCCGCGAGGGCGAAAACTTTATCGTCATGGGCTTGTCGGGCTCGGGGAAGTCAACGCTGGTGCGCTGTCTCTCGCGCCTCATCGAACCGACGTCCGGCCGCATCGATCTTGATGGAAAAGATCTGCTGCAAGCGAGCGACCGGGAGCTGATCGAAATCCGCCGTCACAAGATGGGGATGGTGTTTCAACACTTCGCGCTGCTGCCGCATCTGACGGTGCTTGGCAACGTCGCGTTTCCCCTTTCGGTGCAGGGCGTCGAGAGAAAAGAACGCGAAGCGCGTGCGCGCGAAGTGATCGAACTCGTCGGGCTGAAGGGCCGCGAGCAGTTCTACCCGCGCGAGCTGTCCGGTGGCCAGCAACAGCGTGTTGGTATCGCCCGCAGCCTTGCGGTGAAGCCAGAGGTCTGGTTCCTCGATGAGCCGTTCTCAGCGCTTGATCCGCTGATCCGGCGTGAAATGCAGGTCGAATTGCTGCGCTTGCAAAGCGTACTCAAAAAGACCGTGGTGTTTATCACCCACGACTTCGATGAAGCGATCCGCCTTGCCGACAGGATCGCCATTATGAAAGATGGCCAGATTATACAGATCGGCACGCCCGAAGATCTCGTGCTTCACCCCGCGACCAGCTACGTTGCCGAATTCACGCGCGACGTGCAACGCTCCAAGGTCATGTCGGCCGCCCGTCTGATGACCCCGGCAACGGCCACCGCACTTGCCGATCACGGAGGACAAGTGCGCCCGTCCGATAAGGTGGCTTCGTTTGCCGCCCAGATCGTGAGCTCGCGCAAACCCTTCGGCGTGGTTGACGATGCCGGCCGGATGCTGGGTGAGGTGACACCCGAAGCGGTGATCAACCTGCTGGCAGGCTGTGATCAGCCTCGCGAGGTTGGACCATGAGCATCACCGTCAACGATTTCCCAGGCCGCACCGCGCCAGTGTCGCCGTGGACGTTGATCTGGCCTGCGGCTGTTCTTTTCGTTGCGGTTCTGTATCTCATACCCAGCATCGCGCCGTGGGCGGTTAAATATCCAACCGAGGCCATTGTTCCTGTGGCCGATTGGACATCGGTTTTGATGAATTGGCTAAAAGTCAACTTTAGCTGGTTCACGCGCGGCCTGACCGAAATTTTCAACGTGCCGCTTAACTGGGCATTCAGCTTGCTGGCGAAGGGTTGGAAGTTCGGCACAGGCGCCGACGCGTGGATTCTGCCGCGGTTGTCGTGGATTGGCGTGTGCGCCGCGTTCGCCATTCTCGGCTATGGATTGGGCGGCCTGCGTTTGGCGGCACTTGCTGGCGGATGCATGCTCTACATCGCGATGTTCGGCCAGTGGGACAGCGCCATGCTGACCTTGGCACTCATTGTTATCAGCGTGCCTGTCTGTATCGTGCTGGGCTTGGCACTCGGCATCGTGGCCTTTCGCGTTCCCGCAATCGACCGGCTGATCATGACGCCGATGCTCGATCTCATGCAGACCATGCCGACGTTTGCCTATCTCATTCCCATGCTGCTGTTGTTCGGGAACAGTCCCGTTTCAGGCATGATCGCCACCGCGATCTTTGCAATGCCGCCGATGGTCCGCGCCACAATCCTCGCCTTGCAACGCGTGCCCTCTGAGATCGACGATTTCGGCGAAATGGCCGGCTGCACGAAGCGCCAGAAGATGATGAGCGTGCTGCTGCCCTCGGCCCGGCCGACGCTGATGATTGGCGTCAATCAGGTGATCATGCTGGCTCTTAACATGGTCATCATTTCATCGATGATCGGGGCTGGTGGTCTGGGATATGACGTGCTGCTCGCGCTTCGCGCCCTCAAAATCGGCCAGGGCATGGAAGCTGGGCTCGCAATCGTCGCCTTGGCGATTGCGCTAGACCGGCTGAGCCAGGCCGCCGCGCGGCAGAAGCCAGCGGTTCATAGCGACGGCGGCCCATTCTGGCAGCGCTATCCTTTGTTCGCCCTTGCAGTGGCGGCTCTCTTTGCAACCACCATCGCTGCGCAATTCGTGCCGCTGTTCCAAGCGTTGCCGAAATCGATGACATGGTCTACCGCGCCTTATTGGAAAGCGGGGGTCGATTGGATCAACATCAATTACTTCGATCATGTCGAAGCCTTCCGCTCAACGCTGATTATCTACGTGCTGAACCCGGTGCGAAACTTCCTCGAAGGTTTTCCATGGCTGGGTGCGCTTTTGCTGGTGGGCCTTGCCGGATACAGGCTTGGGGGTTTGAAACTTGTTGCGCTTGTCGTGCCGATGACGTTCTTTTGTGCAGCGACCGGGCTATGGGAAAAGACCATGGCAACGCTCTACCTGTGCGGGGTCTCCGCTCTGATTGCAGCGCTGGTGGGCATTCCAATTGGCTTTCTTGCTTCGCGCAGTGAACGCGTCCAGTCGTTCGTCAATCCCATCATCGACACGTTGCAAACGTTGCCGTCGTTCTGCTTCATCATTCCGGTCGTGATGTTGTTTCGGGTCGGCGACGTCACCGCGATGATTGCAACTGTTCTGTTCGCGATCGTTCCGGCCATCCGTTATACTAACCACGGCATTCGCCAAGTGCCCGTTGAACTGATTGAAGCGGCCAAGGTCTCAGGCTGCACGCAAGCGCAGACCTTCTGGCGCGTGCAATTGCCTCTGGCCTTGCCGGAGATCATGCTCGGCATCAATCAAACCGTTCTGCTGGCACTCAGCATGATCATCATCTGCGCCATGATCGGCACGCGTGATTTGGGGCAGGAGGTGTTCCTCGCACTTGCCAAAGCCGATGCAGGCCGAGGCATCACTGCGGGCTTTGCAATTGCCTTTGTCGGCATCGTCGCCGACCGGCTGTTGCGTGGCTGGGCCAACACGGTGCAGGCCCGCATGGGAATCAGGTAGTGGCGTGAGCAGTTACTGCGCTGTTAATGTCCCCGGCGGGCATCCTGCCGGGATAGGCCAGTCGCCTTGATGTGACCCGTTTGCGCTCGAAAGCGCCGTAACGGCGGCATAGCCGGCGAATTTTCGTAAAATTGAGTGGTCCTTGTTCACGGAACATAAGGCTGCATTTTGTAGGATTTTCTTTCATCTTTAGAAAGAATGATCCATGCGCCAGGTCCACGGCAACACAGATCTCTCGTCCCGGTCCCGTGAATGGCTGGTTGCAGCGGCCGCTTTCCGCCAGCAGTTCGTGCGCGACGAGCGGGGCACCACGGCCGTAGTTTTCGGCCTCATGTTTACCGTCCTCTTGCTGGCTATCGGGATGACAATCGATTATTCGCGCAGCGTCGACGAGCAGGCGCGTATCCAATGGGCGTTGGATGCCTCGGTTCTTGCTGCTTCAAACAAGATCGGCCAGGTAGATCAAGAAACTGCCGGCCGGGAAGTGGCGAACAAGTTTTTAGCGCAGAACCTTCCGCCCGGTAGCGCGGCCACCATAGACAGCCTCACTTTCAGTCCTGAAAATGGGTCCGTGTTTGGGACGATCAGTTCGTACGTGCCGATGACGGTGATGAGGGTTTTTGGCAAAGAACAGCTTGACGTCAACGCCCGGTCAACCGTGGTCAAAGGCAATGCCACGATCGAACTGGTCATGGTGCTCGATAACTCTGGCTCGATGCGTGACGATATGCCGACGCTGCGAGACGCCGCGAGTGGCATGACCGACATCGTTTTTGCTGGAGAGGATGGATCGGGCAAAGTCAAAGTCGGACTGGTGCCATTTTCCGCCTCGGTGAAAGTCGGCAGCAGTTACCAGAATTCCGGATGGGTCGATACGGACGGACTGTCGTCTCTTCATCGTGAAAATTTCAACGTCACCGGAGCTCCGCAGACCTATACGGAAGCCCGCGACGTCGACAAAACGCGCATGCAGCTGTTCAGTGATTTGAACACGACCTGGGCAGGCTGCGTGGAGTCGCGGCCAGGCGCGCTCGACACCAACGATACACCGCCCTCCAACGCGAACGGTGACACGCTATTTGTACCCATGTTCGCGCCCGACGAACCGGACGATGACAACTCATATGCCGCAGGATACGGCGACACATATGCCAACAACTACATCTCCGACTACGGCGGCACATGCCCGGTCGTGACACGGACGTGCCTCGAGTGGAACCGCAGAGGGACACGGTGCCTTCGCTATGCGCCGCTGCCGCCGATCGATGTCGCAAGTGCCCAGGCGCGAACTTGCAAGTATTCTAACGCACCGATCATTGATGGAACGGGCCCCAATTACAGTTGCTCCAGCACGCTGCAGCCGATTCAGGATTTGTCGGCTGACCTGGATACAGTAAAGAGTGCGATCACAAGCTTAGTCCACGGTGGCAACACGAACATTGGCGAAGGCACGATGTGGGGCTGGCGCGTCCTGTCCCCAAACCTGCCGTTCACGGAGGGCCGGTCGTATAGCGACGGGGAGAACAAGAAGATTATGGTTGTGATGACCGACGGACAGAACACCTATTCCGACGATAACAGCAAGCACAACAATTCCCAGTATGGCGCTTCGGGCTATGCCACGAGAGGCCGCTTGGGCGCGACGATGACTGAAGGCGGCTTCCGGCAGTCGATGAACGCAAAGCTGACGGCGGCCTGCACGAACGCAAAAGCATCCGGCATTACAATCTATACGGTCGCCTTCCGGCTTGAGAACGACGCGGCGACCCAGGCCCTTCTGCGCAGTTGTGCCACTTCGACAAGCAACTACTATGCGGCATCCAACACGTCTGCGCTAATCCAGTCGTTCCAGACCATCGGGCGCGATATCGCAGATCTCAGGCTCTCTTACTGAACCTGACAGACGCCTAGCAGGTGAGGGCGCATCGAACTGTTGTGCACACTTGCATGCTGCAATCCCGGACTTACCCGCGCAGCGCTGCCGGGGCAGCCGGGGGCTATAGCTAAGTCCCTCATGACGCGCGGTGTTTATTGCCGTCCCGAAATCTGACGCCTGTTGCACCCCTTACCGGCGCTCAGCGGGCATCCTGTGCACAACCTGTTGAAGCACAAGCCCGATGCCACACCACACCCGGCGCTGCGCTGGCAATGCTGCCTCTTTTATTCGACAGTGCCCAAAGTCGTTGCGTTCCAGTGCGCGTTTAAGAAGTTTGATTGCGTGCACGACGCTGCGGGTTTGCGCTTTATCAGCCGCCCTGGCCGTCGCATTTTAAGGTGGGGCTATGAAGGTTCTGAGTTTGCGCAGGGCGGCGTACGTTTTTGTTTGGCTTGGGCTTGCGCTCATGACGGTCGCAGGGGCCGCCGAAGCGCAAGAGAGCCGCAAGGCGTTTCCTCTGTTTGATCCCAATCACAGTTCAGAACTGCGCGTTCCAACCGACGTGCCTTACCCGATCACGCGAAAGGTGACGATCGGCCTCGACAAGTCGATGCTTGTTGAATTGCCAGTCGATCTTGAGAACGTGCTTGTCTCGAATCCGGAAGTGCTCGACGCATCGCTTCAAACGTCACGGCAAGTGTATTTGCTGGCGAAGGAAGTCGGTGAGGCCAATGCCTTTTTCGTGGGTCCGGATGGACAGAAAATCCTCTTCCTCGAAGTCAGCGTTACCCGAGATCTGACTTTGCTGCAGGATTCGCTGCAGCGCTTGCTGCCTGGTTCGAAAATCAAAGTCGAATCGATGGGGGATACGATCGTGCTTGCGGGCAGTGTGGTCTCGCCGATCGACGCCAACCGCGCCAGCGAGCTTGCGGCGAAATTTGTCAAAAACAAAGAAGCCATCGTCAATATGCTCGGCACCGACGCCAAGGAGCAGGTTTTGCTTAAGGTGCAGGTCGCCGAAATGCAACGCGACGCCATGAGGCGCATCGGCGTTGATGTTCCCGGCGCCATGATCAAGGCCGGAGAATTCACGTTCGCCAAAGTAGTCCAAAACGCCTTTCCGGTAACCAGCGCTGTCGTTCCTGCTGCGGGTGCGCTGCTGCCGTTACCGCAAGTGGCAGCCGGTTCGGCATTCCAACCTACGTGGACATCGCCTAACGGTTCCAGTGTCACCGCGATGATGCAGGCGTTAGAGCGCACAGGTGTTGTCAAGACATTAGCCGAGCCTAACCTGACCGCGATCTCGGGCGAGACTGCAAAGTTCCTCGCTGGTGGCGAGTTTCCCGTGCCGGTCGCTCAGGACGACAAGAAGGTGACGGTCGAATGGAAGCCCTTCGGCGTCAACGTGAGCTTCAAGCCCGTCGTGTTAAGCGAGGGCCGCATCAGTCTCAATATTATGGCTGAAGTCAGCGAGATCTCGACCGAAGGCGCGATTGTCATCAACGACATTTCGCTGCCGGGCCTCAAGGTCCGCCGTGCAGAGACGACGCTTGAGGTGCCTTCGGGCGGTACGCTTGCGATGGCCGGGTTGCTGTCGGATGAAACGCACCAGAGCGTCGAAGGCATACCGGGCCTTAAATCTCTTCCTGTTCTGGGCGCGCTGTTTCGCTCTAACGATTTCCGAAAGAAGGAAACGGAACTCGTCATTCTTGTCACGCCCTACCTTGCCCAACATGCCCCCGCGGGCGAGATGAGCCGCCCCGGAGACGGCTATGCGCCCGAGAGTGAACTCAGGGAATTGTTCTTCGGCAATATCAATCGCGTCTATGGCCACGGATCCGACCCGGCCAATCATCGGTACAACGGCGACTACGGCTACATTATCGAATATCCGGGCTTGAAGGGATGAGCGCGATGAACATGTGTATCAAGCGCGCCAGCATGCGCCTGTCTCTCAGCGTTGCCGCTGTTGTGGCCGCCACAGTGTGCGGCGGGTGCGATATGCTGACCAACGATATCGCCGCTGGGCTCAACGACCCGGCAAAGCGCCATCCGATTGCGTTCGCCTCGAATATCGAGTCGTTGTTTGTTGAAGTGGTGCCAGGCACACGCGGGCTAAGCGCCAATCAGGAAGCGGATGTCTACCGCTTCCTGGAGCGCTATAAGGCCGAGAGCGGGGGGCCCTTGCGCATCACGGCTCCGAAATCTGCGGCCGGCCATCTTGCGTCGTCAGGCGTTATGCACCACATCGAAGCTATTGTGCGCAATGCGGGTATCGACATCAGCCTTGTGGAGACGCGGCGGCAATCGGGTGGTCCAAAAGGTGAGCCGCTTGAGATTTCCTACGACCGCACCGTAGCGGTCGCGCCAGAATGCGCCGACTGGGGAACAAATCTTGGCGAAAACCGTGAGCGGCTGCCGTTCAACAATTTTGGCTGCGCCACGCAGAGAAACTTTGCTCTCAACGTTGCCAACGCGCGCGATATGCAGCAGCCCCGGCAGGAAATGCCTCGCTCGTCGGAGAGGCGCAGCGCAACCTGGACGAAGTATCTGTCCGCTGAAACTGCGGCAGCACCGGTTTCGGCGCCTGCGGCTTCCGCTGGCGCCTCCGCCACCAAGCCATAGTTGCCAGCAACTGTTTTATGGTGTGCGAAAGGTGATCTCCGTCTTCCGATTGCCGTACAGGTGCAGACCATCCCACAGCAAAAAAGGGCCAATGCCGCGGCGGCATTGGCCCTTTTTTCTTTCGACAATTTCCGTGCGTGCGGACTTTTCAGTCTGCCGGCTTGACGCCCAAGTGCATGATGGGTTCGCCCCCCGCGCTGGCAAACGAGACCGAGTGCACTGGATCAGACTTTTGAGGCTCGGCTTGGGATAGCGAAGTGCCCTTGGATTTCAAGCTTTCAAGGTAGCTGATGTTCGCCGTTGCGGCAGCGGGGGGCAGAACCGCCGTTGTGACTTTGCGGGCTTCGGCGATATTGCCCTTCAGCCCAAGAATGAGAGCGAGGTTCTGGCGCGACTGCGGCCCGCTTTGCGTGGTGATCGAAGCGCGCCGTAGTAGCCGCTCAGCCTCGTCGTGCTTGCCATCGAGCGCATAGGACAATGCGAGATTGTTGAGCACGGCAGGGTTTTCTGGTGACAATGCCAAGGCTTTGGCAAATTCGGCCTGTGCTTCTTTCTGTTGACCAGATGCAGAGAGCGCTGCTCCCAAAGCCGAATTCACGTGCCAATCCGGTCCATCGCTGTCCTGCGCTTTGGCGAGCAGTTCTTTGGCGCGTCCAATCTGTCCGAGTTCTACAGCGAGCAAGCCCCGCTCTTTCAATAGAACCGGATCCGTACCGGCATCGGCTGACTGATCGAGAAGGCTCAAGGCTTCCGATTTCTTGCCAGCAGACCTCAGGTCGCGTGCCTGCCGCACGAGGGTTGCAATCTCGGGTCTTGGGCTAGCCCCCGCTCTGCTGGCCGAGGTTTGCCATCCGTTGGCTGTACTGGCTTCGCCCCCTGTCAGTGGAAGCGCCGAGGTTTGCAAGCCTGGCTGCGCGCAGCCCGTAGCAAGCAAAGCGAACGAGACCGGAACGACGTGCGCAAAGCGATGCATAAGTGCCCGTGTCAGGCTGTTCTTTCGCGCCATGTTGTTCTTTCGCGCCATGTTAATTCCCTCGATAAGCCTGTGCCAGCGCGCCGCGCATGCCCAAGCACCTGCTGCGTGCGTGGCCCTAATTCATCCCGGTGGATGGGGTCCATGCCGCGCCTTCGGACGAGTCGTAGTGAGATTCGGGTGCCCACCGCCGGGCGGGGTCCTGTCTGTCCCCGTTATCCCCAGGACCGATGAATAACTTTTGTGACCTACAGCTAACCTTGCTTTGGTCTTCATAGAATTGATGCGGGTTGGTCAATTTCAGCGCTTCACACGCATGCGGGGCTCGAAAATCTCGACTCTTGAGGCATCCTCATCGAGTTTAAGGGCCGATGCCAATCGTGTTTCGCTGACGGCGATTCGGGCCGGGTTGCCGCCCACCACTTCGCACACCTGTGCGCGCCCGCTTGCGGGATAGTAGCGAATGCGGCGGGCATTGAGCCCGCGCAAGCTTCGCGCCGCAATCGTGAGACCCTCGCGGCTGAGATAGGCTTCGACGAAATCGGCATTGGCATGGCCAAAGTTTGTCGTGCCGTTTAGGACGTTAGCGCCGCCAAAAACCTTGACTTCGAGCCGTTGACGCACAGCGCCGCGCGCAATCAGAGCATTTGTGAGACGCTCGATCGAGTAACTGCCGTAGAGCAACGATGCGCTCGGCAAGCCGTCGGGACGCTCGCGTTGAGCCGGCAGCAGAAAGTGGTTCATGCCGCCGCAGCCTGCCACCGGATCGCGCATACACACCGCCACGCACGATCCCAGCACCGTTGACAGGATCTCGACTGGGCTCGACGAAACATAGAAATGGCCTTGGGAAACCAAGACCACGAGCGAATTAAGCCGGCTGTCGAAGTAGAAGCGGCGCTTCTCGGAAAGAAGATCGCCTTCGCCGGCAGGCGCAGCGAATGTAGACCTCGTGAACGGTTTGAGCATCGGAAATTCTCAGACGGTGAAGCCTGCATCCTTTCCGGATTTTTTTCGGTTTCGGATTTTGACTTGCGATTCAAGAATGAAAGAAGCCATGCCGTCGAGCGGCAGTTCATGCTGGGCTGCACCGCTCGCCATCGCGGCTTTGGGCATTCCATAGATTAGCGAACTTGCCTCATCCTGAGTGGCAGTAATGCCGCCTGCTTCGTGAATTTGCCGCAGCCCTGTCAACGCCGGAGTAAAACGAGGCCACTATAGCGGAGTAAAACCAGGCCAGTGGTGTTGATGGACGGACAAGCAAGAACGGCCCCCTCGAGGGGGCCGTTCTTGCTTGCCGGCGCGAAGTTTTCTG
>Ga0247838_1005080_pt1 | contig 13549 bp, 9 predicted proteins | sample LaCruzMarch2015__5_FD_189097 | JGI IMG/M metagenome (GOLD analysis project Ga0247838, IMG submission 189097) | Freshwater microbial communities from meromictic Lake La Cruz, Castile-La Mancha, Spain - LaCruzMarch2015_15m | ecosystem: Environmental > Aquatic > Freshwater > Lake | place: Spain... | reverse complement strand
CACAAACGGACCGGCCTCCGCTTCCGAATCGCTCCGGTTGGTCAACCAACTGTTCAACGCCTCGGACAAGTAGGAAAACCACAATTCCCCCGCCGTACTCCCCCACACAGACGCCCCGTTTTCGTCTGTCAACGGCACCATCGTCGCTAAAACGCCGTCCACTAAACCGTCCAACAACCCCAAATCCAGTTCCAACTGATCGTTCACCATCGGCCCCAACACCACCGACAACGCCGACCTCAACAAATCGTTCGCCGTCGTGTTCACGCCTCCGCTCAAATAATTTCCCATCGTCATTTCCATCAACGCCCCACCCAAAGGCCCCACCACCTCGCTCATCCCAGAGAAATCCAACGTCCCCACAGAGTCCCCATCCAACAACGTTCCGTCTTTCTTCAACAACCCCTGGTGTTGAACCTCCGTCCAAGACACCGCTTGCCCCGCGTCGTCGTAAACCGTCCCGCTTCGGGAGACCACCGTCACAAAGGACGTGGCCAAATTGCTCCGTTGCTCCTCCGAATACCCCGTCACCAACCCCCGGCTGTTGTAAACCACATTCGTCCGGTCGTTCACCAACCGCCGTTCGGGCCCCGCCGTGTCCTCCCGGGTCACCGTCGTCACCCGGGTGGCTTGGCCCAAAACGTTCAAAACGCTCGTGTTCTCCACCAAGAACGATCGGTTCAACACCCCGTCAACACCCGTTTCCGTGAACCGCGTCGTCACCCGCGTCGCTCGCCCGGAATCGTCGTAACCGTTGTATGAAATGTCTTCCAAAGTCACTTTCCCAAAATCCGTCCGTTCACGCCTTTGGCTTTCCGCCAACCCCACATCGTTGTAAACGGTGGACAACACCGCCGTTTGATACGTGTGATCCAGCCCAACCCCCACGGACAAATCCCGAACCGTTAAAACGCTCCGTTGCAGACGCCCCTCGGCGTCGTAAGTTTGGCCCTCGCTGGTGGTTTCCGTCGTGGTTTTTAACACGGAGGCACCGTCGTCGCTTAAATCGTTCGTCGCCCGCGTGAACCAAGCCGTTTCACCGTTGGAGGCCCATCCATAGGTGTCCGTCGCCACCGTGTAACGCTTGGTCAAAAGAATACCGTCCGCCGATTGTTCGATAAAACTTAACCGACTTTGGCTTTGAAGTCCCAGAGCGTTAAACACCAACGGATCCAACGTTGTTTCCCTCACCGTTCTAACCACCACCAACAAATCGTCGTAATGGGTCGTGAGCCTTTCATACCCCACCAACCGCCCCCGCCCGTCGTAAACCATCCCCGTGCTCACAATGTCGTAAGTCTTGTCCAAAGGAAAGTTCACCCCGTCCCGGGACGTTTCGTGGTAACGAACCGACGACTCCGTTTGTTGCCCCCATTCGTTATACGTCAAAACAAGGGGCGTTTCTTCGGTTTCTTTTAATCCCTCCAAAGTCTTTCGCGTGTAAGAAATCAACCGCCCCCGCTCGTCGTAACCCGCCCCGGACAGCGTCACCACGGTCTCCCGATCCCCCCGTCGCGTGCTCTGCACCGACTCCGTCGCCCGCCCAGCCGCGTCAAAGGCTTTGTTGAAAGTCCACCCCGTCGTCACGTTGTTCAGTTCCGTCGTCACGTCTTGCCCGTTCACCCTCTCCGTCACAGACCCCGTTTCACGCGTCGTCACGTTGTAAAACACCAACCGCCCCGCACCGTCGTACAGGGCCCCGGTCGTGGTCTCCGTCGTGGTTTTTCCTAAATCCGTCGTGGCCCTCTGGCTGTTCAGCAACTGCCCAAGACCGTTGTAAACCAGCCCGAAACTGTGAACCTCCATCGTTCGGTCCAACGTCACCCCATCCGCGGACCGTTCCCGGGTCACCACCGTGCTTTCCCTCACCCGCCCTTGATCGTCGTAGCGGGTGGGGCTCGGGTTCGTTTCGTCTTTCCTCGTCACGTAGGGGGCCCCACCGGTCCCCACGGCAAAATCGGCTAAAGCCCTTCGCACCTCGTTGATCGTTTTCGTTTCAAAACCCGTCGTCATCTCCCAACGGGTTTTCCCTTGCCCCACCACCCAACCCAAGGCGTTGTAAACCACACCGGCCGTTTCCGAATACGTCCCGGAAGAGGCCACCGCTTGCCCCAAAACGTCAAAACTTTTTTGCACCACCCACTGCTTCAGTCCCGTTTGTCGCCCCTCCCCATCGTAGGAAAACCCGTCGCTCACCTCCGTCGTCTCTTCCTTCACCTCGTTTCCGTTCCCCAGAACAGATGTCTTTCGCTCCAAATACGTCACCTGCCCCAGAGCGTTGTAGGCCAGCGCGTCCGTGGCCACCCGCGTCTTTCGCTCATACCCCGGGGCACTCTCCACCAACAGCAACAAACTTTTGCTTAATCGCCCGCTCCCGTCATACACCAACCCCGACAGTGTTTCCTCACGGTTTAATAAACTTTCTTTCTCTTGGGTCCCTTGCCATCGCCCGCTCATCCGCCCCACACCATCGTAACTTTGAACCAACGTCACCCGCGTCTCTTGGTTCAATACAGCCCCAGCCGCCACAAGCACTCCCGTTCCGTCGTCCCCGGCTCCGTTCGTTTCCGTTTTCCAAAGAACCGACCGAACCAACCGCCCCGCCGTGTCGTACAAGAAGCTTTCCGTCGGCCCGCCCCACGTCCCACCGCTCCTTTCCCGGGTGAGCGTCAAGCCCGCTCGGGTGATCTTGTCCACCCCCACCACCTGCCCCAACCCATTGTAAACGGATACAGAGTTTTGGCTCCAAACCCGATGGAGAGCGTCCGTGCTGTTTTCCGCGGTGAGGCTCTCGGCCAAAACGATTAAATCGTCGCCGTTTTTTACGTCCAAAACGTTCACCGCCCGGTCCGTCTCCACAAAACTTAAATCCGTTCCACACAACCGCCCGCTCCCGTCAAAAATCGCCGACGTGTTCGTCTTTTCCACCAACCACGGACCCCCGTCGCTCGTCATCCGCACCCACGACGTCCCCTGCCCCAACGTGTTATACCCCGTCGTCGCCGACAACACCCGCGTCACCTTGAAATAATCGTCCCCCGGGTGTTGGGCTTTCCACTCCTCCGTCAACGACTCCGTCGTTTCCGTCCTTTGGAACGCCACCCGCCCCCCCGCGTCGTAAAGAAGGTCCGACGCCCGTTCCACCGTCTGTTTCCCCCCGTCCACCACCGTCTTTTCATACCCACACAACCGCCCCAACTCCCCGTAAACGTTCAGCACCGTCACCCGGGTGCTGTGGTTCAACACGTTGCCACCCTCCTGCCCCGTCTCCAGAATGTCCGAAACAGACCGCTCCAACCGCCCGTGCCCGTCGTAAACCGCCCCGGTCACGGTTTCTCTCGTCGTTTTCGCTCCCTCCACCGTCGTTCGCACATACCCTGTCCTTCGCCCAAAATCATCAAACACCGCCCCTTCCGTCACCGTCTCATTCACTTTACGAACCCGATCCAACCCGTTCAACCCAGATTTTGCATTAGACGCGAGGACCGAGACCGTTTCGACCAAGAAAGAAAAGATCCTCGTGGTTCCATGGATGAAATTTCGAAAGGAGAAACTGTCCGGTGGCCTTCGTTCAATCCCGCGTCCTATGGCAAAATCCGGTTTTACCTTCCCCCCAGACAAAACCAGCCCCACCGCCCCCCGGGCCGATGCGTTCGCCCCAGACAGCCCATACGCCTCCACCAACGGCGTCCCCACGGACACAAACACCAAGGCCGTCACTGTTAGGCAAGCGATAAATTTATTCAACAAACTTCGTCTCATCAGCCTTTTTCCACCTTGTCCTGCTTCGTTTTCTTTTATCTTACGGTAAAAAAAGTTTCGTCGTTCCGGCGAAGGCCGGAATCCATTCTCATTTTTGCCGTTGTAGGAACCCTTTGCGAACCGCCCCCACATTTAAATTTCTTTTTATTCACAACCACTCAAATTATTTCACTTCTTATTCATCTCAATCAGAAGTTTTTCGTAGAGTGCACGAAACAGATGGCTTATCGCGGGGAGTTCTTCCACCACCTCCATCGCCACCGTTTCCTGGTAAGTGTGACTCGTCAGGTTGCGAAGACGAATGGTGTCCAACCATTTCGCTTCATCCTGAATCAACCCCCGTCGAAACGCTTCCCGAAAACAATCCCGGGAAAACATCACAGACACACCTCCAGCCTCTTCCATAAATCGTTTCAATACTTTCCACGTCAACTCATAAGTGTATTCAAATCGCTGAATAACCCCGTCCCTCTCCAAAACCGTCCCGCAAATTTCAAGCCCCTCTTCCAATCGCTCCACAGCACGCCCCAGCGAATCCATCATTTGTTTTAATTCATTGCTCATAAAGAATCACCCCATCCCGACGAATCGTCTTCGCAAATTCTTCGTCTATTTTTTTTATATCCACCACGTCCACTTTCCACAGCGTCGGCAAATCGTCCAAAGCCTCTTCCATTCGGGCCAAAGATTGCAAACTCAACGGCCCCTCCGCGTCCAACCCCACATCAAAATCAGACCCCGCCAAACCCTGCCCCTTGGCCCGGGAACCAAACAACAACACACGGAAATGAGTCGCATCCACCCACCGGCGGGCCACACGCACAATTTCTTCTTTTATCGTTTCTTCCGTCATAAGATTTTATCCCCTCACATCCGTTGGGCCAGTCCCTTCTTTAACAACTCCTCGTTCAAATACCGCCCTTCACGGTAAATATTTTCCACATCGCCTTCTTCATCGCTATAAAAGACGTGCCCCACATACCGCCCATACGTGTCCGCTCTCGCCGTCTTCACCGCCACACCCACCGCCTTCCCCAACCGATCCCGAACGTAGTCCGTCGCTTCTTTCCCTTTCTTCGTTTCCGCTTCCCACGCGTCCAACCCCGCCAGCCGAATCCGTTGTTTTATCTTAACGTTAAACCCACAATCCACATCCAACACCAACGTGTCCCCATCAATCACGTCCAACACCTCCGCCCAAAACACATAAACCATGTCCGTCGGCCGTTTCAACACCCCAGCCGTTTTGTCCCCTTTCACCTCCCGTTCAAATTCCCGCCCAGCCACCGCCACCCTCAACCGATCACGGCTCCATCCGTTTTTCATCGTCTGCTCCTCGTAATACGCTCGGGCCTCGTCGTTCCCCACTTCAATCAACAACCGGTAATGGCTCCACGTTAGATTTTGTACCGATCGGTACAAAATCTCCCGCTCATACACCCGCCGAAACACCACCGCCCGTCTCAACGTCTGCGACGCAATCCCCAAATCCTTCGCCAACCGCTCCAACACCGATTTCCCATAATGGTCTTTCCCCGTCAACCCCGCCCCCACAATCCGATCCCCAATTTTCCAATACACCACCGCCAACCCACTGTCCACCGCCTCCCCCGCCGTCCTCCCCTCCTCCAATAAGTTCTTCACCGCCATCAATAATTCACGGTAAACCGTCGGGGGTAAGGTGGGAGTCAGGGGGGATTTCATGGGGGAAAAGTGATGAGAAATTTTTGTCACAGACCTTCTTACGCGGCGTGTATTCGTGCCAAAGGAAGATGCAACACATCCAACCTATTCAAATCCATCACTTTAGACGCGTGGTCAATATCTATCCCCACCACGTGCCCTTCTTCGTCCATATCCACCAAAACCCCGGGAGCTATTTCACGCGTTTCCACCCCGGGCTTAGAATTCAGGTCAATATACAGCGAATCCGTTTCTTCGTAGTAATTTAGTTTCATCGTTTCCCCCTATCCTTTAAATCCACGATCAAAATAGGCGTTGTGCACCGTCGCCCCATCGTCCAATGTAACAACACGTAAAACCCGCCCTCCAAAATCGTCTATCGTTTTCCAATGGCTAATCCGCCCGTTTTTCTGGTTTTCCGTCTTTATCGGACCCCTCAACACCAACTCCACCCATTCCCGACGAATTTCAGGGCGTTTCCTCAACACCTGCTCTTCAAAATAGCGGGTGGTCTTCAAATCAATGCTCTCGTTGGACAATCAAAGGCAATCCGTAACGAGCGTTCTCTTTCAAGGCGAATTTTTGAGCTTTTTTCATGGCACGTTGTGCCGTGACAACAAACGATGAATCAGTCAAACGAACTTTGGACGGGAACTTGGACTTGTTTTTGGATGTGTTCATAAGTTTTGGCCTCAACAATTTTCAATTTTCCGCCTTTCCACTTGGCGACCAAAGGCGGAGGATTTCCTGCGGCATTAAACAACAATGATTCCTCAGCCAAGGGCAATTGGATCAAAAATTGATCGTCTTATCGAACAAATCACGTTTGCCTTGGTCTATAAGAAATCCAACACCACCCTTTTCAATCCCTTGATCAAATCTTTCGCTTCTTAATTTCCGAAGGTCAAGGACAGCACCATGTTTTTTGAATACTTCTAAAAACTTTGAAAATTTCTTACCCCAATAAACCATAGCACACGCCATAGGGGCTCCTTTTCCACCGGTCTGCCCGTTCACAAGAAATCGAAGACGCGTATCGTAAAGAAAACACACCGCAGAGGCTTTACCAAAAACAAAATTTTTCCAATGCGTCGTGTTCGTCGCCACTGGTACAAGGGCAAGAACTTCCGAATTAAATTGTTCATTAGCCATCGAACATCTCAAAAACCATTTCTTTATAGACGTCCCCCTTTTCCTATCAATTCCATAAGGGGGATTTACATAAATAGATGGAAAATTCCAACTGTCTCTAAGACCATCATTGTCTGGGAGTTGATATTCAGTCTCCGCCTTCACAATGGAATATTTATTTGAACAAGGATCAAGAGATATTCGACCATCAAAAAATTCACGAACAGCCTCCACATAATTTTCAGGCGTTCCCCAATCTTGGCTTTGCGTGTTCAGCTTTCGTCCAGCGGTCACGAGTGAATCCTATCCCAATGCTTTTCTTTTAAAATACGTAACTCGTCTTTTAAAATCGTCAGAGGTTTTCCAACAGGTGTTATAACATTGAACCAATTTTCTATTCGATCCTGTTGCAATTTAAAATAAGATTGAAGGGCCTGATCAGCGTCTAAAGCCATTTTTACTTTCGTAAACCGATTGAGGCCTTTCTCTCCTGAGTAACTGGAGAGAAAAGCCTCTTTGGCCACGCCCATTCCGCCCTTGGGTTTTAACAACACATCCTCTATGAATTGGGCCAGCCCCACATCCGTTAAAAACAGAAGCCAGTCGTAAGACTGAGCCAGAACTTTTAACTCCTTGTTGTGATTTTCTGATGTAAACCAATTGCCATGATTGCTCACCACCCCCACCGTCATAATAAACTGAGAAAGGTATTCTAGGTTTTTTGACGCAATAATTTCCGCCATCAATTCATAATAATCTCCGTGACGAAAAGATCCATCACGGTTCTGAATTAATCCCCCCATCCGACCATCAGATAACCGTATTTTTTGTAACGAAGAAACCACGCGAGCCACATAGGCCCCTTGCTTGGCCTTTTCAATAGTTTGAGGACCTTTTTTCATCCCTTCTTCTACACCCACTCTCTTGCACTCAAAAATGGCAAAGGGCTTTTTCCCAAGTCTAACGAGGGAATACGTCCCATTGTCTTTTGAAAACTCATCAAGATAAGCATTGATAAAAAAATCCCCCCATTTACACACAAAACAGGAATTCCGAAGGATCAAATCATCGCTTAACAAAACGTTCGATCGGACAAAATCAAGGGAAATAGAAAGATTGTTTATCTTTGGGTTTTTTACCATCTTTTTTGCTGTCAGCGGGAGAGAAGAACGATTAAACCGTTCGGAAAATAGAGAGGTCGAAGGATGAAGGCTGTATTCTACATTGTGCGTGATATCGCTGTTTCCAAATTCAGGCAATGATTTTTCAATGGCTATATTCCTTTCAAATCCCCATGATTTTAAAGCGTAGAACGTTATAATTTCCACCAACGTCCCCAAAGCACGCCCTGCCGCTTTTTTCGAGTCTTTCGCGTAATGAAAAACCTTCCCAGACAACACTTTCTGCAATTCATCCACCGACGCATAAGCCATTTTCAATCCCCTTTGTCTCGTTCACAACCAAGGAAAAACATCTAACCTACTTTGCCCAACTCCTTTTTATTGGCTCTTCACGGCTATGTGTGGGTCTTTTTGTTGTTTTGCCGTTGACTTTGACTGTCCTCCCCTTGAGGCGTTATGAGACGAATTTTTTGCCGGTAGCGGGGCCGGACCTGTTCGATCCGCCCCGTAGGAAGTTGAGGGGCGGTCGCTCGCAGTGCTCGCGACACTTGGGGCAACAGAGTCGCTGATGCGGGAGTTGGTCCGGCCTCCGGCAAAAAAATCGGCGGAAGCCGACCGGGGCGCATTTCTTTTGGTTCCTTTTCTTTGTGCGTCCAAAGAAAAGGAACCCGGGTGCAGGGCGGAGCGCCTGCCCAGGGGTGGGAGGGGGCGGAGCCACCTTGCAGGGAAACAAAGAGTGCCTGCTAGTCCGCTGTCCCCCACGGGAAATCCAGAAGCTCCTTAAATTCTTTTCTGACAATTCAGCCATCATCATTTCCGGCTTTCTGTTTCTTCTACATTCTCATACGTGAAGTTCGGGCCAAACACCTCAGGGGAAACCACATTAATTGTCCGGATCGTCCACCCTTGGAATGGGCCACTGCTTGTGATCACCGCCCGCCAATCAACACCACCCATCGTGGATGAATTTCTTTGAATTGATTTTGTTACACGATAGGTGCTACCAACTGGAAGAATCCCGTGAACAACTTCACCGCCAGAATGATAGGGAAAATCTTTCACGTCCTCTATTCCCGGGATCCCAACTTCGCCACGGGTATACGTGCTAACGTAATCGGTCTCAGGGTCCACCTTGATGACGTACATTGGGACCTTTGTCCTAAATTCCTTTCCGATAACAGAATTAAACATCTTGTATTTCGAGTCATTACTTACGTCCGTGTAATCGCCTTTGCATCCGGATAGAGCCGCCAAAAAACAGGCAAAAAACAGAAATTTTATTGTCTTAATCATCGTTTCCCTCCATCGGTGGGGCAAGATAGGGTAGATAGTATTTGATAAAATTGTGGTGGTTTTTAATAGCGGAGTTTTCGCTCTTCGATTGATAGAGCGGAAAATTAATCAGACGAGGATTAACTCCGCTCGATTGAATGTGATCCCACGATTGATTCGTGAAAACATCAACCGACTTCCCAAGCTTCTCCGCATTTACCGTTGATACAGCGTTCAACACCCCAGATATAACTTTCCCCGTATTACCAAAACCCGGAATATCGTCTTGCCCATTACGAACGTTTCTCCATTCCGCCAGACCCCACTTATTTCCATCAATGTAGCTCTCCGGGCCGAACCCTTGAAAATGAATCTTTCCTCTCTCCTCCGGCGTCAACAACGAAAGTGCGGACTGAAAAACAGCACAACCTTGGGAGTGTGCAACAACATAGACCTCCCCCTTCGTGGAGGCAATTCCGTCTCGGATGGCTTTGACCGCCAACACCGCGGGAACGTCCACTGCATTAGCCAACTCGTATCCCAAAGCCTGCAACTTGTCACCGATTCCCCATGTACCGTGCTTATAATTGGCAACGATAGCGGAATTTTCTACATGGAAGATTTTTTCTACTGCTAAACGAAACTCCATGGCATCATTCTTCGTGTTATCCATTCCCTCAATACTGACCACGGAGTAGTTTTGTCCAATGAAGGAGTATTCCATTTGCTGGTTTCTAAAGTCACCGGACAGGATACTGTTGACGTAACCGAAAGCCACGGCAAGCCGACTCCCAGAAGGAGCTGTGAACAGTGCCTCCCTCATCAGCTGAACGTTTTCGGCACGGGCTCCGGTCAATAGAGCGGTCTTATCCGCCATATCAGCCACGAAGTTGCCTGTGATTTTTTTTATGTCTTGGGCCGTTTCTTTTGTCAGCGATATGGTTTGGATTCGTTTTTCTTCGGCGTAGGTGATTCCGGCGAAGAGGTTGGCTTTGGTTTGGGTGTAAATGTTTGTCGCCGTTGTTTTGGCTTCGGTGTAGGTGGCCACCACGGTGGTTTTTGCTTTGGTGTAGGTTTCCACCGTCATAGTTTTTGTGGATTTGGAGAGGGATTCCAGTGGTTGGGCGGTGGTGGATTTTATGGTTTGGGTGAGGGTGAAAGGGGTGGTTAGGGTGGAGATCCCGGGGAGGGTGGCCATGAGGGTGAGGGCTTTCTCCGTGCGGGATGGAGAATATTGTTGCGTCGTGCCGGCGAAAGAGGGCGATTCGGTGGTTTTTGTCATAGCGAAGGCGGGTATCCATTTTTTGAACGTTTGTTTTAAAGACTGGATTCCGGCTTTCGCCGGAATGACGAGATCGGTGGTTGACGGAAGGGCGGGGGAAGACGTTCCCTGCTTTGACGGAGAATCTTTTTGGGTGTTTTGGTTTTGGAATAGGAGGGCTAGGGTGGCCACGGTGGCGAAGGGGACCAGTAGGGCCACGGCCACTTGGCCTATGTCTTCCCCAATTTGGATGGGGCGTTCTTCTATATTGCCTAAATAGTCTAAAACCACGGAGTGGTATTGGTCTTGGATTTGCCAACTGGTTTTTTGATTCGTTTCGTCTAAGGGGGCGTTCCAGCGGTCGGGGCTGTTTAGTATCCGGTCTAGGATTTTGTAATCTTTGTCGGATAAAACGGCTTTCGCTTTGTCTAAAAAGATTTGGTCGAACCCCGTTCGACCACTGAAACCCTCGGGGGCTTCGGTGCGGAGCATCTCGTCCACCAGCTTCTTCATTTGCATTTTCTTGAACAGACTGGCACGATACTCTTCCGACGGGTGCGTCTCCAACAAAATCTCTTCGATCGTCTGTTTTTGCCAGTTCAAATTCGCCCCGGGGCCATCCCCAGCCGTTCGACCATCCAACATGATCTCTTGGGGGGCATACACCTTTCCTCCCGTCGGGGACGGGTCTTGGGCGTTCAACGGTTTCCAAATCGTCTTCTCCCACGCGGTCGCTTCCAACACCTCGCCGAACACCATTGTCTTCGTCGTCGGGTCCACGCACACCAACGACTCAGCACCCGCCAGCTTCGTGCTTTCATAGCGAATCATGTCATACCCGTTCATCCTCGCCCAATGGGATATCTTTTGACCAGGTTCGTGATTTTCATCAAACGCCCCAGGGAATTTCTCCTTCACGGCCGGATCCATCAAGTCCAGCACTTTCGCCTTCCCCACGTTCACATACACCTCCACAAATCCCTCCGTCACCACCCCATGGCTCGCCAACTCGGCCTGCCCCACCTCCCGGGAAGCGCCCATGTAAATCCCTTGGTCAAACCGCCTCTCCCCATGGGGCACCTTGCTCATATCGGGGCCCTCTTTCGCGATACGTTTCGCCACCTCTAGGCTCCCTCGGGCGTTCAACAGTTTCACCCATTTCCCACCAACCACGCCCGCCTTCTCCGCCAATTCTTTCGGCAATTCCACCCACCGATCCGGGGAAATCGCCTCCACCAAATTCCCTTCCTTCACCGCCGATCGCCCAAACGGGCTTGGGTTCCACGCCGGGTTCAATCCCCCCTTCGAATCGTCCCACTTTTTAAACGCTGTATCAAAATCCACCCCCGTCGTGTCCCCAACAATTTTCAATCCCACCGCCGGTGCTCCGGGGTCCCCCGCCACGCTCATCGCCTCTAAGATCTCCGCACGCTCTTTAAAATCTTTCGCTCGCGCGTCGTCCGTTTTTATTTCTTCTCTAAGGCGTAAAATTCTTTCTTCAGCGTATTTAACTCGTTGTCCAGCTTCTCTTTCTGCACCTTGTAATCCGGCGAGTTCTTCTTTAAGGACTTCATTCTCCCGTCCAAGTCGGTCCATCTCGTCATGAAGTATTCCCCCTGCTTTCTCTTCAACTCCCCCTGCTTTTGTGTATCTTTCAATCTCTCCTTCAAAATCGCCAGCTTTCGATTCTGTTCGTCCACCGCCGCTATCATCGCCGAATACCCGTCGAAGCGTTCCTTTGATTCCCTGATAAGAGTCTGATACTCTTTTTGAATACCCTCCAGCTCCCGATCCGTCGAGGCCAACTTTTGAATCACCTTCGATAACGTCTCCACCACCTCCTGTCGCCCTTTCGTAGTCCCTAACAAATTCTGGTCCTCGCTCCCCCATGTACCCTGCGGCTTCTCGGATGTACTCATCGCGTAACACCTCCCCTTTTTCATGTCGTGCTAACAAATTCTCCATCCCCAAGCGGTTTCCCTCGTTCACCGCCAACTTCGCCTTCACGGGCTCTTGGGCCCCTTGGTATTTCTCTTTCAACTCCATCGCCGTCCGCTTTTCCCCTTCCACCACAATCACTTCCGTCTCCTTGCGGGAACTCAACAGCTCGGACTTTAGCACCACCTCCTGCAAACCCTCAGGCCCCAAAGCATCCAAATTTTTAGGCTCCCCGTAAAACTTCTCTCCCCCTTTGGATTCAGGCAACACCACCGTTAACGGCCCTCGCCCGCCCACCAAATCCTTCGCCTCCCCCACGCTCGGCACCTCAGTCCTCTCCACCACCGTCTCAGGGATCTCCTTCAGCGCTTTCCCAATGGGCCCCGCCAGCAATTCCCCTTTCCCACTCAAATGCACGTAACCCCGATCGTCTTCCACCCGCCAACTCGTCCCCTGCTCCGTCACCGTCAACGGCGTGTTCATCCGCTCAGGACTTTTTAATATCCTTTCGAACTCTCTCAAATCCTCGGCCAACAACGTGCTCTTCGCTTTCTCCACAAACACGTCGTCAAATCCCATCACCCCACCAAACGCCTCCGGCCGTTCCGTCCGGATCATCTCGTCCACCAGCGCCTTCATCTCCGCCTTCTCCGCCATCATATCCAAATACTCCTCCGAATACCCCTTCTCCCACTCCGCCACCTTCCGCGGCGGCGCTTGCGAGCGGTTTGCGTCCTTCCCCACCACCGCCCCCACCACAGGATCATCCCCAAGGAACCCTTTTCCAAGCGCCGCCCCAGGCCCCTCCCCGGCCGTGAGACCGTTCGGCATAAATTCACCGGTGGCGTAGATCTCTCGTGCAAGACCAGATTTCTCGGATGAAAACCCGTCCCACTTTAATTTCCACTCAAAAGCGATCGTCGCCAACGTTCGATACACTTTCGCTTCCACACCACGCACAAAATTCCCCGCCGGGTGCACCCAATCCATTGGGTTTTTAGGCAACGCTTTCAACCCCTTCACCAAAAACGAATCCCCGGCCCGCCGGTTCCCCAACCCATACCACATGTCATGAACTCTAAACAAAATGTCCATGCTGTTCAGCGGCTTCAACAAATACCCACCCCCGCTTAACCCAGGCCCGCCGTAACGCCCATACCTAGGCACAATCCGCTCCACCAACCACGACGCAAACCCTTGCTTCGGCTTTAGAAGATCATACCCTTTCGATCCACCCACCGCTTTCTTCTCCACCTCAGAACCTATGTCCTTTCTAAACGTTTCCGCCAACGCCTCATGGACCCCCTCGGACTTCCTTCGCCCAGACCGATCCACCATCAGGTTGTCTCGGCTTTCCATCAACACCGCCACCGCCGTTTCC
>Ga0247838_1005076_pt1 | contig 13559 bp, 10 predicted proteins | sample LaCruzMarch2015__5_FD_189097 | JGI IMG/M metagenome (GOLD analysis project Ga0247838, IMG submission 189097) | Freshwater microbial communities from meromictic Lake La Cruz, Castile-La Mancha, Spain - LaCruzMarch2015_15m | ecosystem: Environmental > Aquatic > Freshwater > Lake | place: Spain... | reverse complement strand
TGAGGCCAGAATTTCGGGGATTTCGCTGTCTTTCAATTGCCGCAGCCGTCCGAGGTCCTTAGCCCGGTAGGCGGCGATCAAGTTCTCGCGGAATTCCATTTTACGAACCATCACATCACAAAGGCTCCAGAGATAGCCGTAGTCCGGCGGACCCTGACTAAGTTTGTGCGGCGCTATCGCGTCTCGCAGCGTGCGGAGCTTTTCGAGAACCTTCGGCCAGAAATCCTCGCCGGCGTAAAGGTACCCCTGCCAGCCGATCCCCAAGAGCGGATCGTCCCACATGATGGTGCTCGCGGAAACTGCGGGGATTTCCGGATCGACCACGACCTCCAATCCCGTTCCGAGAAGCATCTGCGAGTAGTCCCCCGCATGAACGGCGCTGAGAAACCGGGCAAGATCCTCTGTTTCCGCGCAACCACCGTAGCAACGATCCGCCGCGTAGGCGATCCCGGGAAAAGCCGAGTCGAACTCGCAGTAGGAGGTGCCGTCGCCCCACAGGGTGAACAGGATTTCCCGCAGCCCCGCCTTGCGGCACGCATTGACGCACGGATCCACCGCGGCGACGGTTTTCGTGTGGTCATACCAGAAGCGAGCCCATGTCCAAATACCCGAGGCCATGATGGGCTCGCCGCCGAGATCGCGGTGCCGTTTGATCCACTCGCTGTAAAACGCTTCGTCCGTGCTGCAATAGTCCCAATAGACCAAATCCACGCTCTTCGGCACCTTGGCCTTCACCTCATCGGGAATGACCGAATCGCGGTCATAGTATTCGTGCTTTGGGCTCCCCATCTTGAAGTACATGTCCGACCAGATCATCGGACGGACTCCATGCGCCACGCAGAGGGATTCGACGCGGGCGAGGTGACTATTGAAGACATCGAATGGCGGTTGCCAACCGTTCTTGTCAAGGTAGCGTCCACGCGTCATGTCGAACGCCTCGTCCATTCCCACATGGATTCGCCGGCTCGTCAGGTGTTTCGACCAAAAGCCGATCATTTTCGAGATAAGTTCGTAGGTCTTCTCCTCGCCGATCAGAAGAACCTGGGTTGTGTCCATCACCTCCTGATAGCGGGGCCATTTGAGAATCTGATCGAGATGTCCCAGCGTCTGAATGCAGGCCACCACCTCGATGCCGAGCCGCCTCGCATAGGCGTCGATCTCCTCGATTTCTTCCCCGCTGTACCCGCCCCGCATGTACCCGAAATACGGCTCGCCCGGAATCTGATAAGTGTCCTCCGTGTAGAGCATGAGCAGGTTGTAGCCCATCAAGGCCAGTCGCCGCATCCACCGCTTGAGGTACGGCACCGTCATCACCGCATGACGCGAACAATCGAGCATGATGCCCATTGTTCGGAACGTGGTTCGCGCATCCACGTTCTGACCAGCCAGCGCGTGGCCGATCCCGCGACCGGCCGACGCTAACGACCCGTATTCGATGGTTGTGTTTCCGTCCGCTGTGCTGACCTTCAACAAACCGGGGTCGCTTGCGGGGATGAACATCAGTTCTCTGCCGCCCGGAACCGCACTTAAGGGGAATTCTTCCGCCAGACCTTCGAGCAAAGATCGGAGCGGGGTGGGTGTCGCCGAGGCGTCCCAGGAAAAATGTGCTTGATCCATTGAGAGACGGGAACAGGGCAGGGCGATGATTTATATCTTTGGTACAGGTAACAGTTAACAACCGGATTCAGCTCACCGCGCGACGTTCACCTAATTCGAGTGGTCGGACGGCGTTTCCAATTGGTCCAAAGGAAAAACCGGCCGTCGGATTCTTCGATAGACCAAAGATCGAAGGTCATTGGAGCAGGGGCCGGGCGTTCGCACCCAGTAGCTGGCGCTGGCAATCCGATCGTAGGCCTGACGATGAGCGACCGCGGCTTTGACGCCAATAAATGTCAGCGACGAAGGATCAACTCCCTGGCTTCTCCACTGGCCGAGGTCGAACGGTGCCGTGCGCTCGCTGGTAAGCAGGATCGTGGTGCCCTCACACTCCAGCACGGCGCAATCTCCCATGTGCATGGAGGTGCCCGTAATGCCAGCCGAGTGGCTTTGGAGGTCTTCGAGTTGAAAACATCCGTCCGTTAGCCTGATAAGACAGGCCTTCACCGGCACGGGCCCGGATTCGGACGGAAAGATTTTGCCGCCGATTTCCAATTCCACTTCGTCGCCGGCACGATGGTTTTGTAGAACTTTCACCGCGGCGGGATCATTTAAAATCACGCCGCCCCGCAGCTTGCGCGCGAGAAGAGCCCGCAGAATGGCGGTGCCATCGCCCGGAGCACCCCCGCCGATGTTGTCGGAAGGCTCCACCAGACACACGGGAAAGAGCTTCTTTTCCAGGGCATCGTCGATCGCGTGCTCGAGTGCCCATTCCTGCGGAACTCCCATCTCCCGGCTGGATACGGCCTTTGCCTCCAGCCTCAACGCAAGCTCCCGCAGCTTCTCCGGGCCGACGCGCTCCTCGTCATAAACAATCGAAAAAGAAACGCCGGTCTCCGGAATGTCCGCATGCGCAAAACCGGCAAAGACGTTTACCGCCATCACGCCTTCGCACTCCTCCGACCGCGCCAACGCCTCCAACCCTCGCATGGGGTCCACCGCCGTCGCGGTTCCTGTCGGCGGCCATACAATCGGTGTTGGAACATGGCGGGTCTTCAGCGTCCTGCCTCCTTCCCACATCCAAGCGAGTAGCCGGGCGGCGCGCCGTGCGGTATCCGCAGCATCCGTGTGCGGATTTTCCCGATACGTCAGCAGACCATTCGAATGCTCCGCCATCCTTAGAGTGAAGTTCGCGTGCAGATCCAGCGTCCCGAAAACCGGCTTGCCCGCCAGGGCGGGATGCCGGGAAATTCGTTCCAGGAACTCTCCTTCCACATCAGGCATCGCCGCCGTCACCATCGCTCCGTGCAGGACGAGGAAAAGTGCGTCGATCGGACTTTCGCGCGAGGCGGTGTCCTCGACGGTTTCAAAAAAGGTTCTGACCAACGGATCGCCCGCACATGGTCCTGGCACTCCGCGCAAATAGATGGATGGAATGACCACCCATCCGTTTCGATCCGCCTCCTCAAAAAACGCTCCGATGCAGGAACCGTCCGCGCGATGCTTCAACAACTCGTTCCCGCGGCTTACGGAAAACTCTTCATCCCCGGCGGTCCCAGGCCAGAACGTGTTGGTTTCATGGGCAATGCCGGCCAACAATATCCGGGGATGCCGTCGCGGGGTCGGCGCTGAGGCGAAGTTTGTCATGTGAACATTGGTAACCGTATAGTTACTAGGACATCGTAACGTCAATGGCTTTTCCGAAGCGCGTGAGTTCGCGCTCCGTTGATGTCACTAAAGCACCTCCTCAGTGTTTTGTGTGGCCAAAGGCTTTGGGCGGTGGAGCGAGAGGTGTGGAGCACGCTTGCATGGATGGAATGGAGCGACTGCGGTGGAGGCCATGGTCTTCTGACCACGGCCGCTATTTTCCCAAACCCAGCCCGATCGCGGAATCTCAGCCCGCATTCCCCGCCATCACCTGTACGGCCCCTCAAAATCGGGTTCTTCCGAGAAGTTCATGCCTAGGACCGCAGATTTTTGCCGATGCTCGCAGATTTTATGAAAAAGGACCTAGCCTACGCCGTGCTCGGTGCCGCGACGGAAGGGCATCGCGAACTTTGCCGTCTCCTCGTTGGCATACAAGAGCCTGGTTTTGAGCCGGGAGAAAATCTGCGCAAATCCTGGGAATCTGCGGTTATCCCACCCGTCCCCGGAACCACGCTTGACTCATCAGTAGTGAAGATCTTTGGGCAATGACCTTGATTTCATTAGCCTTTACGGTCTTCCAACAGCCCCAGTTGGGAAAGTCGGGCTTAATGTCCATTGCGCCTCCGGCGCACAAAGCCTCGCAAAAGTCGGAAACCACAGCATAAGCATGAACTTTCCGGATGATCCCTTTTTCGTCTGCCCAAACAGGGGCAAGCTGCCCCTGTCACTTTCACAACCTTCTACGGTCGGAGCGGCATGACCTTCGTTTCGGGTGCCGCGAGCGGCGACGCGGGGAAATCCCTGCGCTCTGCATCACCGAAGAAGATCCACTTTGTCCCTGGGAGCGCAGCGGCGGCGGTCTGAAGGTCCCCGGTTTCAAACAGCGCCTTCTGCGCCGCGTACACGCGCTTGTAATCGAGGCCGTGGCTCCAAAGATGTCCCTCGTAACCCGCACTTACCGGACGACCAATCAGCAGGAGCGGATGGTTGTACTGGGGATCGACCGCGAAGCGGTCGGTCGGGGGGATGTCTTTGACAACCCACGCGGCGCGGTCCAGCTCCTTCCGGGACGCGATCCGGTAGCCATGCCGACCGTCGATCCCGCCCAGAACCGAGATTGCCCCAGACGCAAACAGCACCGCGCAAAGTCCCACCCGAGCGCCCAGCGAACGAGGCGTCAGAACTTCGGTCCATAGGAAGGGGGCCACGATGATCCACGACCAAAGCAGAACCTTCATATTGTCCCATTCCCAGGGCGAAAGCATCACCGTGATGCCGACTGCGAAGAGCGCGCAGGACGTCCAGACAAAGTAGCGGGCGGCGGTGGCGGAGGAATCGGATGGTGTCCGGCGCGGGATGAGTTTGACCGCCAACCATGCGCACAGCGGAAGGGCGAGCCCGAAGTTTTGAATCCAAAACCACGCCGGGTTGTCCCCCTGCATCCACCCGGGTTGCCATCGGATGTGGCTGGGCATGGAGAAGAAAGCCGTGGATAGCATCATCGACAGCGCTCCGGGAATCAACGCCGCCACGGCGAGGCGAATCGCATGCCAGCGCAACGCGCCAACGAACACTCCCGCCGCAAGGAGGAGCGAGAAGAAAAGGAAAGTATGGACGCTGAAAAGCGGCAGCGTTCCGTACAGCAACACCTCCGCCCAGAGCGGCGCGCGGAGGCCGTTCCCGGTGATCCGGGAGCGCCACGAGATCAGCAGCGCGAGTCCGGCCGGAATCGCATAGAGCAGGCTTCGCTGCGTAACGAACACCGACAGAAAGATGTTTTTCCAACCCAACTCCGCCTGGAAATCCTCGAGTAGACCACTCGCGAAAAACGCGAATCCAGCGAGGCCTCCGTTGAAGAGAAAGCAGGCGATCGCAAACGCCCCACCCCACCGCCAGAGAGCTATCGCGGTGAGGAGGGACATCCAAAGTCCCACCCATACCAATCCACGGATGGTGGGCACGCCGCAGAGTTCCAACAGCGCATTGAAAAGATCCGTGCCGACCGGATACGCGAGCGGCGTTCCCTCCAGAAGCGGACTCTGCGGCCAGAACGGAATGCCATTTGCGAGATAGCGGATAAACGTGAGGTGAATGGAAGCGTCGCCCACGTTGTTAGGCGAAAGGACGCGAATTTCATCGTCGACGACGTACACGACCCAGATGAATGCCCGGAGGCAAAGCAGTCCGAACACGGCGAGCAGGATGGCATCCGCTATGGAGATGGGTTGAGGGCGATCGTCCACCGACCGCGCGGCGAGGATGGCCACGATCAGTCCAACGATTAAGCTGGTGATCGAACTCCACACCGAAAGTCCCCCCAACGCCATGCCCCCGGCTGTGGCAACGGTCGTTGCCGCCGCAACGAACGCGCTGCCTCCCCAAAGGATGCGCCCGGCGGTCACGGCGTTTTCTCCCCGGGAATAAACTCCGGTTTCACATTAGGGAACCACTCCGCGTACCGGCTGACTTTGAAGTACGCGAGGGCATTATCCATTCCGTCGCGAAGCTTAAACTCGCGCACGAAGTAAGGCTCTTTCAGGAGCACTTCGACCTCCTCCCGTCGGTTGCCCTCCACCAGGATGAAGTCCCCATCCAATTCGGGCGGCAGCATTTCGTTCCCGTAATATCCCACGTTGGTGAAATCCCCCAGAGTCCACGGCAGCGGGTAATAGCTCTTTAGCAGGATTTGACCCTCCACATGGTAAAACTCGGGATTCCGCGAGGCCATGCCCAACAGCGGTTCCGTGGCGATCCTGATTCCGGGATCCGTTTGAACGTACACATACGGATGCGAGTGATCGGCGTAGTCGAAGTAACTTAGTTTTGCAGAATAGACCCCCGAGCACGCGATGACGACGACGGCCACTCCGAGTGCGGCGGGTTTGCTTCGTTTCGCTGCCTCTTCAATGACCGCCCCGAACACGATCAGGAATGGCCAAAGGAGCGAGACAATGCACCACGGGGTCTTGTAGGCGACGAGCGAATAGCCTGCGAGGGTGCCGGTGGCATAGATTGCGATCCATCGGATATCGCCACGCCCGGGAAGGAGGTAGCGGATCGAACCCAATAGTCCCGCGAAGGCCGGCCACTCGAAGCGGGCGAAGAGCAGGATCCAATAGTAGTTAAGGAACCACTGACCCCAGAGATCGTAGGCCGTCTTTGCGTGCCCGCCCGCCTCGTGAACCCCGGTTTTGAACCAAGCGGCGTAGGTTTGCCAGAGTCCGTTCAGGCTGCCCCAGTCCAGAAAGTTCCCCGAATAAAAGAAGACGATCACGATTGCTGCAAGGACGAGCGGGGTGACGATTGCCCACCGCGGCCATTGCTCCACCGTCCGGATGCAGGTGTAAAAGAGTGCCGGAGGAGATGGAACGCGCTCCCGGTGCAGGGCGGCGAATCCCCAGGTGAGCAGACCGGCGAGCGCGAAACACGTGAGATGGATGATGTATGTTTCCTTTGTGAGGATCATCCCCGTGACGGCGACAATCACGAGGGTGGCGTCTCGCGAACTCCGTGTTCGCCACAAGCCAAGGGCGCCGTACGCGAAAAGCATCAGGAAAAAAACGAGCCACGCCTCGTGGATGGCGTAGCGTCCGTAGAAGAGGAAGGCGGGGGAGACGGCCATGGCCCATGCGGCGACATTCCCGGTGGTTCGACCGAGGCGTTTTCCGAATTTCCAGCAGAGAAAAACGGCGGCGAGGCTGACGAGCACGGTCGGCAGGCGCAGCGCCCAAAGGTTTCTGCCGAAAAGATTCTGCGACAAAAAAACCGCGTAGAAGTGAAGGGGGCCGTGGTAGTTTGTGGGATCGTACCGAAAATAACCGTTCGCGAGCAACTCGTCTGCAAACCAACCATTGACGCCCTCGTCGAAGTGCGCGGGCTTGATATCGAGGAACGTGAAACGCAATCCTGCCGCCACGATCATGAGGAGCACGAGATTCCAGGGAATTTGTTGGAGACGAAAGCTCATGCTGCGATGCGCAGAATGACGAACCAAGAACGTCCCGGCGTGTCAATCCCCATCCCCCTTTCGCGCCCATGAATTTGCTCTTCCTCCAACCGGCCGCAGCGTGGGCTCTGATCGCGCTTCCTTTGATCGTGGGGATCCACCTCCTGCGACGCCGGGCAAAGGTGATTCGGACGAGTACCCTGTTTCTCCTGGAAAAAACAGCGGCTCCCCCTGCGGGCGGGCGACGTTTGGCTCCACTGAAGAATTCGCTTCCGCTGTGGCTCCAACTGCTCGCCGCCTCGCTCCTCGCCCTCGCGTTGATGCAACCGATCCTGCGCACTCAGGGAACCGGGGGAACGCGGGTGATCGTCCTTGATGACACTGCATCGATGTCCGCATTCCGGGAGCCGGCGCTTGCGGCGCTCGAGCGAGTGGGAAAGGAGGATCCCGATGCCTCCGAGTGGATCCTGCTCGACACCTCCCGGAGGCGGATCTGGTCGGGGGCGCGATTTGCCGAATTGGTCACCAGCGCCCGACGCGAGTGGGTTCCCCGATCCGGGGCGCAGGACCCCTCCGCAAGCCTCCGGTTGGCAGGTCAACTCGCGCAGGACGCGGGTCGCGTGGTGTTCATCACGGATCACCCCCCCGTCGGAAATCCGGCGGAACGCTGGATTGCGGTGGGGCGGCCTTTGCAAAATGTGGGTTTCTCCGGCTTGCGGGTCGATCCCTCCACGCGCGAGTGGTCGGCGCTGCTGCAAAACTACGGCGATGAAGCCATCCGAACCGCATGGACGGTCGCAGCCGCGGGGCGAACCGAAGAACCCCGCGCCGTCGACGTTTCGGCGGGGGAGGGTCTGATGCTCAACGGGGTCTTTCCACCGGGTGTGGATCAAATGGAGGTGCGTCTGACGGGCGACGCCTTCGCGCTGGATGACATCATTTTTCTCCGCGTACCGGCGGCCAAGCTGCTGCGTGTCCGGTTGCCTCCCGAAGAATCGTCGTCGCCCCTCGGTGCCCGTTTGATCCGCGCCTTGGGGGATTCCGTGTTGCCAACCGGGACGGACGCGGACTTGGAGATCTCCGTTTACGACGGCCTCAACCCTGTTCTCCCGGTGGGGCCAGCGGTCGTTTTTGTTACCGATCTTGGAGCTCCGCAACGGCTGGCCACCGGAGAGATCGTCGCGGAAGAGGATCCTCTCGTCGAAGGGTTGGATTGGAGCGGGTTGATCCGCCGCGAATGTCTCACGGTCCCGGCCGCTCCGGGAGATCGCGTCCTCGTTTGGCAAAATGGAAAGCCGCTGCTCTTTGTGCGCCAGGGAACCGGGGGGGAAATGCTCATTTGGAATCTTGACCTGGCAAAGTCGAATGCGATCCGGTTACCCGCGTTTGCCGTCGTACTGTACCGCTTCGCGGACCGCATTCGCGCGAGGCTCGTCCGGTCCGAGGTCCGTCTCGTCGAAGTCGGTCAGGTGTTGGACGTCGCGGGAACTCCCCCCTCGCGTGCGCCGCACGAAGCGGGATTTTTTTCGGTGAAAGGTGCGGACGGCGAGGTGTTGCTGAGCGCGGCGGCGAACTTTGCCGACGCGCGGGAGGCGGATTTCCGGAAGGCAGGGGAGTTCGACCGAACGGTCGAAAACGGGGAATCGGACCGGCCACGGCCTGCCGATACCGACCTCCGCGCCTGGCTGATCGTTGCCCTCCTCGCGTTGCTCCTCGGGAATTGGGCGGCAATGGCGCGGGAGTCTCCTGCATTCGCTGGTGGAAAATCCCCGGTTCCTGTGGATAAATGACGTCATGGCCAGTTCGTTTGGAGAAATTTTCCGCATCTCGACATGGGGCGAATCCCATGGGGGAGGGGTCGGAGTGGTCGTTGACGGCTGTCCGCCCCGTCTTCCAATTTGTGCGGAAGACCTCCAGGTCGATCTCGACCGCCGCCGTCCGGGTCAAAGCGACATCGTCACGCCGCGGAAGGAAGCGGATCAGTGTGAGATTTTGTCCGGGGTGTTTGAGGGGTTGACGACTGGCACGCCCATCGCGGTGCTGGTTCGCAATACCGATGCCCGGCCGGAAGCGTACTCGGAGATGGAAACGCTGTTCCGTCCATCCCATGCGGATTTTACGTATCAGGCGAAGTACGGCATTCGCAACTGGCAGGGCGGGGGACGTGCTTCCGCGCGGGAAACCATTGGTCGGGTTGCTGCGGGCTCCATCGCCAAGAAGGTGCTGGCCTCGATCGCCCCTGCGATGCAGATCGTGGCTTACGTCAAGTCCATTCAAGGGATCGAATCGTCCGTGGACGATGCCACGGTGACCCTTGCGGACGTGGAAGCGAACGCCGTGCGTTGTCCCGATCCTGTCGCGGCGGAACGCATGATGGCGCGCATCCGCGAAGTTCGCTCCGAGGGGAATTCCATCGGCGGCACCATTGAATGCGTGATCCGGCACTGCCCTGCGGGGTGGGGTGAGCCGATCTTTGACAAGTTGGATGCCGATCTGGCGAAAGCCGTGATGAGCCTGCCGGCGACGAAGGGATTTGAGATCGGATCTGGCTTCGCGGGCACGCGTCTGCTGGGGTCCGAGCATAATGATCCCTTCGAGATGCGGGACGGGCGGGTTCGCACACGGACCAATCATTCCGGCGGGGTGCAGGGAGGGATTTCCAACGGGGAATCGATCGTATTCCGAGTCGCCTTCAAGCCGACCGCCACGATATCCCGGTCGCAGGATACGGTGAGCATTGATGGCGAGGAAGCGGCGCTGGCGGCGCGGGGCCGTCACGATCCGTGCGTGTTGCCCCGGGCGGTGCCCATGGTGGAGGCCATGGCGGCTCTGGTGCTCTGTGATCACGCCCTAAGGCAGCGGGCGCTGGCGGGGATGACCATCGCCGTGGCCTGAATTCCCGTGAGCCCGACCCCTGGATCTCCCACCTGGCAGCTCGCGCTTTTCGGAGTCGCGGCCGTTTACCTCTTGTTTTCGATGTGGACCGGCTGGCGCCGCGGTTTCATCCGCAGCGGGGCCGCTCTCGCGGGAATGCTGCTGGGTTTTGCCGTCGGATGGGCTCTGTTCAAGATATCCGAAGGGATCTTCGCCAAATCCCTTCCAGGCCTCGGCGCCGTGTTGGGAGTCGGTCTCGGTTTGCTGGGGTTTCTCGTCGTTTACGGCGGCCTGCAGATCGTGTCCGGGCTGCTTTTCAAAAAAACGGAACACCAGCGCTCTGGATTGGTCCGGTTCCTCTACGGAGCCGGCGGGGCGGTGGTCGGTCTGGCAATCGGCTTGCTCGTGGTCTCCGGGGTGGCATCTGCCATCCGCATCTTCGGCGCCGTGGCGGAATCGCGAACCGCCGATGGAACCGACCACCGTCCCGCATGGACAAAGCCCATCCTCGACGGCGTGGCAAAAGCGAAAGAATCGCTGGAAATGGGCGAATCGGGTCGGGCCATGGAGAAAAACGACCCGTTGCCCGCGGAGTTCCGCGACATCCTCGTCGGCGTCACGCAGATGTCGTCGGATCCCGCAGCCGCAGAGCGGCTTTTGGAGTACCCGGGGATCCGACCGGTTCTCGAGGACGCGCGGATGGTGGAATTGACAACCGACCCTGAAATCGCGGACGCTGCTTCCAAGAAAGACTTCGCCCGCCTGTTTTCCAACCCCAAACTGTGGGCTGCCGTCAACGATCCCGCGTTTGTTGCCAAGCTGCAAAAAGTGGACCTTCGGGAAGCTTTACAGTACGCCTTGACGCCTCAAAAGTCGGACCGCCCGGCGGTTCCTGCACCCACTCCCTGAGTTTTCCATGAGTTCCCGTTACATCGCCACCGTAGGTCTTGAAGTGCACGTTCAGTTAAAGACGCGGAGCAAAATGTTTTGCGGCTGCGCCAATGAATTCGGCGCGGAGACCAATACGAATTGTTGTCCCGTCTGCCTCGGTCTCCCCGGTGCGTTGCCGGTGATGAACGAAGAAGCGTTGCGCTTAACCGTGCTGGCCGGGCGCATGCTCGGATGTCGCATCCCGGATGTCTGCAAGTTCGACCGCAAGAATTACTTCTATCCGGACATGCCGAAAAACTACCAGATCTCGCAGTACGATCTCCCGCTGTGTCTCGGTGGTGCCGTGCCGCTGCACGACCTCGCGTATCCCAAAGATGCGCAGAAAAGCATCGCGACCCCGGATAAAACGGTCGCCCTTACGAGGATCCACCTCGAGGAGGACGTGGCGAAAAGCTTCCATTTTGAACAGACCACCGGGATCGACTTCAACCGCGCCGGCACGCCATTGCTGGAGATCGTGTCGGAGCCGGATATCGCTTCGCCCGAGGAGGCGTTCGCATATCTGACGGCGCTGAAACAGATCATGATCTACGGCGACATTAGCGATGCCGACATGGAGAAAGGCCAGATGCGCTGCGATGTGAACGTGTCCGTCCGACCGGTGGGAACCGATGCTCTTGGCACGAAGATTGAGCTAAAGAACCTCAACTCCATCAGCGGCGTGCGACGCGCGCTGGGCTATGAGATTGCCCGCCAGATGGAAGTGCTTGATGCCGGGGGCACGCTTCAGCAGGAGACGCGGCGGTGGGACGATGTGCGCGGCGAGACCGTGTTGATGCGCATTAAGGAATCCGCGCACGACTATCGTTACTTTCCCGACCCCGATCTGCTCCCGGTGAAAACCGCCGTGTTGCTCGATGCGATTTCCGGTCGCATGCCGGAGCTTCCTTGGGAAAAGCGCAGCCGCTATGTGGAACAGTACGGGGTGAGTCCTTATGACGCCGGGGTTCTCGCGGACGATCTTGCGTTGTGCCGGTATTTCGAGGCGGCGGCTGCGGGTTCGCGAAAGCCGAAAAGCGTTGCGAATTGGATCCTCAATGATCTTCAAAGCGCTCTTTCGGAGAGTTCCCGGACGATCGGGGATTGTCCCCTTCCACCCGATGCCCTGGAAGAGTTGGTGAATCTCGTCGAAGACGGGAAGATCAATGGTCGCCAGGCGAAGGAAGTGTTCTCCGACATGTTTGCCACCGGCCGCCGGGCGGGCGTGATTGTCGAGGAGAAAGGCTTGAAGCAGGAGAGTGATTCCGGCGCGATCGAACCACTTTGTGATCAGGTGATCGCGGCGAACCCCAAATCCGTTGAGGATTTTCGTGCGGGGAAGGTCGCCGCTTTGAACTTTCTGAAGGGTCAGGTCATGAAGCTGAGCAAAGGCAAGGCGAACCCAACCGTGGTGGACGAGCTTTTGAAGAGCAAACTCGCATGACGAACACCGTGGATGTTGGGATTGTCGGGGCCACTGGCTACACGGGAGAGGAACTCTGTTCCCTGCTGGCGGGTCATCCTGGCGTTCGCGTTGTATCCGTGACGTCGCGACAGCACGCGGGGAAATCCGTCACTTCGGTGATTCCGCGGCTTGGTCGTCGGGCGGCTTGGGATGCTCTGACGTTCATCGAACCGGACATCGATGCGTTGCTCGCTTCCGACGCCTCATTCTTCTTCCTCGCGCTGCCTCATGGTCAGGCGGCGGGCTTTGCCTCTGCGCTCCATGCGGCGGGCCGTCGCGTGTTGGATCTGAGTGCGGATTTCCGCCTGCGCGATGCCTCGGTGTACCAGGAGTTTTATCACGACGTCCATCCCGCCCCGGAATTGTTGCGTGAGGCTGTGTACGGCCTGCCGGAAGTGTATCGCGACCGCATTCGGGACGCCCGGCTTGTCGCCTGCCCGGGCTGTTACCCCACGAGCATCCTGATCCCGCTGCTGCCCCTGCTGCGCGGAGGGTTGGTGGAAACGACCGGCATCCACGCGTCGTGTATCAGCGGAGTGAGCGGTGCGGGTCGCAAGGCGGAACTCACCCTGCTTTTCGCGGAATGCAACGAAAGCGTCCGGGCATATGGCGTTCCCAAACACCGGCACCTTTCGGAAATCGAACAGGAGCTTTCTTTGGCCGCCCGCGAGCCGGTAAAACTCACCTTTGTTCCCCATCTCATGCCGGTGACCCGGGGAATGCACACGACGCTTTTCCTCAATCCCCTCGCGGGCGAGTTTGAGGTGATGCGTACCCTGCGCGCTGCTTACGCAGACGAACCGTTCGTTCGGGTGGGCGATGCGCTGCCGGATACCAAACATGTCGTCGGTTCTAATTTTTGCGACGTGACGAGTCGCCTCGACCTGCGCACGGGTTCGTTGATGATCTTTAGTGCGATTGATAACCTGACCAAGGGCGCGGCGGGGCAGGCGGTTCAGAATTTTAACATTATGGCCGGATTCGAAGAAACCACAGGACTGCGTTCATGAGCGCTCTCAGGAAAATTTCGGGCGGGGTTTGTGCCCCCGCGGGCTTTGTGGCCTCGGCGGCGGCGTGCGGCATCAAGACGGGCACGGCTAC
>Ga0247838_1005060_pt1 | contig 13590 bp, 10 predicted proteins | sample LaCruzMarch2015__5_FD_189097 | JGI IMG/M metagenome (GOLD analysis project Ga0247838, IMG submission 189097) | Freshwater microbial communities from meromictic Lake La Cruz, Castile-La Mancha, Spain - LaCruzMarch2015_15m | ecosystem: Environmental > Aquatic > Freshwater > Lake | place: Spain... | reverse complement strand
TGAGAAACTTCTACCGTGGAATACTGGATTAGATTACAAACCTAAAGTATAAACCTCACCAATACAATACACATTATTTCCAGATTAAATCGGACGATGTCAATATGTGGTTAATGGATCGCTTACATTTAAATAAAATCAGACAATTTACCATAGCGTAAATTCGAGCTAGATCACCTGTCAACAACATAAATAATTTCAACAAAACCCAGTTCTAATTGAGGAATAACCATGTTTAAAACACCATCTAATAAACCAATCACAGCGTTAAGCTTAGCCCTTGCCGCATTACTCACAACCAGTTGTAGTAGTGGCAGCAGCACTAGCAGCGCTTCGAGCAACACTATGTCCAGCTATTCAAATTGGGTAAATAGTCTAAGCACGACAGGTTATGGCGTGACACAAGGCAGCATTTTTCTCTTTAGCAATAGCGACTGCCCACTCTTTGTCGGTATTTTTGGCAGCTGTTTTGGCAATAATCCCGCGGCTCCATATATAATTCCCCAGTTACCAATTGAAAGCGCGTTTGTCGATCCATATTATGCGCAACAACTAATTGAATCCACACCGAATGGAACGCCAACTGATATTATTTTTAGATTAAGCGACCACGATGCAATGATTACACTCGTGGCATATCCACCCAAAGGAGCATATTTTGGTTATCAAAGTTATGTTTTTAGTACCGAATCAAGCAATTATACCAGCAGCGATCCACTCCAAGTATTATCGCCAGATCCAGCGCGTTATGAAATCTTTGGTAGCATCGGTAATAATATAAATAATACGATTATCCAAAACAATTATATGACACCGTGGAATGGCAATATGATCATGTACATTACTACTTCAAATAAAGATCTTGCCAATGATTTAATTAGCCAAGCCACCGCAAGTGGCATTAATCCAAACTCGATTTTTATCGAATCAATTGGGGCAAATGTGAAAACAGGGAATGGGCGCGAAGCCGATGATTTGGTAAATTTAATCCGCTATGCAATTCCGCAAGATGCTAGTGCTGGTAATGCTTGGCTCAATAACGTCACTAACAATGTAGTAGTGTATAAAGTTTCAAATCCCAATTTAAGCGTGACTAAATATCCAACCAACCAATACACTTCACGAATTGGTACTACTGAGTTGCAACTTCAAACTCAACTTGATGAGTTAGCTGGATTACTACAAGCTTGGCTCGCGGCTCAAACTCCAAGCCAAACGATTACCAGCAAAACGATGGAGCACACCACTATTGATATTAATGGCATTCCACATGGTTTAGTCGGCAGTGATTGCATCGCCAAAGGAACAATTTGTGCAGGAGATAATCAGGATACTAGTACGTATGCCTTTTCACCAAAAATCACTTTAGGCGAATCTAATACACTATTTTTAGCGGGTGTAAATCATAACGTATTAAACAATTCCAGCTATATTTCATTAGATGTGTATAATGCAGCCGATGCCGCGGGCGTGGCAAGTTCTTCACAAACTACCCCTAACGCAGTTGGTTTTAATAGCGGGGTTCTAACTGGTTCGGCGCAAGCGGTGCTCGAAGAATTAAATCTTTACGCTCAGGCCTCACCTGAATTAAAATTAGCCTTACCCAATTTATATGTTACATTAGTTTCAAAAACTTGCTCGACTGCGCCGAACTATTGTATTAACTTGAATGGTAATACGCTAATTCCTGCCAATACACCGATCAATATGTATGAACGTTCGTACATTAAACCAGGTACGACCACGGGGGCTAATCCCAACATCATGTTATTTCCACGCGTGATTGGTAGTGGAGTTTAAGTAACGTCTAATAAGATTGAACATGCCCTGGAACTAGTTAATCCCCCCTCATTAAGTAAATTGAGGGGGCTTAAGTAAATTAATTAATCCTAATTCCCAAGCGCAACGTTCTTATCGGCAAATTGTATATACTGAATCCGCGTTAACGTCTTACGACCATCAGGTCCAACCACACTAGTCGTATTTCCAGAGCTAGTTAATGTATATTGGCTAGAATTACCCGTCAAAACCAGCGTATTTATACCGCTCCCACCATCAATGCTATCCTGCCCAGTTAAGGGATAAAATTGATCATTTCCAGTGCTACCATACATAATATCATTACCTGTAGTACCATTTACCAACGACCCAGCAGCACCCGCCCAAATTGGCATTGGATACAAAATTTGTTGGGCAATACTATTGCCAGTTGAACTCCAGCCGATTTGGCAATATGAATTATCGGCACTATCCCTAAATTCTTGATATGATGCATAAGTATTTGACTCACCACCATAACTTGGGTTGACATACAAATTCTGGGTTAAATATGCCGTTGACTTAGTCCAACCAGCAGGTAATATTGCGGATTCAAATGCCGCGAGTAATTTATCTGGGGTGCTATTAGCATAATTAGCCGACTTCATCATATACAAATTACCCCATTGATCGGTGATGAAAAAACGTAAAATTGGCTCACCGCTCGAATTAGTTGGCGTAAACAAAGTTAATTGATTTTTATTATTACTGGTGTATTTAACCACCCCAGCTGGAACGGTGACCGCTTGTGCACCAACTTGCCAACCACTAATTGGCGCTGGAACGATCGTTGGATAGTTCGCTGGATTAAACGGCCAATCATAATTTTGCACCTCGGCAATCATTCCCCAGGTAAATCCCGATTCATCGGTAAATGGAGTTAATGCACCAGGTACTGCATTCGGACTACCCAAAGTATTGGCATAATCAAAAATCGCATAACGCGGTGAATTACTGATGTAACCTGGGTGACTCGCAGAATATGTTGCAAACGCATCGGCATTAATTGGATTTGGTTCTTGGTCAATATAAACTTGTAGGAACCCCTGAAAATTACTCCCGAGATTCGTCAAATTCACAATTTCATAACCAACGCCACGTTCAGATTGGGAAATATACCCTGCAGTTGAAGTTAGCACATTAAACGGCAGACTAATTGCACTAGTAATACCAGCAGCACTCGCCACAAGTGTATAACTTTCACCAATTTGGCTAATTGTTAGATCATTAAATTCTGCACTACCCGCTTGAGCGTTCACATTCAAAGTTCCGCCTAAAATCCCCGTGTAAATTCCAGTATTCGGTTGATTCGCAATTGCAATCGTCACTAAATTATTTCCCGATTTCACCACATGTCCGTAAGAATCAACTATTTGAACTTGCAGCGCATTAATTATACCGTTCGTAGTCCCCATCGGTGTAGTGTTACTTGGTTGTGTATTAAAAACCAAATGATTGCCCGTGCTACTCCCATTACCACAGGCGGCAAGACTTAGTCCAATCACCAGCAGAATCCCCAAATTGCGTACACCAGCAAATAGCTTATTTCGCATATCATCTACTCCAAAACAATAAATTAAGTTTAAGTTCATGCCAGTCCAAAGATTCAGATTCTACTCCAAACCTGCATAATTAATCAGTGGCAAAGCTCTATTGTATAACAATAAAACTCTACCACCAACAAAATAATTTACGCTTTAAAATAACGTTTTAAGCGCAGCGCCACATTCACCAAAATAATTAGTGCAGGTACTTCCACCAATGGACCAACTACCCCGGTAAATGCTTCGGGAGAGTTTAAACCAAAAGTGGCAATCGCCACCGCAATCGCTAATTCAAAATTATTACCTGCGGCGGTAAATGCCAAAGTCGCCGAGCGCGCATAATCGGCGCCCATCCGTTTACTGATAAACATTCCAAGCAAAAACATACAGGCAAAATAAATTGCTAACGGAATTGCAATTTTTAGCACATCCAGAGGAATCGCCAAAATCACATCGCCTTTTAGGCTAAACATTACAACAATCGTAAATAGCAGTGCGATTAAAGTCAGATAACCAATTCGGCTGCTAAATTCACGCTCATACCAGCCACGACCTTTGGCTCTAACCAAACTCCAGCGTGTCAAAAAACCCAGAATAAAGGGAATCCCCAGATAAATAAATACACTTTCGGCAATTTGTCCAATCCCGATATTGACATGGTAGGAATGCAGACCAAAAAACTGCGGTAGCCAATAAATAAATATCCACGCATAAACGCTAAATAAGAGGACTTGGAAAATACTATTGAAGGCAACTAAGCCCGCACAATACTCACGATTGCCACCTGCTAAATCATTCCACACAATTACCATCGCAATACAGCGCGCTAGACCAATTAAAATCACGCCGACCATATATTGTGGTTCGTCATGCAGAAAAATCAAGGCGAGAGCAAACATCAGAATTGGTCCCACCACCCAATTCAGCAATAATGACACCCAAAGGATTTTTTTATCTTTAAAGACTAACGGCATTTCGGCATAATCAACCTTAGCCAGTGGTGGATACATCATCAAAATCAAACCAATCGCAATTGGAATATTGGTAGTGCCAACGCTATATTCGTTGATTAAGTTGGGTAAGCTCGGGATAAATTTACCCAGCATTAAACCGATAAACATGGCTAAAAAAATCCACAGCGTCAAATAGCGTTCCACAAACGCAAGTTTCTTCATTGCCATGCCTTTACTTGTAACGGAAATTCAGTTTGTAAATAATCCTTAATTTCATCGCGAACTTGGCGATAAACGCTTAATTTTTCTTCTTCGCTAGTTAGATTAGCCGCTAACTTCGGTGGATCTTGAAAGGAATGATGTAGTTTCTGTGCCAAACCGATAAATATCGGGCATGATTCATTGGCATTATCACAAACTGTTAGCACCACATCAAATTTGACCTGACTAAGCGTATCAACATGCTTACTGGTGTGCTGTGACATATCCAAGCACTGCTCTTCACAAACTTTGACCGCATACGGATTCATGCCATGAGTTTCGATTCCAGCCGAATAAAATTTATGCTGCGGGTATAAATCACGCGCAATAGCTTCGGCCATTTGACTACGGCAAGAATTACCAGTACATAAAAATAAAATATTTAACATTGTGGTTCCTTTCCTTTTAAATATTTCGTTTAAACAAGGTATAAATATAGGGGCGAATTTGCCCAGCTGGATTGATATAGTCATAAGCAAAACTTTCCACCAAACTAAAATCCTGACCTAGATAATTTTGAATCTCTTCAAGGTTATAGTGTTTAACGGGCAACCCACTACATTTGCTAGCGCCACCATAAGTAAACTCTGCAATCAATACATAACCACCAATGACAACTGAATTATGCAACTTGTTAAAATAGTTTTTAATTTGGGCTTCAGAAAGTAAAAAATGTAATACCGCACGATCAATCCAAACGTCACAACTCGGTAAAACAAGTTCAGAATCACCTAAATCTCCGCAAATATATTGGTGTTCTTGCGAAGAATTGAGATTTAACAAGCGCCGCTCTAATTTCGAAAGCGCCGCTTGACTTATATCATTAAAAATTAATTGATTCTCTAACTTTATCAAGGGCTCGGCTAAAGTGGTAGTACCCGCACCAGTTAATAAAATTCGTAAATTAGTCAGCTTCTTAATATTGCGCTGAATTAGCTCCAAGCTTTGAGTTGGAGCATTTTCATACCAGCCTAATTCATTATCGGTTTTATGAGTGTAAACCTCATCCCAATGGTTCTGTTTCATAATGATGTCCTTTTGTGAAGATATTCTAAGATGATTATTTTAAGCTGCACAATAAAATATTTTAACACTGTGGCTTTTTATCTAAAATTAAACTTTTAGCCTTGACTTGATTATAGAGCTTTTCATTATCAATTTTCTCAATTAATTCTACCAAAGTATAACCAAAACTACTCAACTGATAATGCTTCCATTTACCTATCTTGTTGGCGGCGACCAAATTAACACTTTCTAACTCTTTTAGATGGCGTGACAAAGTTGAGTTCGATAAGTGAAAACACTCCTCAATATGACACAAACAAATATCGGGATTCAGCGCAATTAATAAAAGTATTTCTAAGCGCGTTCTATCCCCAAGGGCTTTAAAGACTTTTTCCATGTTGTGACTATCTTTCCTATAATTTAAAATCGGTTACTCAGTAAACAGGTTGCTCAAGGTTGCACCTTTAATTTCTTCAGGGTGCCATTTGATAACCGCAAAATTACCCTGCGCAATCTCAGCGACCTGATTAATCCAACGCACTTCATTCTGCGCACGGGCTTTAAGCAGTTTATTGGTAGTATTCGTTGCCGCCAGACTTGAGTTAACCACCCACCATTTATGCAAAATGCCTGCACGATCTAAATCTTCCGCTAAACGACTGGCCTCATGAACGGGCGTCATCTCGGCTAACGTTACAATGACCACATCAGTATAGAGCGGATCACGCAAATGAGGTAATAATTTCTCCACCGCGGCGGGAATTTCGCCTTGCGAACGCGCCACTTCTTTATGATAACTTTGGGTTGCATCGAGTAATAACAAGGTATGCCCTGTTGGTGCGGTATCAATGATCACAATTTCATCTTGCGAGCGTTCAACAATTTCCGCAAAAGCATTAAAGACCGCAATTTCTTGGGTACATGGTGAACGTAAATCTTCTTCGATATAGGCTAAATCGTCATCCGCCATGCTTTCACGCGCTTTAGCTAAGACTTTTTCTTTATACGCCGCCAAAACTTGATGTTCATCAATATGACTAACACTAATGCCTGAAGTTTCATCAATCACATAGTGTAAATGTGCCGCTGGATCGGTTGTGGTTAGATGCACCTTTTTACCGCGTTGATGCAAGCCTAAAGCGATCGCCGCGGCAACCGTAGTTTTACCTACCCCACCTTTACCCATCGTAAAAATCACCCGCTTATTACTCGCGGCTAAATCATCAATTAAGCGATTCAGATGCTGCAGACTAGGTAATTTAGCTTCAAGAGTAATTTCGTCAGTTAGATCCACCGCAGTTAGCAGTCCACGCACATTCTTTAACCCCGTAATATTATATGGACGATAAGGAATAGTATAGGTTGGAAACTTAGTTAGATATTCTGGAATGTTCGCCAGCGCAATTTGCTGTTTCTTAAAAATAGCTTCAGAGAGTTGATCATCATGTAAATCAAGCACCCCATTAATCAATAATAATTGATTGTCAATATTTAGAGTAGCTAATTCACCAGCTGCGCGGGCGGCCTCTTTAAGTGGAGATAATTCTGGGCGCGCCACCAAAATAACTAAGGTTTGCTTGGCATCCGCTAACGCACTCACCGCAGCTTTATAAATTTGTTTTTTGGATTCTAGACCCGATAACTGACCTAAACAGGATGCACCATGCGTGCTTTCGCTAATGAAATTACTCCATGCAGATGGCAACTGTAATAAGCGCAACGTGTGCCCAGTTGGTGCAGTATCAAAAATAATGTGATCATAGGTGCTTTGTTTAGAATCATCGGTCATACATTCAGCAAATTGATTAAACGCGGCAATTTCAACGGTACACGAACCTGATAACTGTTCTTCCATGTTATGAATGACTGCCGCGGGTAATTTACCACGATAAGGCCCAACCACACTTTCTTTATATTGCTCGGCGGCATCCACGGGATCTAAATTAGCTACCACTAAATTAGGTGCGCCAGCAATTGCTACCCCAGCGCTAGTTAATTCAGTGGCAAAAACATCTTGTAAATTGGAAGCTGGATCGGTACTCACCAAAAAGACTTTTTTACCGTTATCAGCTAAATGCAATGCCACCGCACAAGCGCTGGAAGTCTTGCCGACTCCGCCTTTACCAGTAAAAAACAGGTACTTGGGCAAATTTAGTTCGGCGAATGAAAATTGTTTTAACATGAGCACTTCCTTATTATTTGTTACAATATTTAGGTTTTAATCTAATCACGCCATCCAAGGTATGTTCGGGTAATTCCAACCATAGACAAATGTCCTGATTAGTTGGATAGGCTTTAGTTTTGACGATTTGTCCATCTAATAACGTCAAAGGTAGTTCGTCCACGCCCGATTGCATAATGAATTTATTGACCACTTGATTATTAACAAACTCTTGCGGGGCATTGCTTAAGTTGTAGCGTTCAAAATTTAGCCCTTGTTTTTTGAGTGTGCTTAACACCGTTGAAATACGAAATAATTCAGGATCGAGACTTGGACCACATAGACCAGTATCGCAGCACATGGCTGGTTCAAAAATTTGTAAAGTTTTCATGATAATCTCCACCATAAAATAAATTAAATACCCAGCTATTTTAACATATACTTGCATAAATGTGCAAACGTGCAAGATATAGGCCAGTTCTAACGCAATATTGGCAACTAACGATTACACCACACCTTATTGATTCATGTTCAAACAGGTCGCAAGATTAATAAAAATTAATGATTATTTCAGCACATACCACCATACTAACTACTAAAATTTATACAATCATGACAATGATTTCTTAGCGGTTTGCTAATACTCAGCCAAATTATTTTATCCGTCGAAAAAAGCTCTTAAACAACACGGCAATCTGAGTAAAAATTTGCGCCATTGCGTAATTAATTACTGCTATAATCACCTCTAAATTTTATTCACTCAACAGCTAACTAAACCAAGCAATTAACTTGCCTTTTTGGATTATAAACCATGCATAGACGCACACATTATACTCGCGCAGGACTAACCATTGCTCTCGCACTGATTATTACAGCTTGCAGTCAAGGCAGCACCGCTCCACAAAATTCCAGTCAAATCAATTACAGTCTTGTCACAGTTGCTAACCCAGGTAATGAAAGTGATGTTCTAACAGGTTTTGGTAAAGTTGATTATACTTATCAAATCGGTAAATATGATGTGACAATCGCGCAATATACTACTTTTTTAAATGCGATTGCCAAAACCGATACCTATAATCTTTATGATACGCGCATGACAACTGATCTAAATTCAGCGGGAATTAGTCGTGCGGGAACTAGTGGCAACTATGTTTATAGCGTAATGGAAAATAGTGGCAGCAGCGCCAATCGCCCAATTACCTACGTTACTTGGTTAGCGGCAGCAAGGTTTGCCAATTGGCTGGCAAATGGACAACCCAGTGGAGCACAAAATAGCAGCACTACCGAAAATGGAGCCTATAATCTAAATGGTGCGACTAGTGGCAATGCGGTGGCCAAAAACTCAATTAACCCCAATACAGGTAGCACACCGACTTATTCGATTCCAACTTATGACGAATGGTATAAAGCCGCCTACTATAGTCCTGAACTAAATAATGGCGCGGGTGGCTACTATTTATATGCAACCGAGAGTAACGCCAACCCGGGTAATGCGATTGGTAACACACCGAATAATGCCAATAACTTCCCTGCAACCACGCTGTGTGTAACCCAATCACCCGATTATTTATATGCCACGCAAAATTACCTAACTGACGTCGGAGCATTCACCGCTAGCCCAAGTTATTACGGTACTTTTGATCAAAATGGCAATGTTTATCAATGGAATGATTTAGATGGTAGTCCTGCGCCATATCGCGGTTTGGCAGGTGGTTATTGGTTTGCTGGCGCCAATGCAATGCAAGCTACAATTTATAGTACTAATACAATTACGGGCACCGATAATGGTACGGGTTTTCGTTTAGCTAGCCCAGCGGCTCAATAAAATATTGTTATTTAAGTTCGGAGTATTCACGTGAAAAAATCTAAACTAATTCAATCTAAATCGCTACAAATTTTACTGAGCAGTAGCTTAATTTTATTGGGTGGACTAAGCGCTAACTTAGCTCATGCCACACCACTAGTTACCTATGATCTAGTTAGCGTTGGTAACCCAAATAACGCGAGTGATAGCACTGGCTTTGGAGCGGTTGATCACAACTATAAAATCGGCAAATATGAAGTCACTATCGCTCAATATACCGCGTTTCTCAACGCCGTTGCCGCCAGCGATCCATATGGACTCTGGAATAAAAGCATGATGGCAGCTAATATTCAAGGGATTAGCCGCGCAGGAGAATCTGGGAGTTATAGTTATAGCGTGATGAATACCAGTAGCTCTGGCACAACTAGTGCTAATATGCCAATTACAGGTGTGTCGTGGTTTAACGCGGCTAGGTTTGCCAATTGGATGGCAAATGGACAGCCTAGCGGTGTTGAAGACAGCACAACTAGCGAAAATGGTGCATACAATCTAAATGGAGCCAAAAGCGGTGCGGCGGTTGCCAAAAATGCAATTAATCCGAATACCGCAGCTGCGCCAAGTTATTACATTCCAACTGAAAACGAATGGTATAAAGCAGCTTATTATAGCCCAAGCTTAAATAATAATGCTGGTGGTTACTATGTGTATGCAACCCAAAATAATGCCACCCCCAGCAATCTAATCGGTGGTAGCGGAAGCAATTCAGCCAATTATTTAGCCGATGCTGGTGCTGGCTATTGTGTATCTCAATCACAAAAGTTGGATATGACGCAAACCTATTTAACCGATGTTGGAACTTTCACTACTAGCCCGAGTTATTATGGCACCTTTGATCAAACTGGTAGTGTTTGGGAATGGCATGATTCAAAGTCAACCCGTTCATTATCACGCGGTTTACGTGGGGCAGCATGGACTTCAACCCCACCTTATATGCAATCATCGTATCGCTTAATTACTGTACCAAGTTCGGTTAGCGTCAATGTTGGTTTTCGCTTGGCTGGCAGCTAAATAATCATACTCAATATAAAAACCCCCTAGATTTTCACCAAGGGGGTTTTTACTTATACGCAAACTTAATTTAGTTTTTGCAAACGTTTCGCATAATAAGTATTAACTGTGTTTGCCATCCAACCACCATCATAGAAGGTTTGTCCTGGTACTTGCCACACACCTGTAGCAAAACCACCCGCACCCCATAAAATTGAGAAGATATGTGCATCAGCTGCTTGTTGCAATTGAGCGTTATCGCTATGTCCCCAATTAAATTTATTTAAGGTTAAACATTGTGAGGCTGATTTATTTCTACATAAACCATATCCAGCTTCAGAAAGACTACCCACACCTTGATCAATCCATGGTGCAATATTGCTTAATGTACTATCTAAACGAGGATCACCAAAGAAATACACTGGTGCCGAACCCTCTTCTTGATCATTCACATTTTCAACTACTTGTTCAGTATTTGTGTGAATATGTGCCGCAGGAATTTGCCATAACATCACTGGTACATAAGCTTTACCATAACCAGCCGCTAAACCTTCGCTCAATTGTTTCGACAATTGCACAATATTTGCCCAGTCTTGATCATTGTAAAAAGTCGCTTGATTATGTACTTGTTGATGGAATGATGGCATTTGACCAACATAATCATCAGCACCATAACGATCTAGATAAATAAAGTCAGGTTTATACTTACCACTAAACACTTCAAAGCGTTTCAAATCAGCTAAAACCGCATTAGCATATGGCGTTACCGCGGTAGCACCACCATGTACCCACCAGCCACCACTTGGTGCGCCAGAAATATTTTCATGCCAACCTAAATTCACTTGTGGACCATATTTTTTAGCTAAGTAATTCTGCGCTTGAATCCAACCATTAAAGTTATTACTAAATGTTGGTGTCCCAGCTGGAGCAACCGCATTAGCACATTTGCTAACAACCGCACCACCCACGCAATCAACAAAAGCCATTCCAGCCGTGTAATTATCTGTTTTAGTTTTTAACCATGGCATTAAATCACGCACCGTGCCATTAAGCGTAATTGGTTGTTGATTCCACGCGTAAGTACAACTAGATTCTTGACTAAAATCGACTTGTTTGGTCATCATGCATGAAGCTTGCGCCACTGCTTGATTAACATTAATTTTCAAGGCCTCAACATCAGCTTGGCGATTAGTGTTACCAATAAAACCAAGTAAATCAGGGCTCAACAAGATTGTTCCATGCGTGCCAGTTAATGCAGGCGCTTGAGTTTGCAAGGTATCGGCCAAGAACATCAAATTAAAGAAATGTTTAGTTAAACGATCAGTATCTTCCACATCAGATGGATTCCAACCGCCGCTTAATTGCCATTGATATTCAACTAAAGATGGATTTACCGCATAACCAGTTTTATCGCGAATAGCTTTACCCATCGTCATCATATTATAAATTTTATACGGTGACTCAATGCGCCCAGGGTCCCCATCACCGCCAGTACCATTATAGGTAAAGATCGAATCAATCCGTTGATCGGTTGGCTCTGAAGTTGGCACACCGTTACTAATCGTACCCATTGCCAGATAATTAGGCCAATCATTTAACCCAACTGGCGGTACAACTGGATCAGTTGCAACAGCAAAGACCAGATTTTGCGTCGTTGCAGCACTAATCAAACCAGTTGCAGTTAAAGGATTTTGCTTATAATTACTCAAACCTGCTGTCATGGTATAACCTAAGTTTAAATTTTTCTCAACTTTATACACAACACTTGCATTAGCCTGAGCTGCATAGCTTACATAGTTATACTTGTTCGTCGCATCTTGGAAGCTCAAGCTAGCGCTATCACTAGTTTGTAACCCCGTCGTTTTTAACGTCAAGTTCACCAAATTCGCCGTGGCAAGCTTAGTAAATGGAATCGCTAAATTAGTCGTCGTGTTGGCTTTAATTACCACCGTTGGCAAACCAGACTCAACATAATATAAACCAGCTTTTGGATCCGCAATACCCGCAACACTTACTACGTAAGCATGGCTCGCATCGCTAATTGGCAAATTCTCGGTAGTAATTGAAGCACCTTGTTTAATTAAATAACTATTAACTACCTTATTGCCATCTTTACTATTTAAAATCTTCACAGTTAAAGCCCCGGTGTAATTTGGTACTTTGCTTGCAATCGATAATTTTGCGGCACCAGTTTTCACCGCAGGCGTTGGCTGAGTATATTTAATCGTGCTAACTGTAGTTTTATTCGCTTGCACACTTGGTGTAGCATTTGGTGTGTAACTAATGCTGTCTGACCCTAGATTACTTGCCGACAAGGTGTAATTCCCTACCGCAACATCTTTGATTTGGGTAGTAACACTCGAGCCTAATTGGGCAACAGGAACAGTGATATTCTGAATTAGTTGACCACTTGCGTCAGTTACCGCTACTTTGACATCTGAGCACGTCACTCCTGATGAACAACCCGCCGCACTAGTATCGAGTACAACATCTAGTTCACCCTTTTCAACTACAGGTGGCGTTGCACCATTAATTGAAAATGAACTATTTGCAGTACTATCATCGAAAGTACCACCACTTGCCGTATTTGCCCCGCTCGTGAAAGTTAACGTTTGACCTTTTTCAAGCGTCCCATTCAGATTTTTACCATCCCAAGAAGCTACCGCATCAATAGTACCAATTACTTTATTCGCACCAGCACTCGTGAAGGCTAATGAATAATTCGTGTTATTCGCATAAACCGAAGACGAGCCAATCGTCACTGCTTTGCCATCAGTGGTCTGAGCCGTAAAACTTACGGTTTGACCTTTTAATTCAACCGAGCTCGCGCAATTATTGCTAATTGAAATATTGCCTCCAATATACCAGCCAGAACCAGTAAAATTAGCTTTACCAGTTAAACATGAGCTAGTTGCAAATAATTGTGGTGCTACCTGATTAGCGGTTACCGTGTTAACACTATGGTTACTCGCAGAGCTTCCGCCATTACAGGCACTC
>Ga0247838_1005050_pt1 | contig 13615 bp, 11 predicted proteins | sample LaCruzMarch2015__5_FD_189097 | JGI IMG/M metagenome (GOLD analysis project Ga0247838, IMG submission 189097) | Freshwater microbial communities from meromictic Lake La Cruz, Castile-La Mancha, Spain - LaCruzMarch2015_15m | ecosystem: Environmental > Aquatic > Freshwater > Lake | place: Spain... | reverse complement strand
GACCGTACTGACCTACTTCGCCGCCCAGCAGGTGATCGCCGACCCCGCCGCCGGCCTGACCTGGAGCACCTTGTATGCCAATGCCGGCGGCCTGGAACCGGCGGTGATGCGGCTCGCCTTCGTCTTTCTGCTGGTCGGTTACGGAACCAAGGTCGGTCTGGTGCCCATGCACCAATGGCTGCCCGATGCGCACTCGGAAGGCCCGACCCCAATGTCGGCCGTACTCTCCGGGCTCTTGCTCAATGTCGCCCTGTACGCGGTGGTGCGGCTCAAGATGCTGGTCGACGGGTCGCTCGCGGAGACGGCCTCGCCGCAGTTGGCGGGCCATTTGCTGATGGGTTTCGGGCTGGTGTCATTCCTGGTCGCCGGGCTCTTTCTGCATCGGCAGCGCGACATCAAACGGATGTTCAGCTACTCATCGATCGAGCATATGGGGCTCATGACCTTTGCCTTTGGATTGGGCGGGCCGCTCGCGACCTTCGGCGCCTTGCTGCACATGCTGGTGCACTCGCTCACCAAGTCGGCGATCTTCATCACCGTCGGCCACGCCACACATATCGCCGGCACCCAGTCGATCGACCAGATCCGCGGCCTGATCCGCACCCAGCCCGCGGTGGGCTGGTCGCTGTTGATCGGGGTGGCGGCCATCGCCGGCTTCCCGCCCTTTGGCGTCTTCATGAGCGAGTTTCTGTTGCTGACGGCGACCATGAAATCAGCCCCCTGGTTCACATTGGCCCTGCTGTCCGGGCTCGCGGTCGCCTTTGCCGGACTGTTCCGGCACATCCATCCAATGGTCTACGGGGTCCCGCCCGAGGGTCAGCAGCCGGTGGAAGCCAACATGATCCCGGTCGCGGTGCACCTGAGTCTGGTGCTCTGGCTGGGGTTGGCGATCCCCGGATTCCTCGCCGGCTGGCTGGATCGGGCGACCTTGCTGATCACGGGCGCGCATCTGCTATGAGCCAATTATGAGTCCATCATGAATCGCTTCGACTGGCTGTCCGAATTCCTGGCGCGGCTGGAGGACGAGCACTTGCTCGCGCACTCCGGCAACGCCCGGCTGCTGGCCCCGGCCCACCGGTTGGTGCTGGATGCCGAGGATTGGGGCAACGTGGCCAAGGTCGCGGCCAGCCTGGGGATGCGGCACGCGGGGGTCTGGGCCGATTGCGGTGCCGACCATCAGCCGGCCGACAGTGAGGATGATGGTCAGCCGGTCGGCCGTCGGCACCAGAACGAGCCGGCCGGCAGCCGGCCACCCAGCAGCATCGCCGTGTACGCCTGTCTTGAGAAAGAGGGCGACTATGTGGTGCTGGAAGCGCGTGTCCCGCTGGAGCGACCCAAGCTGCCCTCCCAGACGCCGCGCTTCCCTGGACTCGACCGTCTGGAGCGGCACTGCCATGACCTGACCGGCGTGGTGTTCACCGGCCATCCGGACACGCGCCGCTGGACCCGCCATCAGGCCTGGCCAGCCGATGTGTTTCCGCTGCGCGCGGACTTCCCGGCGGCCGGGCACGTGACCTGCCAGATCCCGGCCGACGCGGACTATCCGTTCACGACCATCCACGGCAGCGGGGTCTACGAGATCCCGGTCGGCCCGGTGCATGCCGGCATCATCGAGCCCGGTCACTTCCGCTTCCACGCCATGGGCGAAGAGGTGCTGCGACTGGAAGAGCGGCTGGGCTATGTCCACAAGGGGATCGAAAAGATTGCCGTCGGCCGCGATCCGACGGGGCTCGCGCGCCTCGCCGGGCGGGTCTCCGGCGACTCCACGGTCGCCTACGCCTGGGCCGCCTGCCAGGCCATGGAGCGCGCCGCCGGCTGCGCGGTGCCACCGCGCGCCCTGTGGCTGCGGGCAATCATGGCCGAGCGCGAGCGCATCGCCAACCATTTGGGCGATCTCGGCGCCATCTGCAATGACGTCGCTTTCACCTTCGCCCTGATCCAATGCGGCCGCCTGCGCGAGCGCTGGCAGCGGCGCAGCCGCGAACTCTTCGGACATCGCCTGATGATGGACGCCGTCATCCCCGGCGGTGTCGCCGGCGATCTGACGCCCGCGGCGCCCCGCACCCTGGGTGATGATCAGGCCGCCCTGCGCAAGGCGGTCCTGCCGCTGTTCGACATCATCGACGATCACCCCTCGCTGGACGACCGGCTGGTGACCACCGGGCGGCTGTCGGCAACGGATGCCCGGTCGCTGGGCTGCACCGGTTATGTGGGCAAAGCCAGCGGCCTGCCCTTCGACGTGCGCCGCGACTGCCCCTATCCGCCCTATGACACCCTGGAGGTCAAGCCATCGACGGAGAGCGACGGCGACGTGGCCGCGCGGGTGCGGGTGCGCATGACCGAGGTCCTCGGCAGCCTGGATCTGCTGGATGTGCTGCTGGCGACCCTGCCGGAGGGCGCGGTCACCGCGCCGGTGCCGACGGCGGCGTCCGGCGCCGTCGGTCTCGGGCTGGTGGACGGCTGGCGCGGGGAGATCCTGACCTTCGTCCGTTTCGGTACGGACGGACGCGTCGCGCGCTATTTTCCGCGTGATCCGAGCTGGTTCACCTGGCCGGCACTGGAACGGCTGATCCTGGGTAACATCGTCCCGGATTTTCCTGTCTGCAACAAATCGGTCAATGGGTCCTATTCGGGCCAGGACCTGTAGACCATGATTCGCATACTCAAGCAATCCCTGGGGATCGGCGTCATCACCGAGGCCGCACCCGGCATCGAGGATGAGGAACTCGAACGGCTCGGGGTAGAGGTGCTGCGCCATGTCCATGCCCGGCTGGGGCGCAGTCTGTCCATTCGCCAGGTCGATGCCGGCTCATGCAACGGCTGCGAGCTGGAAATCCATGCGCTGAGTAATCCCTATTACGACCTTGAACGCTTCGGCCTGCATTTCGTTGCCTCTCCGCGCCATGCCGATGCCCTGCTCATCACCGGACCGGTCTCGCGCCACATGGAAACGGCGCTGCGTCGGACCTGGCAGGCGACTCCGGTGCCGAAGATCATCATCGCCGCCGGCACCTGCGCCTGCGACGGCGGCGAATTCGGCGTCTCCTACGCGAGTTGCGGCGCGGTCGAGAACGTCATTCCGGTCGATGTGAAGATCCCCGGCTGTCCGCCGGCACCGCTGGACCTGCTGCGGGGGCTGCTGGCGGCGCTCGCGGCTTCGCGGAAATGAAGCCGGAACGGAGCTTGCGAAGCTCGGACAGCGAAATGACATATCAACCCGATTACGACAACGACAACGACAACGACAACGACAACGACCGGGACGCCAAAGGCGCTCTCTAATGGACGGGTCCTAGCTTATGACGTTGTCCGGATAAAACCCTGTATCCATCACCTGCTCAAGCGAATACCGACAAGTCGGCGGGAAATCGCCCTCATCCATGCCGGTCTCATCCGCTGCCCAGCGCAGGGCACTGTCGTAGGCATCCGCGATCAGCTCGGGAAGCTTCGGCCTCAGACTGGGGCTGTCGTCCAGTAGTCGGCTGATGCGTTTGCGTTGCTCGATCAAGGTTCGCCGCCAACTTTTGGTCCTGTTGCCCGGCTGATGTTCCCATTTCAGCAGATGCGCCAGCAACACAACGAGCCGACTCTCCAGCGCGCGCAGTTCGGTCTTGCCCATGGACTCCAGCTCCTCGGCAAGGTGAACGCAGTCAATCTCAGTGAACTGCCGTTCGCGCACCTGCCGGGCGGTTTGCATCGCCCAGGAATACAGGTCTTGATCGTATAAGGAGGCAGGCATCGAGACAATTCCCCGTTTCCGCCGGCAGCCAAGCGTCACCGCCGCTTGTTCAGGCTCTCCTGCAAAAGCGCGCCGAAGCTGCCCATGGTCTTTTCCGGCGCCGGCTCGGCCGGCTTGGCGCCGCCCTTGGCCTGGGCTTTCGGCGGGGCGTATTGACGCGCGTCGGGTACCCCCTCGGTCTGCTTGTCGGCATCCAGGGTCAGGCTGATGCGCTTGCGCTCCAGGTCCACCCCGAGCACCGTCGCCTCGACGCTGTCGCCGACAGTCAGCACCTCGCTCGGGTGATTGACCCGCCGACCGGCGCCCAATTCACTGATATGCACCAGGCCATCCACGCCCGCGGCCAACTCGATGAAGGCGCCGAAGGGCTGCAGGCGGCTCACCGTGCCGCGCACCCGGGTGCCGACCGGGAAGCTCTCCGCCGCATCCGCCCAAGGGTCGCGCGACAGGGCACGGATCGACAGGGCAATCTTGGGGCGGCCCTTGCCGTCGGTGGCGGGCTCGATCCGCAGCACCGCGACCTCGACCGCCTGACCGGGGTGCAGCACCTCGCTCGGGTGTTTGATGTGGCCGAAGGCGAGTTCGCTGATATGGATCATGCCCTCGATGCCGCCGATGTCCACGAAGGCACCATACTCCTTGAGCGTCGTGACCGTGCCCGGCAGTACCGCGCCTTCTTTGAGGTTGGCACGTGTCTGCTCGGCGCGAATCCGCTGCTCCTCTTCCAGGATGGCGCGACGCGAGACCACCAGATTCGGATGCCGGCCACCCTCGATCTTGGTAACGCGAAAGTCGAGCTTCTGGCCGATGAACTCAGACAGATCCTCGACGAAGCGGATGTCGATCTGCGAGGCCGGGCAGAACGCCCGCATCCCGGCGATCTGGACTTCCACCCCGCCCTTGATCGATCCGGTCACCTGACCCGAGACCGGCAGGCCCTGGCTGTAGGCCTGCCGCACCTCCTCCAGACCGTGATACTTGTGCCCATGCTGACTGCCGAGCAGCAGAAAGCCGCTGTCCGGGTCCTTGCCGGTGACCGCCGCCTCGACCGCATCACCCACCGCGGCGGTCATCTCGCCCTCGGGGTTGCGCAACACCGACACCTCCATCCGCCCCTCGGTCTTACCGCCCAAGTCGATGAACGCAAAGTCATCGCCGATGGAGACGATGGTGCCGCGCACCATCTCGCCCACCTTCGGCTCGCCCTGTTTTGCGGGCCGGGACTGATCGTGTTGTTTGAGGAGGTCTTCGAAGCTCTCGGGACTGGACATCACTGTGCTCTAAAACGCGGGGACCGGGTAGGGGGCGACAGGCCCCGGACTGTGCCGCGGGAGTCGCGGCTATGCCGCAGTATACCCCGGTATCCGCCGGATGCGCCCTTTGGGGGGCTTGGGGGGGTGTGATCAGAACTGATGGGGCCAGCCCTCTCGGTAGGATGGGCAGAGCGAGAGCGATGCCCATCCTCAAGCGCCGCGGTGACCGGATGGGCATCGCTCTCGCTCTGCCCATCCTACGCGCATCTGCGACCACATCACTTTGGATCGCACCCGGCTTGGGGTGCGATCAATGCCGTTGTGGGGTGAACATGGCATCGCCGTTGGCTCCTGCCCGCGCCACGATCTCGCGATCCGGCGCAGAACGATCTCCCGCCAACGATCGGTGCACCAAGGCCCGCGTCCGCCACAGCTCAGCAGCTCCAAGTTTGGAGGCCAGCAACCAGCATGGAGCCGTCGGCGGGGCTGGGGGTGGATGCGCTTCAAGAAACCCCGTCTGAGCGGAAAACAGGTCCGCACCCTGCGCCGCACCAAAATCTGGTCATTTGCAATGGGAAGGGCTGAACGGGATACCCCGTCGCACTGCGACCCTCCTCGACCAAGCCGTTGTGGCAGGAGCAGCGCATCGGGAGTGCACACCTGATGCACGCACAGCATAAGAATTGCAGTTGCCTGCATTAGCCCGCTGTATAAGGGTTACGCGATAGCCGAGTTATCAACGAAACCAACATAGTGATTTGGTTTTCCAAAACCTGTACGACCTTCCGGCAACCACAGCGCGAGCTATAGTTGATGTAACAGGAAGGCGGATGACGCGCGCGCCGACATTCACCGCGACCGGGCGGGAAGCATGTGGAGAAGGTTGCCGAGCGCGGCTAACCGGAATGCATCGCAATGCTCCGGAGTGGGCTAATTGTTCCAGCATTGATTTGTTTCACCAGATTCAATACGAAGAGGAGGGGCTGAAATGACGAGCATATCGGGAACAAGAAAACTGGTATCGCTGACGGCATTATCGCTCATCATGTTTTTGGTGTCCGACGCCGTTTATGGGAATGCCGAGGGCGTGGCCTTGCTTAGATCGCTACTGACCTACGACACTGGAGAGGCGCCTTACTCCGTGACATCCGGCGATTTCAACCGCGACGGCAAGCCGGATCTCGCCACGGCGAATCGGTTCGACAACTCCATTAGCGTGCTGCTCGGCAAGGGGGGCGGCACCTTCCGGCAAAAGGTCGACTTCGACACCGGCCAGGCACCGTTCGGGTTGGAGGTCGGGGACTTGAACCGTGACGGTAAGCTTGATCTGGTCACCGCGAATCTCGGGGAGGTGTGGAATGGGAACACCTTGGTCGAGGTACTGCCCGGCACGGTCAGCGTGCTGCTGGGGAAGGGGGACGGCACCTTCCAATCCAAGGTCGATTACGGTACGGGCGAGTACCCCGACTGGGTCGCCGTAGGCGACCTGAATCGTGACGGCAAACCGGACTTGGTCACCGCGAACGCCGAGGCCGACTCGGTCAGCGTGCTCTTGGGCAAGGGGGACGGCAGCTTCCAACCGAAGGTGGACTGCGGCACCGGGGACTACCCTTGGGTCGTGGCGGTCGCGGACCTGAATCGTGACGGCAAGCCGGATCTAGTCGCCTCCAACATCGGCGACGACACCGCCAGCGTCCTGCTGGGCAAGGGGGACGGCACCTTCCTGCCGCGGGTGGACCACGCGGTCGGCGACGGCGGTACGATCGCAGCGGACGTGAACCGCGACGGCAAACTCGATCTGATCGCCGATAACTACGACACCGATTCCGTCAGTGTGCTCTTGGGCAAGGGCGACGGGGCCTTCCTGCCGCGGGTGACCTACCCGGTCGGCGATGCCCCCATTCGGGTGGCGGTGGGTGACATGAACCGCGACGGCAAGCCCGATCTGGTCTCCTCCAACCAATTCGACGACACGGTCAGCGTCTTGCTGGGCACGGGCAACGGCACCTTCCAACCGAAGGTGGACTACCCGACCGGCGACGGTCCCTTCGGCCTCGTCCTGGTGGATGTGAACCGCGATGGCAGGCTTGATGCGGTGACTGGGGATATCGGCGATGTCGGTTTCGGTTCTCGGTCGATCAGTGTGTTGATTAACAAAGGCCCCTAGGAGTCCGTGGCCCGTCCATCGAATCCGAGGCTAAGGCGAGATGGAAGAGCAGCGAGCTGTGGTATGGGAGGGCGGCTGCCGAGCAGTTCGGACCGGCCTCCCGTTCCTGCCATGATCGAAGAAGGAGGGTAAATCCATGTGTACGCAACGAAGTGGTCTTGCGAGCATTCCGATCATCTTGAGTGCGCTGTTGAGCGGGGTGCTGACAATTTCTCTGGTCACTGCCGAGACAACAGCGGCGGTGCCGGAATTCACAGAGCATGTCATCTTTACCGATCCTTTGGGATTCGGCTGGTTTACTAGGAATGTATACCCCGCCGATTTCGACGGCGACGGGGATACGGATGTGGCGTTCTGTAACCGCTATGGCAGTCTCTGGTGGTCTGAGAGCTCCGGCGGCGCAGCACCCACGTTTACGACGCGGCTGTTGGATGAATATTACGACTGCCGCGCGGTCTACGCAGCGGACGTGGATGGCGACAGGGACCTGGACCTCATGGCCGCATCCGCGATCGGCCAGGGCGATGTACGGTGGTACGAGAACACCGGCGGCTCGCCTGTCCAGTTTTCGGTGCATGTCATACCGACGACCGGAGTCGATTTCTTCGCACTCCATGCCGCCGATCTCAATGGCGATCACGTCATTGACATTTTAACAGGAACAGGTCCGTCCGGTCCGTCATCCAGCCAACTCGCCTGGCATGAGAATCTTGGGGGGCGTCCACCCACCTTTGCCGAAAACGAAGTGTCTCCTAACCTGGTCTGGGTCACCTCGATCGAGACAGAAGACATTGATGGCGACGGCGACATCGACATCGTCGCCGGATCCAACGACTGGGACGACCCCTCGCTAAGGATCGCATGGTACGAGAATTCCGGGCGGACACCGCCCCAGTTCGAGGAGCACCCTCTTCTAATAGGAGGCGTGGGAGGGACCAGCGTCAGTCCGGGCGACCTGGATGACGACGATCACATGGACATCGTGGCTGCGGTGCGCTATTCGGACGACACCGGTGCGATCTTGTGGTACCAGAACGGCGGTCAGTTGCCTCCGGTTCTTAGTGAACGCATCCTGCGCAGCAGGCAAAGCGGATTTTTCAACTTCGTGTTACCCGCCGATCTCGACGGCGACGGTGACTTGGACTTGGTCGGCGCGCAGACGTTACCGTCAGGCGACGGCTCGGAGACAGGGCAGTTCGAGTGGTACGAGAACAACGGCGAATCGCCGCCTTCATTTCAAGTACATACGATCGCGAAAACAGACGCAGCGGCGGATCTCGTATTCGTTATCGACATGGATAACGACGGCGATATGGATGTACTCGCGCGAGACAGGTTATATCTGGAGCCGGCGAGGCTGCTCTGGTATGAGAACCAGGGATCGGAACCGACTCTATCTTTCGCCGGCCTGCGCGCCCTCGGCGACACCAACCGCGACGGCACCCCCGAGATCGCCGTTGTCGCCCGAACGGCCGACGGGAAGAACCTGGCGACCGTCAAAGACGCCGCCACCGGCAGCCTGGTTGCCCAATTCGAGTTTAGCGCTGCCCTGCAGCCAGTCGACGTCACGACCCTGCCCGCCCCCGATCCCAGCGCCGCTCCCGGTCTGGTCCTGCTCGGTGCCGCGCCGGCCCGCGCGGAGACCCGCGATGCCCTCACCGGCCAACTGCGGGGGAGCGTGGCCTTCGATCCGAACGCCAACCCGGTGGATCTGACTGTTCTCCCTGATCAGAACGGCAACGGCATCCCCGAGCTTGCCCTGCTCGCCACCGGCTCCACCACGGTCGAGATTCGCGACGCGCGCGATGGTACATGGCTCAACACCCTGTCCTTCCCGGCCCAATTCGCACCGCGGCAGGTGCTCGCGCTGCCTGATCTCAACGGTAACGGCAGCGCGGAGGTGGGCGTGGTCCTGTCCGAAGAGGGCAACGCGGACCGCGTAACCGTAAAGGATGGGCGCACCGGCGCAGTGCTCAAGACCCTGTGGTCCGGGGCCGACTTGCGGCAGGCCGAGCCCGTTGCCGACCGTAACGGCAACGGCGCGCCCGAGGTGGCAATGCTCTGGCAGGACCCGGCCGGGCAAACCACCCACGTATGGGTGGTCGACGCCGGTACGCAGCAGCGTCTCGCCTCCTTGGGCAAGTTCAGGCAAGGCGCCGATCCGCTGAAGCTGGTACTAGTGGCCGACCTGACCGGCAATCGCGTCGAGGAATATGCAGTGCTGGGTCGCAACCCCCTCACCGGCGACGTCGCCGTGACCGTTCTGGATGGCGCGACCGGCCAGTGGCTCAATCGGATCAGCTATAACCCCAATTGCACCCCGCTGGACCTGGCGAGCATCGCCGACACGAACGGCAACGGCGCCGCTGACCTGGTCATGCTCGGTCGTTGCGGCGCTGATCGAACCCTGCGCACCTTCGTCAAGGATGCGAAGACCGGCGCGTTGCTGCAGCGGTTGAATTTCTGAGTCGCGCGCGGGGAATCAAGCGGAAGAGCCCTAACGACGGTCACGCCGCGCGGGTGCGGATGGGGTACCGACCCGACTGGCGTTTGACCGTCGGCACTCCGCAACCTACAGCGAAACCGCGCCCAGCGCGGTATGCGATGTTTTTGGATTGGCTCGACCCCGGCAGATTCGACGATTGATGGAGTTGGCGCGGTTTAAAGTTTTGAAGAGCATCAATTTTAAACCGCGTCTCCACCGAGGTTGGTTAAATCCCCAAGGCCGAACACAAAATAAAAATTACGCATTTCGCGCCGGACGCGATTTAGAGGCTCGGAAGAGAATCAGCGCCTGAGGGAACAACCCGCCCAGCGCAACCGCCAGCGCTGCTCAAGCGCTCCCTGTAGGGGCGAATTTATTCGCCCCTACAAAAGGGTGGACTCACGCGCCTAGTCGCTGTCCGCCCACGGCCGCCTTCTGGTCTTCCAGTTACTGGCGTGGCGCAATGAGGCCATGCCAAGCCGCCACACTCAGACCAAGCGGTCAACGCGACCACAATTTGCCGACATCGAGCGCGATGGTGCACTCAGGTAACACAATAGGGCAGGTTTCGCGCTGGAAATCGCCGACTTTTCGATACTCGCCATCAACCAGCCGATACACCTTGGCCTTGGTCTGGCGGGGATAGAGCAGCAGGTAGTAGCCGACGCCTTCGTCGCGGTAAAGCTGGAACTTGGTCCGCTCGTCGCGACTGGCGGTTTTCGGCGAGATCACCTCGGCGATCAACGCCGGCGCGCGCACAATGCGCTCGCCTTCCAGCGCACCGCAAACGACGATGACATCCGGGCGCGTGACAGTGTCCTCGGAAAACTCGACGTCGATCTCGTAAAAGACTTCGCACGTTGGGCAAGCGTCGAAAAACTCATCGAACTGGCGCAGCAGACGCCGTGCGACCCGCTGGTGTTCGACACCGGGCGAGGGCGCCATCGCCAGCGGCATGCCGCGAATCAGCTCCCAGTCGCCCTCCCAGCGCCGGTAATCGTCGAGACAGTAACGTTCAATCGGGGTATTGATCGGCGCGGTGTCGGACATCGATCCGGTCTCCGTTGGGCCTGGTTGAAGAATCCGCGGTGCTGCGCTAGTAGTGGAATCGCCCTTGAAGAAACTCGACGCGGTCATGCTTGACCAGGTAGACGCAGCGGTGCTCCGCGGTGATGCGGCGCGACCAGACGTCCCCGCCCAGATATTTCAGCGGCTCCGGTTTGCCGATACCCGAGTAGGGCTCTCGTAACACCGCCTGCACCAGATCCAGCAGGCGTTTTGCCGTGCGGCGATCGGTGGTGACCCAGTACTGCAAATCCTCGATGAAACCCGGCTGAAAGACGGCGAGCCGCGGCGGCTCAGTCTTCAAGGCTCACCGCCTGAGCGAGCGCCTCGACCGACATGGGCTCGCCGATGCCTTGGCGGGCACTGGCCAGCGCGGCGAGCAGGCGCTCGGCATTCCGCGGCGAGCGCAGCAGATGCGCCGTCTCCATCAGGCTCTCCAACTCGTCGGCCGCGATGATGGCGACGGCATCGCCACTGCGGCGTCGGACCATAATCACCTCGCGGTCGTCCACGGCGCGATCCATCAGCGTCTTCAGTTGCTCGCGCGCCTGGCTGTAGGTGGTTTCGATCATGGCGAAGCCCGAGGAGAGTTGGACAGGAAGTCTGTACATTATAGCGAATTCCGGGGACAGTGCGGCGTGGCAATCTCGCGCGAACGAACGGATTTTTTGCCGGACCATGAGCCGGATCGGGTCGGTGTGAGGACGGCGGTCCCGACTCGGCTGACACCCAGCGCGGCGCAGCGTCCCGAAAGTGCGCGATCGATTCTCCGCACAACAGCCGCCCCGATTTAGCGTTGCCGGCTCTGCAGGGAACAACGATGCCCCGCATGTAGCGCGGAGGCGGTACCGCCGACCAGCACCGCCCCCGGCAGGATCGCCTGCAAGTGCGCGGCGGCGGCGAGCACCCGCTCCCAGTCAGGCAGCGGTGCGGTGGGCTTGGGCATAGTGCAACCAGAAATGGTGGCGCTGGGCATAGGGGTCCGCGAGCACCGCCTGGCGCAACGCTGCCCAGTCATCCCAGCGCCCGCGGGCGATCAGGTCGTCGATGGCGGCCAGGGTCAGGCGCTGGTGGTTCAGATGGCGGTGTTGCATGGGGTGTGCCGGGTGGGGGGATCGCTGAACCGATATCCGCCGAACCACGGCGCGATCCATCAGCGTCGTCACTTGCTCGCGCGCCTGGCTGTAGGTGGCTTCGATCATGGCGGCGCCCGGGAACGTTGGACAGGAAGTCTGTACATTGTAGCCCCTCACCGACCCGTCAGGCGGCAACCGCCTCGCGCCCAGTGCGCGGCCCAAGCTGCGCCAGGGCCTGCCCGAGTGCGGCCTCCCGCTCCGACACCCAGCGCTCCGCGGGCAGGACCTTACCCAGGCCCAGGTGTTCGAGCCGCTGCCTGGGTTGGCCGTGGCCGACGGCGAGGTAGACCTGGGCGCCTTGGGCGAGCGCGTCGCGCACCGTCGACTCGATCGCCACGGCGGTGGTCACGCCCAGGTGCGGCACCTGGCGCAGGTCGATCACCACGGCCTGCGCACCGATGAGCTTGGTCGCCTGGCGGTCGATGGCGACGGCGGCACCGAAGATCAAGGGGCCGCTCAGATACAGGAGCTTGAGACGGCCGCGGCCCTGGGCCAGCAGTGAGCGCTCCTCGCAGGTGAGGCCGGCGCAGGGGGTCTCGTCGGCCTTGCGCCGGGCCGGCAGGGTGCAGACAGACTCGGCCTGGGTGTCCGCCAGGCGCCGGATGGTGAGCATGTTGGCGACGAAGAGGCCGATACCGACGGCGGCAATCAGGTCGACGAAGACGGTCAGGGCGATGACGCCGTACATGATCGCGGCGCCCTTGATCGACACCCGATGCGCCCGGCTCAGGAAACGCCAGTCGATGATGTCGATGCCGACCTTGACGGCGATGCCGGCCAGAACGGCCAGCGGGATCTGGGCGGTGAGTCCACTGGCCCAGATCACCACCACGGCGAGGATGGCGGCGCGGGTCAGGCCCGAGAGCGCGGTGCGTCCGCCGGCCTGGATGTTGACCACGGTGCCCATGGTCGCACCGGCGCCGGGCAGGCCGCCGAAGAGCCCGGAGACCAGGTTGCCGATGCCCTGACCCATCAACTCCTTGTCCGCCGCCACCGGTTTGCGGGTCAGGCTGCCGGCGATTACCGCCGTCAGCAGGGCGTCGACGCAGCCGAGCAGGCCGAGCACGGCGGCATCCACCACGATGGTCTGCCATTGCGCCAGCGTGAACACCGGCAGGTGCAGCGACGGCAGTCCACTGGGGATGGCCCCGATGCGCCGGATGTCCTGGTCACCCAGCCACAGCACCGCGAGCAGGGTGCCCGCGACCAGGGCCAGCAGTTGCGGGGGCAGGTAGCGCTTCACCTGACGCGGCAGCAGGAAGAGGATCGCGAGCGTGAGACCGGCGAGAGCGGCTTCCTGCGGGTCGATGGCGCGGACCAGGTCCGGCAGCGCCTGCAGGGCGCCCAGGACGCCGCCGCCCGGGGCGGCATGTCCAAGCAGGCCCGGCAACTGCAAGATGATGAGGATGAAGCCGATCCCGGACATGAAACCCGAGATGACGATGTAGGGCATCATCGTGATGTAGCGCCCCAGCTTCATGGCCCCAAAGGCGATCTGAAACAGGCCCGCCAGCATGACCACCGTGAAGGCCATGGCCAGGCCTTGCTCGGGGTCGGCGGCTACCAGGTTGGTGACCACCGCGGTAAAGACGACCGTCATGGGTCCGGTCGGTTCGGAGATCAGGGTCGGGGTGCCGCCGAATAGCGCGGCAAAGAGCCCGATCAGCACCGCGCCGTAGAGCCCCGCCTCCGGGCCGGCGCCGGAGGCGACACCGAAGGCCAGCGCCATGGGCAGAGCGATGACCGCGGCGGTGACCCCGCCGAAGAGGT
>Ga0247838_1005034_pt1 | contig 13645 bp, 14 predicted proteins | sample LaCruzMarch2015__5_FD_189097 | JGI IMG/M metagenome (GOLD analysis project Ga0247838, IMG submission 189097) | Freshwater microbial communities from meromictic Lake La Cruz, Castile-La Mancha, Spain - LaCruzMarch2015_15m | ecosystem: Environmental > Aquatic > Freshwater > Lake | place: Spain... | reverse complement strand
CTCCGCTTCCTCGATTTCCACGATGTCGGTGACGCGTCCGTCGGCCGGCGAAACAATGAGGCCCGGTCCGTCGGGAGTGATACGGGGTGGATCACGAAAAAACCAGAGGGTGAAAACCAGGAGGGCGCCGGGGGGGATGGCCAACCATGGCGCCACGAACCAAGCTGCAGCAGTCGCTGCGGCCAGAACAAGCAAGATCCATTTGCCCTGCCAGAGAGTAAGCCAAGTCATAGCAACTCGGATCTTACACATCCGCTGACAGGGCGCGAAACCATTTGATTGGATTGCCGGCCACCACCGGATAGATTGTCGGCCATGGAACACCGTGAAATTACGCTGAGCCGCGACTGCAAAGTGGTCCTTATTCCAAGCGGCGAGGAGGCGACGCTGACGGCCGGCAGTCCGGTCATTATTACCCAGTCGCTCGGTGGCACCTACACCGTGGCCACCCAGACGGGCCTGGCGCGCATCGCCGAGACCGATGCCGATGCCTTGGGGATCGCGGCGGAGAAAAAGGAAGCCAACGTGAAACCGGAGGTCGTTATCGCGGCGGGCGGCGAGGTGAAAGACGGAGATGTCTGGACGCAATTGAAAAACGTCTATGACCCGGAAATCCCGGTCAATATCGTGGACCTCGGGTTGGTCTATGATTTGATCCTCGGCAAAAGCGAATCGGGCGGCACCACGGTGAACGTCAAAATGACCCTCACCGCCCCCGGTTGCGGCATGGGCCCGACCATCGCGGCCGACGCGCGCAGCCGCATCCTCACGGTGCCGGGGGTAGAGTCGGCCGAAGTGGATCTCGTCTGGTCGCCACCTTGGAATCAGGGCATGATCACCGAGGCGGGGCGGATGAAATTGGGGCTGGTCTGAGCGCGGGAACCGCGGCCTTTTCGGTTTGACCGAGCTTTTGATTGGCAGGCGGGGTCGGAACGGCTATAACGATCTGATATATGAGTCAGCACAGAAGTCTCCGCGGCCAAGGCGCAATCAAAGCGAAGCGCAATGTTCTCAAGCGTTTCGAGCGCGTCGAGGTGCTGAAAAAGCGCGGACAGTTCAAGGAAGGTCAGAGCGTCCTCGGCCTGAAGAAGACCAAGCCGGACGAGTGATCGTCACGGCGGGTTGCCCCGCGGCAAACCGGAGCCGGTCCATGCGTTTAAACCGTTACCTTGCCCTCTGCGGGCTCGGGTCCCGACGTGCTTGCGAGGAAATCATCCTGGCCGGCGGGGTGCGCATCAACGGGCGTGCGATACGCGAGTTGGCCACGTCGGTCGCACCGGGCGACACGGTGGTGGCACGGGGGCGTGTGGTGCGGACGGCCGAAACGCGCTACTTGGCTGTGCACAAGCCGGCGGGCTGTTTGACTTCGCGCGCTTCGCAAGGCGGCAAGCCCACACTTTATCAGTTGTTGCCGCCCGAATTGTCGACCTTGCCGTACGCCGGGCGGCTTGATGCGGAAAGCGAAGGGCTTTTGCTCCTGACCAACGACGGCGCCTTGGCCCAAGCCTTGACCCATCCCTCGCGGCACGTGGAAAAAGAATACGATGTCGTGCTCGACCGCTCCTTTGACACGAGCCTTATCCCGAAGTTGATCAAGGGAATTTACTTGGAAGAAGGACGGGCCAGAGCGGCGCATGTCCATGTCGAAGGCGCCAACAAGGTGCGGGTGGTTCTGACCCAAGGAATCAACCGCCAGATCCGCCGCATGTTTGCCGCGCTGGGTTACAAGGTGAAGCGGCTGACCAGGACGCGCCTCGGGCCCCTCCGGCTGGGACGCCAACCGCGCGGATCATGGCGGGATTTGTCGGCGAAGGAGGTCGACGCCTTGCGCCGGGCCGCGGGACAGCGTTGATTTCGCCGGGCCAGCGGCTAAAAGAATTTCATGCGCCAATGCATCACCTCCGTCCCCGAAGGCCCGTCGGCCATCGGTCCTTACTCCCTCGCCGTAGCTGCCGAGGGAAAATTCCTCTTTGTCTCCGGTATGACACCGATGGATCCATCCACCGGCAAGATGTGCGACGGTCCGGTCGGTGAGCAGACCCGCATCGTGCTGAGCAACATGCGCAAGGTTGTCGAGGGGGCGGGGGCCAAGCTCTCCGATGTGGTCAGCTGCCGCGTCTTCCTTGCCCAGTTGACCGAGAAAAATTTTGCCGAGATGAATGCGGTCTACAAGGAGTTCTTCGCGGGGGATTATCCGGCCCGCACGACGGTCGGCGCGCAGCTCATGAATATGCTGGTCGAGATCGAGTGCGTTGTACGGCTTGAGGCCTGACGCGTGACGCGGGCGGTTCCGCGCAGTACTTTTGTCCATGCTCGCCCGCCGATCCAAACGCGCCATCCTGGCCTTTGCCGCCCTTCTTTTGTTCGTCGCGGTGCTGCTGGCTGTGACGGGGCGGTATTTTCAGGTGGTCGAACAAAAGCGGCGCCTGGAGGAGGAGAAAGCCACCTTGAAGCAGCGCGAAGAATTTTTCTTCACGGTCGAGCGACTTACCTTGGAACGCGAGCGACGTTTTCCGGCGGCGGTGGATCCGTGGCTGGTGGCCAGTGTTCCCGCGGAGGTGACGGGGCGGGTCTCGGAGGTCAAGGTCGAAGCTGGCTCGCTCGTGCGGAAGGGTGACCCGCTGGTGCTGCTCGACGACGAGATCGCGGCCAGCGATTACCGCCGTGCCTCGGCCAAGCTCGAGGAATTGCAGCGACTGCTGGGCGAAGCGGAAATTCTGGGCCAAAGCAAAGTCGTGTCACGAACGCAGGTCGAATCGGTGCGGGCCGAGGCGCGGCAGGCTGATGCCGAGGAAGATGCCACCCGCGCCCGCCTCGAGGACCACACGATTCGCGCTCCTTTCGGGGGGTCGGTGGCGGAGCGTCTTGTGCAGGTCGGCGAGGCGGTCAACGTCAACCAACCGGTCGTCCGCCTCGTTGACACCAGTCGCCTGCGTGTCGTTTTTTATGTCAATGAGCGCGACGTGGCATCGTTTCCCGCGGGCGCGACTGTCCGCCTTCGGCTGCCGGCCGCCCCGGGCCAGGTTTACCAGGTTCCGGTGGTCCACGTGGCGCGTGCTTCGGACGAAGCTACGCGGCTTTTCCGGGTCGAGGGGGAACTGGCTAATGCGGATCTCGCTCTGCGGGGTGGGTTGACCGGGGAGGCCACGGCGACGGTCGCCTTGTACGCGGACCAACTCTTCATTCCCACCGCGTGCGTTCGCCTCGAGGGGGCGGGCGCCTATGTTTTGCGGGTCCGCGAGGGCGAAGGTGGTCCGGAGAGTGTCCGCATCCAGGTGGGGGAGGAAGTCGACGGTTTTTATCCGGTGCTGGAGGGTTTGGCGGCCGGGGACCGCCTCCTTGTCCGGTAGCGGGATTGACGTGGCGGCCCACGCGTGGCAAATAAACAGATTCTCTCTCGCGCGATTAGCTCAGTGGTAGAGCGCTTGCTTCACACGCAAGAAGTCGCAGGTTCGAACCCTGCATCGCGCATGCCTTGACAGCTCCGGCCGGGCAATTCATATTAAAGGACAACCTTTTCTGACGAAAAGTGGGTTTCGGCCCACTTTTTTTTATCCTCAAACCACACACGACCATGAGTAACGAGCTGCTGACCATGCTGGAGTATTTGGAGCGCGAGCGCGGGATTTCGCGCGACACCTTGCTGCAAGCCATGCAGGAGGCCATTATCAAGGCGGCAGGCAAGGGTTTCGGCGGATACACCCGCGAGCTCCGCGTCGAGATCAGCCCGAAGACCGGTAAGATCCGCGGGGTGGCCAATGTTCTCGTGGTCGACAAGGTGAGCAATCCGCAGGAAGAAATGTTGCTCGCCCGCGCCCAAGTGCTCAAACCCGGCGTTCAGACCGGTGACGCGCTGGAAGTTGAAGTCGAACCGGCCGCTTTCGGTCGCATCGCTGCCGGCGTGGCGCGCAACGCCATCATGTCGAGTATCCGCCGGGTCGAGAAAGAGCGGATCTACGAGGAATTCAAGGACCGCGCCGGCGACATCGTCAGCGGCACGGTGCGCCGCTTCATCAAGAGCGACGTGATTTTCGACCTCGGCAAGTTCGAGGCCGTGATGCCCTCGCGCGAGCGGGTGGTGACCGAGGACTACAGCGTGGGCGACCGTCTCCGGGCCTACGTCGTCGCGGTGGAGAACGGGAAAGACGGCCCGCAGATCATTCTTTCGCGCAGTCATCCGAATTTCGTCCGCAAATTGTTCCAGTTGGAAGTGAGCGAAATTGCCGATGGCACGGTGCAACTCAAAGGCATCGCCCGGGAAGCCGGCGTGCGCACCAAGGTTGCGGTGGCCAGTGTGGACAGCAAGGTCGATCCGGTCGGCGCGTGTGTCGGTATGCGCGGTGCGCGCGTGAAAAATATCGTGCGCGAACTCAACAACGAGAAAGTCGACATCATCAAGTGGAGCGACGATCCGAAAGAATTTGTGGTCGAGGCGCTCAAGCCGGCCAAGATCAAGTCGATCGAGATCAACGAGACCGACAAGCGGGTCAAGGTCTGTGTCGACGAGGATCAGCTTTCCATCGCCATCGGCAAGAAGGGGCAAAACGCCCGGCTCACCGCGAAGCTGACCGGCTGGGAAGTGGACATCGAGAAGGACGCCTCCAAAGAGCAGGCCTTCGAAAACCAGGTTTCCAGCGCGACTGAAGCGTTCAAAACCCAACTCGGACTCGACGAAGAAACCGCGGCCAAACTCGTGCAGAATGGTATTCCCAGTCCGCAGGATCTCGTGGCCGGCGGTGTCGAGGCGGCCGATCTGGTCGGTATGCTCGGCATCGATGAAGCCAAGGCGGTCGAAATCGTCGAACGGGCCAAAGGCCTCGAGGCCAAAAAATCCGAGCCCGCCGCCCCAGTTGAAGTGGCTGCCGCGGAATAATTTTGTCTACCAACCGCATGCCTGCCAAAGCGCCCGCCACCAGAAAGCCCGCCGCGCGAAAACCCGCCGCGAGGCCGGCGCCTCCTTCGTCCAAACCTGCAGCCGAAGCCAAGGCGTCCAAACCCAAGCCGGCCCCCAAGGCGCCGGTGGAAGTGGTCTCGCTCATCGACGAAAAGCCGAAGAAGAAATCGGTTGAAGAGGCGGTACTCGTGCCGGCGGTTGTTTTGGCGCCGGAGCCCGCGGTCGCTGACTTAGTGGAGTTGAGCGAGGACGGCAAACCCATCATCAACATCAAGCCGCCGATCGTGGTGAAAGACCTCGCCGCGGCCCTCGGCATCAAGCCCTTCGTGGTCATCAAAGACCTGATGGAGGCGAACATTTTCGCCAATCTGAACCAAACGATCGAGCCGGCTGTCGCTGCGCAGGTGTGCGAGAAGCACGGTTTTGTTTTCGAAAAAGAGAAGCGCCAAACGGGGGCCGGCGTGCACAAAGCCGAACCGGTGGTCGCCCCGCCTTCCGAACCCACGGTCGTGGTGGCCCAAGACGAACTCGAACCGCGCCCGCCGGTCATCACCTTCATGGGCCACGTCGACCACGGCAAAACGTCGCTCATGGATTTTATCCGCAAGGCGCGCGTGGCGGCGGGCGAAGCGGGCGGCATCACGCAGCACATCGGTGCTTACGCCGTGGACCATGGCGGTCACAAGATCACTTTTCTCGACACACCCGGCCACGCGGCCTTCACCGCGATGCGGGCCCGCGGAGCCAATGTCACCGATATAGTGGTGCTCGTTGTGGCGGCCGATGACGGCATCATGCCTCAGACCGAGGAGGCGATCAGCCATGCCAAGGCCGCCGGGGTGACCATCATTGTCGCGGTGAACAAAACCGATTTACCCTCCGCCAATGTCGATCGCGTGAAGCAACAACTGCAGGAGTTCGGCCTTGCTCCGGAGGACTGGGGCGGTACGACCATTGTTTGCCCGGTCTCCGCGACCAAAGGCCTCGGGATCGAGCACCTGCTTGAAATGATGAATTTGCAGGCCGAAGTCCTCGAACTGAAAGCGAGCCCGAAAGTGCCGGCCCGCGCCACCATCATCGAAGCCGAAATGGAGCCCGGACGCGGGCCGACGGCCACGGTCATTGTGAAAATGGGCACGCTCAAGGTCGGCCAGGCCTTCCTCTGCGGCGTGCAATGGGGAAAGGTCAAATCCCTGATCGACGATTTCGGCAAGCCGGTCAAACAGGTCGGTCCGGGTATGCCGGTGAAAATCCTCGGCTTCGACGGTCTGCCCCGGGCGGGCGACGAACTCATGGTCATGGATTCCGATCGCGCCGCGCGCACGTTGAGCGAGGAGCGGCAGGAGGAGGAGCGCAAAGAGAAGCTGGCCGCCCCGCAACGCGCGACCCTCGAAAGTCTTTTCGACGATCTCGCGGCCGAACAACGCAAGTCGCTGCGTGTCGTGCTCAAGGCCGACGTGCAGGGCTCGCTCGAGGCTCTGGTCCAGGCACTCGGCGAGATCAAGGCCAAGCAGATCGACCTCGATATCATCCACGCCGCCGTCGGGCCGATCAGCGAGTCCGACATCCTCCTTGCCACTGCCTCCGATGCCATCGCGGTCGGTTTCGGGGTCAAGACGGAGAATAGTGCGGCGACGGCAGCCAAGCGGGAGGGCGTGCAGATCAAACTTTACTCGATCATTTATGAATTGATCGACCAGCTGAAGGATGCCATGGCCGGCCTCCTTGATCCTGAACTCCGTGAGAACGTTATCGGCCACGCCGAAGTGCGTCAGGTGTTCGATCTGACCAAGGGCATTGTGGCTGGGTGCATGGTGACCGACGGACGCATCCTGCGGACCGCCCGGGCCCGCGTGTTGCGCCGCAAGCAGCCGATTTACGATGGAGGCATATCCACTTTGCGCCGCTTCAAGGACGATGTGAAGGAAGTGCGCAACGGTTTCGAGTGCGGCATCAAGCTCGGTGATTACGAGGAATACGAAGCCGGTGATATCATCGAGGCCTATACCCTCGAGAAGGTCGCCCAGAAACTCGAGTAACCCCGGGCCGGGACGTCTTGCATCCCGGAACTCGCAACCCTCAACTGTTGAGATGAAAAACCGCATGGTCCGCGTCGCTGAAATTCTCAAGCGCGAGCTGAGTATGGCCGTCCTGCGCGAAGTGCCGACCGGTGGTGCTCTTATTACCGTGAATTCCGTGGACGTCTCGCCCGACCTGCGCAACGCCATCGTCTTCGTCGGAGTGTTGGGCAACGCCGCAGAGCAGAGACAGGCCTTGGAGCGCCTTGAAAGCAGCCGGCGTGTCCTCCAAGCGGATGTGGCCAAGCGCGTCGTCCTAAAATTCACCCCGCATCTGCACTTCAAATTGGATGCCTCGATCGAGCGCGGGTCCCGCGTACTCGACATTCTCGAGGAGTTGGGAGTCGAAGGGGAGGAGTCCGCGGGATGAGCCACGGCATCGACGCCACCTTCGGCCAGATCAGGCACACGCTCGATGCGGCCACCCGCATTCTTGTGTCCTGCCATGTGAGACCCGACGCGGATGCTTACGGGTCGGCCATCGCCATGGCTTTGCACCTCAAGGCTCAGGGCAAAGAGGTGACGCTCTGGAACGAGGAGGGAATGACGGAAAAGTTTCGCTACCTTCCGGAGAGCAGTCTTGTCCAGGCCCCTCCGGAACAAGGGAAGCACGATTTTGATGTCTTTCTCGCGCTCGACACCTCGACCAAGGAACGCCTCGGCCGTGTGCTCAAGGCCACGGGGCGTGTGAGTACATGGATCAATCTCGACCATCACGTGAGCAACCATCGCTATGCGGACCTGAACTACATCGACGATAACGCACCGGCCACCGGCCAGATCGTTTACGATTATCTCGCCGCAGCGGAGGGCACGATCACATCGGCCATCGCCGGAAATCTCTACGCGGCTATTTCCACCGACACCGGGTCGTTCCAATACGCCAAAACTTCACCGCACACTTTCCGGCTGGCGGCGGATTTGGTCGAGAAGGGTGTCGATGTTCCGGAACTGTCCCGCAAGATGTATGACAGCTATCCACGCCGCCGCCTCGAGTTGCTCAAGGCGCTGCTCAATTCCGCCCGCTTCGGTTGCGACGATCGCGTGGCGAGCTTCAGCCTGTCTATGGAGACAGCGAAGAACCTCGCCGTCCTGCCGGAGGACAATGAAGGGTTGATTGATCACCTCCGCGCAGTGGAAGGGGTGCAGGTCGCGGTGTTCTTCGAGGAGCTTCCGGAAAACAAGGTGCGCGTCAGCATGCGCTCAAAGGAGCCGCGATTTGACGTTTGTAAAATTTGCGGCCTATTTGGGGGCGGGGGGCACCCGCAGGCTGCCGGGGCCCGCTTGTCCGGCCCGCTTGATGCGGCGGAAGAAAAGGTATTAGAGGCCATTTGTCATGAAGTCCGAAACAATGATTGACGGCGTTCTCCTTGTCGACAAAGCCCCCGGCATGACCTCGCACGACGTGGTGGCGATCACCCGTCGGGTGCTCAACACCCGCAAAGTCGGTCACTGCGGCACGCTCGACCCTCTGGCTACCGGCTTGCTCATCATCACGATCGGTCGCGGCACGAAGATCCAGGATCTTCTCATGAGCGAGGACAAGGAGTATGTCGGCACGATCCGCCTCGGGCAGACCACCACGAGCCAGGATGCCGATGGCACGGTGCTTGAGGAAAAGCCGGTCCCGGAGGTAACGCGCGGGAAGCTGGATGAAATTTTCGCCGGTTTCCACGGAGACTTTTACCAGACGCCGCCTATGGTCTCGGCGATCAAAAAGGACGGCGTGCCTCTCTACAAGCTAGCGAGACAGGGAAAAACGGTCGAGCGTGAACCCCGCTTGGTGCACATCTACGGCCACGAGATTCTCAATGTTGCCCTGCCCGAGGTGGAGTTCCGCGTGGTTTGCAGCAAGGGGTTTTATGTGCGCACTTATGCGCACGATATCGGACAACTTCTCGGTTGCGGCGGGCATCTGAAGGCTCTCCGTCGGACGGCGTCTGGAAAGTTTCGGGCGGATGGTGTTCTCACGGTCGAAGAATTGCGCACCTGGCCGCTGGAGCAGGTCAGAGCACGTGTTATGAGCCTGCCGGAAGTGTCCCGTTTGCGCGGGGTCTGAGCGGCATGGAGGTCCTCCGCGATTTGGAGTCGTTGCGGTCCTTGCCGGGGCCGGTTTACCTGGCCATCGGAATTTTTGATGGTGTGCACCGCGGGCATCGTGCGTTGATCGAAGAAGCACAAGCCGATGCGAGGAAATCCGGTGGCACCGCCGTGGTCATGACCTTCGAACCGCATCCCATGATGTTTTTCCAGCGCTCGGAGCCGCCCTTGCGTCTGTCGAATCCGCGTCACAAAGAGCTTTTGCTCGAGCGTCAGGGCGTCACGCATCTGGCCGTGCTGGCTTTCGAAGCGGGACGCGCGGGTCAGACGGCGGAGGAATTCGTGGCGGATTTGCGGGCCGCCTGCCAACCGCTCGGCGGCATCGTGGTCGGTGCAGATTGGAAATTCGGCAAAGGTCGCGGTGGCAATGTTGAGTTGCTCAAGCGCCTCGGGGGTTTCGAGGTGGACGGAATTCCCGCGGTGGCGATCGATGGTGAGGTCATTTCCAGCACGGCCATCCGGCTCGCCGTGGCCCGCGGCGACCTGGCCTTCGCCGAGAAGTCTCTCGCCCGTCCCTACGCCGTCCTTGGCAAGGTGGTGCCAGGACAAAAGATGGGCCAGAAGTTGGGTTTCCCCACCGCCAACATCGACGCCGCCGGATTGCAACTGCCCCCGGACGGTGTTTACGCCGTGCGTGTCCACACCGGCGAAAAAGATTTCCAAGGCATCGCCAACCTCGGCATCCGTCCCACCGTCTCGCAGGACAGCAAGCGTGTGCTCGAAGTCCATCTTTTCGCATTCGACGGCGATCTTTACGGCATGGACGTCGAGGTCGAGTTCCTCCGCTTTGTGCGCGGGGAGAGGAAGTTCGATTCCTTGGCTGACCTGCGTGCTCAGATCGAGAAGGATATTGCCGAGGTCAGAATGTAGCGGTGTCGCCCCCGCCGCTACAGGGGATACTCCTCGCAGAGGGCCTTCATCTCTTTTACCGCGGTGGCGAGACCGGTGGTTAGGGCGCGGGAGATGATAGCGTGGCCGATGTTGAGTTCCTCGAGATGAGGTACGGCGAAGAGTTCGCGGACGTTTTGGTAATTTAGGCCGTGGCCGGCATTGACGCGCAACCCGAGTTGGTGGGCGAGTTTGGCGCTTTCGATGAGGCGTTTCAGTTCTTGTGCGCGCGTGTCACCGGTGGCGTTGGCGAAGGCGCCGGTGTGGAGCTCGATGTATTCGGCTTTCAGATCGCGGGCGGCTTGGATTTGGTCCGGATCGGGGTCGATGAAGAGGCTGACAACTGTGCCGACGGCGTGGAGCTGGCCGATCGTTTCGTTCAAGGCGGCGTAGTGAGTGACGCAATCGAGCCCGCCTTCCGTGGTTACTTCGTTGCGATTTTCCGGAACGAGGCAGGCATCGTGGGCTCGGACCTGGAGTGCGATGGCCACGATTTCCGGCGCGTTGCCCATTTCGAGATTGAGCTTGGTCTGGAGCGATTCCTTCAACCGGAGGATATCGCGATCTTGGATGTGGCGGCGATCTTCGCGCAGGTGTGCGGTGATGCCGTTGGCTCCGGCTTTCTCCGCAATGAGGGCGGCGGCGACCGGGTCGGGTTCGACTAGGATGCTCTCCGGATCACGCGCGTAGCGCGCCTGGCGCAGGGTGGCTGCGTGGTCGATGTTGACGCCGAGGCGGAGCGGCATGGTCAGACTTTTCCGCCGTAGGACGCGTAGTCGTCCAGGTCGAGCCAATCGAACCACGTGGAGATGTCGTCACGGTCCGGTGCGATGTCCTTGTGGGTTTGGTTGAAGTATTCGCGCTTTTCCACGCCGGATGGCGCGCGGTCTTCCATGTAGCGGGACCAGAGGTGGATTTCGTGCGGGCTGCGCTTGGTCCCGGCGTTCTTGCGCACCCACTCCAGCAGCGCGGTGTCACCGAGTCCGGCTTCGATCTGTTTTTTGAGGGCCTCCGGATCAATCGAGGTGAATTCGAAAAACTCCATGTCGAGCGGGCAGGCGTAGTTGAATTCACCGTTTGTTCCGGCAATGACTGCGCGGCCTTTGTCGATGATGCGGGGCAGCAGAGCGTAGCCGCCGAGGCGGGTGCGGGTGCTGCGGGGCGGGCGTTTGGTCAGATCGGTGGGTGGTGTTATGTTGCTCATTGGAACGAGCATATTTTGCCAAGGGCGGCGGTCAAGCGGGCAACCCGGTGACGAGTGACGGGAATCGGCACTGCGCGCACTCGCCGTGGTCGCGCAGACAGAAATCGGCATAGATTTGGAGCAGGCCTTGGTGGATGAAGAGGCGCTTGGGGAGAGCGGGGGGCAGCGGTCCACCGAAGAGTCGGGCGGAGACAATTTTCAAGGTGGCGTTGGACGGTCCAGAGGGGAGATCGCGCCAAGATGGTTCCTGGCCGCGGGACAGGGAAAGGGGCAGAACAACATTGGCATAAATCTCACGGACGCGATCCGGGCCGAGCAGGGCGAGCGGGGTCTGGCGCCGTGGGCTGGTCCAGGAGGTGGAGAAGGACCAGAACGGGTGTTCAAGGGAGCCCAGCGATTCTTGCAGGTGTGCGGGGTCTCCCGATTCGAGAGCGGCCCGCACGCTTTTCCACCGATGGGCTATGGCGGCGAGCGCGCCGAGGCGCCGGAGGGGATGATTGGCCGGACGAAGTCCGGTGAGCTTCCAAGTACTTCGAGGAAGGATCGCGTGGGTGTGGGGCGCGCGGAGCTTCCACCACCGGGACCAAAGTGCGGCGATTTCGTGGCGGGCGCCCCCGCGTGGCGGTTCCGGCCTTTCGAGAAAGCCGGCCAGGCCGAAGAGCAACGCTTCGCCGCGGGCGGAAGCGGCGCTTTTTAGCGGGACGCGCTGGGCAAGGAGTTGGAAGGGGAGCTTGTTGTTCTTGTAGCCGAGGGTGATGGCCAGGGCTTCGTAAAGCGCGGCGTCCACCCCGCGGGTGCCCATCATAGCAGCGAGGACGGCAGCTTTGCGCTCCAAACGCCGACGAGCGGCGACGGCGAGAAGGTCGGACAACTGGTCCACGGACAGGGCGCGCAGTGGCGCGGCGCAGCGTCCGGGGCGGGCCGCGGCGACCGACTCCCACTCGGGGGCGGCCTCGTGGTGGTCGGCGAGGCAGATCTGCGGGACTTCGCGGTGGGTGGCGGTGCGCGAGAAGTGGCGCTTGGCCGGGCGGCGCACGATGACGTGGAGGATGACGTTTTCGTAATCCGGGTTGGTCGCGTGGCGGTGCTGTTCCCAACCGGATGCCTCAAGATCGACTTCGATCGCACCGTGGTGTTCGCGTCCGTCGAGTTGCACGGCGGCGCGGACGAAGTCCGGCCCGGCTTCGCGGTTCCATTCCCCGAGGTCCGAGATCACGGCCTTCGCGCCGGAGGTTGTGGTGAAGGCGCGTCCGCAGGCCCCGGAAAACCAGCGGGCTTGCCAGGCGAGTTCGTTGTCGTCCTGTGGCGCGGACTCAGAGACGCGAGCGATACCGCCGCGCAGGGCTTGTTCGTAGGCGCGGCGGAGGGGGGTCACGGTTTCTTCGGAGTGGGGGACGGTGGCGGCGGAGGCGGAGCAATCTCGTTGCGAATGTCGGTGAGAAGCTTCGCGCGGTCGGGTGGCTGGATTCGCCGCAAAGAACGGTCGATGAGTTTGAGCGCTGCGGTCTTATCGGCGAGCGCTTGCATGATGCGCAGGCGCTCGATGAGGGTGCGGAAGGATTTGGCCGGGTCTTTGTAGAGCGTGCCGGCCAACTCGAGTGATTTGAGCGCGGCGCGCGGCTCATTGTGGAAACTCTGGAGCATGGCGAGGGCTTCGTAATTCAGTCCGCTCGGATTCTCCCGCGCGAGGCCCTCAAGGTAGAGTGCCTGCATGGGCCCCGAGCGGGTGCCTCGGCGCAGTTGCTTGCCCAGAGAGAGCCATGGTGCCGTGGTTGGGTCCGGTTCGCGCTGCCAGCCGCTAGACTGTGCCTCGGCAAAGGGGCGGTAGAGGGGGTCCCCGATCACCGTGGTCATCCAGGATAAAACCTTGAACGACATGTAGGCGCTCTCGGCCAGGGTGAATCCTTGGAGGAGCCTCTCGTTGAAGACGTCGAGGTGCGGGGTGAGATCAAGATAGGGCTCGTAGACGTTGCCGAGGGTGGCGGCGGCCCCGCGGGTGATGAGCGGGGCGGCCCAGTTCGCGTTGGGATCGCGGAGGGTGCCAGCGCTGAAGGAGTGGATGTGCACGGCGACCGCGCCTGGGACGAATTGCGGGGCGCCCATGGCTCCACCGGCCGTCCAGGCATACCAGCCATAATAAAGTGCCGCGTCGGTCAGGGGGAAGCCGGCAGGAAAAATGGCGGGGGTATTGTCGAGATTGACCGGAATCCCGTGGTTCCAACATTCAGCGGCGGCCGTGCGCAGCCACTCGTCGCCTTCACGGTAGGGGCTTTCGGCAATGCTCCGCCGGTCGATATAGGCCCAGCCGTAGAGACCGGCTCGTTCGGCCAGGAGGGTGTCATCAATCATGCGACGCACGGTGTCGGCGGTCGGGGCATCGAGCCGTGCAACAAGAAGGAGTCCGTGGGTCATCGAGGAATCGAGGATAGGCGAAAAGCGTCGGAAGTAGGGGTTCTGGAGGATGCCGAAATACTCGTTGTC
>Ga0247838_1004979_pt1 | contig 13755 bp, 4 predicted proteins | sample LaCruzMarch2015__5_FD_189097 | JGI IMG/M metagenome (GOLD analysis project Ga0247838, IMG submission 189097) | Freshwater microbial communities from meromictic Lake La Cruz, Castile-La Mancha, Spain - LaCruzMarch2015_15m | ecosystem: Environmental > Aquatic > Freshwater > Lake | place: Spain... | reverse complement strand
CCCCTCCACCCGCTGGAACCCCCGCGGCAGCGGCTTGCCGCGGCGGCCGCGTTCGCCCTGATACACATCCAGATCGGCCGGTTTGAGGGTGAAGGTGCGCTTGCCGGAGAGGATGACCAGGCTGCCGCCGGCGCGGACTACCGCGAGCGCGGCCACCCGATCCTGCGTCTCGGCGCCCTTGGCGGCGGGGAGACTGATGATTTTATTGCCTTTGCCGCGCGGCATCTCGGGCAGGTCGGTCACCGGAAAGACCAGCAGGTGACCGCTCTGGCTGACGGCGGCCAGCCGCGCGCCCGCCAGGTCGGGCAGCGGCAGCGGCAGCGGCGGCAGCACCAGGGCGCCCGCGGGCAGCGTCAGCACGGCTTTGCCGGCCTTGCCCTTGGCGTAGAGTTCTTCCATACGCACGATGAACCCGTAACCGGCATCGCTGGCGAGCAGCAGTTGAGTCGCGGCGGACTCGCCCAGCACGGCGACGAAGCTGGCCCCCTTGGGCGGATCCAACCGTCCGGTGAGCGGTTCGCCCTGACCCCGCGCCGACGGCAGCGTGTGGGCCGGCAGCGAATAGCTGCGGCCGGTGGAGTCGAGGAAGACGGCCGTCTGGTTGCTGCGCAGTCGGGCCGCCGCGAGAAACTGATCACCGGAGCGATAACTCAGCCCGACGGGGTCGACCTCGTGCCCCTTGGCGGCGCGCACCCAGCCCTTTTCGGACAGGACCACGGTTACCGGCTCGCTTGGGGTCACCTCGGTCTCGTCGAGTGCGCTCGCGGCGGCGCGGGCGACCAGGGGCGAGCGGCGGGCATCGCCGTATTTCTCGGCATCGGCGGTGATCTCATCGCGGATCAGCCGGGTGAGCAGTGTCGCGTCGCCCAGCAGCGCCTGCAGGTGATCGCGTTCCGCGGCCAGTTCGGCCTGCTCGCCGCGGATTTTCATCTCCTCCAGTCGCGCCAGTTGCCGTAACCGGGTGTTGAGTACGTACTCGGCCTGGGCGTCGCTGAGGGCAAAGCGCGCGATCAGCACCGGTTTCGGCTCATCCTCGGTGCGGATGATGCGGATCACCTCATCGATGTTGAGATAGGCGATCAGCAGGCCGTCCAACAGGTGCAGGCGGTCCAGGACCTTGCCCAGCCGGTGTTCGAGCCGCCGCCGCACCGTGGCGGTGCGGAAGGTCAGCCACTCGGCGAGAATCTCCTTGAGGTTCATGACCCGCGGTCGGCCGTCGCCGGCGATCATGTTGAGGTTGACGCGGTAACTGCGCTCCAGGTCGGTGGTGGCGAAGAGATGCGACATCAGCCGCTCCAGGTCGACCCGGTTGGAGCGCGGGACAATCACCAGGCGGGTCGGGAACTCATGATCCGACTCGTCGCGGAAGTCCTCGATCATCGGCAGCTTCTTGGCGTTGAACTGCGCGGCGATCTGCTCCATCAGCCGCTCACCGGAGACCTGATAGGGCAGGGCGGTGATGATGATCTCGCCCTGCTCGACCTCATAGACGGCGCGCTGGCGCAGGCTGCCGTTGCCGGTCTGGTAGATCTTCAGCAGTTCATCGGGGGGCGTGATGATCTCGCCCGCGGTCGCGAAGTCCGGTCCCGGACAGTGGACGAACAGGTCCTCGACCGTGGCCTGCGGGTGGTCCAGCAGGTGAATACAGGCACGCGCCACCTCGCGCAGGTTGTGCGAGGGGATGTCCGTCGCCATGCCGACCGCGATGCCGGTGGTGCCGTTGAGCAGCAGATTGGGCAGGCGCGCCGGCAACAGCTTCGGCTCATCGAGGGTCCCGTCGAAATTGGGCTGCCAGTCGACCGTGCCCTGGTCCAGTTCACCGAGCAGCAGCTCCGCGTAGGGTGTCAGGCGCGACTCGGTGTAGCGCATGGCGGCGAACGACTTGGGGTTGTCGGGCGACCCCCAGTTACCCTGGCCGTCGATCAAGGGGTAACGGTAGCTGAACGGCTGAGCCATCAGCACCATGGCCTCGTAGCAGGCGGTATCCCCGTGCGGATGGAACTTGCCCAGCACGTCGCCCACGGTGCGCGCCGATTTCTTGAATTTGGCCGCCGCCGAGAGTCCCAGCTCCGACATGGCATAGAGGATACGCCGCTGCACCGGCTTGAGCCCGTCCGCCACGTAGGGCAGGGCGCGGTCGAGGATCACGTACATGGAGTAGTCCAGGTACGCCTTCTCGGTGAAGGTCGCGAGCGGCTGGTGTTCCAGGCCCTCGGCGTTGTAGAGACGTATGTCCGTCATCGATCCAGTCCAGTCCGCGGAAGATAACCGCGCATGATGCGGCAAGCGCGGGATCAGGACCAGAGGGGCGGTGGCGCTGTTCCAAATCTGACGGTCTCGTGCGGCCCTCAAGGTGCAGGATGGTAGCCCCAACCGCTGATTCTAGCGCTATCATCGTAGTCGAACCGCAGCCGGGACCGCTTGCCGACATTCACCTCGACCAACCGGGCGTCCTGATCGTAGTCATAGGTGAGAGTGAGCTGATTGGGTGTGGTGACGGATTGCAGTAATCCGGCGCGCTCGGCATCCTCAAAATAGCTGAGGGACAGCTTGCCCCCATCGAACCGCGTCACCTGGCGCAACAGTCCGGCGTTCCATTCGGCACTGGCAGTCGCACCCGTTTTCTCCTCGGTCACGGCCGCGAGCACGCCATCCGCGTCGTAACTGTAGGTCTGACTGCCGGCGGGAGACGTGATGCGCTCGACCCGACCAGCCGCGTCGCGCCCAATCACAACACCAAAGGACTGTCCGCGTTGCCGGGTCACGACCTCCTTCAGTTCACCTGAGTCGTCGTAGTTCAGGGCCAGGCGCGGCCCATCCGGGTCGGCGATCTCCAGCGGTCTGCCGAAGGGGTCGAACCGGGTGGCCTCCCAGTCGTTCGCGTTTTCCGGCGCTCCGGGTGGGGTACGGACCACCCGTGAGACCAGTCCATCCGCATCGTACTCGTAGTGTTCGGCCTGGAAGTCGGTGGCAGCGGTCCGCAACCGCCCGTCGACCGTCCACGACTGCTCCATCAAGGTCTGACCGTTCTCCGCGAGCGCGGTCAAACGGCCTGCTTCATCGTGCTCACTGGCAATCTCCAGTCCGTCCGCGAAGGCCAGGGTGCGTTGCCGCCGATCGGCGGACTCCGTGACCTTGGCCAAGGCACTGCCGTCCGTTCCCGCCAGTTCCAGGACCGTCCCGCCCGCGTCCGGATAGTGCCAGGCAGCGCCCATTCCATCCGCATAGCTGGCCGCGATCGGGCGCAAGGCGTCATCATAGCGGACGGTCTCGGCGCCGCCGGCCTGGCCCGCCGGGGTCACCGCGAGGCGACTGCCGTGCGCGTCGCTGGTGACCCGATAGTCAGTCGCCGTCCCGTCTGCCGCGATTTCGCGCAGCAGTCGGCCGCGCGCATCGTAGTCGAAGTGGTGAATCACCGGGTCGTCCGCGACGTCCCGCGCGCCGGGAGCGGACGCGAAGGTCACCGCCGCCACCCAGGCCCCTTGATAGCGGTAACCGCGCCTCCCCGCCGGCGATTCCACCTGGGACAGTCGACCGTTCGCGTCATACCTGTAGGTCACAAGGGTGACCTGATCCGGTTGCCCGGCGGCGCTGCCGGTTGCCGTTTCAATCTGGCCCGATGGGTTATAGGTCAGTTCGATGGTGGCCAGCGGTCGTTGACCGAGGTGGCCCACGATCCGTGACAGACGGCCGTCTCCATCCCGTTCGTAGTCCACCCGCACCCCACCGGACTGGATTGCCACCAGGTTTCCGGTCAGATCGAAATGCCAGGTCGCGCCGTCCTTGCGGATCAGTTCATGGGTCGGCCCGGAGTAGAACGCGGGGTGCGCCTTGGTCAACCCATAAAACGGCGACGGCTCCCCGGTGACGGGTTGATCCGGCACCATCAGTTGGACGCCGTCGAGCGCCGCCACCGGCTCGATCCGGGAGAAACGGACATATTGGCTGTTGAGGGGTGTCACCATCTCGTAGGCGGTCTGGAAGGACACCGAGTTCCCCTTGCGCTCGACCGGCACCTGCAGCGCTTGCAGGCGCGGCAGATCGAACGCCCAACCCTTACCCCAAGGCCCGTCCGGGTTGAAGAACGAGTGGTAGCCGCGGACCAGCTCAACCACGAGACCGTCGCCAATCGGAACCGCCAGATCCACCTCATCCAGCCGGCCTGGTGCCAACGCCAGGGTCTGGGCGCCGGGCAGGGCAACCGCCTGGGCGCTCCCGTCGGCTTCTTTCAACCGGCTGATCTGGAGCGGTTCCACCGATCCGAGCGTGACGCGAACGGCGGTCTCCAACCGCGCTGCCCGCGCCAGACCCGCGCGGGCGGCTTGCTGTTGCGGCGCGCTCAATCCGGACAGATCACTGCCCGGCCGGAAGTCACGCACCGACCTGTCCTCGGGCGCGAGACTCACCCCGCCAAACACCCGCGCCATGACGCGCCCCCGCGACCGCGTCAACTCCAGTCCGGGGGTCAGGTGGTCGACGGGCACCGGGGTCACCGGGTAGTCGCGCATCCAGAACGGCAGGGGCACCCCTTGGTCGCGGAGCTGTTCCGCGATGGCGGTGATCAGCGCAATCCGCCGCAGTTCGGCGAACACCGGCACCGGCTTTGTCAGTCCGGACTCGGGGGGCGGCAGGAGCAGCCGCTCGGCGGCAATCGCCTCGTAATGCGTGCTGAACCAATCCGTGAAGGCGGTCGCGCCGGGCGACGACCGGCCGCTGGTGTCATCCACCAGCTTGCCGTTCTCCCATTTCATGGACTGGGTCTTGACCTTGAGCGGCACGTCGAACAGGGTCAGCGTCTGCCGCTCGCCGCCGAGGCGGTTGGTCTGTGCGGGGACGATCCAGAAGCGCTCCCAATGTCCCTCCTGCTGGCCCTTGCTGGGCATCCCGCCGCCGAAGTAGAGCGTATCCAGGACCTTGCCGAAACCGGGTACGCCGGACTTGAGCGTCTTGCCCGTGTCGTTATCGGCACCCAGGGTATAGCCCTTCATCAGGCGGTCAGCCTGAAACAGCACCCAACCCACATAGGTCTGCGCGGTGGCCTGACCATGGCGGATGATCATGGCCGATCCCTTCGGGTCATCCGGATTGGGGTCGATACTCACCGACGGCGCCTCCCCATGAAGATAGACCGAGCGGAAGATCGTCACCACATCGTCCAGCCGCAGCGGCGGCAGACTCAGTTGCTGACCACCCTGGTTTAGTAAGATCAGGTTATTGTTGGCATCGAGGGTGATGCCGTCGAGCAAGCCGACACCGTCGAGGGCTTGTCCGCTTCCACCGAGATAAACCCCGCCAACACTTGTTGGTCCTTGAAACGATGGCGTGCCGACGACCGGAAACCGCGCCTTGATCTCGGCCAAATCCACCGGATGAGCGGTGCTTGGCTTGTCGGTCATTGGAAACGGCAATCGCTTGTCCAGCGCCAGCCGCCCGACTTCGCGGTCATGCGCGGACGAATCGCGGCCCCTGGACATGAAATACCTGTATTCCCCATTACCCCAGGGAACCTTGACCTCAATGCCTTTGCCAGGCGCGTGCCAGTTCACGTAATCCTGAACATCGTGCCATTTGGCGGCTTCGTCCCACCGGACATTTCGATCATTGACGCCGGCCTTGCCTGTCACACCGACTGTCGTCTCGCCTAAGGGTAATCGGCCGAGTGCATCCTTCTGCCAATCTTTGGCGAGCGCCCCGCCGCTTCGGTTCTCGCCGATCCAGTTGGATGATTCTCCGACGAAGTTCAAACCCTGACCAGCGGCGCGTCTAAAAAAGCGACCGGTCGCGTTAAGAAGCCCTGTGCCAGCGGAGAAAGCGTTTTCTCCAACGCGACTGCTTATTTCATCGCGCGACCAAGTACCAAAGATCTCTACCGTCTCATCCCATGGCACCCGGTACCGATCGCGTTGGAGTTTGAGTGTGTACGGATTCCCCTCAACATCAAATTTTTTCTCGATCCAGTCTCCCGCCCGCCCGATCAAGTACTGTTCACTTCGCATATTCAAAAGCAGCTTCCCTAAATCACGACTCAGCAATGCCATACTGATGTCATTAGAAACGTCCTCAACGATTGATCGTGGTCTTTCCAGGCCACTCTTTAGCCCGTTATCTCCAGTTCGCGTAAAGATGTCTTCTATTGTCCTGTCGGCGATCGCCCCGACAGCGCCTCCAATAAAAGAGAGGAGGGCGCCCCCGAACGGAATGCTGCCCAGCTCGAACAGATTCGCCGCCATCACCAGGGTGACGCGTGGTTGAACGTAGCGCAAGTCATCTCTGAACGTCACCGCTCCCTGCCACTGTCGCGTTGCAACGCCCCGTGACTGCTCGCGTATCCGGTCGAGCATCGCGCGCTGCCGATCGCGCATTTCCATCTGTTGGAAGCGCATTGCCTCCTGCATCTCCCGCTGCTTGCGGGTCATCTCCGATGTCCGGTCGCGCATCTCGGTACGCTGCTCCGCCGCTGTCCGCGTGGCGCCAGTCGCATCGACGAAATTCTGCGGATCACTCCCACAGTACGCGTACAGACCCAAGTCCTCCTGCGCCCCGGTAGGCACCCGGTGCCGCGGATCGACCTGCAGAAAGCGCCCCAGTGCCGGCGCGTAAGCCCGTGCCCGCGTCAGATAGACCTCGCCGGCCGGGTCCCAGAACAATCCGGCAAACCGCGGCGCGAAGTCCTTGGCCGCCGCGGCGTCTTCCATCACGCCGAAGGGCTCGTACTCGATCCGCCGCATCACCTGGCCGCGGCGATCGGCGATCAGCCGCACCGAGCCCAGGTGGTCATGGAGTAGATATTCCGGTTGCCCCTGGCGCATCACCAGCAATGGCGTGCCCCCGTCCCAAAGGGTGAAGGTGCGCTCGCCCGCCGCATCCGTCGTCACCAAGGGCCGCCACGCATCCGACAAGGGGTCCGGAACAAAGGTCAGGCGCTGCCCGTCGACCGTGCGCTCGATCAGGTTGCCGTCCCCGTCATAGCGGTAGCGCGCCTTGGAACCGCTGACGCTCACCAGCCGATTCACGCTGTCGAAGCCGTAGGTCCAGGTCTTGCCGCCGAGGGTCAGGGCGGTCAGGTTGCCCGCCGCATCATGGGCCGTTGCCGCCCCCGCTGTCGCGGTGAGACGCCCGGCCCAGTCATAGCCGAACCGGCGCCGGGCCTGCACGGTCGACAGGGTCTGGGTACGATTGCCCACCGTGTCGTAACCATAGACATATTGCGGGCGCGGCAGGCCCTGGGCGCGCTCCAGTCGGCCAAGCTGATCGTATTGGTAGCTGCGCCGGATGTCGCCGGTCCTGGTGCGCTCGACCACCGCCGCAATCAGCCCGTCTGGCCAGTAGCTGTAGGTGTACTCGCAGAGAACCGTGCCCCGCCTCCCCTGGGGATCGGTTCGCAGGAGATGAGAGAGCGTTTCCAGGGTCCCATCCGGGGCATAGCGCCACACCGTCGTCAGACCGTTCGGCAGATCCCGGACCACCTGACCCTCGGCGGCGAGATAGGCGTAGCGAATGGGGCCGGCGGGGGTGTCGATGGACTCCAGGCGGCCGCGGAAGTCATAGGTATAGCCGATGTGGAAGGCGTCGCCGACACGCAGCGTCTTGATCCGGTCAGCCGTATCGTGGGTGTAGTGGAGCGCGGGTGCGCCCTCCCGCTCCACCCGGTTCAACCGCCCCAGGTCATCGTAGCCGTAGGCCAGGCTCCCGGCGCCGTCACGCATCTCCACCAGCCGGCCGCGTTCATCCAGGTCGCGGGTCACGACCGTGCCGTCCGGACCGGTCATCACCAGCCGGCGCACCCGTTGCTGCCCATCCTGTTCATAGGTCAACCGGGTCACCCGTCCCGCCGGGTCGGTGAGGGCGGCGGTCCGCCCTTGCGCGTCGTACCCAACCTGCCAACGCAAGTCTCCGCCGCCGGGGGCGGCCGGGGGCAGCGCCAATAGCGGTTGAGCCGCCCAAACCAACGCGATGACCAAGGTGAATCGACAGCGGAGCGCCGGCAACATCTTGCGTTCTCCTTACAAGAACTTGGGTTTTGCGATAGTACAATTTCTATGCGCGAGGTGCATTGCGATCTCGGGGCAGCCGGTAATTCCAGATTTGGGCGGCATCGCGGGCCTCGATCAAAATTCCGGCCACTTGGACTCGCCGGATGCGTAGTCAGGCCATCCTGGCCTGACACCGTCAGGGCTGGAAGCCCTGACTACGCATGACACTGGCCGGGATGACGATCAAGGCGGCATCGCGCGACCCCTGGTGGATGCGGCGCGCAATCGATGTGCCGGGTCCCTGACACCGAGCGGCGCGCCTTATCCACTACGGGGCCGGTTTCGGGTGGATAAGCGCAACGCATCCACCATCAGCCTGGGTCGAGTGAGAGCGAAACCCGGCGTTGGCGCTATACTCCCGCCATCGCCACGACCGGAAGGAGCAACCCATGGCCACGACCGCCGACGACGTCTGGGCCTTGTTGCGCGAACTGACCGCAGCGCAACGAGAGACCGAGCGGATGCAACGAGAGACCGAGCGGATGTTTCAGGAGACTGACCGCCGGTTTCAGGAAACCGATCGCCAGTTCCAGGAAACCGGCCGCCAGTTTCAGGAAACCGGCCGCCGGTTTCAGGAAACCGACCTACAATTTCAGGAGCTTGCCCGCGAGCGGCGCGAGACCGATCGCCAGATCAGGGAGCTGGGCAAACAGATCGGCGGCCTGGGCGAGAAATTCGGCAGCTTCACCGAGGGGCTGGCCTTACCCTCCATGGAACGGCTGCTGCGCAAGCGCTTCGGCATGGAGGTCATCAGTCCCAGCGTGCGCGCCGTCAAAGACGGACAACACCTGGAGATCGATGTTCTTGCCTACGCCAACGGCGCCGTCAACGCCGCCTATCTGGTCGAGGTCAAGAGCCACCTGCGCGAAGAGGCGATCACCCAGTTGCACAGCCTGCTGCACCGGTTCCGCGACTTTTTCCCCGCGCATCGGGAGAAACGGCTCTACGGCATCCTGGCCGCGGTGGATCTGACACCGACGTTGCGCGAGCGGGTCCTGCGGGAGGGGTTCTATGTCGCGCGCATTCACGATCAGGTCTTCACCCTGGAGGTCCCCGCCGGGTTTGAGCCGCGGGCCTATTGAACCCCGGCGCGGCGCAGCCGATCCCAAGCGGCTGACAGTGGATGCACTGCGCTGATCCACCCGACGAAACCGGCTCCGTTGTAGGGTGGATAAGGCGCGCCACTCGGTGTCAGGGACCCGTAGATCGGTCGCGCGCGCCGCATCCACCAGAGGCCGCGCGATGCTGCCCACCGTTGGAATGGCCGACGGTTGCCTGCCGCGGCGCAACGGGTGACCCCAGCGTGGTAAACTAACCACATGATGCAACGGCTTTCCATCCCCCGCTGGCCCTGGGCCGTCCTGCTGATCAGCCTCCTGTTCACCGGGCTCGCCCCGGCCGCGGAAGCGCCGACGCCGACCTGGCCGGCGGCCACCTATAACCCGCGGCCCCAGCCGGACGATGTCATCCTGCCGCTGCCCTGCGGCGGCGCCATGGCGTTCCGCGTGGTCGTCACCCCCAATCAGGACGCCGGCTATCCGGTCACCGGTCCCTTCACCCGGACCGACGGCACTCCCTACCTGTTGCTCGGCAAGTACGAGGTCAGCCAATGGCAGGCCCAGGCCCTGACCGCCGGGGCCGCGGGGGGCGCCTGCCCGCGGCCCCAGACAGCGCGGCAAACCCCGCAGACCGGCGACTGGTGGGCGGCGCTGGAACTGGCTGACCGCTACTCCCTGTGGCTGAACGCCGCCGCCGACAACCTTCCGGACTGTGACGGCAGCCCCCGGCCCTGTCTGCCGCGGGTCGATGGCATCCCCGCCTACCTGCGTCTGCCGACCGAGGCCGAATGGGAATACGCCACCCGCGGCGGCTTGAGCGTCCCGGCGGCGTCCTTTGCCGCCCCGCGCTATCCCATGCCGGACGGGCTGGCGGCCCATGCCTGGTTTGCGGCCAACGCCCGCGGGACCCTCCAACCCATTGGCGGGCGCACCGCCAGCCCTCTCGGGCTGCACGACCTCTACGGCAACGCCGCCGAGTGGGTGCTCGGGCCGGGCCGCCCCGCCGCCCTGGTGGTCGGTGGGCATGCCGCCAGCCCCGCAACCGACCTCGGAGCCGCCTGGCGCTGGACACTGCCGCCCTTCACCAGCGACCCGGGTGCCCGCACCGGGCTGCGGCTGCTGGCCAGCGTGCCCCTGTTCACCAGTTCGGACAAAGTGCGTGAAGCGGAGCAGCGGCGCTTGGCCCACGCCGGAGCGACGGCGGACGTGCAAGCGCCCCCGCCGCCGGTGCAATTTCTCGGCAACCTGCGGGTCACGACCAACATCGCCGCCGACGTGCTGGTTGATGGCCAGGTCATCGGTAAGACCCGGCCCGACGCGCTCTTTGAGCGTGAAATCGCGGTCGGTGAGCGGGAGGTCGCGGTACGCGCCGCCGGCTACACGGCGCAAGCGCAGCGGCTGCGCTTGCGCACCCGTCAATGGACCGACGCGGCGTTTCGACTGACGCCGATCGAACCCCCGGCCTCCGTCGCCACCGCGGCCCCGGCCCCAGCCCCTGTCCCGGCCTCAGCCCCAGTCCCGGCGGTAACGGCGGAGGCCACGCCCAGCACCGCCGCGCCGCCACTCCAGATCGAAATGATTGCCCTGCGCGCTGGCACGTTCTGGATGGGTTCGCCGGAAAACGAGCCGGAGCGCTTCGCGGACGAAGGGCCGCGCCACCAAGTCCGCGTCCGCGCCTTTTCGATCGGCAAGTACGCGGTGACCTTTGCGCAGTTCGACGCCTTCTGCGCGGCGACCGGGCGACAGCCGCCGGGCGACCACGGCTGGGGGCGGGGTGAGCGGCCGGTGATCAACGTCAGTTGGGAGGAGGCAGTGGCCTATGCGGCCTGGTTGTCGAAGGAGACCGGCGAACACTATCGCTTGCCGACGGAAGCCGAATGGGAATACGCGGCGCGGGCCGGGACCACCACGCCGTTCTGGACCGGGCATTGCATCAAGACCGACCAGGCGAACTATAACGGCAACTACGATTATGCCGTCTGCAGGGCCAAGACCGGGGTCTATCGAAATCGGACGCTCCGGGTGGGGAGTCTGCCGGCTAACCCCTGGGGTCTGCATGAGGTGCATGGGAATGTCTGGGAGTGGGTGCAGGATCAGTATCATGACAGCTATCAGGGTGCGCCGTCGGACGGCAGTGCCTGGGAGGCGGGGGACCGTTCGGCGCGCGTGCTCCGCGGCGGGTCTTGGTTCTACAGCCCCAGGTTCCTCCGCTCGGCCAGCCGCGACAGGGGCGACGCCGGCTACCGGCACTACGACCTCGGTTTTCGGCTTGCCAGCGACACCCCTGAGACCCCCGACAGTCGCGTCGGGCCGCGCGACGCGACCGTACGTGCGGGCGGTGATTCAGTGAAATCACCGGACCAGTCCAGCAAGGGATGGCCGGATCGCTCGCCAGGGGTATCCGCGGCGGATATCACTGAACCCACCCTCCTCATGCCACGTTTCGACTTCGAGCCGCCGATGATCGCGTTACCCGGAGGGCAGTTTCAGATGGGCTCGCCGGAAGACGAACCGGAGCGAAGTTCAGATGAAAGCCCGCGCCACCCGGTGCGGCTGGCACCCTTTGCGATCGGTCAGACCGAGGTCACCTTTGCCCAGTACGATGCCTTCTGCACGGCGACGGGGCGACAGCCGCCGGACGACCGCGGCTGGGGACGGGGTCAGCGGCCGGTGATCAACGTCAGTTGGGAGGACGCGGTGGCCTACGCGGTCTGGCTGTCCAACGAGACCGGGGCGACGTACCGCTTACCGACCGAGGCGGAATGGGAATATGCGGCGCGGGCCGGAACCACCACGCCGTTCTGGACCGGCCACTGCATCAAGACCGAACAGGCGAGCTATGACGGCAACTACGATTATGCCGGCTGCGGGGCCAAGACCGGGGTCTACCGAAAGCAGACGGTCCCGGTGGGGAGTCTGCCGGCCAACCCCTGGGGCCTGCATGAGGTGCATGGGAACGTCTGGGAGTGGGTGCAGGATCCGTATCATGACAGCTATCAGAGTGCGCCCTCGGACGGCCGTGCCTGGGAGGCTGGGGGCAGTGGGCGGCGCGTGCTCCGCGGCGGGTCTTGGTTCGGCTACCCCTGGGTCCTCCGCTCGGCCATCCGCCTCGGGTTCGGCACCGGCGACCGGAGCTACATCCTCGGTTTCCGCGTGGCCAGGACTTTATCCCCTTAGATCCTTACCCCTTTACCGCGTGCCGGCGGACCATGGTCAGCGCGCGAGCCGGGGGCGGTCTTGGGGGCCAGGGGGACTCGCCCCCTAGTCGCGAAATTTTTTTTCGCACCCGCCGCGAATGATGAGGGTCGTGCGAGGCCGCCCACCCCTGGAATTGCTGGAGACGACCACCTCGCTCCCCCATCAAGGGTTAAACTGTCCCCCATGGCACCATCCCCCCGCAAACCCTGGCACCGCTGGTTCGGCATTCTGCTGGCGGACCAGTTCATTGGCCGTCCCTGGTCCGTGGCCATGGAAGAAGAGTTGGCCCTGAAAAGCCAGCGGCTGGATATCCTCATCATCGAACGGAGCGGCGCGGTGGATGCCGCCGCGCGCGCCGCGCTGGCCGAACTCCCGGATGGCTTTGACGATCTTGCCGCGCATCATCTCCTGAGCTATAAATCCGCGGCGGAGCCGTTCAACGATCTTGGACGCTTCTTACGCAACCAACTGGCCATCGGCTATGGCCTGGAGGAGATCGAGATGGCTTACACCGTTGAGGACTTCCGCCGCGAAGCAGTCAAGGACCTGCTGGACGATCCGAAATCCCGGCACGTCCTGCTGGGCGACGTTCTGGCTGATCCTAAGCACCTGCACGCCCTGCTGGGTGACGTTCTGGCTGATCCTAAGCACCTGCACGCCCTGCTGGGCGACGTTCTGGCTGATCCCAAGCACCTGAACGCCCTGCTGGGCGACGTTCTGGCTGATCCCAAGCACCTGCACGCCCTGCTGGAGCGCCTGGTGGCGGAGGATCGGCTGCGGGAATTGACGCCGGAGGAGCGGCTGCGCGGGCTGGCACCGGACGAACGGCTATGCGGGCTCGATCCCGATACCATTGAAGCCTGGCTGAACGAACATCGCAGCCGTGACCATTGACCGAGCAGCCGCCACTTCGTCACCGTCGGCGCGCAGCCGCGGCGACGGCAGGTGAGGACACCATGACCGCGGCCGGCAGCACGGGGGCGCGCCGTTGGCGGCGTCCGAATGGGCAAGTTCTGCCGCTTTTCGCCCTCGCCCTGGGTGGGTTTTTTGCCCCGCGGCTGGCCTTGGCCGCCGACTGGCCGCGCGACCTCTACAACCCCGTGCCCAAGGCCGACGACGTGCTGCTGCCGCTGCCTTGCGGCGGCGCCATGGCCTTCCGCTGGGTGCCGACCGCGGACACCGTACCGGCCGACGTGCCACCGGAGTTGGCGCCCCTGTTCCGCCTGGTCGGCCCTTTTGAGCACGCGGGCGGCCGGGCGCTGCTGCTCGGCAAATACGAAGTCTCGCGCCGGCAATACGCCACCCGGGCGGCGCTGACCGGCGGACCCTGTGCGCCGGGGGGCGATGACGCCCGGGTGGCGCAGGGCGCAATCGGCTGGTACGACGCGCTGGGTTTTGCCGCGCACTGGACGCGCTGGCTGGCAACGCAGGCCGACCGGCTGCCCGACTGCGGGCGTGCCGCCACC
>Ga0247838_1004970_pt1 | contig 13768 bp, 10 predicted proteins | sample LaCruzMarch2015__5_FD_189097 | JGI IMG/M metagenome (GOLD analysis project Ga0247838, IMG submission 189097) | Freshwater microbial communities from meromictic Lake La Cruz, Castile-La Mancha, Spain - LaCruzMarch2015_15m | ecosystem: Environmental > Aquatic > Freshwater > Lake | place: Spain... | reverse complement strand
CGACGCCCGCGGCACCAACATCGCCCAACTCTTCGAGGAGATGTCCACTGCCGTGCTCGCCGAAGCCGATGCCGAGGCCGGGTTTCGTCGGCGTGCACAACGGGGTGCCGGACGAGAGGCGCGCGGCCTGGAGTTGCTCGACAAGGCCGCCGGCCGCGGCGCGGCCTGTTGAATGCGCTGAGGCAGTATCCAGCCGGTTGCGGTCTTGCCGTGATTTGCCGGGGGCTGTCAACGGCCGATAAAACCCCATTACGTTAAGTAGTGGCCGATGGGGGCGGGCGGTCACCGGGGTCGCAGAGTGGTTGCCCGTGACTCCCATCGTGCCGACCTGTTGTTCGCGGTTTGTCGCTCTGAAGGGGCCGCATGTTACTTCTATCCCATATCCGCTGGCGTTCGCGGCGGCATTGCTCCCGGTCGCGGTCGGTCGCCGAAGGTCTCCAGCGGCAGGGGGTCGGGCCAGCCATCGGCGTCGGTGGCGACCCAATGGAGCCAGCGCCAGGCGTCGCCGGACCACTCGACGAGCCGGTTGGTCGGGGGCTCCCAGACCGCATGACCCGGCCAGGGGGCTGACTGCATCGCATGGATGCGGATCTGCGCACCGGTGGCCGCGTCCCAGAGGCGCAGCGTCCCGTCCGTGCCCGCCGAGAGCAGGCGCGCGCCGTCCGGGGAGAAGGCGCAGGCGCGCACCACGCCCTCATGACCAATGCAGGTCAGGAGCGCAGCCCCAGTGGCCGCGTCCCAGAGACGCAGCGTCCCGTCCCAGCCCGCCGAGAGCAGGCGCGCACCGTCCGGGGCGAAGGCGCAGGCGTTGATCCAGCCCTCATGCCCGGTGCAGGACAGGATCTCCGCCCCGGTGGCCGAGTCCCAGAGGCGAAGCGCCCCGTCCTGGCCCGCCGAGAGCAGGCGGGCGCCGTCCGGGGCGAAAGCACAAGCGTAGACCTCGCCCTCATGACCGGTGCAGGTTAGGAGTGCCGCCCCGCTGGCCGCGTCCCAGAGGCGTAGCGTGCCGTCCCAACTCGCCGAGAGCAGGCGCGCACCGTCCGGGGCGAAGGCGCAGGCGGAGACCGGCCGCTCATGATCCGTACAGGACAGGAGTGCCGCCCCGCTGGCCGCGTCCCAGAGGCGCAGCGTGCAGTCGTCCCTGCCCGCCGAGAGCAGACGGGCGCCGTCCGGGGCGAAGGCGCAGGCGGTGACCCGGCCCTGATGGCCCGTGCAGGTCAGGAGTGCTGCCCCGGTAGCCGCATCCCAGAGGCGGAGCGTCCCATTCCAGCCCGCCGATAGCAGGCGTGCGCCGTCCGGGGCGAAGGCGCAGGCGAAGACCCAGCCCTGATGACCGCTGCAAGACAGCGACGCCGCCCCGGTAGCCGCGTTCCAAAGGCGCAGCGTCCCGTCCGCGCCCGCTGAGAACAGGCGCGCGCCGTCCGGGGCGAAGGCACAGGCGGTGACCCAGCCTTCACGACCGGTGCAGGACAGGAGCGTCGCCCCGCTGGCCGCGTCCCAGAGGCGGAGCGTCCCGTCCACGCCCGCCGAGAGCAGGCGCACGCCGTCCGGGGCGAAGGCGCAGGCGGTGACCCTGCCCTCATGACCCGTGCAAGTCAGGAGCGCCGCCCCGGTAGCCGCGTCCCAGAGGCGAAGCGTACCGTCCACGCCCGCCGAGAGCAGACGTGCACCGTCCGGGGCGAAGGCGCAGGCACGGCCCCCGCCCTCATGACCCATGCAGGACAGGAGCACCGCTCCGGTGGCCGCGTCCCAGAGACGGAGCATCCCGTCCGCGCCCGCTGAGAGCAGGCGCGCGCCGTCCGGGGCGAAGGCGCAGGCGGTGACCCTGCCCTCATGACCCGTGCAAGTCAGGAGCGCCGCCCCGGTAGCCGCGTCCCAGAGGCGAAGCGTGCCGTCCTCGCCCGCCGAGAGCAGGCGCGTGCCGTCGGGGGCGAAGGTACAGGCATCGACCGAGCCCTCATGACCCGTACAGGACAGGAGTGTCGCCCCGCTGGCCGCGTCCCAGAGGCGGAGCGTCCCGTCTGCGCCCGCCGAGAGCAGGCGCACCCCATCTGGGGCGAAGGCGCAGGCGCGGACCGAGCCCTGATGACCCGTGCAGGTCATTAGCTGCACCCCGGTGGCCGCATCCCAGAGGCGTAGCGTCCCGTCCTGGCCCGCCGAGAGCAGGTGCGCACCGCGTGGGGCGAATGCGCAGGCGTAGGCCTCGCCCTTATGACCCCTGCAGGACAGGAGTTCAGCCCCGGTGACCGCGTCCCAGAGGCGCAGGGTGCCGTCCCAGCCCGCCGAGAGCAAGCGCGTTCCATCCTGGCCGAAAGTGGAGGCAGTGACCGCTCGCGCGTGGCCATTTAGCAGGCGCAGCGGCGGGCGCTGGGCCGAATCGGCCGCTAGACCGGAATGGGGCACGGCACTCGCAGCGGTGCCCATGCCAGCCGACGGCACGACTTGGGCAGACAGGCCAGGGACGGCTGGCGGTGCCCCATCGCAACGGATGAAATGCGGCCGGCAACCGAATGCGCCGGTCCAGATGGAACCGGCGAGCCCAGTCTCTCGCCAGACGGCCCCATCACACCGGGCACCGGACCAGTCGGTGCCCCCAGCCTCGCAGCCGAGCAGACTCGCCTGAGTCAAAATTGCATCGCAGAACCGGGCACCAGTCAGCCGCACCCCCTCGAAGACCACCCGGCGCAGCACAGCACCACTTAGATCCGCGTCGCTCAGATCCAGCGCCGACCCCTCGTGCGGGGTGCGAAGCTCCCGGTCCGACAGGTCCGCCCCGGTCAGGACCAGTCCGCGCAGATTGGGCAGCGGCCAGCCCCGGTTCAGCGCGCGCAGTGCATAGGCTAGCAGCAGTTCGGAAGCCAGCGGGCGGTAAGGCGCGCGCCAGCGCTGCATGGTCGCGAGCAACGCCGGGAGCGATCCGGACTCCGCCGCCTCGGCCAACCGTTCCCCCAGAAAGTCCAGCGTCTCCGGGCTCGGTGTCGGCAGTGCCCAGCGCTCGGGCACGTCGTCGCGGATGGCCGCGAGCAGGTAATCGGCCAGGAAGTATTCAAGCAGCGAGGTATGCGCGAAGCGAAAGGCACTGCCCTCGACCCCATCCTCGCGGACCAGAAAGGTCGCCGTGCGCAGGTCCTCCTCCAGTTGGTCCGGGTGCAGCCGGGCATAGCGGGGCCGGAGATCCGGCTCGCCCTCGAGCCAGGCGTGGAACCAGGGCTCCAGCCGCGCGGCCGGCAGCACCCCGCTGCCCTCGCGCCACAGGTGGGCGGCCAGATGGGCGGCCAGGCGCAGCTTGTGGTCGGGGTGGATGTGGTGCTTGCCGCTGTCGCGCTCCAACCAGTTGAGCACCATGCCGCCGTAGAGCGTGGTGCCGTAGACCGGGCGGCCCGCGAGGCGCCGGGCCTCAATGGCCGGCAGTTGGTCAGCGACCAGCTTGAGGGTATAGGGGCGCTGGGTCAGCTCGGTGAGGTTGTGCACCGCTGCAACGGTGGCAAGGATGCGGTCCGGGTCCTGGTCCGGCAGGGCGGCGGCGAGATAGCCGCGCACCTGGTCCTCGGTCAGCGGCAGCAGCACCAGGGCGCGGAAGGCATGGGCATCGGGGCCGGCGCGCTCCTGGCCGGTGAAGTGGTTCTGTTGGTCGCGCAGGGTGCGGAAATAGTGGGTGCGGCAGGAGATCAGGAGTTGCGGGCGCGGGCCGCGGTCGCCGTTGCGCTCCCGCACCAGGGCGGCGAGACCGAGCAGGGTGCGGGTGAAGGCTTGGCCGTCCGCGCCGGTGAGCTTGACCAGTACCTCGTCTAGGCCGTCGAAGATGACCACGGCGCCGTCGGCGGCCCAGCGGATGACGTCCTCAATGCCATAGGCCCCGGTCGCCGCCGACCCCTGCCAACCGCGCTCCATGCACTCCTCACAGAGTCGCTTCAGGGTCGGGACGCACTGGCCCAGGCCGGTGACCAGGCGCAGGTCGAAATAGAGCGCGAGCGGGCGGCTGCCGTCCGCGTCCCGGCGTTCGTCCAGCCGGCGTTTCAGGGTCTGGCAGGTGACGGTCTTGCCCATGCCGTACTCGCCGAGCAGTGCGAAGAGCGGCGGGGCGGCCGGGTCGTCCACCCAGTCGAGCAGGTAGTCCAACGTGACGACGGGCTCGGGGTCGGCGGCCGGGGTGTCCCGGTCCAACAGGTCGAGGCCCTTGTGCAGATGGGTGCGGGCGGCGAACTGGTCCCGGATGAAGGCGCGGCGGTCGATGGCCTCGATATCACGCAAGGGGTGCACGGGTGGAATGCGGGGGCGGGCCGACGCTAGTGGCGGCGGGGCATCGGTGCCGGCGGGCCGGCCCTGCTGGTTGGAGATCAGCCGCGCCGCAGGGATGTCGGCGGATTCCGGCATCCGGGCGGGGACCGTCCCACGCACCGGTTCCTCGAACCAGAGGTAGCGGCCGGCGGCCCCACCCTGCTTTGGGCCGCCCACTTGGACCTTGAGCGGGATGCACCTGTCGCGAGCAGCCGCGTTGATCGTCTCTTTCAGACGACTCAAGAACCGGTTGGCGGTGTCGAGCGACTTGCCCGCGTAGAGGACGGCATGCACTCGCTCTACCTGGACTTGCGGGGGCTCGGCCGCCCAATTCAGGGCCAGCAGGGTCGCGAGCGCCCGGTGGTTGGCAGGGGTAAGCCGCAGCGCCGCGAGGTGCTCGCGGACCTGATCGGGGTGCAGCCTTGGGGAATTGGGGGCGGGCATCTCGGGCTCCCGTTCGGTCGCTCAGGTAAGGGGCCGGTGCCGCCGCGGGCGACGGCGGCGCAGTGCGACGGGCAGTGGGGGCCAGTCACCGCCAAGTCTCGATGGCTGCCATGAGTGCCAGCAGCCAGTAGCCGAGCCGCGCAAGGCGATGGCGAAGCTCCGGCGGGATGCGCGCCCACTCGTGGGCGAGGACCAGGACGACATAGGCGACGAGCTTCAGGCCCTTGACCAGGTCGACGAAGATCACGGTCGAGATCATGGCGGTTCTCCAGCGTTGGTGCAGGACACGCCTAGATTATGGCACAGCGCCCCCCGAAAAATGTCCGAAAGGAGATTTCCGACGGTCTGAATGAATCGCGCGCCGGAAATCTCCGCGCCATACTCTTTCCGTAGGTTTTCCCTCAAGTGGTATTATTTGCTGGAAAGTACGCGGACTGCGAGACCATAATAGCCAACTGACGTTTTACGCCTTTCCAGGGGGAGCGGCGGCCCCCGGCGGGGGATTCTATTTCGCTGGAGTCTGCGCAGATCTGCGCAAACCCCACCCTAACTACGTAACCCCGCCTGGAAGCCCGGAACCTTCACGTTAGTTACTACGTCGCGTCTGGCTAGCCAGAGCCTTCTCGTTCTCCTGAATCATGGCGTGAAGAGGAAAGCATGCTACATCTTTCGATCGGTAGCCAACTCGATCTGACTCGTATCCAAGAGCTACTCAAGCACACAAGAGGCATCGACATCTCTTTTTACGGCGCACCTTCAGCGTTCGCACTCGACGGTGGTCGTATCGTGCATGATTCCAAAGAGAACTTCCTGAGCGTACTTCATTATCTTAGAGAGCGAAGCATCCCATTTAACGTCTGTTGTAGCACTGTTCTTGGTCCAGACGCACTCACCATCGATTCGCGCACATGGGATCTGCTAGCCGAAGCGTACCATCCGAGGAATGGCGTTATCGTCGCCCGACACTGGATAGCAAAAGAGATTAGAGATCGCTTTCCTGATTTTCGTTTCACCTTTTCGACCATCGGCTTTCTCAGTGAAGGATGGCATGAGTTCTCCCTATTTTCAAATTTTGATGTCGTCGTCTGCCCTGTCCCGGAAACATACAACTTTGACTTTATTTCCAAAGCAGAGCACTGGAGCAAGTTGGAGGTTTTCATAAATAACGAATGTGCCGGCTTCGGGACCAACTGCATATCCCATTACCGGCATAATTCGGAGGCAAACCGCGATGGAAATACGAACGCACTATTCCAATGTCCTAACCTGCGTAAAGGAGCGCGACGCAAAGACTGGCGGACGCAACCTACCGTAAATGACTTACTCCGTTACTATGACCTTGGCGTCCGCCACTTCAAAGTCATAGAGCGCACATCATCCGCACAGGACTACACGCAATACCTGGATCTTTTGCGACACATCTCTGATCTACGCACCATCACCGCCACAACATAAGGACTACCCGCATGAGCCACGCATCAAGTCCGTTAGTTATTAGCGAAGCGGTTGCGTTTCGCAGGATTGGCCAAGCTGTAGTTGTAATACTCACTGACCGCGGTTCCATGCTATTCCTTAACGAGACCGCCGCCGCTATATTCGAGATGCTAGCCGACGGTGTGGTTGGTCAAGAGGCAGTTCAGGAGATCTGCGAACAATACGATATCGGTCACGATGTCGCGCTTCGGGATTTGGAGATTACTTATGCATCCTTCCGCACCCTAGGGCTCATCGAGCACAACGGCGATCCTGCCGAAGCGCTGGCTCTTCCCATGGAAAGCAAGACCGACCCTAGGAAGGAGGTCAAGAAATACTGTAGCGAACACTCTTTACCGCTACAAGCATTCATCGAAATAACGACTGTTTGCAATCTTCGGTGTAAACATTGTTACATCCCGGATGCTGGCGCTATAGGGCCGCTGAAAGACCCGCTCAACATATCTGAGCTTCGCGATTTGCTTCAACAACTCCGGGAGCTTTCCTGCCTAGAAGTTACCCTAACCGGCGGCGAACCTCTGATGGCGCGCCACCTCATTGAGACGTGTGCGTACGCCCGCCAGTTAGGTTTCTCCGTAATACTCAAGACCAACGCCACTCTCCTGACCGAAGCGTTTGTAGCCGAGCTTAGGAGACTGCACGTAACAGAAGTTCAAGTAAGCCTTTATAGCATGGACGCCGCCACTCACGACGTATTCGTGAGACAACCAGGCAGTCATGCCAGAACCGTAGCTGGCCTAAGGCTCTGCCACGCATTAGGACAGCGTTGTCGCATATCTTGCGTCGTCACACGGTCCAACTATCAGCAACTCGATGGCTTGAAGGAGTTTGCCACAAGCATTGATGCACCTATCGGTTTCGATTTGCTTGTAACCCGTCGTCTGGACGGAACCGACGACCCGCTGATTGAACGCCTCACCGAAGACGACCTACTCTGGTTGGATCAAAAAGGTGTCATGTCCGATATCATCTTTGAGGGGTCCACCAATATAGCCGGTTTGGGCGACCAGAACCAACTCCTTGTTTCATATCCGATCGACGACTCGGAGTCCCCTATCTGCGGGGCAGCCAATACCATGGTGGCCATCAACGTAAACGGAGATGTTCGTCCTTGTATAGCCTTCCCATACCGTTTAGGTAATATCAGAGAACAACCTCTTCGAGAGATACTTTCCGATCGGAACGAACCCACTCGACAGATTCGCAGCTACCGCAACCGATCCTTCACTGAGTGTGTTGGATGTGAACTCATACCCGCGTGCCCGCGATGCATGGCTACCACTTACCAGGAAACGGGGAACCCAGTAGGAAAAGCCGATGCCATATGCCGAATTGCACAATACCACCGCAAGTACGGCGGCCCCCCGTCTACTTTAGAAGCGGATGGCGGAGGCACTGTCTGAATGAACCTATTGCTGACGGAACGGTGCAACAAGAACTGCTCGTTTTGCCTTATTCCTGGGAGACGCAATAGCGACAGCACAATGTCCTTTCAGGACTACCTGCATTGCCTTGATATTGCGGTCGCATCAGCCGAACGCACTATCACGCTTCTAGGTGGAGAGCCGACCCTGCACCCAGATTTTGCGAAAATGGTCGAGAGTGCCTGCCAGCGGGGATTATCCATTATCCTTCTGACAAATTTGCTTTGCCAAGACGTTATGATAAGCCGTCTGCATCACTGGTCTAGCAATAATGTTATCGAGGAATTCTTGGTAAACGCGGATTTTCCCGATACCTACAGCCCATCTTCGTATGCTCGTTTTTCTTCCAATCTTGCTCGTGTGTCCGCGTGCCCGACTCGCGTTACACTGGCGATAACAGTGAGTGATGTACGGCCTTTCTCCGATTATGATTATCTAATCCGATACTATCAGGAATGCGATATCACGCGCGTACGCATTGCACTGGATGTTCGGACGCTATGGGCGCAGATAGGAAATAGACAGATAGGCTCTCATTACTACAGCGTGGCAAGACTCCTGTGCGAGCAAGGATTTGCCGTGAGCGCAGAGTTATGCGCAATGCCGCGATGCATTTTCACTGATTATGAACATCGCTATCTATCTGCTCACTGCGCGGGCTATCATGGATTGATCGGCTGTGAACCTAATCTGGACGTCTTTCCTGACCTCACTGTGAGCTACTGTGCCGCGCGACCCCGAAACGGCATATTGGCAAGACCGCTGACTTTTTTCCAGTCATGGGAACACGCGCGAGCTTATTTCCGAGGACTTCGAGACGAGTTACATCTACAGCCCGTAGAAACATGCGGGGGCTGCGCTGACTTGCTTCGCAACCAATGCCGCATAGGTTGTCTCGCACGCTTCGACGATATTGCTTTGCCTTCTAGCAATGACGAGCGATCATTTAGACGGATACCAGACGGGATCGCTATTCTTCCACTCATGGACCGGTGGCACATATTTTTCATGCGCAAGGGCAGACCTTCGGAGTCGTACGTGTTGGACACAATTGCGATGGACCTGATTGAAACGCTGTGGTGCGGCGGGACGCGCGACGCTCTCGTACGTCAACTCTTAGATCGCTTCGAGGTTGGATGGGACCAGGCAGCAAGAGATACCGACGCATTGCTCGATCGGCTCGGTGATTTGGCGAGAGTGAAATGAACGCGGATACGGCGCTCCCGGACGGCTTTTCCATTTTCGACGTGCATGTACATTGTGGCACATACGGGGAGAATGCCTGTTTTCCGCCAGTGTATCTGGAGGAACTGTGCGGCCGATTGCCAATGGAACGCTTCGTCTGCGCTCCATTCTCTTGGGACGAACAGACAGAGCGGCTTAAGGCGGGCTTTTCAGATGTATTTCCTGCTGTTTTGCAAGATAGAGTGCTCAATTGGCTGTGGGTGTCGCCCGTCCGCGAATCGGCTATAGATATTCTTAAGATGGCGCAGTGTCCGGATGAATATGTGGGCATTAAATTGCATCCTTATGCGGACCAGTACGATATGATGCTGTCTCTGATGCGACCGGTAATCGCTGCGGCGGAGAGGTGGTCGGTTCCTGTAGCTGTGCATACGGGTAATCGAGGTTGTATGCCAAAGGATGTGTCTCGGTGCTTTCCTAGAGGTTTCTCCCAGGCGCTGATATTGTTTCACGCGCGCCCTTTCCAGGAATCGCTAGATGCTGCCAAGAAATCATCGAGCGTATATCTCGAGTTCTCTTTCTGTGATCCTGATAGCTTTGCTTGCGCTTTCGACGCGATCGGCCCAAACCGCCTTCTGTTTGGGTCGGATTATCCTGTTCAGGCCATTTATCATCCAGGACTAGATGTGATCTCGTCCTATTGTCACAACGTACAGAAATTGCTGGCCGCCGCCGCGCGAGTGAAGGCTACGAACGAGTTTTTTCGGGACAACGCGTGTGCGGTCTTTCATATGTCTTCCAGCCGTGATAATAGGCGCGAAGTATGAGGGGCGACGACACAACGTTATTGGAGACAGTTGGGGCAGATGCCGAGCTAATCGTGGCTGATGGGTCCGCTCGCCTGCAATCAGCAGAGGACACATTTGGGGGCATCCACTGCGCAATAGAGCGGGCCGGCATTACTCGACTTGCAGACGTTACGGGATTGGACGTGGTAGGCATCCCTACCTGGCAAGCCATTCGTCCCTTAGCCATCACGCTTTCGGTAAGCCAGGGTAAAGGGTGCACTCCCGTTCAGGCTCGCGTATCAGCAGCTATGGAATCGATAGAGCAAGCGACTTGGGAAAGATTTAGCCCGCCGCCTCGCTGGGAAACCCTCTCGGGTATGAGAGGAGAAAGGTTTATCAGTCCCGCCGAATTGGCTGATGCCGTTTACGGTCCGGTTTCGGTCGACACGGTGCTGCCCTGGATTGATGTCAGAGACATAGTCAGTGGCGCGGTCTTTTGGGTGCCGCACGATACTATTTGCGTACAGCGATTGGGATCGTATCGTAAGGCGGCACGATGGGCCTATGCTTCAACAAATGGTCTCGCCTCGGGCAACTCGATCGGCGAAGCCTGCTTACATGGGTTGTTGGAGGTAATCGAGCGCGACGCTGAAACATGCGCCGATCACCTTATGGAGCATGAGGCCGTTCCGCGACCACGCATTGATACTGCAACATTTGGGGCACCATACGTCAAAGAACTAATTGAAAAAGTTAATTCAGCAGGGTTGGGCCTCTTGATTTTCTCGAATGAGAATCCGTTCGCGATATGTTGCTATTCTGCTTATCTGGAAGACCGGGACACTCTATTTCACACCAATGTTGGCCATGGAGCGCACTTGGACCCAAATGTGGCCGCTGCCAGAGCGATCACCGAGGCGGCGCAAGGTAGAATCACGATGATTAGCGGCACGAGAGAGGACAACGCTCGTGCAGATTATCGGGTGTTGCACGAAGTTGGAGAAAGTCTCTTGAGACGCGGACGATATGAAGCGGAATTAGCTGGCGCGACTGTACCCGCGGCTGCGCCAATGACTCTCCCAAGGCGACTACATGGCATGCTCGCGATTGTCGTCGACCGTCTCAGGTCGGAGGGATTCACAAGAATTTTACAAAGAGAAATAACCGATGAGAAGATCGGGGTTCCGGTTGTAAAGGTTCTTGTTCCCGGATTGAGCGGCTACCATAGACCTCTTGCGCAACGAATGGAATCCTATCGAGCATGGAAAAGTTCAGTGGCGAGAGCTTAAGGGCTATGGAAATGATCTGCTTTATTGGGATGACTGTAGGTGAAAGCGAGGCGAGCAGCGTTTGTGACGCGCGGTATCTTGGGCCAGTATGCGCTGGCGACATCCCGGCGGCGATTTCCGAGTTCCGGCCCCAGGTAATAGGGATCGTGGACGGATTATTTCACCTGACCGCAGCGGTTCTCCACAAAGATATACTTTATGCGCTATCCCGTGGGATCATCGTTTATGGCGCGGCAAGTATCGGGGCGTTGAGAGCGGCGGAATTACATCGCTATGGCATGATAGGCGTGGGTCAAATCTACCAGCGGTTTGTATCTGGAGAGTGGGATGGTGATGATGAAGTTGCCGTGCCGTGCGTCTATTTGAAGGGTCGGGGTTGGTCCGTGATGCCCGGATTCGATGCGCTGGCCAACATCCGGGCAACGATGGATGAGGCCGTGCGCCTCGATATCGTAAGCTCCAATGTTGCGACGAGCGTGATCGCGCGGGCAAAGAAGATGTGCTTTATCGATCGAAGTTGGGACCACATTCTGAATCCAGAGTCTTTCCCAGAGACCGCGTTGGACATAGCGCGGCTCCGGCGTACGGTTCCGGAGTTTCGGGTTGACCTGAAAAAAATGGACGCGCTGGCAATGCTAAGAAAGATGAGGGACTGGGCGGAGGATGGCAGAAAAGCGCCTGGGTTTACGGAATATTCGATCGAGCCTCCCTGCGGACCGTTCTGGGATGAAGCGTTGTTCTCTCGGCCGCTTGAGGTGGTCAGCCCAATAGATCGCGGGATACCGGGGGCTGACGACGTTCCCGTACTGCGCGATTTGCTGGATTTTGCCGTTGTGGCGGACTCTGAAGGTGCTCGGTTGTTCCAAGATGGACTTGTTCGCACTTTGTTATGTCAGTTAGGCCGAGTTTTAGGAATAGTGCCACAGTCGGATGAGGTCGCGGCGTGCCGCTTGAAGTTGGTAGGTGAGGATGATGGGGGCGCAGGCAATCTTGGCCCGCTGGATGACATTGATATTGATGAGTTAGCCTCAGAAGAAGTTGTATGCGAGCGAGTTCTTGAAGAGGTTACTTTACATGTTCAACGAGGGCTTCTTCTCACCTTGCTGGTCGAAAGCAATTATGTTAAAGCGAAGGAGCGCCTGCTCAGGATAATGCAGGAAGCACGAAAGCAGTCTTCTTATGGCAGTGGCGTCGATGCACAGGTTTTGCTGGAAGCGCATCTGCTGCGACTTGGTGTCAAGAGTCCTGAGGACCACTTCGCGCGTTATTTGTCCTGGATGCCAGCGCACCGTCTGCGGTACGTCGTAAGAATGCTGCTGACCGAAAGCAATGGTATGCAAAATGATACGAGTGCTGGCGAATCGGTGTGAATAGGCACAGCACTAATGCAAGCGAAGCGCGGAACAGAGAGAATCTTATAGAGATAGTACAGATAAACCCCAGCAGAAAATGAAGCGGAAGTTGATGGGTTCTAGCTATGGCCTAACCCACCTAACGCAGCAGTAGCTCGGAGAAGTGAGCGCCTTGGGATGCCGGTTCCGTTGTCCGCGCCACTGGTTGTGAACGTAAGAATATTCTGCTCCCTGATAAAAATGGCGTCGTTGACAAAGCGTCGACCGCCGTGGTATTCTCGCGAAGGTCTTTGTGCGTTGGCGCAAGGGCGTTGTTTGGTTATCTACCGCAATCAGAGAATCATATGAAGAAAATCGCTGACAAAGTTGATGCCTTAAAGCAAGGCGCAGTCGTGAAGAAAGCCGTCTACAAAGCTCCCGAAGTCCGCGCGACGACGGGCAAGGCATCAATGTCCGGCGCAGGGTGCCCTACCCACACGGTCCAGTGGCAGCAAGTATCCTGCAAATGCTGATCGACGCGTAGGTAAGAGATGCAGCAGCACAACCTGACAGGCGCTCCATTACGGTGGGTGCCTGTCAGGTGAAATGCCGGAGACGCTATCGTAAAGCGGCTTTTGCCAGCCGCAAGATGTCGTCTGAAGTGTACACTTGCTTTTCCGATGTGTCGCTACGGGAACAGGGACGATGGGTCCGGTGGACGTATACCCCAGCCTGATGTCAGGCTCGCGCCCGAAAATGCGTCAGGTTAGGTCTATGTTTCAGTTACCTGGCGGGTCCGACCGGACCTCTCAGACCGCAATCTGACACCTTCCGCCCGGCGTCAGGTCGCGTCCGCCGCGGGCTTGGCCTTCTTCTCTAAGACCTGCAAGGCGGGCTGTTCGAGCACGATGACCGGGCCAGCCGCCGCGCCGGCCTGAGCGCCGAGGTGGCCACGCAGCGCCGCCACCCAGTGCGGCCAGGCGTCGGCGGCTTGGGCGAGCTTCTTCCAGGCTTTCGGCGGCACGATCGCCACCACCAGGGCGCGGTCGGTCTGGATGCCGATCTTCAGCCCGGCCTGCACCTGGACGGGCGTCGGTAGCTGGGGAAACTTCACGGTGAGTTGGAGGTGGCCGGACACGATGTTCTCCGCGTGCAAAGGGGCGTCCTGGGGCAGGTCGGGCGCCGGGGCGGCAGTCTGCGGTGGGCGCGGTGGCGGGACCTCCCCGCGCAACAGCGCTTGGGCATAGCCGGCTTCCCGTTGCGTGACCACACCGGCCGGCTGGCCGTGCAGGTCAATGCGGGCGGCACCGGGCAGCAGCGCCGCCAGGTAGGCCGGGCGGGTGCAGTCGTCGGGGTCAACTCACGAACAAACTGGCCTACGAGCGCATCGCGCGGCGCAGTCATCGGGAGATACTCGAAGAGGTCCGGGGGTTCCGGGAGTCCGAATGAGGCTGGGGTGTAGGCGTCCTCGACCTTCATCCCCAGGGCGGCGCCGATGCGGGCGAAGGAATAGACCATGAGGGCCATCAGGGCGC
>Ga0247838_1004965_pt1 | contig 13782 bp, 11 predicted proteins | sample LaCruzMarch2015__5_FD_189097 | JGI IMG/M metagenome (GOLD analysis project Ga0247838, IMG submission 189097) | Freshwater microbial communities from meromictic Lake La Cruz, Castile-La Mancha, Spain - LaCruzMarch2015_15m | ecosystem: Environmental > Aquatic > Freshwater > Lake | place: Spain... | reverse complement strand
CCAAAGTAAGCAGCACGGGTGGCTTGGGCGATGTTGCGGGCGGCGTTGTCCAGATCGGCTTGGGCTTTGTTGGCCAGTGACAGGGTTTCACGCACCCGGTTGTCCAAGGCCTTGCCGGTGTAGAGAGGCCAGTTCAGCACCACCGCGCCTGTGGCAATGCCCAAACGAGAGTCGCCAAAGCCGGCCGCACCCCCGTTGACGTTGTTTTGGTAGGTGTAACTCAGTTGCGCGTCCAATGTGGGGCGCAGGCCAGCGTCGGCTTTTTTGGTTTCCAGTTGCGCGACATCCACGCCAATCCGGGCTTGTTTGACTGAGGCGTTTTCTTGTTCGCTGAGCAAGACCCATTCATCCACATTGGCGGGCTGCGGGGCTTGCGGCATGGCAGTCAAGGCCACGGCTTTGGGGTTCAAGCCGGATTTGCCAACCAGCTGGTCGAGCGCCATTTTTTTCACACGCAGGTCGTTGCTGGCGGCGATTTCTTGGGCCACCACCAGGTCGTAGGAGGCTTGGGCTTCACGGGTGTCGGTGATGGTGGTCGTGCCCACCTCGAAATTGCGCTTGGCAGAGGCGAGTTGCTCGGCCACGGCTTTCATTTGGGCCTGCACAAAGGTCAGGGTGTCTTGGCTGGCCAGCACATCGAAATACACCTGGCTCAAGCGCACCATCAGGTCTTGCTCGGCGGCGCGCAGTTGTTGATCGGCAAGCTTCAATTGCAAATGGGCTTGAGAAACCTCGGCGTTGTCTGCCGGACGGTACAGGGGTTGGGTGGCTGCCACCGTGCCAGTTTGGCTGCTGTAGCCACGGGTGTTGTCTGTAAAGCCAATGGGCAGCGTGTTCACATAGTTGGAATTCAAGCTGTTGACATCGGCTTTCAGGTTCAGGTTGACGCTGGGACCCAATTTGGCTTGGGCCTGCTCGACCCGCAGTTTGGTGGCTTGGGCTTGCAATTGCACCGACTTGAAACTGGCATCGAATTCGCGAGCAGCATCGAACAACTCGACCAGGCTTTGAGCGCGGGCTGCGCCTGAAAAGGCCAAACTCATGGCCGCAATCAAGGGCAGGGTGCAAAACAATTTCATGGTCATCCTCTGGATATGTCGTTTAAAAGTGGAAGGCAGGGGTTTCAGCGAAACCGTGCAAGCGGGGCGTCACCACATCCCACAAAATTTGGCGGTGGCCTTGGCCATTGGCTTGGCGGGTGATGCGGGTGGCTTGCATCATGGGCTCGTCACCCACCACGGCCAGCATACGGCCATTGGGTTTGAGCAAGTTGAGTAAGGCCGCGGGCACCGAGGCCACCGAGCCGCCAAGACCAAGGCATCGAAAGGGCCTTCGGGCAAAGCGGTCGGCACGCCTGTGCTGTGTCGCACCTGCACATTGCGCACGCCTGCCTGGGCGAGGTTTTGTTGTGCACTGGCGACCAAATCGGGGTGGCATTCCAGGCTCAGCACTTGCGCGCAGGACTGTGCCAACAAAGCGGTCAGGTAGCCGCTGCCGGTGCCAATTTCCAGCACGCTTTCATGGGGCTGGAGTTGCAGGTCTTGCAGCAAGCGGGCATCGACCCGCGGCGCCAGCATGTGCTCGCCGTGAGCCAGAGGAATTTCAGTGTCGCTGTAGGCCAGCGAGGTAAAAGCGGCTGGCACAAACTGGCTGCGCTCGAGCTGAGAAAGCAGGCCCAGGACGCGCAAGTCCAACACCGACCAGGGGCGGATTTGCTGTTCGACCATATTGAAACGTGCGAGTTGGGTGTTCATGGTGTGGGGGTGGACTGATGGTCGGTCATTTTAGCCAGCCAGGGTTCAAGCAACATCGGCTTTGCCATGCCAGCGCCGCTTGAGCCATTGCGCCAGGTCGTCCAAGTAACAGTAGACCACGGGCACGACCACCAGGGTGAGCAAAGAGGAGGTGATCACCCCGCCAATCACGGCTTGGCCCATGGGTGCGCGTTGCTCCGACCCTTCACTCACGGAGAAGGCCAGGGGAATCATGCCAAACACCATCGCCAAGGTGGTCATCAAAATAGGGCGCAAGCGGACCTTGGCCGCCATCAACAAGGCTTCACTGCGGTCCAGGGGCGGCTCGCGCGAGCCATCGGCTCGAAGCAGGCCCTCGCGGGCGCGAATGGCAAAGTCCAGCAGCAAGATGGCGTTTTTCGTGACCAGCCCCATGAGCATGATCACACCAATGACCGAGAACATGGACAAGGTGGAGCCAAACAGCATCAGCGCCAACACCACCCCGATCAAGGTCATGGGCAACGAGGTCATCAAGGCCAGCGGTTGCAAAAAACTTTTGAACTGGCTGGCCAAGATCATGTAGATGAAGATGATCGCCATGCTGAGCGCAATCAAGGCGTACTGAAACGACTCTTTCATGCTCTTGGTGGAGCCGCCAAACTGGTAGCGATAACCGTCTGGCATGGCGATCTCGGCCATGATGGCCTGGATGTCTTTAGACACATCGCCACTGGGGCGGCCATAGGTGTTGCCACTGAAGGAGACTTCGCGTGAGAGTTCGCGCCGGTTGACTTGGTTGGGTCCAAAACCTTCACGGATCTGAGCGACTTGGTTGAGCCGCACAACCCGTGTGCTGCCATCGCTGGCTGAGCCCACATGGAATGGCAGGCGTTCCAGGTCTTCGGGTGCAGTGCGCAGCTGTGGGTCCAAGCGCACCTTGACTTCGTAGGTCTGGTCGTTGCCGGCACGCCATACACCCACAGTCTGGCCGGCCACCAAGGTACGCAATTGGTTGGCGATGCTGGCCACACCCAAGCCGAAATCGGCTGCAGCCTCACGGCGCACCATGATGTCGATGGTCGGTTTGTTGGGCTTGACGCTGGACTCGATGTCCACCAAGCCGGGGACCTGGGCGATTTTGTTCATCACCACCGCGGCCAGGCGGTCGAGCTCGGGCTGTTCAGGGCCAAGCAGAAAAAACTCGATTTGTTTGGCGCCGCCCACCGAGTCAAGCAATCCCACATGGGTCACGGTCAAGCCAGGCATCTTGCTCAGTCGCTCGCGGATTTTGGGTGTGAAATCGTTGATATTGAGGGTTCGCAAATGCCGGTCCAACATGCGGAAGTACACGTTCGCGTAAATCTTGCCGTTGGCATTGCCGGTGTTGATCGTGGACAAGGTGTAGCGCACCTCGGGGAAGCTGCGCAGCATCGCTTCGACTTCTTTGGCCTTGGCTTCGGTGACTTCCAGGGAGGAACCCACAGGCACATAAAAAGTCACCGACGCTTCCGAGTAGTCGGCCTTGGGCACAAATTCGGTGCCGAGCATCGGCACCATCATGATGCTGCCGATGAACACCCCTGAGGCAATCAAAACCGTGACCAACCGATGGTGCAGGGATTTGATCAGCAAAGCCTGGTAGACGTGGCTCAGCATTTCCGTGCCGTTTTCGAAAGCCTGGGTCACCCGACCCAAGCTGCGGTCATACCAGTTGACAGCGCGCTTTGGCTGACCTTCGATATGGATACTGGGGTCGTGCCAGACGCTGGAGAGCATCGGGTCTAAGGTGAAGCTCACGAACATGGAAATCAGGACTGCGGCCACGATGGTCAGGCCAAACTCGTGGAAAAACTTGCCAATCACGCCGTCCATGAAACCGATGGGTAAAAACACCGCCACGATAGAGAAAGTAGTGGCCAAGACCGCCAGGCCAATTTCACGGGTACCTTGTAGCGCGGCGTCGTAGGCGTTTTGACCCATTTGCACATGCCGCACGATGTTCTCGCGCACCACGATCGCGTCATCGATCAGCAAGCCAATGCAAAGCGACAAGGCCATCAAGGTCATCATGTTGATGGTGAATCCCATCAAGGCCATGACCCAAAAGGTGCCGATCACGGCAATCGGCAGCGTCAAGCCGGTGATGATGGTTGAGCGCCAGGAGTTGAGGAATAAAAACACAATCAACACCGTCAGCAAAGCCCCTTCGATCAGGGTTTTGCGCACGTTGTTGACGGCCACACGGATTTGACGTGAGCCGTCGTAAATCACCTCCAGCCGCAGACCTGGGGGGAGTTGTTGGCGCAGACCCGTCACCATCTCCATCAAGCCATCAACCACCTCGATGGTGTTTTCATCTTGCGACTTTTGCACCGACATCAGCAGGGTGCGTCCGCCGTTGTAGAGCGCCAGGTTTTCCAGCTCTTGCGCGCCGTCATTGATTCGCGCGACTTGAGACAAACGGACAATGCTGCCGGCTTTGCGCGCAATGATGATGTCAGCAAAATCCTCGGGGCGTTGGATACGGCCTTGCACCTGAACCACCCGGTCTTGCTGCAATGAGCGAACCGAGCCCACCGGCAGTTCTTGGTTTTCGTTGCTGACCGCGGCCACCACTTGGTCAGCCGTGATACCCAGGGACTCCATGGCCTGTGGGTTCAAATACAGGTTGATCTCGCGTTTGGTGCCGCCCACCAGGGTCACTGAGCCCACGCCTCGGACGTTTTCCAGGCGTTTTTTCAGCACCTGGTCAGCCCAGTTGGTCATCTCGACATGGCTGGGCGCAGCCGCCCCTGGCACCAACGTGGTGGGGTCAGGAACCACCGCCAGATTCCAGACTGGGCGGCTGGCCGGGTCAAATCGCAAAATCCGCGACTCCCTCACCTCAGGGCGCAGCAAGGGATGGACGATAGCCACCCTTTCGCGCAAATCATCTGCGGCTTTGCGGCTGTTGACGCTCAGCTGAAACTCGGCGATGACCACCGACATGCCTTCATAGCTGCGCGAGGTCAGGGCGCTGATGCCAGAGGTGGAGTTCACCGCCTCTTCGATTTTTTTTGTGACTTCGCTCTCGACGATCTCGGGCGAGGCGCCTGGGTATTCGGTGGTGATCACCACCACCGGCAGGTCAATATTGGGGAACTGGTCGATCTTGAGTTGCTGAAATGAAAACCCGCCGAGCACGACCAAGGCGAGCATCATCATCGTGGCAAACACCGGGTTGCGCAAACTGACTTGGGTGAACCACATGGCTTAAGGTTTCTGGGGGTTGACTACAGCAGGCACGGTAGGTGTGATGCGCAGGTTTAAGCCTTCACGCAAAGCGCCCAGCTTGGCGGGCAATACCTGGGTGTTTACAGCCAAACCCTTGACCACCACCCAGGTACCTGGCTGGGCGGCATCGGCCAAGTAGCCGCGGGTGCCCAAGGTCACGGTTTGGTGCATCACCCGGTCTTTGTCGACAAACTGAACATAGGGCTGGGGTTTGTCGGTGCGGACGGTTTCCAAGGGGACAGCCACGCCTTGAATTTGACTCAATTGCAGTTCGCCCTGGCCATACATGCCCTGGCGCAGACCGCTGGTGGTCTGCAGTTGCAAGTAGACCAATACGCTGCGGCTGTTGGATTGCACGCTGGGGTTGATGCGTTGAACCCGTGCTGCGATCGGTTGTTCGCGGCCTTCCAAGTTCAGCCTGGCTTTTTGGCCAACCCGCACATCCATCGAGTCTGCGGGGCTGAGGGTGGCTTCGAGCTCCAAGCTGCTCAAGTCCACCAATTCAAGCAAGCGCGTGTCGATACCCACCCGTTCACCAGGCTGAGCCAAACGCGCTGAGATTTGTCCAGAAATAGGGGCGTACAAAACGGCTTCGTCTAGGGACTTGCGCGCCACTTCCGCACCTGCCAACGCGGCGTTGTAGGTGGCTTGCGCGCCAGCCAAGGTAGCAAACGAGGTGTCGAGCGCGGTTTTGGAGATGAAGCCTTGGTCGACCAAGGCTTTGTTGTTCTCGAACTGGCGCTTGGCGATGTCGATCTGTGTTTTGGCGGCATCGGCTTGTTGTTCGGCTTGGCGCAAGCGGCGTTGGTATTCGGTGGGGTCGATGCGGGCGACCACTTGACCCGCTTTGACGCTGTCACCCTCACGGCCCTTGAGTTCGAGCAATTCACCAGCCACGCGGGCTTTGATGGCCACTGTGTTGACAGCCTTGAGGTTGCCAGTGACCGGCAAGGTGTGGATCAGGGTTTTGTTCTGAGCAGAGATCAATTCGCTGGCTTGCAATTGAATAAAACTGGCGGGCGCTGCAACGCTGCTCGAAGACGCTGCGGGTGGCATGGCTTGGGTGGGCTTGCGCATCACCATGTAAGCGGCACCCAAGGCCACGGCAATTACCAACGCCCAGACCCATGTGGATCGTGATTTCATCTCAAGCTTCTCCGTCAATCAAAGTTCAGGCTGGCCGCTGCCACCCCTGAATCAAGGTGTCAACATGTTGCTGCAAAAACACTTCGGGGTTCAACACGTGTGGTGAGGCACAGGCTGAAAAAGCATGTTTCCACATCGTGATGAACAAAATGGTGGAGATCAAACTGTAGACAGCCACGTCGGTGGCCATGGGTTTGAATTCACCGCTGTCGATGCCGCGTTGCAAGATGGCTTGAAACAGCCGGTTGCCTGGCTGCATCACCTCGGTTTCGTAAAACCGCACCACCTCTGGAAAGTTGCTCGCTTCGCTGGTCACCAACTTGGTGATGCCGCTGGCTTTGGTGTTGCCAATGCGCTCCCACCAGGAGTTCATGGCGTAGCGCAGCATCTCGGCGGTGCTGCCTTGGAAACTCTCAAACTCTTGGTTCCAAACGGGGAAATGGTCGGCCAAATTGGCACGGATTACCGCTTTGAACAGGTCTTGCTTGGTGTCGAAATACAAGAACAAGGTCCCTTTGGACACACCTGCGTGAAGCGCCACTTCTTCGACCTTGGTCGCCGCGTAGCCTTTTTCCACAAACAATGTCAATGCGGCTTCGAGCAATTCCACCGGACGCGCCTCTTTTCGCCGCTCACGTTTGTGCACGGCTTCAGGGTTGGCGGGGATGGCTTGGTGGTGGGGCATGTTAATGACTGACTGGTTATTAATGTAACCTGTCCATCAACTGCCCCAGCCACTCACGCAAGACTTGTCGATTGGCGCTTAAGCCATGGCCACTGGGCAGGTAATCGGTTTCCCAGCGCAACGGGGGTTGCACATAGCCCATGGGTGCGGGGTGAACCACAAACCCCGCTTGTTCAAAGTGGCGCAGGCTGCGCTGCATGTGCCAATCGTTGGTCACCAGGGCGATGCGGGTGATGCCTTTGGGAGCCAATTGCGCGTAGCTGAGTTCTGCGTTTTCTTGGGTGTCGCGGGACTGCTCGTCGACCCAAGCGAAGCGCATGCCCGCGTCGAGTTGCAAGACCCTGGCAGCCACCGCTGCTTCGCTCAAGGTTTGTTGGCTGGGTGCGGCCCAGCCCTTGCCGCCGCTGTACACCAGCGGCAACTGGGTTTGACGTGCCAAGTGGATGCCATAGCGCAGGCGCATGTGGGCATCATGGGCCAAGATCGGTTCGCCATATTCGGGCGCTTTGAGTTTGACTCCGCCGCCCAAGACCACAATGGCCTGGCTTTCCTTGAGCTGTGCGGTGCTCACGGGCGGGTAAGTGGCCAGCAAGCGCTGGTTCAAGCCGTAGGCGGTGGCTTGGCAACTCAAGACCCACAACATCACCGCGCCCATACCCACCAAGCCCCAGGCCCAGCGTCGGCGGGTGCGGGCCAACAGGCCACCCAGCAGGATCAATACCAGTGGGCCAGCGGGTGGCATCACCAGCGCTGTAAGCAGGGGTTTGAGGGGGCCAATCAGGGACATGGAATTTGAAGTGTCCCACAGTTATTAAGATGCCCTCATGAAGACTTCAACCATCACATTGGGCGGCGGCTGCTTTTGGTGCACCGAAGCGGTGTTCGTGCGGGTGCGTGGCGTCATCGATGTCGAGTCAGGCTATTGCAATGGCCTGCAAGCGCGCCAGCCCAGCTACGAAGACGTGTGCCGTGGCGACACGGGCTACAACGAGGTGGTGCGCTTGCAATACGACCCCCAGGTGATCAGCCTGCCCGACTTGCTGACGATTTTTTGCAGCATCCACGACCCCACCAGCCTGAACCGCCAAGGCAACGACGTGGGCACGCAATACCGCAGCGGTGTGTATGTCAGTGAGCCCAGCGATGAAGCGGTGGTCATGCAAACGCTGAGCGAATTGCAGGCCAGTTTCAGCCAACCCTTGGTGACCGAGGTGCAGGCGCTGCAGCACTATTGGCCAGCCGAGGACTACCACCAAGACTATTTTTTGAACAACCCGAACCAAGGCTATTGCGCCTTTGTGGTGGCACCTAAGGTGGGTAAGTTAGAGAAGCATTACAGCCAGTGGCTGAACACTTGAAGTTCGTCTAGCAAGGGTTTGGGGCGCAGGGGTCGGCCCAGGCCCGCGGTATGGCTCAGGGGGCCAATCGCTCTTTGACCCACTGCCCCTGGTCCAGACGGTAGACCAATCGGTCGTGCAAACGCGCCACGCCGCCTTGCCAAAACTCCCAGCGGTCGGGTACCAGCCGGTATCCGCCCCAATGCGGTGGGCGCGGCGGTTGCATCATGAATTTGGCGGCATAGCTCGCCGCATTGGCCAGCAGTTCGGCACGCGAACCAATCACCTGGCTTTGTGGGCTGGCCCAGGCACCGATGCGCGAATCCAGTGGTCGGCTGTGGAAATAGGCGTCACTCTCGGCTTCGCTGACTTTTTCCACCTGACCTTCGATGCGCACCACCCGCTCGAGCTCTACCCAATGGAATTGCAAGGCAGCAAACGGGTTGCCAGCCAATTGCTGGCCTTTTCGGCTGTCGTAGTTGGTGTACCAAACCAGGCCTTGCGGGTCACAGCCCTTGATCAGCACCACCCGGGTGCTGGGGCGCAGGTCGCTGCCCACGGTGGCCAAAGTCATGGCGTTGGCCTCGGGCACTTCGGCTTGGATGGCTTCATTGAGCCATTGCTCGAACTGAAGCAAGGGCACGCTCGGTGTTTGTTCTTCATGCAGTTGGGCGCTTTGGTAGCTTTTGCGCATGTCTGCCAAGTTGGAATTGCTCATATTGCCTCAGGGTAGCTCAATGGCTTATCTTAGATCCGTTCAAGCCGATTATTGCGTTAGCATGAAACCGACTCAGGAGTACCCGACATGATCAATATCTTGCGTGTGTCTAATTTGCCCCACGACATGCTCACCGTGCTGCAAACCAACTACTTGGTGCATGACCGAGACCATATCACCGACCCCGGGGCCTTAGGACGTATTCGCGCGATGGTGTCCTCTGACCAAACCGTGATTGACCGCAAGTTGCTGATGTTGTTTCCTGCCGTGGAAGTCATTTGCGTGTGTTCGGGGTCATTGCAAGGCATCGACTTGGCAGCGGCAGCAGAGCGCAAGATCAAGGTGATTTACACCCCCCATGTGCAAATCCCGGATCTGGCTGAGTTTGCGATGGGCATGCTGTTGGCATGCACCCGCCGACTGGCACACGCTGACCGTTTTGTCCGCAACAGCGACTGGGTGGATGGCCCTTACCCCATGACACGTCGCCTCAGCGGCGGTCGGCTCGGCCTGGTCGGCATGGGTGACCAAAGCCTAGCGATTGTCAAACGGGCCAAGGCATTTGACATGCTGATCCACTACACCGCGCAACAGGAAGTCCCAGCCTCTGGCGGTGTTTTTCACCCGAGCGTCAAAGACTTGGCCGCGCATGTGGATTTTTTGATGTTGGCCGAAAGTGGCCCAGAGGCAACCGCCAAAGTGATCAATGCCGAGGTGCTGCAGACCCTGGGTTTGAACGGTTATCTCATCAACTTGGCCAACGCGGCCGCGGTGGACCAAGTCGCCTTGATCGAGGCGCTGCAAAAGAAAGCCTTGGGTGGCGTGGCCTTGGATGTATTTCCCGAGGAGCCACGCGTGGCGGCTGAATTACGCAACGCAGCCAACGTCGTGCTCACACCGCACATCGCCAGTGCCACCCACGAGGCCCGCCGGGCCATGGTCGAGTCGGCCTTGCGTCAATTGGCCGAGCACTTTGCCCAAGAGCTGAAACCAGCTTGATTGCTTAACCGGGGTCAGACACCTTCTCAGCAGGGGTCAGACCCCCGCGCTGGGTGCTCAGCGAGGAAAACCGCCGCCGCTTTTGCGCTTGCCTCCAAAGCCTCCGCCCGGTTTACCACCACCGCCGCCGCCACCGCCACCGCGACGGTTGCCACCGCCACCGCCACCGCCTCGGTTACCACGGCTGAGCAAGTCCACCGATGTCATGGTCGGGTCGGGCTGACGGCCTGCGCCCCCACCTGACTTGTGTCCAAAGGCGTTCACGCCGCTTTGCGTGCCTAAATGGGCATTGGCACGGGGTTGGAAATCGTCTTCAAAATGCCTGGGTGGTTGTGCATCCAAGTCGTGGGGTGCGCCAGCCGCTGCGCCGGGACGGGGGCCACGGTCATTGCGGTCGCGACGGGGTTGGTTGCGACCGCCTGCGTGGTTGGGTCCGCCGTTGGGATTCGCCGCGCGGGCAGGGCGGTCCCCTCTGGGCTCTGGCCGAGGCCCGGCTGAGCGACCAGCGTCGCCACGGCCTGCGCCTTGGCCATCACCGCGTCCAACGGCTGGTTTTTTCTCGCGGATGCGCTCCATCATTTCTTGGCGAGCGGCACGCGCAGCGGCAGCCATCACGTCACGGCTGGGCGGCTTGCCCAAACCACCCCACAGGGTTTGGCGGCCCATGGCGATCGGTTCAGCGCGTTCATCGGTACCAGGGCCAAAGCCTTCGACTTTTTCCACGTCGATGGTTTGACGGGTGAATTTCTCAATTTCTTGCATAAAACCTTCCTCGTCCAAAGAGACCAAGCTGATCGCTTCACCGCTGGCACCTGCGCGACCGGTGCGGCCAATGCGGTGCACATAGTCTTCGCTGATGTTGGGGATTTCGTAATTGACCACGTGTGGCAGCTCGTCAATGTCGATGCCCCGCGCGGCGATGTCGGTGGCCACCAGCACGCGTATCTCGCCGGTCTTGAAGCCTGAGAGTGCCTGGGTGCGGGCGGTCTGGCTCTTGTTGCCGTGCAGCGCCATGGCGCTGATGCCCTGCTTGTTCAGGAAATCGGCCACATGGTTGGCGCCAAACTTGGTGCGGCAAAACACCAGCACCTGGCTCCATTGTTTGGTGTCGATGATGTGGGCCAGCAAGGCTTTCTTTTGCTGGCGACCCACCGGGTGGATCACCTGTTTGATCAGTTGCACCGTGGTGTTTTCGGGCGTGACCTGGATGCTTTGGGGGTTGTGCAGCAACTGCGCCGCCAGTTCGCGAATCTCGCTGCTGAAGGTGGCAGAGAACAACAGGCTTTGCTTCTCCTGGGGCACCAGGGCCAGCACTTTTTTCACGTCATGGATGAAGCCCATGTCGAGCATGCGGTCGGCCTCGTCAAGCACCAGTATTTGCACGGTGGACAGGTCGAGAAAGCCTTGTTGTTGCAAATCAAGCAAGCGTCCCGGGGTGGCCACCAAGATGTCCACGCCTTGCTTCAAAGCCTTGATTTGCGCGGCCATGCCCACGCCACCAAAGATCACGGCGGATTTGAGTTGCAGGTGTTTGCCGTATTGGCGCACCGACTCTTCCACCTGCGCTGCGAGCTCGCGGGTGGGGGTGAGCACCAAGGCACGGATGCCAAACACGCCAAAGCGGTTGGTGGCACTGCGGCTCATGGTGAGTTTGTGCAGCAAGGGCAGGGTGAACGCGGCGGTTTTGCCGGTGCCGGTTTGGGCGCCTGCCAACAGGTCTTGGCCAGCGAGGACCGCTGGAATCGCCTGGGCTTGGACAGGGGTGGGGGTTTCGTAGCCTTGCTCGCGCACAGCTTTCAGAATGGCCGGGGCCAAGTTCAGTTCATCAAAGTTCATGGTGGAGCGCGCTTTTCGCGACGCTTATGTTCGGCCCGTTCTGCCCAAAGACAAGGCAGCCAGTGAAAGACCGAGGAAACACAGGTGGGCAGGTAAAGGACAAACAGCTTGTTTGAATCCGGCCCCAGCAGAAGCGCTGATGTTGAGGCAACTGGTGGCAACAACTCGGCGCATTCTCGCACGAAAGCAGGGGCGGGCTTTTGGGGGTGGGCTGGCAAGGGCTATGCGGGTGCCAGAAGCCGGGTGCTTGGTTAAAAGAGCAGAGATAATCGTCCGTTAACCGCCGCCACACAGTGTGGCGCCAAGTCCAGAGAGTCACTCCATGTCCCAATACGTTTTCTCCATGAACCGGGTCGGCAAAATCGTGCCGCCGAAACGCCAAATCCTCAAAGATATTTCCCTGAGCTTCTTCCCCGGCGCCAAGATCGGCGTGCTCGGTACCAACGGTTCTGGTAAGTCGACTTTGCTCAAAATCATGGCCGGCATCGATAAAGAAATCGAGGGCGAAGCCATTCCCATGGCCGGTTTGAAGATCGGGTATTTGCCGCAAGAGCCGAAACTCGACCCGAATGAAACCGTGCGCCAATCGGTGGAAAACGGCATGGGCGAGGTGAAGGCCGCGCAAACCCGCCTGGAAGAGGTGTATGCCGCTTATGCCGAAGAAGATGCCGACTTTGATGCCTTGGCCGCCGAGCAGGCCAAACTCGAAGCCATCATCGCCACCGCGGGCGATGCGTCTGAGCACCAACTCGAAATTGCCGCCGACGCACTGCGCCTGCCGCCCTGGGACGCAATCATCGGCAAGCTCTCAGGTGGTGAAAAACGCCGTGTGGCCTTGTGCCGCTTGCTGCTCTCGCGCCCCGACATGCTGCTGCTGGATGAGCCGACCAACCACTTGGACGCCGAATCCGTCGATTGGCTCGAGCAGTTCTTGTCGCGCTTTTCAGGCACCGTGGTGGCCATCACCCACGACCGCTATTTCTTGGACAACGCAGCCGAATGGATTTTGGAGCTCGACCGTGGCCACGGCATCCCCTACAAGGGCAATTACTCCTTGTGGTTGGAGCAAAAAGAAGCCCGCCTCGAGCAAGAACAACGCACCGAAGACGCCCGCAGCAAAGCCATGAAGAAGGAGCTGGAATGGGCGCGTCAAAACCCCAAAGGCCGCCAAGCCAAGAGCAAAGCGCGTTTGGCCCGCTTCGAGGAGCTGTCGGATTACGAATACCAAAAGCGCAACGAGACGCAAGAGATCTTCATCCCGGTGGCCGAGCGTTTGGGCAACGAGGTGTTCGAGTTCAAAAACGTCAGCAAGTCGTTTGGCGACCGCGTGTTGATCGACAACCTGAGTTTCCAAGTGCCGGCTGGCGCGATCGTGGGCATCATCGGCCCCAATGGCGCGGGTAAATCCACCTTGTTCAAACTCATCGCTGGCAAAGAACAGCCCGACAGCGGCGAGGTCAAGATCGGCCAAACTGTGAAGATGGCCTTTGTGGACCAAAACCGCGACGACTTGGCCAACGAAAAAACCGTGTGGGAAGACGTCTCGGGCGGCTTGGACATCTTGACCGTGGGCAAGTTTCAAATGCCCAGCCGTGCTTATTGCGGGCGTTTCAACTTCAACGGTGGCGACCAGCAGAAAAAAGTGGGCACGCTCTCTGGCGGTGAACGCGGCCGCTTGCACCTGGCCAAGACCTTGATTGAAGGCGGCAACGTGCTGCTGCTGGACGAACCCTCCAACGACTTGGACGTGGAAACCTTGCGGGCCCTGGAAGACGCCTTGCTCGAGTTTGCGGGCTCGGTGATGGTGATCAGCCATGACCGCTGGTTCCTCGACCGCATCGCCACCCACATCTTGGCCGCCGAAGGCGACAGCCAGTGGGTGTTCTTCGACGGCAACTACCAAGAGTACGAAGCCGACAAGAAGAAACGCCTGGGCGAAGAAGGTGCCAAGCCCAAGCGCGTGAGGTTCAAAGCCCTGAAGTGATCCTGTGGCCCGCTGTGTGTCGAAATAAAGCCATAAGAATCAACTGATTCTTGAATACCGCTGAATTT
>Ga0247838_1004961_pt1 | contig 13798 bp, 16 predicted proteins | sample LaCruzMarch2015__5_FD_189097 | JGI IMG/M metagenome (GOLD analysis project Ga0247838, IMG submission 189097) | Freshwater microbial communities from meromictic Lake La Cruz, Castile-La Mancha, Spain - LaCruzMarch2015_15m | ecosystem: Environmental > Aquatic > Freshwater > Lake | place: Spain... | reverse complement strand
CTGGATTGCTGAGGCGTGCCAAGTTTGAGAGTGATTCCCTGCGCCTGCATAGATGCTTTTAATCCCAATGCGCTTCTTTAGCAATACAAGCAAAAGCTGACGGTATTTCGCTGCCGATCTATCGCCATCACGCCAAGTGAGATTTAGAAGAGCAAATGGCATCCGTGATGGCGATAGAGGGCGACTTGTTTGGTAGTTAAGTTGAGGGAATAAATGTATCGGTGGGGGGAATAAATATCAATATTAGTTTTGCTGCGGGTGGAAATGAAGATGGGAGATGTTGCCAGGTATCGGAAGTGCTTTTTAGGTACTTTGTGAGTTATTGAAGAATTAAAAAGCCCTTGTGGTGGCAGGGGCTTTGAGTGGTAGGGTGATTCCATTCATGATGGTTTATATACACCTCTGGATTCTATTCATGTCTGGCATCCAAATGGTTTGGTGCAGTTCGGTGTAAGAAAAACCTTGTCGTGGACCCTCACATCCCTATGTTTCACGCTTTCTGTGAGAGCTTGGATAACAGGAGTTTTCCATTCTTTCTTGGCAGACGGTGCACCGTAACCATTAGAGCCAAAGCGATATTTAAGATCTGCTGAGAAACGTGTTTCAAATGCTTGGTCATAGGAAAGATTAACGCCAGCAGTTAAGCCATTGCTGATGTCATAAGAAAGTCTACCGAGCACACCAGAACCATCAGCAGTACCAAGATCACCCTGTTGGTAGTAATAACCAACGGATGCTTTAAAATCTGGAGTGATGCTGTAGCCAACATCAAGGCCATAGGTATCTAAAGCACCGCCATTGTAATTACTATTTAAACGATATTCACTGGTGCCAACAGGAATCAAAGCATATGCATTGAAGTTCCAGGTATTAGAAACAGCTTCTAAACCTGCTGCCACCTGTTGATAAAAAACAGTAGATGAATTTGTTACATTCACACCAGTATCAGCAGCGCCTGTTGCCATCGGGCGGCTGTCATAACCAGCATTCACGCCAAACATCCAGGAGCGATCACTATTTAAAAAGCGATAACCCAGTCTTGATGAGGTGGAAATGGTGGTGCCAGCAACTGTTGTATTAATAATGCTGCTGTAGTTGTTGTAATCAGCAAAATTAGCGTTTGCTTGAGCGTCTAAGAAAAATACGCTGTTATCACCAACAACTAAAGGTAAGAAACCACCAATACCCGCTTGATTAGGAGTGCCAGCTCCTTGTAGTGCGCCTTGAAAACCAAAATTAGGTTGAATGGCATCTTTAATGGAAATGCTCATCACACCAAGGTCTACTGCTGTGCCCTGGGTGGTTTTGGCTTCTTGCGCTGTTGCTGATCCAATACCAAAAGGTATTGATGCGAATGCAAATGAGCTGCTCCCTACTAGGGAAACGCTAAAGCTGAAAATCTTGTTAATACTTTGAATCTTATTAATAACTTCATGTTATTGTCTATAGACCATTGTCTATAGACAATATACATAACTACCAATTAGGAGGGCGATAGGTATCGCACGTGTCACTTTGGTGTGCGTCCATATATTTTCCCCTCAATCCTTCGTCTACCGCCCCTGCCGAGCTGGTTGCTGGTGGGATTTGAGTGCTCAACACTTTCGACGATAAGTTGCGTGCTTTGCTAGAAATGCGACTTTCGCAGACCTAAATTATGAAAGTAACTGTTGAGCTTTCAGAAAATGAGATGGCTGAAATTCTTGATTTCACTGGTGAGAGTAAGAAGGGTCCTGCAATTCGCCGCCTGATGGAACAAGCTTTGCAGCAGCTACATCGCGCCCAGATCGCTCAACGCTTCATTAGCGGCGAGTGGGGGGTGGAGTTGGAGGGCTTTGAAAACGACCGGGATTGCGACCGACAGCGAGCACAGGAGCTAGCCGAATGATCATGCTGCTGGACTCCAGCCTCTGGGTTGACTTCACCCGTGCTCGTAGCCCGCTCCCTCTCAAGAAGTTCATCGCCCCCTTTGTGCTTAATCCCCAGGCCCACCTGGCTGAACCAGTGCGTTTTGAGTTGTTGCGATCAGCCCGGCCAGATGAGATTCGTCAGCTAGAGGCCCAATTCGCAACTTTGCCTAAACTCACCACCCCAGCGGATTTGTGGCAGCAGGCGATCGACTTAGGCCAAGCCTGTCGCCAGATCGGCCGCACTGTGTTCAGCATCGATCTGCTGGTTGCTGCTGTGGCCCTGCATCACAACGCTCTTCTTGTGAGCTTTGACACCGACTTCGAGGCCATCGCCTCGGTAAGTGAACTGCGCCTGCAGCGCCTGGATCGCCCTGTTTAATTCCTTGTAAATTTATAGCCGCTGCGGCTGATCGCATTTGGATCGGCTGCCCATGGGAACCTTTCAGTCGCCAACGATTTCGACCTTTTAGTGGTGGAACCTTAGGTAGAAAGCCGTTACAGCGAGATGCTGCGGCTGCAGACCGGCTCAGCTGTTGTTGCGCATGGCCGCCCAAGACATGGCGGACAAACTGAATTAACACTATATTCGCTATCTGCGAATGCCGAATGGCTTGTTTAAACTGTGCCTCGTTCGCCCTCCAATCCCCAGCTTGTTCTGCGTCCGCAGGATTTGGTGGTGTTGCTGCGCTTGGCCCTGGATCCAGGCCACCCACCTAGCTATGCGGCCCTCGGCGCCGAACTTGCCATTACTGCATCGGAGATCCATGCGGCGGTAGAGCGTGTCGTGGCCGCCAAGCTTGCTTCTAAGCGTCACGATGGCAGACCATCAGTTGTGCTTGCTGCATTGAGCGCTTTCGTTCAACACGGTGCCCGCTATTGCTTCCCTGCAACGCAGGGCGGCTTCAGCCGCGGTGTTCCCACAGGCTATGCCGCCTTACCCCTCAGCGAGCGGATCTTGCCGGGCAACGACCCACCACCGGTATGGCCGTGTAAAAAAGGTACGTCCCGTGGCATTGCCTTCTATCCGCTATATCCAAGTGTTCCCGACGCGGTAGAGCGCAACCCAGCCTTGGGGGAACTGCTTGCATTGTTTGATTCGTTGCGTGGAGGTAACGCCCGTGAACAAGCCCTGGCTATGGCCTTACTGGAGGAGCGGTTGCAGCCATGAATCTCAATGATCCCAATGTCTCCCTACTGGAGCGAGCAGCGGAACAGTTGGGCGATACGTTGCTAGGGCAACTGGTGTTTGTTGGTGGCGCCGTAGCTGGTTTGTTGATATCGGACCCTGCGATGCCAGACATCAGGCCCACCCAGGATGTTGATGTGATCTGCCAAGTGATTAGCAGGGCTGACTATCACCAGCTCGGGATGCAACTGAGACAAAGGGGATTTCAGGAGGACAATCGACCAGGGGCACCACTCTGCAGGTGGTACATAGAAGACCTCATTCTCGATCTGATGCCAACCCAGGGCAATATTCTGGGTTTTTCCAATCGCTGGTATCCCTTGGCCTTGGAGACCGGCCAACTTCAGGGGTTGCCGAGCGGCCGCTCGATTCGAATCGTTACAGCACCGATCTTCATTGCCACCAAGCTTGAGGCTTTTCGAGGACGTGGCAATGGAAATTATCTTTTTAGCCACGATCTGGAAGACCTAATGGCCGTGATCGATGGTCGCTCATCGTTAATTGAGGAATGCAGACTGAGCCCACTTGAATTGCAAATCGACCTTGCGGCACAGTTTCAAGATCTGTTGAATACTTCCGCTTTCCTTGAGGCACTGCCAGCCTTCCTCTCACCAGATCAAGCCAGCCAGCAACGCTTGCCGCATTTGCTGGAGACGCTGCAAGCGATCACCGCTCTTGCTAAATCCCAGCAAACCACCAGGGGCATTGTCAAAACAAAGATATTGCTTGATAACAAGTAATAACAATAGTCCCTTCAGTCAAGCATTTTCTCTCTCAAGCATTTCCCCAATTTAAAAACCACAATCACCCGCATCTTCTTGACAAAACCAATTAGCGTGTACCCGCACATCCCTATGTTTAACGTTTTCTGTGAGTGCTTGGATAACAGGTGTCTGCCAAGCTTTCTTCTTGCTTGGTGCTCCATAGCCATTAGAGCCAAAGCGATATTTAAGATCTGCTGAAAAACGTATTTAAAATGTTTGGTCGTAGGAGAGATTAAGGCCAGCAGTTAAGCCATTGCTGATGTTGTAAAAAACCCTGCCGAGCACACCAGAGCTATCAGCAGCACCAAGATCACCATTTTGGTAGTAATAACCAACTGATGCTTTGAAATCTGGAGTTATGGCATAGCCAACATCTAAACCGTAGGTATCTAGTGAACCACCAAAGTATTTGTTATTTAAGCGATATTAATTAGTGCCAATAGGAATCAAGGCATAGGCATTAAAGTTCCAGGTATTAGAAACAGCTTCTAAACCTGCTGCCACCTGTTGCCATTGGGCGGCTGTCATAACCAGCATTCACACCAAACATCCAGGAACGATCGCTATTTAAAAAGCGATAACCCAATCTTGATGAGGTGGAAATAATAGTGCCAACAAATGTTGTATTAATAATGCTGCTGTAGTGCTGATGGCAAATGGCAGTGTTGCCAGTGCTATTGCAGTTGAGCTTGCAAGGGAGAGGCTGATGTGTAATGGATTTTGCAATTAAAAACTCTGAGCACGCAAAGCCGCTCGCCTGCCGTATGCTGTTGTACATCAGGTTGGACAGGCTGGTGCAGATTGTGAGTTTCTCTGAGGTTCGTGAAAACTTCAAAGCGGTGTTGGATCGCGTCACAGACGACGCTGATGTAACCCTTATCACCCGTCGCAACGCTCAGTCTGCCGTGGTGATGTCACTCGATATGTTTAACAGCTTGATGGAAACTGTGCATCTACTCCGCACTCCTGCCAACGCCGCTCACCTACAGCGCTCGCTAGACCAATTTGAGCGCGGCGAACTGCTAGAGCATCCTTTGCTTGATGTCTGCGGCTGAGCGCCTTGTCTGGTCTCCCGCAGCTTGGGAGGACTACGTCTACTGGCAAGGACAGGATCGCAAGCAGCTCCGGCGTATCAACCAATTAATCCAGGCCTGCATGCGTGATCCCTTTGCGGGGATTGGTAAACCCGAAGCACTCCGTGAAAACCTTTCGGGATGCTGGTCACGTCGTATCGACCAAGAGCACCGTCTTGTTTATCGCCTTGATGGAGAAATGCTGGTGATCCTGGCTTGTCGTTTCCACTACCTCTAACCAACCGCACGGGCCGTGGTAATGGTCATTCTGCCTAGCTTGATCGATAGAAGCAAACCGTTCCCCTGGCCATTTGCGTTTGCCCCCTTAACTTGGTTTTGTTTGCAATAGGTGGTTTTGAGTAGCTGGAACCATCGCCATGTGTTGGATCTAGCGGTTTTTTCGCTTGATAACTACGCCACAGTGTTAAGCCTGGCCCAACGCTTTCGTTCCTTGCCGATGGCTGGCCCCAGGCGCCTACCCGCCTTGCAGGGTCGTTTAGTAACAACATTATTTTTTGAACCCAGCACCCGCACCCGCAGCAGTTTTGAACTGGCAGCGCGTCGCCTTTCGGCTGATGTTCAAAGTTTTGCTCCTGCCACAAGTGCCTTAAGCAAAGGCGAAAGTTTGCTTGATACCGCCCGCACCTATGTAGCGATGGGGTCTGATGTGTTGGTGGTACGCCACAGCTGCGCCGGTGTGCCAGCTGCCCTTGCGCGCGACCTAGATCAAGCCGGTGAAAAGGTGGCAGTGCTTAATGGCGGCGATGGTTTACATAGTCACCCAAGCCAGGCATTGCTTGATCTATTTAGCCTTGCCCGTTATTTCGCGCCGGAAGCCCCAACCCCTGCAGCATTACAAGGAAAGCGCATCGTGATCGTTGGAGATGTGCTCCATTCCCGTGTTGCCCGTTCCAATCTTTGGGCGCTAACCGCTTGTGGTGCTGATGTGGTGTTGTGCGCCCCCGCCACTTTGTTACCAGATGCATTTAGCGAATTTGTTGCAGCCCCCCCCTCCGGTATAACCCACGACCCAGTGGCAATTCGTGGTGCTGTGCAGATTGAACGCAATCTCGATAAAGCTCTAGAGGGGGCTGATGCCGTGATGGCATTGCGTTTACAAAAGGAACGTATGCGCGAAAATCAAATCACAAGCCTTGATGCATATCACCGCAGTTTTGGTATTACCCATAAACGTTTAGAAGTTTGCGGTAAAAAAGTGCCATTGCTGCACCCTGGGCCAGTAAATCGTGGGGTGGAATTAAGTGGTGAATTAGTAGAAGATATAAATATCAGTTTAATTGATGAACAGGTGCGCAATGGTATTCCCGTGCGGATGGCCCTGCTTTATTTAATGGCTGCTAGCCATGATCTTTAAGCGTTGATCTTTAAGCGTTATTGCCGCGGAAATTATCTATTGCGTTTTTCATTGTTACATCCATATCAGATATTGATGTTTCCCCTGCAATACCCATTGGAAATGGCGAGCCACTCCCTTCAAGGCCCACGTGTTGGCTTGGCATACCAGTAATTAAAAGATCACCCCGTTGTTGGGTAACAACAGCCCATAGCCACTTAACAAGTAGCGATACGCGATTTTCATCATCTGGCATAAATGCCAAGTGAGCAGCGGCCCATAGGCCCCAGCCAGGGCTGCCCACCAGTTTTAAACCGCGCAAATCAGCAACAGCGCTTACGCGACCCAGCACCGCCATGGTGCCGAAATCAAAAAAGGAGAAGGGTTTCATTACGCGATTTTGTAATTTCGCTTGAATATCTTTTGCTACCCAGCCACCCATTTGCGTTGCTGGCCCCGCCATGCCGGGTAATGGTTTGCCGTCGTTTGTGTGGCTGTAGCTGCATAGATCACCCACCACTCGTATTTCGGGATGGCTTGGGATTGAAAAATCAGCATCCACCACCACCCTGCCGCCCCGATCCACCTCACAACCGGTGGAAGCTGCGAGGGTTTTACCCAAGTGGGATGCCCTCACTCCAGCGGTCCAAAAAACGTTTGCAGCCTTGATCCGCACATCACCATTGGGAGTGCCCACCAGCACTTCCCCAGGCACGATCGATTGCACCCGGCCTTGGAATAAAAATTCCACACCCACCGCTTTCAAATGCTTGCCAGCTGCTTCCGAAAGCAATGGATCCATTGCCCGCAATACCCGATCGCCTGGATCCACCAGCACGATGCGGGTGCGGCTGATATCAATCTGTTTGAAATCTTTCGCCATCGCATTACGCATTAGCTCAGATACAGCACCTGCCAACTCGCAACCTGCAGGGCCTCCGCCAACGATCACAACGGTTTGTAGAAATTCTCTTTCTTTTGGATTTGTTGTTTGTTCTGCTTGCTCAAGGGCCATCAGCAGGCGCCGCCGTATTTCTGCTGCGTGCTCAAGGATCTTCATCGGTGGCGCGATGTTGCGCCAATCCTCATGGCCGAAATAGGTGCTGCCCGATCCCGCCGCCAGGATCAGATAGTCGTAGCTGAAGGATTTGCCATTAAAAATAATTTCCTTTGCATCGGCTTGGATATCGCTCACCTCTCCCAATAACACCTGCACATTGCGTTGGGCTCCCACCAGTAAGCGCAAAGGGGTTGCCACGTCGCTTGCGCCCACCAGCCCGGTGGCCACTTGATAAAGCAAAGGTTGAAACAGATTAAAATTGCGTTTATCAATCAGGGTTACGCGCACATCTGCCCCTTTAAAGGCTTTGCAAGCCTTTACGCCAGCAAAGCCCCCCCCCACGATCACCACATGGGGCTTATCGCGTAGTTCTTCCGTTGGCGGCTCAAGTTCAAGGAAAAATCGCTCTTTAGTGGAAGTCATTAGCGCAGTAGAGAGGATCTATCTAAAAGGTATGCCTTTGTTTTGTTAAATGCCGGTTTAGTGCTCACACGCTGGCTTTAAATCCTTCTAACAGCAGCCCGTAAACCAGCCCCATCCGGGCCATATCCATTAATCCAAGCAGTAATTTATCGCCACCTTTACGCAGTAACGGTTTACGCGCACGAATCGCTAGTTCAGCAAGCACTACAAATACAAGGGCTGCAAGGGGATCTAAAAAACTCATTGCACCGGCAAGAGCGCCCACACTTGCTCCGATGCTGAAACCACCAAAAAAAATAATTGCTAGTAACGATGCTCTTCTCCAGGGGTTTTGAGTCCAGCTTTCAAGCTGTAGCAGCGCTTTCCCACCAAAAATATGTAAACGAGTGTTTTGCACTGTTTCCTAAAATCAAATAACAGACGAAGCAAGCTAGTGATCCCCATCACCTGGCCAGTTGCTTCGCCAATTTATTTATACACCAAATGTGAGGGTTAAGCAGTTACTCACGCTACATCTGGTGGATTTAATAAATAAGTTTATGAATCAACCTCTTTTGGTTTGCGGCTTGTTTTGCCTTCGAGGAGTTCCAGTAGCGCCTCCATCTGGGCCATTACCCCCCGCACCTCTCCAGCTTCTGGCAATAGGCCATCATCCATAACCCCCTGGTGCATTTCACGCAGTTCCTGGCGGATGTAACGAAGGTGGCTCACCACCTGCTCGCGCTTTGACTGCGACATGCGTTGAGGTTTGTTGATTAATGACCCTTTGTACCCCATTGCGGGGCCGCCGCCGCGATAACCTCAGCCGCTTTTGCGGCAAACCCGCTCCAGCAGAGTCTTTGCAAGGGTAAAAGGCATTGCGTTAAACCAATCACCCGCTTCCCCTTGCGGCGCCTCTATCGGGCCAGAAAATAAACCAGGCATCGGTTGCCCCAATCGCCTTACCTTCCCATCGCGGCAGTTCAATTCGTATGGCACAAACCAATTCTGCCCATCGGCTTTGTTTTGCCGCTGCGTGTAGATAACTAAGCCGCTTTCTCTACTTATTGGCGGAAGCGGCGCAAGGATAATTATTTCCCGTTCGGTTTCCAATAACGGTGTTACCGCAATTAAAGTTGCCAGCCATTTAGTTATTAAACTCGGCAGAAAGGCCAAAACTCACCTCAATGCCATTAGCGGTTGAATTAATACTATAAAAAGTGGAGAATAGGGGATTCGAACCCCTGACCTCTGCGGTGCGATCGCAGCGCTCTACCAGCTGAGCTAACTCCCCAAGGGATTGATTTGAAATTACCACCCATGTCTGAACCCGTCGCAATTTCTGAAACTACGTTGGCTGCCCACACTGAGGATTCAGTGGCGGCTCTAGCTAAACGACTAGACGCAGACGACTACCCCAATCCTTTCGATAGCCTCGCCGATTGGCATCTGATGCGAGCTCTGGCGATACATCGCCCAGATTTGGCGCGCCCTTACGTGCATCTTGTGGATCAGGAACCGTTCGACGAGGAATAGCAATGCTGGCTGCTGCGGCTGATCCCCTGGCTAACAAACGAATCTTGTTAGCCGTTAGCGGCAGCATCGCAGCGGTGAAGGTGCCCCAACTTGTTAGCGCCCTTGTGCAACGTGGCGCTTTAGTGCGCTGCGTACTCACCCCCAGCGCCGCCCAATTGGTTAGCCCCGCAGCCTTGGCGAGTCTTTCCCGGCATCACTGCCACCTTGAGGCCGATCAGTGGTTAGCAAGCCAGCCCAGGCCGCTGCACATTGAATTAGCTGAATGGGCGGAACTTTTATTACTAGTACCCCTCAGCGCCAGCAGCATGGCCCGCTTGGCCCATGGCCTTGCAGACAACCTCGTGGCTTCCATATTCCTGGCTGCTGAAGCACCCCGCTTACTAGCGGCTGCCATGAACACCAGCATGTGGCAAGCCGCGGCAGTTCAACGCAATTGGCAAGTGCTGCGAGATGAGCCCCAAACATTGGCTCTGCCCCCAGCTGGCGATGGTTTGTTGGCTTGTGATCGCCGAGGCGCTGGTCGTATGCGGGAGCCGGCCCAGCTGCTGCTGGCGGCTGAATCCCTTGCAATTCGTGGCGCCACGCAAGATCTCAAAGGCTTGCGCCTCTTAATTACTGCCGGCCCCAGCCGTGAAGAGCTTGATCCGGCCCGTTATCTTTCGAATCCATCCACCGGCAGGATGGGAGTAATGCTTGCCCTTGCGGCCCAATGGCGCGGCGCTGAGGTGAAACTGCTGCACGGCCCCTTAGAGCTGGAGCCTGCTCTGTTGGAAGGTTTGCAATGTTTCCCTTTCATCAATGCAGCCCAACTTCAGCTTTCACTCAGCCAGCATCAATCCTGGGCCGATGGGGTTGTGATGGCTGCTGCGGTGGCAGATCAACGCCTACGTAAAACCAATGGCGAAAAACTTAGTAAGGCTGAATTGCAACATCAATTGCTACAGCCCGATACCTGGGAGCTGGTGCCCGATTTGTTGCAAGAAATGGTTGCAAATCGCCCACGGGGGCAAGTGTTGATGGGCTTTTGCGCCCATAGCGGCAATGGTTTAACAATTGCAAAGCAAAAATTGCAGAAGAAAGGCTGCGATCTGCTCTTTGCAAATCCCATTGATCTAGATGGGGCTGGATTTGGAGCGATCAACAATCAAGGCTGGTTGTTGCAACAGGGCGGGGAACCCCAGCAGCTAGGCCCCTGCAGCAAATTGGCCCTTGCCCATCAATTACTCGATAATTGGCATAAGTGCTGGCAATAAGGCTGGCATTAGGCCTCGCTCTGATCTCGAGGCTTAAGCATTTCGAGGAATGTTTGGATCTGAAGCCTTGGGATATACGGCCAGCCACCGCTTTGCTCGATCGATTGCAATAAGGCAAATAAACGGCGCCGATCAGCAGGCAGGCTGTTGCGCAATGGCCCGTCTTGGAGGCTGCGGTGCAGCTTCTCCAGCTCTCTTAATACCGCCAGCAGGGCAATTGGGTTGCCCTCAGCCTCGCTTGCAAGGGCTTCTGCCTCTTTGCTCCATTTTGAGAAGCGCTGGCTCCAGTCGGGTTCGGCTGTGGCCATCTAAATGTATGAAGGCGTGGCATCCTATCCGGCACAAGTGGTTTTCGGTTGTACGATCAGTCATATGCCTTCTTTGCATCCCATGCGCAGCCTGCGGAAATTGTTTCAAGCAGCCATCGCCCTTTGTCTGGCGGCTTGTTTGACCCTTTTAACCGCCTGCAGTGGAGGCGCTAAAGCTATAGATCGAGCTGATCTCACCTACGAAGACATTCACAACACAGGGTTGGCAAATGATTGCGCCACCTTGCCGGAATCCGCCCGTGGCACTATCAGCCTCGAAGCAGGCAGCCGCTATCAGCTCAAAGAAATGTGCTTCCACCCCAGCACGGTGGCAGTGAAGGGAGAGCCGGCGAACAAACGTCAGGAAGCTCAATTTGTAGACGGGCGCATCCTCACCCGTTACACCTCCAGCCTTGATTCCGTTTTTGGCGATCTCACCGTTGAAGAAACAGGCTTACGTTTTAAGGAGTTAGGCGGCATTGATTTCCAGCCAATCACTGTTTTGCTGCCCGGCGGCGAAGAGGTGCCATTCACTTTCTCCAGCAAGTTGCTCGATGCCACAGCTGAGGGCACAAACCTTTCCACGAGCACCGATTTCGAAGGTCCATATCGCACCCCTAGCTACCGCACCAGTAATTTCCTTGATCCCAAAGGTCGTGGTCTCACCACCGGCTACAGCAGCGCCATGGGCTTAGTGCCCGCTGGCGACGACGTAGAGCTGCGCAAAGAAAATGTGAAGCGCTATGTGGATGGCTCCGGCACGATGAATTTCTCGATCACTCGCCTTGATGCCCAAACCGGTGAATTTGCTGGCGTATTTACAGCGATTCAACCCTCTGATACAGACATGGGCACAAAGAAAGTGGTTGATGTAAAAGTGAGCGGTGAGCTTTATGGCCGCCTTGAGAAAGCTTGAACTCTGTGATCGCTCCTTACGGGGGCAGCTTGGTGGACCTGATGGTTCCCGCCGAGCAGCAAGCTCAGCTGCTGGCTTCTGTAACCACAAGCATTGAATGCTCCGATCGCAATGCCTGTGATGTAGAGCTTCTTGTGGTGGGGGGTTTTTCTCCAGAACGGGGCTTTATGCATCAGGAGAATTACAACTCCGTGGTGGCAACTCATCGCACCAGTTCCGGCTATCTATTTGGTTTGCCGCTTGTTTTTGATACCAGCCGGGATGATTTGCAGCTTGGTGATCGGGTTTTACTCACCTATAAGGGGCAAAATCTTGCGGTTTTAACCGTTCAAGATCAATGGCTACCCGATAAAACAATCGAGGCAAAAGGTTGCTACGGCACCACCTCCCTGGAACATCCAGCGGTGCGAATGATCGCGATGGAACGCAAACATCGCTACTTAGGCGGATCACTCCAAGGCCTTGAGTTGCCCAAGCGGGTATTCCCCTGCAAAACCCCTGCCCAGGTGCGGCAATCTTTGCCTTCAGGCGAAGACGTAGTGGCTTTTCAGTGCCGTAATCCCATTCATCGCGCTCACTACGAATTATTTACCAGGGCGCTTCATGCCAGCAATGTGAGCGCTGCTGCAGTGGTGCTTGTGCATCCCACCTGCGGACCCACCCAGGAAGACGACATCCCCGGCACTGTGCGGTTCCAAACCTATGAAAAGCTCGCAGCTGAAGTTGATAACCCCCGCATCCGTTGGGCTTACCTCCCATACGCAATGCATATGGCCGGCCCGCGGGAAGCATTGCAGCACATGATTATTCGCCGCAATTACGGTTGCACCCATTTCATCATCGGCCGCGATATGGCCGGCTGTAAGTCGTCTATTAGCGGTGAAGATTTTTATACCCCATACGAAGCGCAGGATTTTGCTACGGCCTGTGCACCGGAACTGGCAATGGAAACAGTGCCTTCCTTGAATCTTGTTTACACCCAGGAGGAGGGTTATGTAACCGCTGAGCATGCCGAGGCCCGCGGTTTACATGTTCAAAAACTAAGCGGCACCCAATTCCGCCAGATGTTGCGTAGCGGTGAGGAAATACCCGAGTGGTTTGCCTTCCGCAGCGTGGTTGAAGTGCTCCGCACTCCCTGAAACTCAGGATCGGTTAACATTCCTTCATTAATGAGGTTGGCTAAGTGGCAGGTAAGAAAGGTTGGCGTAATGCAGGTTTATACGTATTACTCGTAGTTGTTTTGATCGCCCTGGGCACCGCTTTTATGGGCGGCAGACCCGCCCCTGCTAACGCTCCAAGGAGCCTGCGATATAGCGATTTCATCGAAGCAGTACAGGCAAATCAGATTTCTAGAGTGTTGATTTCCCCTGATCGCGGCACCGCCCTTGTGGTGGAAAGCGATGGCCGCCGGGCTGAGGTGAACCTCGCACCAGATAAAGATCTGCTCAAAATTCTCACAGATAACAAAGTTGATATTGCTGTTCAACCCACTCGCCAAACTCCGGCCTGGCAGCAGGCTGCCAGCAGCTTGATCTTCCCAATATTGCTGCTTGGTGGATTGTTCTTTCTTTTACGTCGCGCCCAAGGTGGCGGCGGCGGCAATCAGGCGATGAGTTTTGGTAAAAGTAAAGCGAGGGTACAAATGGAACCTCAAACTCAAGTTACTTTTAATGATGTTGCTGGTATCGAAGGCGCAAAACTTGAGCTAACAGAGGTGGTTGATTTCCTTAAAAATCCAGACCGTTTCACAGCAGTTGGTGCAAAGATTCCAAAAGGTGTTTTATTAGTTGGCCCTCCAGGTACAGGTAAAACCTTGCTTGCTAAGGCTGTTGCAGGCGAAGCTGGCGTACCGTTCTTTTCAATTTCAGGTTCTGAATTTGTTGAAATGTTTGTTGGTGTTGGTGCCAGCAGAGTAAGAGATCTTTTTGAGCAAGCTAAAAAGAATGCCCCGTGCATAGTTTTTATCGATGAGATTGATGCTGTTGGTAGGCAGCGGGGTGCAGGCCTCGGTGGCGGCAACGATGAACGTGAGCAAA
>Ga0247838_1004960_pt1 | contig 13799 bp, 11 predicted proteins | sample LaCruzMarch2015__5_FD_189097 | JGI IMG/M metagenome (GOLD analysis project Ga0247838, IMG submission 189097) | Freshwater microbial communities from meromictic Lake La Cruz, Castile-La Mancha, Spain - LaCruzMarch2015_15m | ecosystem: Environmental > Aquatic > Freshwater > Lake | place: Spain... | reverse complement strand
GGCAGATCCTGCCAAAGCGGTGACGACGCAGCGCACCTACCTGGGGCATGAGCTGGTGGCGATGCCGGGCGGGTGGAACGGTGTGCGGGTAAAGGTCAACCGGCTGTCCGACATCCTGAAGGCGTTCGGGCGGATCGACCTGGTGGATTTCGACGTACAGGGCGCGGAATTGGACACGGTGCGGGAGGCACTGGCGCCACTTACATCGCAGGTTCGGCGACTGCATATCGGCACCCACAGCCGCGAGATCGATGCCGGCTTGCCGAGCCTGCTGGGCGGGGCCGGGTGGCGCTGCGTGCGAGCCTATCAGTGCCTTCGTTGGAATCGCACCGAGTTCGGCTGGATCTCATTCGTCGACGGCGTGCAGACCTGGGTGAACCCCGCGCTGGCGCCGGGCTAGAGCGCATCTGAAATAGCTCCGGCGCTATCTGGGCAAGCCCGGCAGTCTGGGCATCTTCAGATTTAAAGGAGGTGCTCATGAAGCCGTACTCAAACGAGTTCCGCACGTTCCCAAGATGGCGATGCAGGGCGAAGTCGCCGATGACAACAGGGGCATCTACAACGCCGACGATCGTGCCAAAGCCGATCGGCGACTCAAGGACATCGTCGGCCGCTATCACAAGACTGCGACCGCACTTGCCAGCTGGCTCGAGGACAACATCCCTGAGGCCTTGACCGTCTTTGCCTTCCCGGCCGCACACCGCAAGCGGCTGCGAACCAACAACGGTCTCGAACAACTCCACGAGGAAATCAAACGCCGTGCCCGCGTCGCCACCCTGTTCCCTAACGAGGCTTCACTGCTCCGGCTCGTGTCGGCAGTCCTCAGCGAGATCAGCGACGCCTGAAAAATAGAACAGTCCTACCTGGCCATGAAGGGCAGACGACCCGCCAGCTCATCCAAGCGTTTATAGCACAGGGGTTGGTTTATCCGAGGCCTTGATGGCGTCCTTCAGTCGAGTGGCAACACTGAAGAGACATTGTCATGATGAATCGCCACGACATTATCCGAATACACTCCAACCAGAGCTCTTGTTAAGGCGCCTGTGGCCGATGCAAATGAGAATAGGCAATATCCGGCAGACTGCAAAACATCCGCAACATTGCGGCAACAGCTCCCTTGTAGCTGTAGCGATTGTTCATTCATTTCAAAAAGCACGAGCGGTCTAAACCGTTCGAGCGTCTGCCGCGCCCCGCGGAATACGCGCTCCTCGGCTCCCTCCACATCCACCTTGATGAGATCCACACGATCGGCGGGATGATCCTCCAGATAGGCGTCAAGCGATCGCAGCCGTATGACCCGCGTTTCTGCCTGCGCCACGTCGTATGCAAAACCCCCGAGTGTATTCTGTCCCTCGTGGCCATACTCGCAGACTCTGAGCATCGCGTGCTCATCGCAGTTCGCCAGGCCAATCTCTTCAAGGGTAACATTAGAGAAATGATTAAGATCCACGTTTCGGATCAATCTTTGTAACTCTCGATCGCTGGGCTCAAAAGCGATGACGCGGCCTGTTTGCCCGACTCGTTTGGCAGCAAAGACCGTATAGAACCCTTCATTCGCGCCGACGTCCAAGACAGTCATGCCTTCCTGAAGAAAACGGTCGAGTAAATAAAATTCGTTCGGATCGATAATTCCGGATACAAATGTCGGCAAGCTGATGTCGTTGCCTACGTACAGGTTCAGTTTCACGTCGTGAAGCCAGGGATATACGATTGCCGATAACAGTTTACGCTCACGGAAAGCATTCCAGAGGGCATATCGAAAACGCTGAGCCGGGGTGGGGTTAACCAGGCAACCACCAAACGTCCACCCAGGAACGCGCGTCAACGATGCAACGGGTGCGCATGCCTCTGCGACTTGAAGCAATCGCTGGTCGCTGAGCGCTGCGATCGCACCGTGCATTTCCGCGTCGTTCGCGAAGGGCCCGATGCCACAAAACGTTTCCGTGACCGGCCTTTCCCGAGCGCCTAACCAACTTCGAAGAAAGGATACTATCATCGCGTGGATTTCCGCACGGTGAAAAGGCGGCAATAGCCATGGCGAATGCTTGATCCCATGGTCAGGCCACTTTCTTTATTTGAAGGTTACGCACTTCGAATTCATGCGATCCGGAACTCCAAATCTTCAGTTCGAGGATCGAGTTTCGTGGCGCATGAAATCGGACGTCCATTCCTCCGAGGTACAGAGCGCTTCGCCGAAGGCGGCGGCGTGCGACGACGGCACCATCGACGAAGATCTTCACTCGCGCGAAACCCTTGACCACGTCCAGCAACCGAAAGGGTTGGAGGATTCGCCTACAGGCCAACTCGAGGGTGATCACTCCATCGCCCTTATCTACTGCACAACAAGGGCCATGCAGCACGACACCCGGTTTTCCGCCGATTGAGCAGATAGCGTGGTTCTGACGCTGTCCAGCATCACCCACCCGCATGCTCTCCGCCCAGTTGGTGCAATTTTTATCTAGTTTGACAACGAAGCCCTGGCGGATTCGCGCACTGAACGGCGTCTTTGCAGTGTTTAAGAGATTCGTGGTTGGTTGCTCGAATGCGTTGTGGAAGGCATTTACTGCGACAAAGCGTCGTGCGGCGCGCCCCGATTGCAACCGTTCTGTCTCCAGGGCCACGGCGGTCACGAACGCAGCGCGGATTTCGGCCAGCAGCTTGTCGGTGTGCTCCTCACCTGAACCAGCGGCAAAGGCGTTGTAGTCGAAGATCAGCGTGTCAACCCGGTCACTCAGTTCCCTGAGCGACTCCGCGTGCAGCCCTTTTAGTTTTCGGCCGAGTATATCGGCCCCCGGCTCAAATACGATGATGCTACCGGCATAGCCAATGGAGTCCCGGAATGCCGCGAACATGCTGTGCAGTTCCGGATTACTTCCTACCCATCCGACCCGTAGTGCTGGCGGCGCACTCGCGAAAAGATCCACTAGAAAAGGCAACACATGCGGCGCGCTGTAAGAGACCTTGTCGTAGGCGGCCGGTGACACGGAACAAACAGTGGGTGCTTCCTGCGGACAGGGCATGCTCGATCGAAGCACCTCGAGATATCCACGCGATGCCGCTTGCCCTAAGCGGATTTCCTCGATTTCCATGTCGGGAAGGCCCCACGTGTCCGCCTGTTCCGGCACGTAGGGACTCGTCACGTCATTAAAGAACACGTCGAGGTCATTGGAGGGGCTGTCCTTACGGTGGGCGGGCGTCACCTGGCGCGTGTGATCGCAGTGGTAGCCGAACAGACGGCTCGTCAAATCCCGGGTTTCGCCGTAAATGAGAAAAAGTCGCTTCGCAATATTGGAATCCACATGCCAGCCGAGTAGCATCCCCTCATGAAAGCCGGAGATGCTGAGCAGGTCATCCCGATCCATGAGTTGAAAGTCGCCAGGCGCGTCAAAGCGAATGACGTCGTCAAACTCAACGATCTCGTTCAGATGCGCGAGCCTCGAGAGGCTCCGCACCTGCTCGATCACTGTTGACGGTTCGTGGCGATCGAAAGATTCCCAGAACGACTCTGGAATCTCGAATCGAGGGAGGTGAAAAAGGCCTCGTGGCAGGTCTTTCACGAGATTCGACAATGACAGCCCTTGGTGAGGCACGAAGATCATGTCGGTGTTCGTGGAAAGAACCCAGCGATTTGCCGGGTTTGACCGACGGATCGCGACGTTGCGCGCAATGGGCTCGAGTGCGTTGAGGTGAGAATTGCCCCTCACCCGCTCGTGCATCCACTGTCGCACGCGGAACACGCGGAGGCATTCCTTGGCTCGCGCTGTCAGTGTGTCCTGGATTGCCTCAGGGAACGTCGGATAGTCGTCGGGGCTATTGTAGTCGACGAATAACAACTCATCCCCGGGCTCGGTCAGCACCTCGGAGATGCAGTTGATGCTCAGCGCCGCCCTCTTGTGAAGGTTGTATCCATAGCCGTCGTTTCGGCCATACAGAATCACGGAAAGCATGCGTGTGGTGGCCCCCTGAATTCACTTTGAGCGCATCTATGAATGAACTGGCTTCGCCGTGATCAACGTGTGCCAACCAAAGCTTCGCTCGAGCGCGGCGAAGACCTCCGGCGGCATCGCTCCAAACCACGGCTGTCGCTCATATTCGTACTTCAAGTACTTCTCGATGACGTAGGGGAAAATATGTGCCTGTGTGATTTCAGTCACATCAAAAAGCCCAGACAGCAGTTGGTGAATGTCCTCGTGGGTGTACGTGAACGCCACCGGGCAACCGGACTGAGCCTCTGGTTGATCGAGACCCGCTTCGATCATCGCATTCTTCCAGGAGTGCTTCGCGTAGAGCATGCACTTCAAGGTGCCGGCGGGCTTGATGACCTTGGCGATTTGCTCGAATACCGCGCGTGGTCGGGGGGTGTGGTGAATAACACCGAATGAATACACGAGGTCGAAACTATGCGGCGCGAAGGACTCCGCGAGCAGCTCCCCATTGCACCACTGGATCGTGCCGGAGAGACCAAAGACCTCGAACCTTCTACGGGCAAGCGCGAGGCTGGCCTCAGAAAGATCGACGCCCGTATAGTCAGCGCCTGCACGCGCGAAGTTCACGGCGTCGGTTCCGAGGCCACAGCCAACTTCCAGGACCTTCGCGCCGTTCCACTTCGCGAATTCCGCAAACCCCGGGATGTGCGGCTCCACGAAATACTTCCGGGCCTCCACCTCGTTGAAGTATTCCTCCGTGCCCACCTCCTTGCGGGAGTGGCGAACATTGCAGGGACGGCGATCCCAATACTCCTTCACGGATTCGATGTCCGGAATCGTCGCTTGGTGGCTTGCGGTGCTCAATAAACGCTCCTTCTCTGGTGCGGGGTCGACTGCGCCTCACGCCGCCTTCACGCATCGTGTTTCGTGCCGTTCGATCGGCAGATTGGATCGCCCCGGTATGACGAGGGATCGAACGGTGCTTCTCACGTCCTCTGAGAGAATGCGCCAGGGATCGATCACGACTCGATCGCGACGGTCACCGCTGAAGGATTCAGCTTTCAGTTTCGCGTACTCTGGAGACGGTGTCATCACGACCACCAGATCTGACTGCCTGATCGCGTCATCCACCGACCCCGCGACCGTCACGTTCCCCGAAAGCCGGCTTGCGGCGGCTGTGCCGGCAACCGCATCGAATACCACGACACGATGGCCCGACGTGGCAAGATGATCGGCAAGCAAAACGCCCTGTGATGCCTCGACGACAGGCGTGTTCGGCTTGTACGAGAGTCCCAGGATGGCGATGCATCCGTTGCTCGGCAGATGACTCTCCACAAACGCCACCATCCTGGAAACCTGGTGGTCGTTGATGCTGTCGGTCGCCTCGGCCAGATCGCATCGCACCCCGAGACTACGTCCCAGAGCGGCGAATGCCTTGTTGTCACGGGGGAAACACGGCCCGCCATACCCAACGGCACCCTTGATGTATTTTTTCCCGATCCGACTATCCGCCCCGATCGCCGTGCTGACCACATGTGCATCCGCACCTGGAAGGTGATCACACAGTTCGGCAATCATGTTTGCATATGAGATTTTCGTCGTGACGAACGTGTTTACGGAAATCTTGGTCAACTCGGCGTTCACGCAGTTCATCCGATGAATTTCCGGATGCGAGTCCGTGGACGCCGTGTAGATCCGCTCGAGAATGTCTCCGGCTTTTTCGTCGGATTCCCCGATTAGAATCATATCCGGGCGCAACATGTCGTTGATCACCGAACCGAGAGCGATGAATTCAGGGTTGTAGCAGAGACCGAGGTCTGCCCCCACGGATCGCCCGGATGCAGACTCCAAGGCTTTCCGGATTTCGCCATCGGTCGAACCAGGCATCACCGTCGACGTCACGACCACGAGGTGATATCCCTTCTTCGCGCGCAACGCCAAACCCAGCTTCGTGACTGCTTCAACGACGTACCGGTTCGTGAAGAAACAGTCGGCACCGCTTGGGGTTGGCACAATCACGAATGTGACATCCGATTGGGAGACCATATCGCTGTAGTTCGTCGTTGCAGAGATTCGGCTTCGATTTCTGTCGATCATCTCCTGCAGGCCAGGCTCTTCCACTGGCGCCCTGCCCTCGTTGATCGCACTAACGAATGCCGGATTGACATCAAGCCCGACGACTTCGAAGCCCTTGTGAGCAAATACCGCGAGCATAGGCGAACCAAGCTTGCCCAGGCCGACGACGGACAGCGTCATGCGATCGGGCCCTGTAAGCGCTCGCTGCTCATGAAGACTGATCATGCCGATACACCTTTCATAACTTTTGATGTTCGAAGGGCTGCCATTCTCGACGACCTAGCAACGACGATCTGCGGCTTGAACCGAATCCAGTGCCTGTCAAGCGACGTTCACGACTGATCGCCCTGTCAAGCGACGTTCACGACTGATCGCTTGGAATGACCGCTGGCAATTTCGTCGTAGATCCAGGCGTATGTTCGTTCCAAGCCGGTGTGCAGACGAATCGAAGGCTCCCAGCCCAACTCCTTCCGCAGCTGCGTATTGTCGCTGCTTCGGCCGCGCACTCCCTTCGGAGCCGAAAGGTTGTAGCTTCGCTTGAGTTTGATGCCGGCGATCTCCTCGACGATATCGACAAGCCGGTTGATGGAGACCATTTCCGCACTCCCGAGGTTGATGGGGTACGTAATGTCACTGTTCGTAATGGCTTCCGTGCCGAAGATGCAGTCGTCGATGTACATGAAGCTGCGCGTCTGTTCGCCGTCACCCCAGATCTCAATCTCTCGCTTGCCGGATAGTTTGGCCTGAATGACTTTTCGGCAGATCGCCGCGGGCGCTTTTTCCCGGCCGCCATCGTACGTGCCGTGCGGACCATAGACGTTGTGATACCTCGCCACGCGGGCCTCCACGCCGAAGTCCTCGCGAAAGTGACGGCACATCCGCTCGCTGAAGAGTTTTTCCCATCCGTATCCATCTTCCGGGTCAGCCGGATAGGCGTCTGCTTCGCAGAGCCCTGGATTGTCGGTGGTCTTCTGCTTGTAGCCGGCGTACACGCATGCAGACGACGCGTAAAAGAAACGTGAGACGCCGCAGTGCCTGGCTGCCATGAGCAGGTGCGTGTTGATCAACACCGAAAGCATGCAGAGCCCCTTGTTGAGCTCGATGAATCCCATGCCCCCCATGTCCGCCGCGAGATTGTAGACAAAATCCGCGCCGTTCACGGCCTGGATGCAATGATCGTGGTTTTCGAGGTCGAGCGTGAGGTTCTCCGCCTGTCCCGACCTCTGGTACCAAAGTGACTGAGGCTTCTTGTCCACGGCTCGGACTGCGTGTCCGTCGTTCAGCAGTTTCTTGACGAGATGCCCGCCGATGAAACCCCCTGCTCCACAGACGACGATCTTCTGCCCGTCATTGGCTTGGCTTGGGAAAAGCTTTGGCATGCTGCGCGCCTTCGATTCAGGCCGCTGGACTTTCAACGCGGCTTTCTTTTTCCGAGACAGAGCCATGGTGATCCTTTCCTTTTCGCGTCCTCAACTCCGAACCCGTATCCGCAGCCGACCGGCACCGAAACGACGACGATGCCATGAACAAACCGACGGCTTTGGCGTACAACAGTGGGCCAAACTCTAGCGATGCCTCGCGCGTGCGTAAAGGCCGAAAAAACGCGTAGATTTCGCACTTTGGAGCCATGGCCGTTGGCATGGAATGAAGTCGTCGCGAGGCTGCATGCCGCACGGGTGGATTGATCCCGAAACATCGCTCTGCCGGGGTCGATTCGCCTTGGAAAACACCGCCCATCCGGCTATTCTCGGTGTTCGAAGTGGCACCACGAATAAAGCGCTCGGGTCTCGCCGAGACAGGCTATCCGTCGCCCACGCATGGAGAGACGAGACGTGCGTATTGATTGCGCGGAGTGCGAATGTCCTTGATCCACCTCTGCGGCGCGGCTCTCAACCAAACGCCGCTCGACTGGGATGGCAATCTCGCCAGGATCGTGAAAGCGATCGATGCAGCGCGTGACACCGGCGTCTCCATCCTCTGCCTTCCGGAGTTGTGCATTAGCGGCTACGGCTGCGAAGACGCCTTCCAGTCTCCTGGCGTCCAGAGGATCGCATGGGACGTTTTGATGGAACTCGAGCCCCACTCACGGGGCCTCGCCGTCGCCGTAGGATTGCCGATTCGGCACGAGAGTGCCGTGTACGACGCTGCCGCCTTCCTAGTTGACGGAGCCTTGGCAGGGATCGTTTGCAAGCAGCATCTGGCGAGCGACGGAATTCACTACGAGCCGCGCTGGTTCCGGGCGTGGCCGGCAAATCGGCAGGCCGAACTCCGCGTCTCCGGCCGCGACATCCCTATCGGTGACCTGCGTTTCGATTGCAGCGGCGTGCGGATTGGCTTCGAGATCTGCGAAGACGCCTGGGTCGCGGATCGGCCGGGCGCAGCGCTTGCGGCACGTGGGATCGATGTCATCCTCAATCCTTCGGCAAGCCACTTTGCGTTTGGCAAGGATGAGATCCGTCGCCGATTCGTACTCGAGGGTGCGCGTTCCTGCAGTGCCGCCTACGTGTACTCTAACCTGCTTGGCAATGAATCCGGTCGGGCCGTGTATGACGGGGGCGTTTTCATCGCAATGCCCTCTGGCATGGTCGCCATGGGTCGCCGGTTTGGATTCGATGAGGTGTGTCTGACGTCAGCATTGATTGATCTGGATGCTCTACGGTTAGCGCAGGGTCGTTCGGTTCACAGTCTGGTATCTCCTCCGAGCGACGGCCGTGTGGCGGTCAGCTTTTCGATCCCATCGATGCCCGTGCCGACACCCATGAGTGTGGGCAAGCACCGTGATGCCTGGGAGTCGGGTCCCTACGTCAAGGAGGAGGAATTCGCACGCGCGGTCGCGCTCGGACTCTTCGACTATGGCCGCAAGAGCCGGTCGCGTGGCTTTGTTGTCTCTGCGAGTGGCGGAGCTGACTCATCAGCTGTTGCATGCTTGATCGCACTTGCATACCGATTCGCTCATCAGGATCTTGCCCTTGATGACATGGTTGACAGACTTGGAATTGAGCGCTCGGAGATGATTTGCACAACCATCGATTCGGTTGTGCGGGCGATGCTCACGTGCGTCTATCAGTCGACGGCCAACTCAGGTTCAGTCACTCACAGTGCAGCGAAAGGGCTCGCCGCGGCTCTCGGTGCTGAATTTCATGAGTTTGACGTCGAGCCTCTGGTGCGCGGATACAGCGAGATGGTCGCGAATGCTCTCGGTCGGACGCTTACATGGGCTGATGACGACATCGCGCTTCAGAATATTCAGGCGCGGGCCAGAGCGCCAGGCGTCTGGATGCTTGCCAATGTACGGGGCGCCTTACTTGTATCGACGAGCAATCGGTCGGAAGCGGCTGTGGGATACGCCACGATGGACGGGGACACGTCCGGTGGCATTGCCCCGATCGCCGGTATCGACAAGGCTTACCTCCGGCGATGGCTTGTGTGGCTGGAGCATGTTGGGCCCGAAGCGGTCGGGCCCATGCCGTCCCTGGCCGCGGTCAACAGGCAATCGCCAACTGCTGAGCTGAGACCGGGCTCAGCTGGACAGACGGACGAAGCCGATCTCATGCCATACGAGATCCTGGATCGAATCGAGCGACTGGCCATCCGTGACAAGCAGCTTCCTCTTGCGGCGTGGCGTCACCTCGCGGCCGATTTCCCGCAGCACGATCCTCGGCAGTTGGCATTTTGGACGAAGCGATTTTTCGTTCTTTGGAGCCGAAACCAATGGAAACGGGAACGCTACGCCCCGTGCTTTCATCTGGACGATGAAAACCTTGATCCCAAGACGTGGTGCCGGTTCCCGATCCTGTCCGGGGGATTCAGTCGAGAACTTGCCGAGTTGAGCGCCGTAGTCGATCCGGCGTAATGGCTCCGCTCATGCTGCAGGCTAGGCGGCGGCCTTCCTGCCACGTGAGAGATTCATCTCGAGAAGGCACGGCGTTCGAACGTTGCCAAACTCCAAGGCGACCGTCTCCAGATACCAGCCATACTCACTTGCCATCGCCCGGCCGCGAGTAGCAACGGTCTCCGGATCCAACCATCCGGCTCGCATTCCGATCTCCTCCAGACAGGCGATCTTGAGCCCCTGCCGCTCCTTGATGGTAGCAATGAAGGACGACGCCTGCAGCAGTGACTGCGGCGTTCGGGTGTCGAGCCACGCAAACCCACGGCCAAGTTGCACGACGTGCAGCGCCCCGCGGGAGAGGTACTCGCGGTTGATGTCGGCGATCTCATGCTCCCCGCGAGCATCAGCACGGAAAGCGGGTAGTAAATCATCGGCTTGTCAAAGATCGGTAGCAGTTGCTTCGACACGGTCGACGTTACCGGGTGCAGCCGCCAGCCTGAACCGCCTGCAAGGAGAATGCCCTTCAAAGCGTTCATCGGGGGAAATCTGGGTGCGGCAGAGATCTTCGGGTGACCAACAAGTTTGCTACAGCACCGAGGGCCGCCTTGAATCGATACGGCTTCGCCGTCGCTATTCCTTGAGGAGAGGAGGCTGCACAAGCGTGGCAAAGGCGTCAATCGGAGGGCTTGCGTCGAAAGGCTGATTTCAGTCGATGCGCAACGTCAATCCGTGCGGCAAGCAGCGGCCGGCTGCGGGCAGGCTCGGCGGAGAAGTCGAATGGACTATGGCGACGGCGGGCCTTCATCGCCATCGCAAGCAGACGGTCGAGACTGCGGTCGGCCCGCCGCCGATCGCGTGAAAACGCATGGGCAATTTTCCTCCATTCATCAAGGCAGCGGAATTGCTCCTGGGCCGAGAGCCCGCCACCGACATATTCCGCAACGATAGTCGGCACCACTTGAAACGATGCGCCCTGGCTGCGCATCCGATACATGAACTCGTGATCAGCGGCGATTCGATAGGAAAGATCGAAACCGTACCGGCGAATCAACTCGGTGCGTGTAAGCACAGACTGGTGGCACGGCATGCCTTGAATCCACGCCGAGTCGAGATCGCCCGCGAGCAGACGGGCGTAGGTCTGCTCAAAATCGACGCAGTGATTGATCGACTCAATCCGTTGTGCATCGATGTAGACGTGATGCCCGGCCACAAAATCGGCGCCGTCGCCGGCCGCCCGGACAAGCCTGCCGAGAGCATCTTCGTCGGTGAATCGGTCGCCGGCATTCATGAAGATAATCCAGCAGCCTCGGGCCACCTGGGCAGCTTTTTGCATTGCGTCATACGGCCCATTGTCGGGAGCCGAGGTCCAATGATCGATCTGCGGCGCGTACTCGAGGATGACGTCCAGCGTGCCATCGGTCGAAGCCCCGTCGAAGAGCACCAACTCCATGTCCGCAAACCGTTGGGCAAGAATGCTCGGCAACGTCAGTCGCAGGTCGGGAGCCGCATTCCGAACAACGGTTGCCACCGTCACTACGGGGGTGACAGTCCGATGTGGTTTCCGATTCGGATTGGGAAAGTCATGCGTCCAGGGGAGCGAAGCAGTCTGATGGTGAGGTTGAAATAGGTATGCAGCAAGCCGTGCCTGATCACTCTGCCAACGGTCGAAACCGTCAATCACCGAGAGGCGAGCCGTCGCACCGAGCACCTGGGCCTTTTCCAGTGACCAACGGGTGGCTGAATCACCGACCAAGCCGTTGACGCCGTCAATGACATAGTCAGAGGTGGCAGCGGACTCAGCAACGCAAACGCATGCTCCGCAGGCCATCGCGCGGAGCGTTGCGATACTGAAGTGCTCGGGCAACGACGGTCGGTCGCCAGGGCATGGACGACGTTTGTTTTCCGGGCGGGCAGAGTCCCCGGGGGGAGGAAAATACTGGAATAGTGCCGATCGCAGTCGAGCCCGCTGGGCCGCTGCATGACATGTCGATGTGAAAGAAAGCACCCGCAGTCGACCGGCTGACGTTGGGAATCTTGGCGGCAAGGGGGCAAATGGGCTTGGCGCCAGGATGACGTTGTCGTGCTTGGCCGCCGCCAAGGGGGCGGGGACGGTCGCACCAGCCACGATCACCGGCTCACCGGCTGCGAACGGCCCGACGCTTTCCGTCAGGTGATCGCTAGCGCGTATGGTGCCAAGCGGTTCGAGGATTTGCAGCAACAACGGATGCCATTCGGCTGGCGCACCAGGATCCGCAACGACGGTGGGCACAGCCATGCGATCTTGGGGGTTAAAAGTACCAGCTGCTAAAATTTCAGTGCTTGCCCGGGCCGGATTGACAGTGAGGAGTGACAGATCCGTGCGATCGTGGCGCAAGAAACTTAAGGCACGCCTCGTTGCAGCCACAAGGTGGCTGCCGGTCAGTTCCCGGCATTTTGGCATCCCCAAGGGATGTTACCCGACGTCCCGGGACTACGCACGAGGTGCAGTGAAACACGGCGTTCATTTTTTCCCAGGCCGGAACGCCAGCCATGGCCGCCTAGGCGAGCCGAAAACATGCGAGCCCTGTCCGGTTGCCGGATTTCGGTCACGCATCGTCGAAGAGCCTGCCACATTCCTGATTTCGATCCCTCAAGGCCGGGTATACGATGCATCGGGTTCTGTGCTGACCCATGACGACCGTCTGCTGGTCGATGTGTCTCGGCAACTGAATCTTCCAACTGGTGCCGACGGCATCCGCCACCACAACGTCTTTCGGCACATGTGGCTCCACCGCTGCCGACGCATTCCCGGAGTGGTGGCGGTACTGGCGACTGCTGGCGGCGAGAACTATTTTCATTGGGTCGCCGAATCGCTGCCACGGCTGGAAATCCTGCGACAGTGCTGGCCCGGTGGCCTGGACGCCGTCGACCGCTTCGTCGTCAACCGTGGCGTCAGGGCCGTCATCGATTCACTGGTGGTCGCGGGCATCGACCCCGGCCGCCTGGTTTTTGCAGGGCCCGGTTCACACCTCGTCGCCGATACACTCGTGGTGCCCTCTCTGCCAGGGCCCTCTGGAGCCGTGCCGGCTTGGGCCTGCGACGTCGTGCCCGGCGGCATCATTCCGATCGAGCATTCGCCCGGGCGGCGTCGTGTCTACATCAGCCGCGGCGCAGCACGGTATCGTCGGGTTCGAAACGAAGCTGAAGTTGCGAGATTGCTCGGCAGGCACGGGTTCGAGACCCTCGTCCTCGAGGCCCTCGACTTCCGCTCCCAGGTGGCCGCCATGGCCGATGTGGGCATCGTCGTCGCGCCACACGGGGCGGGACTGACGAACATGCTCTGGTGTCCGGCCGGGGCGGCGGTTGTGGAAATTTTCTCACCGAACTACGTCAACGGTTGCTACTGGCAGATAGCCAGCCACCTGGGGTTCGATTACTGGTATCTGCTCGGGGAGGGGCCGCGTCCGCCCGAGGGAGTCGATCCGCATCTCGTGGAAGACGACATCACGGTGCCCATCGACCTTCTCGAGCGGACGGTCCAGGCGATCCTCTCAACCCGTGCATGACCGGGCCCGCCAGGCTGGCCGGGCGCGCTAGGCTGTCGATAACCGGCGACAGCCTGAAATTTCCCTGGGGTTCGAGCCGGTGTCAGGGAAAGTGGAAAGTCGTGGGCGGGTGGCCTCCATCAATGTCTGGTGTCGTGATCCGGACGTCGATCGGCGGGGGTTTCGGAAGCAGACGTTGCCAGGGCGAGAAGTGGTATCCACCGTCGCGGGCCGCCATCGCGAGGTCGCGTTCTTGCCATGTGGCGGCGGCGGGGTTTGCGGGCAGCGGAATACCGGCCGGATCGAGAAACAGGGCGTTGGTGATGCCGAACGATCGCAGATAGGTGGGCACGGAAAGGGTGGGCTCGTAGTTGGCCGCCGGATCGGCTTCGATCTCGAAGACGACGGGCCGCTCGGGGGCAGCGCGGCAGGCCGAGGCAA
>Ga0247838_1004951_pt1 | contig 13816 bp, 22 predicted proteins | sample LaCruzMarch2015__5_FD_189097 | JGI IMG/M metagenome (GOLD analysis project Ga0247838, IMG submission 189097) | Freshwater microbial communities from meromictic Lake La Cruz, Castile-La Mancha, Spain - LaCruzMarch2015_15m | ecosystem: Environmental > Aquatic > Freshwater > Lake | place: Spain... | reverse complement strand
ATGAGTGCTGGTTTGCCATCGCTATTCATTTCAAAATGCTCATGAAGAAAGCTGTGAAATAATTTGTTATCTGCAGCCGTCAGACGTCTCTAATCACGAGACATATGTAGTTTTATTTTTGGGTATGTGTGTGACTTGGGTTGCTGCTACTGCGTTTTACTGCTAGGTGCCAGCGAATAATAGTTTGTTTAGCTCGTTTTGTTTATAGATTGTCATGATCTGAGTCTGAACCTTTAGGTATGTTTCTACCAGCTTAGCGTCAACTGTGGTGTTCCCGCTTTCATCCACCTTGTTCATGTTCAATAAAAGCGAGTCGCTCAGTTTAAACAGATTTCGCAACATCAGACTGAGACGCAGGTTTGGATTGAGCGAATGCTCTTCAATGTGTATGAGAATCATTGCTCTGTCGATCCCCACGGCGTCCGGCACGCTGACTGTTAGATCCGCAGCCAGGTCCGCCGCCATCTCATGGGTCGTCATGCAGCCTGCGTTGTCCGTGATGAAGGCTTGGGCCAGCTTCGCGTGAGATGTGTTGTTGAATCTGCATAGAAAACAGCCGTCTGACATCTCTGATGTTCTTTGGTACATACTTTTATAACAGTTGGATATGTTTAGGCATACTGGCAGATACATGTCTTGACGGTGTGGATCAGCCTCCCAGAGTGCCACAGGGTCGCCCTGCAAATAACACAAGTCATACAATACGCAGATGGCATTTTTTTATAATTGGAAATACAAGAACAATTTGCCCCTTCAGCTCAAAATCACAGGAACAATACATTGACAAGAAAACAGTAAACATCCAACAGAGGGCAGCCAGGAGGCAGCCCGTGATAGGTTTATATACTCCATTTCACATTGAACGAAACAACAAAAAAACTTGAGTTAAAATCCAAGCCACATATAGCCTCATAAGCCCATTATGCTCCAAACGTCGTTTGGCCCCAGCCGAGCTCCACAGCAGCCGCCGTCCAGTAAATTTACCCCCCTGCTCGATCCTTGCATGAATAAAGGTAATATCATTGAGTACAGTGTTGTTACCCCAAGGCCAAACGGGGTTGATCCAGATAGACAGACTGGACTGATTCAGCACCCCCACCGTGCGCTGCACGACATCAGTGGCCAGCGAAGACCCTACCAGGCCCACATACCCTTCCATCCAGTCAAGATCATCGCCCACTCCCAGGATGTGGCAGGACCTAGTACTAATGTTAGTAATAAATTTGCTTCAAAGTACAAAAATGAAGTTTGCAACCTGGGCGACACCACGCGTCCTTGCAGCACGAGCTGCTCGACGACGCATCCGTCACAGGTCTCATTTGCAAGCACAGCGGCGCGCTGGGCCTCAGTGTGGGTGTGGATGGCCACCAGCGACTCGATCACAAGCGGGGCGCTGCTGCGGGCGACGAATGTGAGCAAAGCGTCTACATCGCTGTTGTTGACGAAAACGCCGTCGACGACGGGGCCCCTGTAGACAGAGGCAAGCTGCAACCCCTGCAGCAGCTCGATCTCGATGCCCACGTGCAGGGGTGACTGTGCGCCGTTGACGATGAGCGGGATGGTCTGTGTGAGGATGCGGCCTAGGACTTTGTTCTGGTGCAAGCAAAGTTTGAGTGATTTCCAAAGTACATCTCAAAAAACTAAATTCAACCATACCTGTTCCACCACAGCGTACAGTGTGAAATTCCCCTTGTCAGCCGCCCAGTCGTCAACAACAACCAAAACCTCCAGCTTTGGACAATGGGACAGTATCTGATACGCAGCTGGCACCTGCCAGTCTGTCATGGCCCAGGCGTATCGCATGTACACGACTGTGGCATTTGTTAGCGTGCACTGCGCCCATAGGTGAGCATAGGTGTGGGTCGCGTTCTGCTCGAACTGCAGCATGACATATGATGCCACCTAGTCCAAACGAAGTTTGGAGTTATTTCAAAGCTAAACATGGTGCAAACGGGAGTGCACTATCAAACCTGCCGCGTGAAGGACCCCACGCTGGATCCCAGCGCGCCTTTGCCCCGTTGGATTGTGATTGGCGTCTGCGTCATAGCCCCACCCATCATCAAACCAATGCTGAAGTTGGCTTCCAGAGTCACCTTGTCAGCTCGAAACTGCGCTATCTGTGGTAAATCGATTTCATGCAATGTCACCACCACCCGCCCGAGACCATCCGCTGTGATGGCAGAGCGCTCACTGAATCCAATGGTCTGAGCCTATTTGCAAAGCATTTGCAAAGCAAAACATAATCATTTGCGAAGCAAACATAATAATCATTTGCTTCGCAAACTACCTGGTCAATCTGAAATGACACCTTAATGTCACACGATGTCACATCGATGCATGGCATCGCTGCTAGGAACAGTAGTCCATCTACTGCCACCACTGATATGTTCCATCGGTTCTCGTTATACGTCAGGTTGATTACCTGTCCAAGAGAACATCAGATGAAGCAATTGTTCCCAAACGAAGTACTTACCTCCATCAACACCCTCGAAACCGGCTCATTTCCGTCGACAATCACAGATGTCGCCGACCCAAGCAGCCTCACCCTGAGGTCCGTTCCTTTGTTCAATTCCAGCGTCAACGCCTCCATGGCATCATAGTCAGTGCTGTCAAACTCCATCAGCACCCCCCCTTCGCCTATCCCACTCGTCACAAATCGCTCGAACCCAACGCACGCATTCGACCCGTTCGCGAGTTGCACGCATGACGCTGCACAGTTCAGACAGCCCAACATGAGAATGTTCATGGTTTGTCAAACGACTGGGTCTTATAAACGAGTGTACAAACAGATCACTGTCCTCCTCTGGCACGCCTACGCTTGACGGCAGCGGTCTCGGGTTCGTCTTCCTTGACTTCGGCTTTCATCGTCCCCAACGCCTGAATCATCGTAGCCAGCTGAGTCGTCAAAACGGCACGAGCAGCCTCCGATGCGGCATGAGCAGCCTCCGATGTGGCGAGAGATTCCTTCGCTCTGGTAAGCTTCTTCTGTAGCTTGGCGCTCTGCTTGGGCTCTTCCGATGGTGCACCATTAGCCTCTGCGAGGGCAGCCGTAAGATTGGCATTGGTAGCCTCAGACGCCGCGAGGGCAGCCGTAAGCCTGGCATTGTTAGCCTCAGACGCCGCGAGGGCAGCCGTAAGCCTGGCATTGTTAGCCTCAGCCGTGAGGTCGAAGGTGATGGGTGGACATGACTGAAACTCGTCGCCTGGCCCCTCTGGATACTGAAGAGGCAGATTCAAACAATAATGCGCCCAATCCAGGAACAGAGGTGGTATCATTGGTTTAGCAGTATCAAAGTAATGCTGAATCATGCGAATCGCAGCAGCTACTGATTTCATGACGACATCATAATGACTCGTTGAAGAAGCCGCCACATTCAGAGTGTTTTGGGGAATTGCTCCAATCATAGTGCAGCTCGACGAACGGCCATCAAGACCCGTGCTGTGCATTTGTATCGCTGTACTCCCAGTGGGCAGCGGGTACTGTTGTTGATATGAAGTTAAAGCCATAAGATCCATTTACTTGAGTGTTGCCAGACTACAAAATCGATCTTATATAGTCTACTATACCAAACACGGCCATCGTTATGCTAGCGTACTTGCCCAGTAACTCGACCAGAAGCACAGACCCCAGCCTAGCAAAAACCCCACCATGCCCACTCCACACAAACACTGCCGTGATGAACACCCCGTTTCTTGGCATCCACACACGTAAACCCGCAAGCACCATTCTGAAAAACGCCCTATGTGCAGACGACGCTGAAGCCACATAGACGAATACCAACGCCATGTGAGGCAACCAGATGCTCCAAAGTTCGCCTGATACGTCCAGATGAACACTGGATTTCAGGCTTGACGCCCATTCAACCAACCCCAGTGCAGTCACAAAAAATGCTACCATGTTGCTCCGGAGAGTGCATAACGGAAGCGTCGCAATTAGAAACACATCAGTGGGTATCGCCAAATCCCGCACTGCTGCCCATAACCCCACACCACAGCCAAGATAATTCTGGAGCAATCGATTTTCAACCCCGGGGCGGTGCGTAATCATGCAAGCGCTCGCAAACCCGCTCACGACAGCAGCAGCGAAACATACAATGGGTATGGGCGACACCACAAGCATCAGAGGACCCAGCTCGGCGAAATCATTCATTTTGAATAAATCAATGAGCCTTATAAACAGCTGAGCCTTAACGACCGTAACGACACGCCTTAAAGTTCAAGGCCACGGCGAGCGCTTCCTTGCGGTTCTGCAGCTCTGCCTCCAGCTCCTTGATCTTATCCTTCTGCTCAGCAACCTGCACCATAGACGCCTTCAACATGATCCTAACACCAAACTCAGATGGAGAACCCAGGTTCACATGCACCCCGTCGTGGAGATCCAGGCACAAACCCTTGGCAAGTTCCAGCGCCACCTGTAAGGAAGCTGCAGATGCCTCGGCCTCCACAAGTTTCGTGTAGATGTTATCGGTGGCCTTCACCGTGGCGACGGAGATTGCAGCCTGGCGTTCGTTGCGAGTCTTTTCAAGATCAATGCAGCAAATCTCCAGCTGATACGAGAGTTTAGTGTACTCCTTACGCAGCAAGTCGTTGTCATTGGACAGCTTCACCATCTGCGTCAGGAATCGTCGCAGTTCCTCGGGCTCTGGAACTGATGGGACGGACTTCCCAATGATGCACACGTCGATTGGATCAAAAATCTTCTTCACCACGTTGTCATCCGCCACAAGCTCGCTCGCGCGTGCACGAGCGTCCTTAATGGATTGATGCAGCTGCATGTATCTCCACATATACGCAGTCAGCAGATTGCTCTCGATATTTCCGCCTGATATGGTGGTGCTCGCCGTGTCTGACACGAAAATGCCGGAAGTGGAATTCCGAGAATGATTAACAATAACGCCAGTTCCAAAACGAGTTGTCAACGAATGAAGCATAATTTGATATCAGGCAGCTGTACCCACCCAGCATATATACTTCGTTGCATAACGCCTTCCCAGCTATTTGAATGTCATCTCCCTGCATTCATGACCCCCCCTGTTGAATCGCTTGCACTCGTTGGTAAACGCAATGCTGAAATTCGATTTGCTCTTGTTCATCCAGAAGATGATCAGATATGTCCTATCACACAGGTTTGTGCAGTTGTTGACTCTAGTCCTGTTCACGAATGACAACCCCTTTGCCCAGGAGCCCATTGCCACCTCCACCCTTGATTTCATCGACGACCCATTCGACCCAAACCACCCAGATCGCAGCGCCATTCGCCTGTCGTGCACCCACACCTTCACAGCCCTTTGTCTCGTGTTTCATTGGGCTCGAAACGACACCATACGCTGTCCAGTCTGCCGCTCAGGCCCCCCGACTGCCTCCCTCAATCTCCGCAAGCTGCCCAAGCACTTCCGGCTCCGCATGGGCCGTCGTGTACGCGAGTCTAAACAACGGGACCGACTTGAAAACATACGCGAGAACGAGGTCGTCGCACGCCAGCTACAGAACACCAACGCTCGAGTCGTCTGCATCATCCACACGCGTGACGCCATCGAATACCACGTCCGCATGCAGGGCATCTCTGTGCAAGATCAGGTCGTTTGGCGCCCGCCATCAAATTAATTCATTTGAAATTACTGACATGACCTTTGTTTTGTTTGGTGGCGCGCGGGACCAAACTAGATTGTGTTTACTGCAACAGGCGCCGACATCAGGACATTCCTCCTCAATGCCCAATCAGCCGTCATCACACTGGCCGTCGACTATGGCGTTCACTCCATGCGTTTTCCGCCCTCCCAGTGGTTCACCGTGCCTCAACAGGCGTCAATCTGCATCACTGCGTCGACATGTCCGGTTCACTACTTTGTCGCTGTAACCCCGCTGGGGGCATGTGTGCGATGTAACATACCCGCATTCCTATTTAACCTAGTTGCCAGCCACACTGGGCTGTCGTTTTAAAGACTGCACACAGCGGGGGTCAAAGCATATCTGGTAGGCAGATCTGCTGCGCAGCCGTCGAAAGTTGAAACACAAGTCATACTTCGTCGCTGAGTTCACGACGCCAACGTTGGTCTCTGAAAGTGGCAAAACTGGGTCCATGGGGACCAGTCGGATATCGTCCTCTACACCAAATTTGTTCGACTCCATCAGCTTCAACACCTGAGATGGCTTGAGCTCCATCTTGATTTGAAATGTTTTTCTGCAGTCGATATAAGCGATCTGCCAGATTACATAGGATCGTCGACCCAGAGGATTTTGATTCCACTTTAGATTTTTTGAATTCATCCCTCTTTTGTTCGCATGCGCTTTGCACAAGTTCCTGCATTTTGTCAAGTTGAATTTGTCTATGTCCAACAGTTCCTTGCACCCAATACAAAAACGCATCGTTTGTGCCATGTGAATGACTTCAATGTGTCTTATATATTACACATACAAACAAATGAAAGCACCACATTTTACTGGTCTTTTCGTCGCGAGTTGACGCAACGTTTCATTACACTTACAAATTGATGGAATTGCAAGACATACAGCATAACACAGTCGTGCAAATAGGTTCACAGCATAGTATGGTTTGACAACAACAAAGCTGTAGCACACTGGCAACATGTGCATCCAAAATGTTGTGAGTATAATAGCATATATAAATGGTGTTCTACACTACACACATGGATCAAGACAATGTACATATATGGAATGCATTGGAAAAAATGTCCAATTTGATTGAAATGAATTGTCAGCTTGGAAATGAGTTTAAACAGAATGACATAAATGTAGATAACATGTTTGACCGCTTAGATCAAATTCCAAAGGCGACTCATTTGACAGTAGTAGATATTTCGAAGATTTGCCAAGTTTTCTTTGATGATGATCCTACATGGTTTAATGTAGGTATTGATTGTGTACACCTTTCATGCAAAGGAGGTGCTCCTTATTCTGTGCCACAAGCCACATTATGTGATGTAAACCCATATTCATATGAACGAAGTGATGGTCGTACAATTAATGCTCGAATGTGGTTTCAAATAAATGGAAAATGGGCATATGATATACACCAAGAGTTCCAAACTTCCAATGAATTTATCATTGCTTTGTGTAACAATTTTATTGAAGACAGTGGAAAGAGGAATGCATTGATATCCAAATTTACTTCATCAGCTGCAACCAAGGCAACTAAAGAAGCTGAAGCACACATGAAACGACTGAAAGAGTCTGAACAAACTACACGAAATTTGAAAACAGCCTTTTTAAATCGTGTATTTGATAATTCAGAATTCAGACAATGGAAAGCACTTGTTAACCGTGATGTATATAAAATGTATGACAAATATAATGTCATTGCAGAAAATGTAAAAATAAAGCTACCTGAGTAACACAACAAACCCCATGGGCACCGGTCAACGAATGGACATTATATTAATGCACATCCAAATCAAAGCATCAAATGCCCATTTCATTTGATGATGTCATTAGTATCATGAAAGACATTGCTGCACAGCTCTCATCTAACACAGACACATACGAGCAATGCAACATTCGATTTGAACGCAGCGCCTCTATGGTTCTGCTGGCAGTTGACGTTTTGAATCCTTTGTTTGAAATCATTGAGCTTACAGTGAGCAAAAAAGTGGATGATAAGAAAATCAGCTGGTTCATCAATGGAGAACCAGTAGAAGAAACATGCATTACATATGGCAATCTGATTGACAGATTCAGGCATCTGAACCTAGGCGTGTACAATACACTCGTCCATCTGCATAGAGAAGGCAAAAGAGGAACCAACTGGACAATTGAATATGACAAGACGCGGAATCTCATCGTCATCATCGATAAAACGACAGGCGCTTTTTTGTTCAAAGTGACATTCACGCCATACAACAGACTCAACGAGAATACAGAGCTGATGGTCTGCTTCAGCGATAGTCAGACCTATGAGAAATTTAAGAGCTATGGTCAGTTGATAACGGCGCTATACTCTAAACATATAATCAAGATACAGCAGAAACTTGGCCCGTTTATAATTAAGCGTCAAGACGTAGCAACACGAGTTACAAACTCGACCAGATGCTAAGGCTGAAATTACCAGTCAAGGCGCTGTGCTGTGTACACTTCATGCTTGATGTGTCGGAGCTGCGTTTTAACGTGATGCAGCAGGTTAGACCCACGAATAAGATCCAACAGATCATCAATGATATCAGCCAGCAGGTTCAAATCCGACATGATTTGGTCGATGGAGTCGCGAAAGAGGCGTGCAGCACGAACAACATGAGGTGACCAATGGATGTCAACGATCTCATTGAGGCAGAGCAAGAGCGTTGTGCGAACGTAGGCGGACATGCGGGAGATTGGTTGTAGGCTATCCAATCGTTCTTTTATAGCAATAGACCAGCCTGATTGATTGTTTGATTGAACCTGCTATTTGAATGCCATCTGTCAACTCCATTATGGATTCACTTGCCCTAGAGAATGGAACGATCGTGTTCACTCTGACACGTTCCAAGGTCCCTGCGACAACAATCATCAAAGACAAAACCCCGGCCTACGACCTGACTCGCCCACGGTTCGACACCATGCTGCTGTCGTGTGGACATGAATTTCACGCCGTTGGGACGATATTCCATTGGGCTCTCAACGGTAACGTGACATGCCCTCTATGCGGCAAAGGCCCCATATCGCGCCTGAAGATAGACAAGCTGCCATCGCATCTACGGACATTGGTAGAGATAAAAAAACTTACAAACATATACAACGACACCCCAACGTCGGCGTTTGAGCGGATGACACCCGAAACACGCGCAGAGTACCTAACACCCGCTAGATTATTTACCCATCACAAGATGAACCGTCTCCGCTCGGCGAAGCCCGTAAAACTGGCCGCCGACGACCCACAAGCCAAGCTCAACTGGCTTACCGCTGGGTTTTACGAGGATCCATCCGTCGTCGTAGTCAAGATGGTGCACGACGTCATCAGGATGGATGACTTAAATTGAACGCTGGGCCTGAAGCGCCGCGATGGTAGTCAAGATGGTGCACGACGTCATCAGGATGGATGACTTAAATTGAACGCTGGGCCTGAAGCGCCGCGATGGCGTCTGCATACGACGACACGTCCTTGTCTGGGAAGCGAATCGTCGTCTCACTATGCTTCCCTTTGTACACTGTAACCTTAGGGTTGGAGTCCAGCCAAGTGCCAGAGATGGTATCATGAGCATGCTTGATGTGATTGAAAATATATTTCAGGATTGTGAAGGCAATACATGACTTGTCACCCATCCTATCGACCCAGAATCCAAATCCATTGCCGCTGCACGCGTGAAACGTTTTGTCTTCCACTGCAAACCAGTCAGACCTTCGCATCTCGGTGCGGTAGCTGGGGGTTGAATACAGACACACAGAGAGCCTGAACACACATTCATGCTGCAGAAACGTCTTGACGTCTGCATCGCTTGCAATGAACACGCATTCGTCACTTGCTTCATGCGCTTGCATGATGACTGGCGTCTTGACATTGTTGGCTCCCTCTAATATACACACAACAGTGTGCATGTCTGAAGAGAAGATAAGTGACTTGAAATACACGCGCAGACAAAACACCCCAACTCATGCTGTAAATTGGAAATTCTGAGCAGGTTTCGGGCGTTGCAGCAACGCAGTGATATTGTCAGTTCCTGATGGACTGAACAATGGGATTCCTGATGGCCTGAACAATGGGATTCCTGATGGACTGCCTGCAGCGTTGGGTGCTGATGGACTGAACAATGGGATTCCTGATGGCCTGACTGCAGCGTTGGGTGCTGATGGACTGAACAATGGGATTCCTGATGGCCTGGCTGCAGCGTTGGGTGGCGATGGACTGAACAATGGGATTCCTGATGGCCTGCCTGCAGCGTTGGGTGCTGATGGACTGAACAATGGGATTCCTGATGGCCTGCCTGCAGCGTTGGGTGCTGATGGACTGAACAATGGGATTCCTGATGGCCTGCCTGCAGCGTTGGGTGCTGATGGACTGAACAATGGGATTCCTGATGGCCTGAACAATGGGATTCCCGACGGCCTGCCTGCAGCGTTGGGTCCAAACTGTTCAATATGCAAGTTGTTGAACATTTCTTCAAATGTCTTTGTATCCACCGACCAAGAGTACACTGGTTCGTCTGGTTCAGAATCACTTGATTCGTCAGACCCGTCGCTCAAGGATCCCACGCTATCTGGTATATCCAGCTGTAGATGACTGGGAAGCGCCTGAACATTCAGCCTGGTACACGGAGGCTCCGCCCTGCACATTGGGCACCGCACTGTATCGTTTCGCAGCCAATAAAACAGCAGGCACGTCGCCGTGAACTCATGCTGGCATGGCAGACGGATCGCCTTGCGGTCTGGATGCTCTGGGTCGAAGTCGATCGCCTCGCTGTTCAGCGTCGACGTCACGATCGGCTCGTGCGTGATGGGACAGATGCTGCCACACTCGGGACGCATCAGCAGAAATCTGATCGGCTGCTTGCATCCTAACAGCGGCAGGCTGTGAATTCGAGAATGTGCAACGTTCACTTGGTCTCTCAGCAGACTGTTGAGTGATGCATAGTCGTATTTCATCGCAGCGCTGTCCATTGTCTGGTGTTGTACCTGGATTTATATAGCAGCTACATAAAAGTGGACTAACGCGACCATCAATGTTGTTGACCAATCACCACAACTCCATGCAACCAGACATAGAGACAGTGGGCGAAACCATATGGTATGAATGTTTGAATCCTCTATCTGTGATCTCTATGAACAACGGGTTGTATGCTGGATTTATATTGTCATCTTGATTGGTGACAAGTCACTAGTTTACAGTTTGGCAATACACTCTACTTAAATAAATGATTCGAGATTCGATTTTTTTTTACTACAATAGCTGAACTAGATGAAGGTCATATCCAGAAATCTGGAATATGGGCCAGCGGAACACTAGTATTGGTATCTCAATAATTCCAATAACAATAGTACAAAACATGCACCCACCAACACCACCAATATATTTATATAATGCAGATGTCATTGGAAAACATTCAAATTCATCTTCAAAATCATCTTGCGATGCCAGCATTTTCATTAGAGACCGACAGATTGTTTATATAACACATTTTGATGTATTGGTTACATAGACGCGAACATGAAACGCCAGCAACAACCACTAGATGGATCACCCTTTCTACAAATAAAGAACACACTGTAGTAAACCATTGCGTTTTCAACCGAACGAGTTAATTGTAGTCAAGATAACAAACGTTTATTGGACAATAAGCTAAGTGGGATTAATACTGCACTTGATGGCATCACTTTGTCTAGTTTAAAAACAATGATACCCCCCCTCAACAATTGCTGGACATCTATAAATGTGCACATGCAACCAAAAACATGCCTGACTTCAGAGTAGCTTTGGCCAAGTTGACACGTAAGTTTGAATTATTTATATCAAATATTCCTGATTTAAATACTCAACTACAAATGCAATTGTTACAATCAGCTGTTAATACTGCAAATTGTTTAGTTGGACTTTCAGATGTGGATAAATTGGATCACTGGTCTAATTTGATAAAAACTACAGAAAATGTTCATGATGTTCTGTTAATCATCCAAATCATTGGAATGCTTTCAGATAATTTATCTAAAATGTGTAATACCATAGGAACTATAATATCAGCACGCATAGAAAAAGCTAACACGTTAGCCATACAAACAACAAACCCTAATATACCAAAGACGGATGTAATAGAAGCACTAAAAAAAAATACATTGTATATGTTTGTAGATATAGGGAATGCACTTAAGATGTTAAAAAGAAAAGACCCTAGTTTTTTTAAAGAATTGGGTGGACCTGAACAACAAAACAACCTTGACGAAATATTCAACATTATGCAAAATGCTGCAGGTGATGTTACTACATATAACGGACCAGAGCCTATGAATCTTAATAGCATGAGTCAAACGACGGATAACACAGCCATCTGGAATGTACTCAGTCGTCTGACTACAATGATGGATAAACAAGAAAAACGACGATATTAAAAATATAAACAACTGGTTCTCAGTGAGATAACAAACGTTTATTCGACAGCAATCTAAATGGGATTAATGTCATCAACAGACTCATCAAAGGGTGCATTTTCAGCCACGCACGGGACGTCAGCAGGATTATAACCAGACAGATGGGTCGTCGCCAATTGGCGAAGGGAAAGGCGAGCATGACTGTAATTGGCAACGCAGCGAAGAAACAGCTCTGGGGCAGACTTGAACAGTGCATTGATAGCACATGTGCTGGAATCGTACAGATCAATCAGGATAATCAACTGATGATTAAATGAAACACATCCAAAGTCAAGAAGAAGCTTCATCATCTCTGCATCATTTTGTTTGATTGCAAGCCTGAATGTTCGCCTTTCACGAACCGCTCGTGCAAGCGGCACCCCTCCTTTCTGCAGCAAGTCCTTTATCAAAGGCAGGTTTCGGTCCCCTACTGCCATCTCGACACTTTCATACATGTTTCACTCGCTGGTGTAGGGATCACATTGCTTGCTTTTATAGCATATTATCAAGTCTTGGATGCGAGTGCCGCATAAACTTGCGAAAGCCAGCTCCAGCGGGCAGCGGGCGTTCGAGCAGGTACTGGTAAAACGCGCGACCAGCTACTTAGAAGTGGACAAACACGACCATTTGTGCCATGCCGATGCATGACGACCAATGGTCTGTCCACTTTCTTTCGACCTTGACGGTCTGGAGGTGTAGCTTATCCCCCGCTACGGAACGCACTAGCCATCCGAACTTCGTTCGACCCCGTCCCACCCCCTCCCAATGGCCATGCCATAGGCAGCGAAGAAGTTGTTCCTAGCGCCAGCGAGCTGCCTTACCCTGGTGGGGGCTTGGGCGCGGCCGCTGCGCAGCAGCGGAGACGTTGTAGTACAGCTCATGCTCGTCTCTCTTGGCTTTGCGTTTACTGCGAACGACATAAGCGATTTACATGCTAAAAAATTTGTTCATTCTGGTCTTTGCCATCGTTTAAACTGTCGGTCGAAAACACAACGTTTCGTGAACCTATGTCCGTATGCGTTCCAGAGTATCTCTGGTATCTTCAAGTGCAAATGGGTAGCAAAAACAAGAGAAAAACTGGTTTCCTATAGAAGAAAACACTCCATCAATGCTCATATTTGCCTTGTAATACACTGCTCTGCGTGTAAAAGGCAGTGGAATGCATGGAATCAAACAACAACAGAATTCAAGCGCTGGAAGGCAGCATTCTGTACTACCAAATGATTGTGTGTATCTTCTGTCATTTATGATATCCATATAAACACAGCATGGCAAAAAAGTATCTGCTACCATCTCACATATGTGCTCTGAGTCTGTCATCTGAATTTTGTGTCGCACGTCTATATATCATTTTAATAAAGGCATTTCGTTCCATCGACATTGGTAACAATGCGGGAACGCATGATGGACGCCAGTGGGTGGACATCTGTGATGGTGACGCCGTTCTCATAGCATACAGCAGTGAAGCCGTTACCAAGCGCGTTACCAAACCAGCTTTGATACAAACTTCATTTGCCGCGCGTACAAACGATTTGACGAGTCACCAAACCAGACCTATCAGAGTGATCGATCGCTCCCAGTGGTTCGACATCAGCAGCTATCCAATTTAGGGGCTGGCTTTCTGGGTATTCCCAGAACATATCAGCAGGTTGCAAAACTTCGTTTGTTGTTGCTTTAATGTTTACTGATTGATGGCGCGCTTCCGCGCGCTAGCTCGGATTCGCTACTGCAAGCAATCCCACTTCATCGCCTCTTCTTAAACCATGCAGTT
>Ga0247838_1004938_pt1 | contig 13851 bp, 10 predicted proteins | sample LaCruzMarch2015__5_FD_189097 | JGI IMG/M metagenome (GOLD analysis project Ga0247838, IMG submission 189097) | Freshwater microbial communities from meromictic Lake La Cruz, Castile-La Mancha, Spain - LaCruzMarch2015_15m | ecosystem: Environmental > Aquatic > Freshwater > Lake | place: Spain... | reverse complement strand
AGAGCACGACCTTGCCCCAATGAATCGACTCGTATCGACCTTGGCAAGTAAACAATTAATCAGCGGATTATTTGAATACCAAAAACAAATTGCGAAAATAGCTCAGTTGGTAGAGCACGACCTTGCCCCAATGAATCGACTCGTATCGACCTTGGCAAGTAAACAATTAATCAGCGGATTATTTGAATACCAAAAACAAATTGCGAAAATAGCTCAGTTGGTAGAGCACGACCTTGCCAAGGTCGGGGTCGCGGGTTCGAGTCCCGTTTTTCGCTCAATTTTTTTAGAGTTTATCTTGCCCGGATGGTGGAATGGTAGACCTGCCTACTGCAGGCAGGCACGAAGGACTTAAAATCCTTTGGCTTCTTTGAAATAATAAATTTTCAACAATTCCGCCCGGATGGTGGAATGGTAGACACGAAGGACTTAAAATCCTTTGGCTTCACGGCTGTGCGGGTTCAAGTCCCGCTTCGGGTACCACGGAATTGTTTAATGTTATATTACCGTAATTGATTAATTTCAATTACGGTTTTTTTTTAATTATTACTATGTATACAGTTTACGCTATTAGAAGTTTGACAAGAAACTACATCTATGTAGGTATGACCTCAAATATTGAAGAAAGACTACATAGACATAATTGCGGCTACGAACGAACAACCAAACCATACAGCCCATTTGAATTGCTATACAAAGAATTGGTTGTAAGTAGGGCAGAGGCTCGTGAACGCGAAAAATACTTCAAGAGTGGAATAGGTAAAGATTTTCTACGTAACTTAATGACTTAAAATCCTTTGGCTTCACGGATGTGCGGGCCTGCCTGCCGCAGGCAGGTTCAAGTCCCGCTTCGGGTACAACGGTTAACTATTTAAGCAAAAACCCAACTGATTTTCAATTAGTTGGGTTTTTTGTGTTTTTTCAACCATACACTTCGTACATAGTTAATGATATTCAACCCCATACGGGGTTCTGGATTTATATATTTCAGTTCCCATTATCATCCATGCGTTTCACACATGGTTAAGCAAATTCAACCCTTTTAAGGTTTTGCATATATTTCAGAGAAGGTTTGTTTAAAGCAGCAAAGGAAAGTGTCTACAAGCATCCCTCTGCAAACAGCGAAGCAGTTAAATATGCATAACCATGTACGAAGTGCATGGATGCGCAAACTTCCTCACACCCTCTGAACCACGAAGTTTCTAAAAAAGGCTAAGTTGCTCAAAGGCTTGTTCGTTTATTTTGCGGGCTTGTAGCATGTGATTGCAAGTAATTGTTTCGCCCGAGCGTAACCATTCGTTTTCGGCTGATGGGTCGATAATTACGGGCATTCGTTTTTTGGTGTTGTGTATTTCGGACATTAACTCGTTGGCGGCTGTAGTGAGAATGCTAAATGTGTAAAGCGATTTGCCCGATGAGCGTTCGGTCCACGAGCTCCATAAACCTGCTAACGAGAATACTGCTTCGTCGGGTAGGTGTAGCAAGTATTTCTGTTTCGATTTTCCTTTCGAGTCAAGCCATTTCCATTCGTAAAAACCGTCGGACGGAATCAAACATCGTTGTTGGGTGTAGTTTCGGAACGACGATTTTTCGTTTATAGTCTCCATACGTGCATTCAATGTGTTTTTCTGATTACTAGCGTCGCTGGCCCAATGTGGTATAAGACCCCATTGGAAAAATTGAAATTTCGCTGGTTCAATATTGGAAATTACTGCCATACTCGGATGCTGAAATCCATTAAAATCGCCTGTTTTTAAAAGTGAAGCGTCATCGAATTTTGCTTGGTAGCGTTTTTCGAGTGTCTGAGCATCTTTTGATTGTTTGGAGTGGAAACACATAGATATAATTAATAATTAAGAATTAATAATTGACAATTAGGATTTTACGGTGATTATTTCGTTCAGATTGGTGGTGTAGCGTGGCGAGAGTTGTTCTTGTTTCATTTTCCATACTCTACCGGTATCTTGCACGGCTAATCTGATTTTTTGTTGACCATACGATAGGTTTATTTTATCAATGGCTGCCATAAGTTTTATGTGTTTGGGGTTTCGGTTTTCGAAAATACTTAGTTGCTGATTTTCCTCTGGACTAAAATCCATAACAATTACTCCAGCCTTTTTGTAAGCATAGCCTTCTTTAAAAATGCGTTCGAGTGCTTGTATTGCAAATTTTGCAAGTTCAATGCTCGAGTTAGTGGCAAAAGGTAATTTTATAACAATATTGCGGCTGTATTGTTCCTGATCTTCTCTAAATCCATTGGTGTGAATAAACACCATTATGCTCCTGCAGCACGATTTCTGCGCTCGCAGCTTTGCGGCGCATGCCACCGCAAATCCGGCAACTCGCTCTTTTATTTGTTCCAGTTTGGTGTAATTGCTGTCGAAAGTGCGTGTTGTAGCAATGTTTTTTTTATCCTTTACATCTTCCATTTGTAAGGTGGGGATGCCTTGCAGGTCGTGTTTCAACCGTAAACCAACCACCGTGAGGTTATTGCGCACCCAGTAGTCCGACATTTCGGTAAATTGAAATGCTGTGTATACTTGTATGGCTTGCAGGCGTTTGGTTTGCTGACGGCCAATGCCCCACACATCTTCAATTTTGAGCCATTTGAGTGCTTTTATTCGTTTATCGTCGGTGTCAATGCTATACACGCCATTGGTACGTTCGGGAAACTTTTTGGCAATTTTATTCGCTGCTTTCGCCAGTGCTTTGGTAGGAGCAAAGCCCACACTTATGGGAATGCCAGTCCATTTAAGTACTTTTTGTTTCATTTCGAGTCCAATCCGATTTAAATCGTGCAATTCGAAACCACTAAAATCCATAAAACATTCATCGATACTGTAAATTTCCATGGCAGGACAAAAATCGGCAAGTACCGTCATAACCCTATGGCTCAAATCGCCGTACAGTGCAAAGTTCGACGAAAAAACATGAACGCCATTTGTCTCGAATAGTTGACGGTATTTAAATGCGGGAGCACCCATTGGCACTCCAACTGCTTTCGCTTCGTTACTGCGCGCAATAACGCAGCCGTCGTTGTTCGAAAGTACAACCACGGGCTTATTGCGCAAGGCGGGGTTAAAAACCCGCTCGCACGAAGCGTAAAAATTATTGCAATCAACTAAAGCAAACATGAAATTGGTAGTGAAAGTTTGTTTATTTTTTCTGTCGTCTGTCGTCAGTCGTCTTGAATCTTTGTTCTGAAAAAATCACACATCTTTAATCACAAAAGTAACAATACCCCATATTACGAGTGTGTTATCTTGTTCAATGCGGATGGGTTTAAAGCGGTCGTTGGCAGGCATAAGCCATATTCCGTTTTGGTCAATTTTTATGCGTTTGAGTGTAAATTCGCCATCGATATAGCATATTGCAATTTTTCCATCGGTAGGGTCAATGCTTTTATCAACAATAAGCAAGTCGCCATCGTTAATGCCGGCGTCGCGCATCGATTCACCTTTTACACGAGCGTAATAGGTAGCCGAAGGATGTTTTATCAGGTGCCGGTTGAGGTCGATGGTTAAATCAATAAAATCGGTGGCAGGCGAAGGAAATCCTGCACTCACGGCCTCCATAAGTGGTAATTGGAGTTCGGTTTCGGTTTCGGCCGAATAAATATCCATGTTTTTGGAACTATATACTTGTAAGGCTGACATGGCAGTGCTAATTTGTAATTTTATTTTTTCTGGCCGCGAGATTTCGGTTTTCCGTATTTCAGACGCATCGATTCAGCACGTCGTATTTTGTTGTTAACCTTTTTGTTTTTGTCCTTTTTTTCGTGAAATGCAGGTCCGGCTTCATCTTTGGTAGGGACTTTTACCAGCGCATTTTTCATCACTACTTTGGGCAATTCATCTTCGGTGAGTATTTTCGAAATCTCCACCTCTTCGGGCATTTTCATTGTTGCAATTTTGCATGCCATAAGGGTTTCGATATTGGTACGTAATTCGGAGTCGGCTTTGGTGATAAATGCAAGCGCAACCCCTTTTTTGTCGGCACGTCCGGTACGACCAATGCGGTGAATGTAACTTTCGGGTATTTCGGGTAAATCGAAATTTATAACATGGGTAATATCGTCGAAATCGAGCCCGCGAGCTACTAAATCGGTAGCAATGAGCACTCTTAAACTGTTGGAATTGAAAGAGCGATATGCTTCAATACGGTAATTTTGCGATTTATTAGAGTGAATAATTCCTATTTGGTTTTCAAAATCAGGAGCTACTTGTTCAAATACATCGTCGGCCATTTTTTTTGTCGACACAAAAACCAATACTTTTGACAATTCGGTGTGTGTAGCGAGCAAAAATTTCAATAAATTGATTTTTGTGTTGAAATTGGGTACTTTTATGCCTGCTTGTTTTATGTTTGCAAGCGGTGTACCTGTGCGTGCTGCCTCAATTTCGAGCGGGTCGGTAAAAAAGTCGGCAATGAAATCCTTTAACTCGTCGGTTATAGTAGCCGAAAACATTAAGTTTTGACGTTTGGTTGGCAACAAATCAATAACACGTATTAATTGCGGTCGAAATCCCAGATTCAACATTTCGTCCACTTCATCAATTACAAAGTTTTTTATTAATCGGAGTTTCAGAGTGCCGTTCAACGCAAAGTCGAGTAACCGACCAGGAGTAGCTACCAAAATATCAATTCCGGCAATAATATGTGGCGTTTGTTGTATCATGTTTATACCGCCAAATACACCAGCAACTCTGATATTCATGTAGTTGGTAAGTTTTTCAATGTCGTCGACAACTTGCAAAACCAACTCGCGCGTGGGTACTACAATTAAAACCGTAGGCGCTTTTTCTTTCGAAAACTTCCATTGTCGCAATATGGGGAGTAAATAAGCTATGGTTTTCCCGGTTCCCGTTTGTGCAATTCCCACCACATCGCGCCCCGACATGATAACCGGAAATGCTTTTTCTTGAATGGTAGTTGGTGTGGTTATCTTTAAGTCGTTCAGCGCGTTAAGTAAAGATGAATTTATATTTAAATCGGAAAATTGCATGATGTGTTGATTGAAAATTGTTTTTGCAAAGATACTCCAAAATTACGAATATGCTGATATGAATTTTTAAAATGCATTCATTACAACCAAGCCATTTGTATCGATTTGCTATTTTGCTAAATTGCTTAAAAACAATATGTGCCGTTAATTTATTGGTTAATTAACGGCACATAGTTACTTTATTTAGTTTTTTATTTGTAAATAACGAAGTTTTTTACTTCCCAAGAGCCGGCTTTTGTGGGTGTTGATATATATTTAAATGCAATTTTGATTGTTTTGCCTAAATATGGAGCAAGATTTATTTCACCAGAGCTAATAAATGTCCATGTATTTCCAGGAGGATATGTTGGTATTGTCAGTTTCGTCCAATTACTTCCATTATCTTCTGATATCCAAAGTGTCATTTCGGTAGTGATATTTCCGGCAATTACAAAATTAATTGCATGCTCAAAACGTAATTTGGCACTTGATTGTCCCACAAGGCTAATATTGGGTGAAATTAGCCAACCTTCAGCTGCATTGTTTGTTGGTGTTTTAAAACCTGTTGCTAACATTCCATAACTAGCTGTTGTGTTCCATATTGATGCGATACCTGCTGGCAAAGTAATATTATTAACAGTGAAATCACCTTGACGTGAAGGAACAAATGATTCAGAAAAAATCGCATCTACTGGCTTAACTCCTCCAGTGCTACCATCAGGTAATATATAATACGATGTGTTTTTGAGTCCAGGAGCACCAAAGTATGCTTCAAGTGAACCATATAGAGTAATTAGTTTTCCAATATTTGTTTTGTTGGAGACTAAATTCAAATTTGTTCGCACTGCTCCATCTGGTAATTGAACAGACAAGCATTTTGTATGGTCTTTTATATGTGCCGAATCAGCAATAAGAATATTTGTTGCTTGAGTACATGAATCAGCACTAAATGTGTAAATAGTCCCACTTGAAGCTGACCAAGCGTAACCTACTACATATCCTTTAACCCAAGCATAAGTGTTTTGATATAGTTTTCCACCAGCTATAGTATATGGATCTACTTCTGTTCCTTTTCCTACGTTTATCACTTTTGCTTCACCCTCTTGAACCCTAATATTTTTTAGCTCCCAAGTTCCAGCATTAAACGTATTCGAAACATACTTAAATGCAATTGTAACTATTTTCCCAGCATAAGGAGTTAAACTAAATTCTCCAGCTGATGGAAGTACTTTTGGCCAACTACCAGGATCAACAAAAGGTAAAGTTGGTAATTGAGTCCAAACTGCAGTTTGTGGTAGACCTTCTTCGTAGTTTTCAGATATCCAAACTGTTGCATCTGTATTGTTTTTAAAATAACGGGCTACATGGTCAAAACTTAGTTTGGCAGTTGAAACTTTAGTCAAATCAATTTGAGGCGATATCAACCAATCTTCGTTAATTAGGTTTGCCGACCCAACACGACCTGTCATTTTTAGATATTTTCCATACGAGTCAAAACCCCAAGATTCTGTACCAGCTACATTTATAATTGTAAATTTACCCTTGTTATCAGTAAATGGATCAAAATAAGGAATATTTACTGGTTTTCTGTCTTTAACAGTTATATTTTTAATCTGTAAAATACCTGCACTATTAATAGTTGAAATATATTTTATGGCAATATAAACTTTTTTGCCTTTGTAAAGTTTCAACGATATGTCGCCCGAATTAACGAGGTTCCAATCTGCCGTATTTTTAAATGGTTCCATGGCTTGAACTTGATTCCAAGTGCCGTTCACTTCTGCCATTTCTGGTTTGTAATCTTCCGAAACCCAAATTGTGAATTCGTCGGAAATACTTGCAAACTCACGAGCAGCAAAATCGAATGATAGTACCGAAGTAACAAGCATTGGCAACTGGATGGCAGGCGAAATTAACCAATCTTCATTTGGCTCATTTGCGTTTTCTGATTTACCATTCATCAATACATATTTATATTTCGAAAGCGCCCATTTGCTTTCGCCGCTCACACTTTTAACAGTGAAATTTCCTAATTCATTATCAAAAGATGCGTTGAACGTGCTTGAAGAGTCCTTAAACAAGGGTTTGTATTCCGGATAAGGAGGCATTTCTAGTTGATTATCGCAACTAATTGCCATTGATGTAATCAAAAGCAAAAGAAGCCATTTTAACTGCTTAATAGTATTCATCTGTTTATAATTGATTTTTTAGTTGTCAGATGGAACTCGCACATAAACATCTCTTTGTGTGTCAAAGTTGTTTTATCGTGCTCGTTTCATATAATTATTATTTTAAACTCGTATGATATTTTTCGTAACCTTTTCCTAAATCGCGTAATGAACGTAATGTAAGTTGATGATAAATTTTTGCTCCATCAAGAACCAAGTCTTTGTCATTGTACCATCCTACAATTGCCGTAATTTCGCCAACAGTAGTGTCGGCAGGTAATTTGAGTCTTGCAAATTTTGAGTACTCACTTGTGGCAATAAATATCGAACCTGAACCGTCAATAATTTCGCGCGACTGAGGAAATCCAATTCCATTTGTTGTTGGCGCAAAAATCTTCAGCGAGTCATGTGTCAATGCTTTTGGCTTGCCAAAGTCGGCACCTTTTCCTGTGAACTTAGCATTTTTAATGCAAACTAGCTTGTTGTGCATTTTAATACCTCCAGCTTTAATTTGTGCTATGGTAAGAGTATCAACCATTTTTGACAATGTTGTAGCGGAAATTTCGCCACCTTGAATGATTTTTACAAAATTAGTATACGGAATACGACCAATTTCGTATCCAACTTTACCCGACTCCGTTTTGTAAAACGATATTCCGATTTGTACCATATCGGCATATCTTCCAATTGCCAGTCCCTTACAATTCATTACCACTTTTTGTCCCAATGGAAATATAGCACTTAAATTGCCTGCATCAACCGAAATTTTAATTCCAGTACCCGTTTTAGGGTCTTGCAAAAATATAGTTTTATAAATATTGCCTTCATTGTCATCCGATGTAACTATACCCGAAATAATGATATCTTTATTTGAAGGTAGGGTATCTACACTAAACAAACCTGGAATACGTGCAGGTAAATCACCAATTGCCGATACATGTGTTTTTAGTAACGAGTCAATGGTGTAATTCGGTACCATTGTTAGATTGTTGTTTTCAACAATTGGATCAAAATTACCGTAACAGGACGTAAATACGAAGGGAATAAATACTAATAGTGTTGAAAATAATTTAGTTAGATTCATTTTAATAGAGTTTTATCAATTAGATTAAAATTTATACGAAACGGTTGCAAAATAATTGGCTCCTAAAGCATAGTAATACTTCGAAGGGAATTTATATACATTACCAGTAACTGCATTGTCATCGTAAGGTATACGGGCTTGTTGGAATCCGCCGGTGATAAGTTTTGAATTTAATAAGTTATTAGCACTAATATTAAAATTCAGCGAACGACGATTCTTTAAATAAAGCACTTTTCCGATCGAAAAATCGAGCATAAAACCTCCTTTGAGCTTTTCTTGACTTGCCAATGACTCTTTCAGAAAATCGTTGGAATACAATGCTATGTATTTTTGAGTAAATCGCAATGGAGCAACATCAATGTAATTGTTATCAAAGTAATTTAATGTAACTCCAACAAACCACATTTTGGGATGAAAATAATCCAGTGCAATACTTCCAGCTGTTTGTGGGCCAGTTGCCAATTTCAAACCTTTGAACATTATTTTATCTTCCACATCGGCAAAAGCTCCATTTTCTGGACTTAAAATTCCTGTTATGGTATCAGTATAAATATACTCGGCTACTGTTCCGGCTAACGATAAGGTAAAACTGCTATTCAATTTAACCGATACGCCTAGCTCAATGCCTTTGTACGATTTATCAATGCCTGTTAAGGAGTGATTTACAAATGTTCTATTACTTTCGTCGTAATACGAAGAAAGATCTACTCCATTATTTATAAGTGTATTGAAGGCGGTTATTCGGCCTTTAATGGATCTGTAGTTAAATTGATACGATATATCGGCTGAAATTACTTCTTCAGGAATTAATCCTTTTACAAATGTATCTTTAATACGCGGCGAAATGTATGCATTGGTTGGTATAGGCGATCTGTTTTCGTACAATCCGTTTATAACCAATTTATTATGGATGTCAATCAAATAACTTCCTCCAAGTTTCACCGAAGGAGTTATATCGCTGTATTTTTTTCCTCTGCCAAACGATTGAACACCTTCAACCACCGCTCTACCATTTTCCATTTTACCAAATCGGCTAAATTCCGAATACGAAATTTTAAGTGCATAATACAATTCAAATGAACTGAATTTCCATTCGTTTTGTGCAAAAATATTGGCATTCACAATGTCAAGCGAATAATTATATCCAAAAATATCCCCTTTGCCAATAATGCGGTTAGGGTCTTGCGTGTTATTCTGAACAATGATTGGATCTTTTCCTAGTAAATTGCCGGTTAAATCGCGTTCGGCAAATTGGTCAATATCAATCCATTGGTTTGCTCCTAGTAGGTCGTCCATTGTTTTGTAATGAATTCCTTTCGAATATTTTGCATCTACTCCAACCGTAATTTTTAAGGATTTATTAAATTGATGCGTATACAATGTATTCAGCATGGTTTCCATTAAATTATTATGTCTGCGTTCAAGAGCATAACGTGCATTTCCTGTTGGGTTCACGGCATTGTTCCGATAGTTCGATTGATATAACCAATTCCAATCAATTTGTGTTGCTTGTGGGTCTCTGCTTTTCCACAAATTTGTTAAATCGGACATTATGCCAGAATTTGGCTGACCGTTTATATATCCATCCAAGCCTACTTGACCATCAAACTGATAACTTGGCATATTGCGGTAATAATCGGGGCGAGGGTCTGGAGCATTGAAAAAAGTAAGAGCAGAATTGCTATACATGCTATAATGAAATGCTAGACCTGAACGTAATCGCTTATTTTGATCAATTTTAAAATCGTGATTTAAAATAATTGTTGGGTCATAGCTGTTTACAACCCGTGAGTTGCGTTTTTTGCCGTTTTGATATCCCCAATATGAATTATAATAGATTGAATTGGTCAAATAATAGGCTTCTTGAGTCGAAGGTGAACTTTGACCACGCTGCGTGGGTGCGCCAAATGTTACTGCCGATAGCGTATGTTTGTCGTTCAGTCTTTTTTCGGCCGATAAAAAATAGGCTGCCGAATTGTAGAATGTGCCTTCGTTAATTCCTTCGTTGGCATATCTTATTACTCCCGATGCTGCGAACGCCCAACCATTATTCATTAATCCTGTGGAATGCATAAACGATGTGCGGTATTTGTACGATCGGTTTGAGTTTGCTACGCCAATTTTTGAACCTATTGGTATAGCACTGGCCAACATGTTGATATTAGTGCTTCCACCAATGCCACCAAACGAATACGAATTTGGTTGTAGTCCATCAAACTCATCTTTGTATTTGGTAGCGTCGCTTAGCCCACCCAACATTGAATAATTAAAACCACCACGTTCGAGTCCGTTGAAACTTATACCGTTTATGTAAGTCGATTCGTAAGCTTGTTCGTATCCACGCACATTAAAACGCATAGGGCTAAACGAATACGATGTTTTATTTGTGTATACATCTTTCGAGTTTAGCATAGTCGACGACCCTCTTCCAGAGCCGTTTTCATCATCTTCCAATTCGTTTTCGTTCAACTGCATCACTATATCCAACTTTGCTTCAGTTTGCGTATCAGCAATCAAAAACAAAACTTCTAAATCAGTTGTTACATCTTTTCGGATTTTTATCAATTTGATTTGCGCAAAATAGCCATCTTTAGCTATGCTAAGCTCCTCGTCGCCAGCCTCGATATAACTCAACGAAAATTCACCTTTTTCGTTGGTTTGGGTCGATAAATTTTGTTGCAATAATGTAACTTTCGCTCCTTGAATTGGCGCTTCGGTACCCGCAACTTTTACAATTCCTTTTAGTTTGGTTTGTGCGTTTATACCAACTACCGTCAGCAAAACCACAATAACTAACATTAAAAGTCTTCTCATACTTGTTTTGTTATATTTATTTTAAAAAATTCAAATCGTAAAAAAATTATTCCCTTTATTTTAAAGGAAAAGGACGATAAAGGTAGTATTTTTTTTGATATTATGAATAAAAATAGAAAAAATAATTTGATTCAATTAATAATTATTTTTTTATGGATTTTAAAATATTGAGTGGGTTATTGTAAGCACATTTTTTTGTACTTTTGCATTCTTAAATTAATGATAGCCTTTTAGCTATCTAGAGGTTGATAAGATATAAAAAACAAAGTATATGTTCGAATCGTTAAGTGAAAGACTTGAAAGGTCATTTAAAATTCTGAAAGGTGAAGGTAAAATCACCGAAATCAATGTAGCAGAAACGCTCAAAGACGTTCGCAAAGCACTTTTAGATGCCGATGTTAACTATAAAATTGCTAAAACATTTACCGATACTGTAAAGGAAAAAGCGCTGGGACAGAATGTGTTAACATCGCTCAAGCCAAGTCAACTCATGGTGAAAATTGTACACGACGAGTTAGCTGAACTTATGGGTGGACAAAGTGTTGACATTAACCTAAAAGGCAATCCTTCGGTTATTTTAATGTCGGGCTTGCAAGGTTCTGGTAAAACTACTTTCTCAGGTAAATTAGCCAATTATCTTAAAACCAAACGAAACAAAATGCCACTTCTTGTGGCTTGCGACGTTTATCGTCCTGCGGCTATTGAGCAGTTAAAAATTCTTGGTGAGCAATTGAGTATTCCTGTTTATGCCGATTTGGAAAGTAAAAGCCCTGTTGCAATTGCCGAGGCTGCGGTAAAATATGCAAAACTACATGGCAATGATGTTATAATTGTGGATACTGCCGGCCGTTTGGCTGTCGACGAAATGATGATGAATGAGATTGCTGCTATTAAAAAAGCATTACAACCGCAAGAAATTCTGTTCGTAGTTGACTCCATGACTGGTCAGGATGCTGTAAATACGGCTAAGGAATTTAATAACCGACTCAATTTTGATGGGGTTATCCTTACTAAACTCGATGGTGATACACGCGGTGGTGCAGCGCTTTCAATCCGCTCGGTTGTTGACAAACCTATTAAATTTGTTGGTACAGGCGAAAAAATGGATGCGCTGGACGTTTTTTATCCCGAACGTATGGCCGACCGAATTTTGGGAATGGGCGATATTGTTTCGCTTGTTGAACGTGCTCAGGAACAATACGATGAAGAAGAAGCGCGCCGATTGACGAAAAAAATTGCTAAAAATCAGTTCGATTTTAATGATTTTCTTTCGCAAATTGCCCAAATTAAAAAAATGGGAAATATCAAAGATTTGGCTAGTATGATACCCGGAATGGGAAAGGCTTTGAAAGATGTTGAAATTGATGATAATGCATTTAAGGGTATCGAAGCCATTATTCATTCAATGACACCTAAAGAACGTGAAAATCCTTCGGTTTTAAATGGTAGTCGTAAAAATCGTATTGCTAAAGGTAGTGGAACCACTATTGTTGAAGTAAATCGATTGTTAAAGCAATTTGAGCAAACTAGCAAAATGATGCGCATGGCAACAATGCAGAATGGAAAACTTAAAATGGGAAATAGAAGATAATGTATAAGATTATAGACGGTAAAGCCATTTCGGAACAAGTAAAAGCTGAAATAGCAGAAGAAGTAAAAGCGATTATTGCAACAGGTAAACGTGCACCACATTTGGCAGTAATCATTGTGGGGCACGATGGTGGTAGCGAAACGTATGTAGCTCATAAAGTAAAATCGTGTGAGCAAGTTGGTTTTAAATCAACTAAAATCACTTTCGAGGATACGGTAACTGAGACAGAACTACTTGCAAAGATAAATGATTTGAATAATGATGCTGATTTAGATGGTTTTATTGTTCAGTTACCATTGCCAAAACATATTTCGGAGCAGAAAGTAATTGAAGCTATTGATTACAAAAAAGATGTCGATGGTTTTCATCCTGTAAATGTAGGACGTATGTCAATAGGTTTACCTTGTTATGTGTCAGCTACACCTTCGGGTATAATTGAATTGCTCAAACGCTATGAAATACCAACATCGGGTAAAAATTGTGTTGTGATTGGCCGTAGTAATATTGTAGGAAAACCTGTTGCCACGCTTATGATGCAAAAAGGTTATCCAGGAGATGCAACAGTTACTGTTTGTCATAGTCGCACCAAAAACCTGAAAGATGTTTGCCTACAAGCCGACATTATTATTGCTGCACTTGGTATGCCCGAGTTTTTAACAGCTGATATGGTTAAAGAAGGTGCTGCCATTATTGATGTGGGCACAACTCGTGTTCCTTCGGCTACAACAAAGAGTGGTTTCAGATTAAGTGGCGATGTTAAATTTGACGAGGTAGCCCCAAAATGTTCATACATTACTCCAGTTCCTGGTGGTGTAGGACCAATGACAATTGTGTCGTTGTTGAAAAATACGTTGTTAGCTGCCAAAGGTGAAATCTATTAATTAATGGCTTTATTCTATGTTCCAAATCTATCAGTTGCATGTATTCTTCCTGAGGAGGAATCCTTGCATGCTATAAAAGTTCTCCGACTAAAAACGGGGGATCAAATTGAGGTTGTAGATGGAGTGGGAGGGTTTTATAAAGCCAACATAAGCCAACCTCATCACAAACGCTGTGGTTTCGAAATTGTGGAATCAATAGTTGATCCTAGTTGCCGAAATTACAAGCTTCATATAGCTATAGCGCCTACCAAAAATATCGACCGCTTGGAGTGGTTTATTGAAAAAGCTACCGAAATTGGGGTCGACGAAATTACACCCATTATTTGTCATAA
>Ga0247838_1004932_pt1 | contig 13867 bp, 8 predicted proteins | sample LaCruzMarch2015__5_FD_189097 | JGI IMG/M metagenome (GOLD analysis project Ga0247838, IMG submission 189097) | Freshwater microbial communities from meromictic Lake La Cruz, Castile-La Mancha, Spain - LaCruzMarch2015_15m | ecosystem: Environmental > Aquatic > Freshwater > Lake | place: Spain... | reverse complement strand
GCACAATACTTAGAAACAAGCAACCAAGCTTGCGTTCAAAACCAACCACCAACTCCGCAACACCCTTCCAGCCGCCCTGCGAAAATGGCTGATTCTTAGTTGCGATTGATAGACTGACACACTTCTCCATTGGACTAGCGGTTCTGCGAACTTGAATATGCTGGCCGTTCCAGCGAGTTTGTATTCATAGTTAACGCGTTTGGCATGCTGTTGCGTCATGCCATTTTTTTAGTGACCTTCGGAGCGTCTCTGGAGAAAACAGAGTCCACAATCGCCAATTCCACAATCTTTTTCTGAAGCAATCGCAACGTCCAATTTGAATAGCACTCAGGTGCTGGTCCATGCCCCCTACGAATTGAATGGCCCCAAAACGTCCTTGCAGAAAGCTCTTCTCGATCCGTAGGTCATTGCGAACTTTCAGTTCTGTTAGCGAGTAAAGTTGCGTTTGTTGTCTCGCGTCTTTTTCAGCGAACCAAATTTCGTCCCTTCGAAGTAGATCCTGGTCTGGCAAATGCGTTTCGTGGGACAATCGATCTGGGGGCAAAGGTCGACCTCATTGTCGCCACGAAGCGGAGTTCTAACTGTCGCCGAACACGTGTCCCGAGGCAACCACGATCGTTCACTGTACCATACGCTGAGTCAATGCGATCCACTGCGAACGATCCTAAGGCACGAGTGGTTCAGACGAAGCGACTCGTATACCTCGACTTCGCGTAGATAAACGAAACTTCCAATTGGAATTCCGTCTCGATCAATCTGTTCGACAGTTAGTACCGTTTTGTTCTTTATTAGCCATTCGTAAATACGAATCATTTCGGCGTCTAAGCGATCTTTTGACAACTCAAACGGCCAACTAGTCACTTGTACGTGGTCTCCAATCTTCAGTGTTGGCCAAATTTGCTCTTGCATTCAGTTTCCCTGTTCACGCTAGTGGGCCTTACAATTGTCTCGATCTGCGATCGAAGTGAAGTTCATTTCCAACTCCTCGCGGCTCTGCTGCACATACGCAGCCAATACCATAATGCCTGTCGATAACAGTTTTCGCTAACAATTACCTAGGCTTTTGCGTGGCACGAAGTGTTGTAGATTCGCTATCACGCACACGAACTAAGCGGTTCTCCACAGCTGATCGCAAATCGTTCCATGCGGAGCCCATTTTGTCGCACAACTGAATCAATGCCTCGAGTGCAAATCGTTCGCATCCTTGCCCGGGACGCGCGAGACGAACCGGATGGTTGGACAGAATATCATCGAGAGACTCCGGATCTGGCGCTTCTCGCGACTTGAGAAACGGCCCAAGCCAAAGGAGTTGCTTATCACTAAAACACTCATGAACGGGATCTATTGTCGACGTTGGCAGGTAACCAAGGTTCTTGCGAGCCCGTCTCAATTCCCCCAAATCGTCAGCGCTCAATGGCTCATCAACTACTTCGTCATCCGGTTTGGTAACTAGGTTCATCATATTTCATCCTTTTATTCGTTGGTAAAGAAAACTAACTCAGCTCGCTTCCATTTGACAAGTGCATCCTCGGTTCGGAGTGCAATTGTAAAGGAAGTTCTACTCCCAGGTGCGACAAGCGCTAGCACGGTCGTCGTAACGTCAAAAACTAACATATTGTCATTGGAATTCGCCTGTTTCACAAACGTTCCGGCGAAGTTGGGTCTTGCGGTATCGAGTTCGGCGTCGCCCGATAGTCCGACAAATACCAAAAATTCGACCGCATCCCCGTTTTTCGTTGTTACGCTTGACTCACGTAGCCGAAGCAAGGCCTTGGATAGCTTTTGGGGGCTCCAAGCTGACGACACACCCTCTCCCCGAAATCGATGACGCTCGCCTCCCTTAATGCTACCTTTCTCGTCAAAAGCCGTTGTATAAATGCTGACGCTCTGCTCTCCGGCAAGATTTGTTTCAACGATTTCGCGAACTTCACTAATTTTCAAGTCTTCCTTTCCAAGCAATACCATCAACTTGCAAATTGCAGACTCTCGCGTGACATCCGAACCGCTCACGACGCCACGATCGAGCATTCCGGCGCTCGTCTCATACAATCCCAATTCGACAGTACCCACTGGGCATTGAGTTACGTTTAATACAATCTTCTCATTGGCCGTTGCTCTGCCAATGACATCTAAAAAATCGTCATCGCTCGGTGCATTTCCGGTCCCATAAGTCTCCAACACAAATGCTTTGACATCGTCCGCGCTAAACACTTGTTTAAAAATTGTCGTCGTTTGAATGCCTGGAAACACCAGGAATGGGACGACGCTTGTATCTAGTTTCCTGTTAATTGTGAACGCACGGCCTGTCGGTTTCCGAATGAAATCCTCGTGAATAACGATGTGTTCTCCAGCCTCACCCAACACCGGATAGTTCGGCGTTACAAACCCAGTATATCCGCTGGCACTTTCCTTCTGGCTTCTATTGCCACGAAGTAATTGGTCACGAAAGTAAATGCATACTTCAGGAACAATGGGGAGACCGCTAAACGCAGGATTGGCAATCAATAGCGCAGTAACTAGATTCTGCTCGCCATCGTTTCTGGCAAACCCCGCGATCGGAATTTGCGAACCTGTCAGAATTACCGGTTTTTCTAAGTTTTCCAACATGAATGATAAGACAGACGCCGTGTACACCATGGTGTCAGTTCCATGTACGATTACGAACCCTTCGTAATTATCATAGTTTTTTTCGATCACTTCGGCCATTTCCTTCCAATATGCGGGTTTCATATTCGAGGAATCGATGGGTGGAGAAAATGAGTAGGGCTCAACCTTGAATCCAATCGTCGTAAGAACTGGCACCGCCTCTAGAAGTTTTTCCCACGAGGCAATGACACGTGGGCTATTTGGATCATTGGGGTCTTTGGGGACAGATCCAATCGTGCCGCCTGTGTAGAGAACTAAGACTCCACGGTTAGTATTGTTGGACATGTTGCTTGTCTCCAAAGTAATGCTGTTCAAATACGAGCTGTTCAATTATTCCGGGTTTGAAAATCCTGGACTGTCGATTTCATTGACGAGTGGCGTTTTCATCATGGCTTCAATAGTCTCACCTGCACTGCCTCCAACATGGGCTAGCACCCAACTTAGTTTCGCCACAAGCGCAGGAAAAGCCATGTTCTTAATTTGAATGGCTCCGTGATTTCTCGCGTCTATGCCAGATTGGTATGTAAGAAAGTCATTGGGATCGGACGGGAACATACTTGTAATGATGACTGGTTTTCCGATAGCCGTCGCTTCTTCAATTAGCGAAAGGAATGAGAACTCAACAACATTCGGAATGTTGCCACCGCCAGACGTCTGGAGAATTACTCCACGACACTCCGGCGAGCGAATCGCTGGCAAGAGCATTTCAGGTGGCGTGGCGGGTGTTATTGGAACGGTCAGAATTCCACTTACAAATTTTGCCTTGAGACTAACGTCCTGGGTGGCATCGATTCTCGCTCTCCTTGCATGTTCAGCAAGATCCAGAGGATCCTTGATGATGCAAAGCGGTGCAATCCCAGGCGATTCAAAAGCGTCAAAATCTCTGTCATCCCTCTTTTGTGCCCTACAGCCTCGCAAGACCTTGTTATTGAAACAGATAACGACTTCCGCCAGCGGCAATGTCGCCACTTTACACGCTCGCACTAAATTTATCTCTCCGTCGCCGTATGGAAGAGACGCAACGGTTTGACCTCCGACAAAAACGATCGGTATATTTAGCCTTCGCCCAAAGGCGAACGTAACAGCAGCAGCCGTGAAAGCCATTGTGTCAACACCGTGGACAATAACGAAGCCATCGTAACCCTGATTGAGATGTCGATAGATTTCGTTCGCAACTGCTTCCCAGTCTGATGTGACCATATCGATGCTGTCCTTATTTAGTATGCCAACCGCTCGAGGCACTAAATAAAAGTCGATTTCCGCAATGTCCTTCACTCGCGGAGCCACTGCAATGAAATCGGCTGGATCTTCTGGGGGCCGGCGAACCCCGTTAGAGCCTGTTACCATCCCGATCGTCCCACCCGTATAAAGAATGCAAACTTTAGGTTTTCGAAGCATCTGTCTACTTGCCTCCTCTTGAAAATACTGTTTGGCTTTGTGTTGCGCCAGTTAGAACAGTTCGGTCCAGCTTTGCATCCGTAAAATTGGCCTTGGTAAGATCCGCCCGGAGGAGATAGGCACCCGTCAAGTCTGCCCCTGTTAGGTCCGCACCGGTCAGGTCCGCACCGGACAAGTAAGCGTTGGTTAGATTTGCACCCGCGAAATTAACTTCCCTGAGGAACGCCTCTTTGAGATTTGCACCGCTCAGGTTGGCACCGTTGAGAGCCACGCGCGCGAGAGAGCGGTTGTGAAAGTCTACTCCCGGAAGCACGGCGGAAGTTAAAGTCGCATCCTCAAGCGTTGTTTCGTCGAACTGTTTTCCGAGAACATGAAGTAGTGACGCCGCATTGCTCGCAAGATACAAACCTGTCTCCGCAATATTCCAATAGGGATCACGTGTGACTTGAATCCACTTTGATAGCGCGCCCGCACTTGGTTTCATCTCTGCCAACAACTCAAGAACTCGCTCTGACCAAAGTGCATGACCTGCTTGCGAGGCCTTGTTGTTACTCAAGCGATGCAGCACGGCGCGAGCAAGAAAATAGTCACGTAGGTATTCGTGCTGAAACATGAAGTCAGCGGAATCTTGTCTAAGGAAATCATAAGACGAGAAGAGCTCCCGAAGCTCACTAGCAGAAGGGAGGCTCACATCTCGGACGCTGGCCCGAATTACATCAGGCGTGGTTTTGTCAACATTGTGAACATAGAGGAACCATGCAAATTCTTCGATCATAAGGTGCATCCTACGATGTGGCGGATACTCTCCCTCGCCATTTTTATTCGCTCCCGTTAACCGTGGCTCAACATAGGCTTCAAAGATGTCAACCGCACGGACTGGGTCCTTAAGTAATGGCAAGGTTTCATTTGCGATCTGGGCAAGAATAGGATCCTTTGCGAAGTCGGTCTTTCGCGTAACGTATTGCAGCTTGCCAAGCAATTCCGTTCTGATCGGATTGATTCTTTCTAAAATGGCTTTCGCATTGTAATGTAGATACTGGCCCGCGTCACGAAAATCGCTATCTTGATGTCGGCTTGCCCAGTTCATCAATGTACTAGTATCTGGCTTCATTTCCGCCATGAGCCCAAGGACTTCTCCATTGATTTTTTCCCGACCGAAAAACCTAGAGTCACTTGCCTGAATTCGCTTATGAAAGGCCCTCGCCAGAAAATAGTAGTTAAAAACAGGACTGAGAAAAGAAAACTTGCCATCGCCGGTGCGGGTTAAAAACGAAGCAATCTGAATCTCTTTATGCAAGGCGTCCATGTCAAGTTGGGAAACCGATTTTGAAAAAAATTTGTTCGTTAATTCCTGAAGTTCGTGGACGCTAATAACGGTCGTTTTATTAATAAAAAACAACCACGCCAGCTCCTCAGCTAGCTCCAGTCGCTGGGATGGTGATAGCGAGCATCGCCACTTTTCACGCGTGAACCATTCATTTACGTACTCCGCAAAAACATCAGTTCGCCGAATCTTTTCATGCTTTGCGAGCTTGGGTATTACCTTGGTCGTCATGTCTAACAGCAAGGGATGTGACATCAATGATTCATAACCATCAATCGACTGCGCTAGTATCTTGAACTCCGCTGCCTGTCCCTTGAAAACGCGATTCAAATACGTAGTCCAATCCTCTTCGTTGAAGGGTTGGAGAACAAGCGGCTTGCCGATTTTAGCCGACGAATTGCTTGGCCAAAATTTCCGATACGCTTCGAAAAGCTGTCTGTCATCGTCGTAGAGATGCGTACGACTACTTAGAAGCAGAACGCCATTAGAATGACTCCAAAGAGCGATCTGATCCGAATTTCGCTCGATGACAATTGATGTTAGACGCTCCGCCATCTCATCAAATCCATCGAAGAGGAACACGAATCTACCGGCCTGAACGAGCTTTCGAATTCCTTTAGCCGTCAGGGCTTCCTCAAGATTACTGAAAAAACTTAGGAGACACCATTCCACGCTTAGTGCTTTGGTGAAATCACGTAGGTTGATGTAGACCGGAAATGGGGCGTTACGAAAATCTTTTTTGAAATTCTGTGCCAAGCGATACTCAAGATATCGTACGGTTGTAGTCTTTCCAGTCCCAAGATCTCCCAAAAGAAACAGAACGGGTACACGATCATAAACAAGACGCAACAACTCATCATCACCGAAATCGCCGCACTCTTCATCAACGCTGCTCTTTCGGGAAACGTGGCCCCCTTCTTCAAAGATTTCCAGAAACCTAAGTGGTATGTAAAGTTTCTTTTGGAAAAACTCGCTTTCCTCATAAACGTCGATGATTTCGTCTGCACTTGGGCGAAGATCGATGTCCGGAGTTCCGAGCAATTTTTTTAGAAGTTCGTGGTGGTCGCGAACCTTTAACTCAGTGTATTCCGTCTCGCTCAGTCCGGATGTAATGCTCTTCAAATCAATTAGCCTAATCACGTGTTCGGCAACGGAGTGGCTTTTGCAATACAGAGTTAGAGCATCTAACAGTTGGCCCAAGCGAGGTAACCGCATTTGACTTTCGCCCCGGAGGTATTTTCGCAAGGATGCTTCGGAGACTTTAGCCTCGTCAGCTACAATCTGGACTACGCGTGGTCCATCGATCAAGTCGAACAATTCGCAAATACGACCTTGTAAACTACTGCTTTTAAGTTTGCCTGACACGATCTGCCTCAACACACCACAGAGACTCAATGCCGAAACGACGGTCGTTTCACGGAAACGACGGTCATTTTATGCGATCGTTTCAACAATAACAACCGTTACCGTTGGAAATTCTGGAAAAACCGCTTGGCTCTTAGACAATAGGTCGCCGTGGCTATGCGTCTCTCTTTGTGAGTGGGTTTGGCATAATCGCCTGATCCATAGTGGCTCCAGTCAAAGTAATGCGGTCGGTCTTCGCGTCAGTCAGATTCGCTCGAGTGAGGTTTGCCCTCCCCAGATAGGCTCCTGTTAAATCTGCCCCGGTTAAATCTGCATCCGTCAGATCCGCCCCGGTTAGGATTGCGTTTCTAAGTTCTGCCCTTGCAAGGTTGACTCCCGTCAGAATCGTCTCTTTGAGGTTCGCATGCGTGAGGTTAGCACCGTTCAGATCCATACCGTCCAGAGAGCGGCCACGCAAATTCACCCTAGGAAGTACTGCCTGGGGCAGCATTGCGTGGTCCAGCATTATTTCGTCGAACGATTGTCCAAGAAGGTGAATTAGTGACGCAGCATTGCTGGCCAAGTACATGCCGGTCTCCGAAGGCTCCCATTCAGGCTTGCGAGTGATTTGGATCCACATCGAAAGGCGGCTCACGTTTGGATTCATTTCCCCCAGCAATTCGAGGACTCGCTCTGACCAAAGCGTATTTCCAACCTGCGAGATGTTATTCGCGCTCAAGCGGCGCAGAATCGCACAGGCCAAAAAGTAATCCCGAAGGTAAACATGCTTGAATAGCAAGCGGTCATCGTTCTGTACTAAGAAATCGTACCTTAGCAGCAGTTGCTGCCAATGGCTTACCGTTGACGAGGCGAAATCGCAGATGTCGCGCTTCAGGACGCCTACGGGGGCGTCGGTCAATTTGTGTAGATGGAGATACCACGCGAACTCCTCGAGGAGGACTAGTGGAAGCGTCCCGTCAAGAGAATTTTCGTCGACGGGATGCTGCGAAAACTGGCCCTCGACATAGCATTTGAAAATGTCGACGGTGTGAATTGGCTCGGTTAGCAGGGGCAAAGTTTTATTGGCGATATAAGCGAGGATCGGATCCAACGCAAAGTCAATCTTTCGATTCACGAATTGCAACTTCGGTATCAACTCTGTACTGATCGGATTGCTCTTATTAAGAATCGCTTGAACATTGTGTCGAAAGTGAGGGCCCGCGTCACGAAGTGTTGTTTCCATACTTTGATTAGCCCAATCCAACAGAGTATTCTGATCCGGCTTCATTTCTGCCAAAATTTCTACAACTTCCGTATGAATCTTTTCGCGGCCGAAGTCTTGGAGCATGCCATCAGCGATTCGACCGTGTAAAGCACTTGCTAGAAAATAGAAGCCGAATACTGGGCTGAAGAACATGTAATCCCCGTCGCCAACACGTCTAAAGAATGACGCCGTTCGAACTTCGTTAAAAAGAGCATCCAAATGCCCATATCTGACTTCGTGAAACAACGACTGAGTAAAACGATCTAGTCGTCTAGTACTGATGTACTGCGACTTGGATTTGAAAAGTAACCATGCGACTTCTTCCGCAAGCAACCATCGTTCTTCCACGGTCAATGACGAACGCCACTCGTCACGTCTAAGCCAACTGTTTATGTAGTGTTCATACAAATTTGATCGCCGAAAATTGGCGATTTCCATTTCAGCCAATCCGGGGAGAATCTCGGTTGACATTTGCAGGAGCAAAGGATGCGATTTCAATCTTGCATCTAAGCCAATCGACAAGAATTGGGTTTTATACTCTTCTGCGCGAGATCCGAACAGTTGAGCGATGTAGGTTGTCCAGTCTTCATCTCTAAAGGGCCTTAGCACCAGAGGAGCCCCATTTTCAGCTTGCGATTCTTTCGGCAGAATACGTTCGTATGCTTCGACAATTTCACGGTCGCTCTTATAGAGGTGCGTGCGACTACTGAGCAAGAGTTTACCGTTTGCATGGCACCAAGTACCGATCTGCTCAAGATTCTCCTCAATGTCAACAGATGTCAATCTCTCGGCCATTTTGTCAAAGCCATCGAGCAATAAGTAAATACGGCCATTCTCAACGAGAGTCCTAATCTCATGCGCTGTCACCGCAATCTCTAGATCGCTAAAGTAGGCAAGAAGCAACCACTCGATCGACGCGGCTTCAACATACTTTCTTAAGTCGATATAGATCGGAAATCGCGATCCCTCTGGATCTTTTCTGTAGTCTTGTGCGAGTAAATACTCCAAATGCTTCATCGACGTGGTTTTTCCAGTTCCCGCGTCGCCCAATAGAAAGAAAACAGGCATTTCACTCGCGAAAACCTCTAGCAACACCACATCGGCGGATGCGACGGAATCTTTACTAGTAAGCGATACAACCTCAAGAGGAATGTACAACCCCTTGGTGAACAGACTACTCGATTCGTACCGATCAATGATCTCTTCTGAAATCGGACGGAAGTCAATTCGTGGCACGCCCTCAAGCGCGAAAGCTAGTTCTTTGGCTCCGGACACTCCAAGGTCGGTATATTCCTTCGTTAGAAGGCCTTCCGCGACTTCCGAAACGTTTAGAAGGCTGGGATGAACTCCGTGGAATACGGAAGGCTCAGCTTTGTACAACGATGCCAAGCCTTTCAAAATTGCTCCAACCTTGCCAAGTCGCAACACCGTGCTGCCGTCGAGATATTTTTTCAATGCTAGCTGCGAGACATTCGCCTGCTCCAGTAGCGATTCAAGATGTCGGCTATGTTCATAAAGAGGTTTGAGCAATGCGTCAATTCGATCAGAAAGAACCCGGGACGCGAAATTGACCATGACCCCTGAGTCGGATGTCGGTCGCCTCTGGTCTTCAACAAGCGGAAATGATCCACGATAGCCGAAGACTCGCTCATAAAAGTAACATCGGAATGCGCCTCGCATATTCCTTTGGTTCCTTGAACGCACTCCAGCCATGACCAAGAATTCTGCGTCATCCTCATTTGGGGTGAGGCCCTCAGTAACTTCGGCCCGCAACGCCTTGAGCCCTGTCGCAGAAGCGGCAACAAGCTCGCGGATATAGGTAAAGTGGTCGATCTCCCACGCACGCTCAACAAGTTTCTCCGCGATCTGATCAACCAGATTCGATGACGGAAGGGCACCCTCAACCAATTGCTCCCATAGCCGCTCGCATAAGAGATGGCTTAGCAGAACCACTCCATTTGTCCATCTTTGGATTCTGGCTGCTAGCAGCTCCTTTTGTCGAAAAGACACTGGCAAGCAACATGTAAGGTTAATTAGTCCGACTAAGTCGAGTTCATCGAAAGTAACCGTAGCGGAAACATTAAAAGGGGAGTGCTGCGGGTTACTTATGATATCCTTTACAAGGCACGCACCGGCCAGAACGAACTGTAGCCTCTTTGCAGGTAAGTGCGTTTTTAAAACTCGATCATTCCAGAACGCTCTGATCGCGGAAAAAAAATAGTCGCGGTACGGTTTGTCCTTTATCTGGTCAATCTCGTCTATGAAGATCACCCAACGTAGTGGAGTTATGTCGAGTAGACGATAAAGGGCTTGGTCAAGATAATCTACATCACCGTTCCATTGAAACGAATCCGTTATAGATTCCGCGCAGTCGTGTACGAAACGAGCAAGGAATCTGTCGTAATTGTCCTTCGCCGGTCCGAATTTCCCAAAATCGACAACTGAGGTAACAAATCTCGCGTCTAAAGTTTTAAGAGCGCGGGAAATCATACTACTCTTACCTGATTGCCGAGCTGCTAAAACTTTACTCCAAAGACCCCGTTCGATTTGTGAAACGAGCAAACTGTTTGCGTCACGCTCAACGTATGCTGGCCCATTATAGCCGCCACGAGCTGAATACGGATTTTCGATCACTGCCAACTCAACCCCTCAAAAGTGTATGATGCTGGATTGAGAATAATCTGAACCTGCTGTTCGACCGACGCACCGGCCCGCGTCCGTTGATCTAGAATCTTGAGCATGATTTGTAGAGGCCTTGGGCCAATTACAAAATCGTCCCAGTACTTGGTGGTAGCGTTGATAAATATTTCACTCCGGTGCTGAAGAACAAGGCTTTGCAAATTGGTCGGAAGGTAAGAAAACAGTTGCATGGCATTTTCCTCCGCAACGTTTTCCTTCGCAAATGGAGGAACTGTAAGAATATCCCATATGAAACTCGTGAATTTGTCGTTTTGGATCAATGCCAATGTACGTTCGTCAATGGGTTTTGCCGCAAATTCATTGAATCTCTCTAAGCAGTGCGTCACAAGTGATTTAAGCCCAGAAGCATTTTTGCTGGCTGCGGTGTGCGTAGCGACTACCCGATAGCGTTGCTTCATTTCTGAAGTCTCGAACGCGTTGCAAAATTGTGTTAGCAACTGCTCAAGGGCCAAAAAACTCAATCCCCCTAATTCATCGAGCTGCAGGAGACATGGACGTTCTTTGATCGCTAAATTTTTGATGTCATCGAAGTCATTGACGGACTTTCCGTATGCCAATTGATGCTCCATGTAAAATCGCTTCATGAACTTCGTCGGATTCTCGGGGCCCATCTGTGAGATTTGAGCTGAAATAACGATCCATTCCTTACCTAACATGGCCGCAGTCTGATTCATCAAACTGGTCTTGCCGCATTCCTTTGGGCCTGTGATCAATATTGCTGAACGCTCGCCATTCCCTCGTAGTTTGTAGGGTGTAGGGGGAATCAAATCAAAAAATTGCTGTACATCGTCATCACAACTTCGCCGAACGTACGAAGCAGAATTTAAGGGAAGAGGAGCCTCAGAAAAGATCGATTCTTGGTGCGGGTCCCATTCTGAGGATAAGGTGTTTTTTATCTTCTCCAGGATCTCTTTTGCGGATTGATCCGTATTTTGCACGAAACCTTTTTGAATTCGACTCCGAACCATTTTTAGCATTTGACGATAGTCCTCCCACTTAATAATTGGAAACGTCGCGCACACAGAATCGAAAGTCAGGTTGTCGGCCGTTGCATTGGGAGTAGCACAAATTGGCACAATATCATCCAGTTTGGATTCCGTCGAGGCATACCAATGGTACGCAAGGTGTCTCTCAAATTTTAAATGAGATTTCGCTTTACGATCGCCGTCAGGCTTGCTAAAAAGTGCGAGGAACACGTCCGCCTTATCTGCAATGAAATCTGCCGCCACGCCAGCAAATGGTTTGGTTTCAACATTTTTTTTATCGTAGTACACAGTGTGACCATCGCTACTTAGGTCGTCGTAGAGTTTTTCGGCTAATTCATCCGCTTCCCTTTGTTTATAGCTTATGAAAATATGCTTCCTGACTATTTCTTCTGGTTGCATTGTTTGCTCCTTATAGACCGGCTTATCGACGAAGGGTGCCGTAGATATTACGCAAGAAAAGTTGCTTTGGATTTCATCCTGATAAAGCGTTGCAGCTCGCGTTCCGCTTCCAATTCAAGCTCCTTGAGAAGTTCTTGTTTTCTTGCGTTATCTGCCGATTCGAGCCGCGTTCTCAGCATTTCGACGTGCGAAGCGTAATCCTCGTAGGACTCAAGCTCTTCTGGCAACGTAAGCCCGGTGCGGTACGCTCGCGCCGTAGCACTCACCGCTACCAGCAGAAGCGCGCAAGCCGTTAGTGCCGAGTGGGCGTTGTGGAATTCCGTTTCCATCTCTTTAGTTTGCAAGCACATCAAGACGAGCTGAATTACCGCAATGGATACAGCGCCGACCAACGACAACCGCGCGAAAGTTTCCGACCAGTGATAGTGCTCACTGAGTCCAATGTGATGAGGTGCGGCGGCGTCTCGACCTTTGCCTTTCGCGAATTGGGACTGATGCTCGAACCGAATCGTCTTGAGCGCGGCAAAGACTTCGTTCGCCACAGTGACGTCCGAATAGGGGGTGTACGGATGAAGAAGATTCTCTGGAGAGGCAGGTCGATGCATGTAATCTGCACTCGATCCTTGAAGGTGTTGGTGGGATTGATCGAAGTTCTTCAAACGTGTGTTGATGATGCTTGCTTGCGCTGCATGGTCTCCCATTGAAACAAGATTGCCATCCAAAAACATTTGAAATTGCCAATGGCGCAACCGTTCCCTGGCAAAACAGGCAAGGAGGTAATGAGACTTCGAGCACGTTATGAATCGATCGAAAAGCACAATCGCGATAGCGACGATCGCCGTGGTCTCAATCACTACAACCACCCATTTGGGAAGTTGCCCACCTACAGCAGGAACAAAAATTTCAAGAATGATTCCAACCAACGCCGAGAATCCGAACAACAATGCTGCAATCCCCAAGCGAAGAAACAGTGCCTTGTTCTTTTTTGCAGTTTTATCGTGCAGATCAAATCGCCTCAACAACTCCTCCTGTCGTAGTAGGTGCTTAATCGTCGGGAATTGTTCCGCAAATTCATCTGAAACATGGAGGTCATGATTGTACATTAAATTGAGCCTGTGCAATTGTCGATGAAGTAGATGAAACCTTCGTCCTTGAATAGCCGGTTCATGACGGAGGTTATGTGCCGAATCGCTTCACGAACATCCTTCAAATCTTTATGATGGAGCAGACAAGGTGGTTCGTCAAGTACATTCTCTTTTCCGCCGCACCGTGAGTACCATATCCATCCGTATTAAACATGCAAAGTTGAGTCGCAAATCCAATCAGTTGAAGTTCATTTCCTTTTCGGAAGAATCCTCGTGTCCAAGTCAGCAGCCTTGCCATAATAGCACCAAAGCAAAAATAGCAATGAAGGAGCCGATGGCACCATACGCGGACGTGTATCGCATGCCTCTGAAAAAGACTCCGAGAACTTCGCGCCCAGGCTCCCAAATAAATGCGGCCAAAAGCCCGCCGCGAATCGCGTCAATCCAATAGACCTCTTTCTTCGGAAGCCATCGATACACGAAGGAAAAGAGCCTGTCATTTTCAGCAGGACAGGCTGGATGCCAATCCCGCTATTCGTTTGATCGCGTCTGGCAAGGCGACACACTCGATTTCAAAGACTCTTTTTTGAAGCGTTTCTGCCGTGTCGTCTTCGCGCACTTCGCACGCCCGTTGCAATAGGATCGGCCCATGATCGTACTGATTATCGACATAGTGAACTGTGCAGCCCGTGAGCTTGACACCGAAATCGATTGCTGCTTG
>Ga0247838_1004911_pt1 | contig 13908 bp, 12 predicted proteins | sample LaCruzMarch2015__5_FD_189097 | JGI IMG/M metagenome (GOLD analysis project Ga0247838, IMG submission 189097) | Freshwater microbial communities from meromictic Lake La Cruz, Castile-La Mancha, Spain - LaCruzMarch2015_15m | ecosystem: Environmental > Aquatic > Freshwater > Lake | place: Spain... | reverse complement strand
TCTTATCGCGTCTTTCCTTTTCAACCTCTCGCCTTGCATTTTCGACTTTTCCGTGTGTTTTTAGAAAATTAACAGCGAGCCACTTTCCTGTTTTTTTTTTGTTTTTTTTTGTTTTGTGTTTTTTGTGTTGGTGTGAATGGGCTATTTATTCATCAACGCAACAGCATTGGTTGTGGTAATGGGCGATGGTCTCGCAGGTGCTCTCCAACTTATCGTCTGGCACATACTCGAGCGTGTCATCCCGCAAAACAAAGACGTGTGATGGCATCCATTCCTGCAAAAATAGCATTTAAACAAGCGGTGGGTTGCCCTGGGTTTATCGAGTGGGCCACTTACCGCTCGCGCTAGCGCCGCATACCGTGCCATTCTTTTTTGACAAGCGTCCACCAGTTCATCGCCTGTATACCTTTGCGTGGCCCGCATAGGAATCATTTCGCCATACGAAAGCAGCTGCATAAATACACCAGTTTTTTTTGCGGCTTTAACAGCAACATAAATAGCATGCAAGTAGCCTTAATGGATCCCATGTCGACTAGCATTCAAGCTAATGTCACTGTCGCCGATTTTGAAGGCTACATTCACTTTAAGATCCTCGACAACATCGCCTACCCAGGTCCCAACATCGCCTACCCAGGTTTGCTTTGGGAATCAAAATTTTCGGAATCATTAAACTTTTGAGAAACAGGCACCTACAAGAAATTCTTGCTCGCGCGCAAAGAGCAGGGATACGAATGGGCCGCCGAGCTTCACCTCAAGTACCAGGCAGTGATTGATGCTATGAAAAATATGGACCAGCGTGAGCAGGAGCTTAAAAACTCCCAGCTATCGACGCTTCACATCATCTGGCAGCATGTGGCTGAGAGCAATCTGCCCCCGTCTGATTTGCAGCTCACGATTGCAAACTGTGTTATTTCCAACAAGACCAACATCCCGTGCGTCATCATTAAGGGAAAGGGGCGTGGCGCGCAGCCTTTTGCCGTCAACAGCCGCTTTGTGTCCTTTCTCTATGACTTGTGGATCGTCTACAAGATTGATATCTTGATCAAGACCTTCGCCAAGCAATGCGTCGATGAGATTGATCCTGAAGGCCAGCTCTCGATGGCTGCCATTGTTGACATCTTCAAAACACGCAAACATGAAGAAGTTCAGCTCTTGGCCGCGGCTCTTCATGCTTCCTTTGCCCACGTTTACTGCTCGGCCATGTATGGGCTGCAGGCCATTGTCTGATGTTTGCGAAATAAAGATATGTTTGTGTTTATTTTGTTAAGGCTATAGCGGCTCGCGCACGCTAACTGCTCTGCTCACTTGTTCCCAAGAATGAAGGGCCCGTACGGCCTGGCCAGGGGCTTCAAGTGACCACCCCCCTTGCCAACATATTGCACCCCCCCTCCCCCAAGAAATTAACATAGATAGTCACGCACGAGCCCGTACGGAAGAGCCAGGGGCTTCAAGTGACCACCCCCCTTGCCAACATATTGCACCCCCCCTCCCTCAGGAAATTAGTCTCAAATAATCAAGAGCCCCCTCTATATCTCACTGACCCGGTAGATATATCTATATATCTAGGCCTATATCTCAATATATTCCTAATTATAATACATATAAAAATAAAAACTATATAATATAATTAGGAATATATTGAGATATAGGCCTAGATATAGATATATCTACCGGGTCAGTGATATATAGAGGGGGCTCTTGATTATTTGAGACTAATTTCCTGAGGGAGGGGGGGTGCAATATGTTGGCGAGGGGGGTGGTCACTTGAAGCCCCTGTGCAGGCCGTACGGGCCTTTCATTCTTGGGAGCAAGTGAGCAGAGCAAGGCCGCTGTGTTTTTTTATATAAAAGCCTTTATATGAAAGCGTCAGCCAGCTCTATGCGCTTGCGTCTTCTCGCGCTTTTGCTAGCCCTTGCACAGGTTGATGCGCGATGGACAGCCGCGCTGATGCTTGCGAATGGCACCACACTTACGGCGCGCGACAGTAGCCTCTTTCGAAGCGATAGTGCCGTCACAGTGTATGGTGCAGACAACATAGTAGACCTGGCATACGATGCAACGACACTGCTGGCGGTCACATCCTCCTGCGTTTTGAGCGTTTCAGAAAACATCGCAAGCGTGCACGCAGGCTCGGTGTACGAAAGCGGGCAGAGAGACGGCCCACCGCTCTATGCTCGTTTTTCGAATCTAATTGCCTTGGCCTTTGTGTCGGAGGCGACCACCGTAAGCATAGTAGAGTCTGCAGCGATTGTGTTGATAGACACAGATCGCGCAGACGGCAGCATAATTATCGTCAACGAACAGGCCGCACGACCTCTTGCCATTGTTCCTCAAGCCTTTGTGCTGTCTGGGTTTCGTGATATCGTGCTTGTTATCAGCCCCGTGGCAGCCAAAATTTTGCGAGTCAAGGTGAGAACCGTTCACCTGAACACGACCAAACATAACGTGTTTAGTGACTCTGAATGTTGCAGGACGGCACAGTCAGCAACAGCATATTTGGCACATGGACAGCGGGCATTTTGCTTGGTCCAGATCGCGCGCTGCTGAGTCTCGACACCAGCATATGGCAATGGAGCGGCGGCGGCCTTCAACTGCAGCCGCAATCGCAAGCCTCTGCTTCCAAACTGATGCTTGTTGACGGCATCGCGTGGGGAGCGTCGTTTTTGATGCAAGCCTTCTTTGTGGTGGTGAGCTTAACATGTCGATTCAAAACAAACCATTTTTTTGACATGTAGCTTGGGGGCGGCAGGCGAGGCCTGATCTCGGTTTTAGCGTCATCGACGCGTGGTCGACGCGTCCAGCAAACGGCGTATGCCCGTCAGGCTACGTTCTCCTTTGGGCCGCAATCTGCGTGCAGGCATCGCCAGGTGGCTACGCGATCGATGGTGTCTTTTTCCCTTGCCCCGCGGGCACTCACAACGACTTACCGCAAGCGAGCTCCATAGCCGCCTGCAAGAGATGCCCCCCCTTTACGCGAGCGACGTCCGCAGCCTGTGTGCACTGCGGCCAGCAGGCGAGCGACGGCATGGCCTGTGTGGCCTCCTGTTCGGCCTCGATTGATGGCCTTTGCGACGAAGCCGAGACAGCGCCCATTTGCCACCCCGAGGTCATTGTGGCGACGGTGGCCAGAAGCGGCGGCATTATAGCGGCGACCAGAAGCAACGGCACTCTATACGCTGCGCGAGGCTCGCAGTTGTCGGTCATCACAGCCAGCACAGCAGCCGCGGTCAGCGTTCAGCTTACTGACAGCATAGGCTGCATGGCAATGTCACCCGACGAAAGCACGCTTTATTTGGGCGGAGCCAGCTTGCGCAGATGCACAAACACAGCGCAGGTCATCACGATCATGACAAGCTCCATGCCATCGGACGCCCTGTGCGCTAGCAACAGCGCCGTATTTGTGCTTTATAGGGGCGTACTCTCGCAGTTCGATGGCAATGTGTCCACGCTCGCCAATGTCCTGCATATCACGTGGGACGAGGGCCTCGTCGCGCTCCTTCGACTGAGCGACAGCCTGCTGCAGATTGTGCGAGACGGTGTCCCTATTCGAAATATCGCCAATGTGAACACGACGACCGCCTGGATAGCGCGCTGGTCCAACACAACAGTCGTCGCGAGTGGATACGGGGTCGCACACTGGCCCGACAATGAGGAGTCGCTGGATTTGCAGTGGCTCGCAGGGTCACAGCAGCAGGCTGGCTTCAAAGATGATATTGGCGACCGCGCTCGCTTTGGCCTCCTAATGGGGGCGCTATCACTGGGCCCGCACGCGCTTTTGGTGTGGGATGACCAATTCACGCGGGTGCTCTTCAAGAGAGGCTGCGGCTGCCTCCCTGATCACTACAAAACGATAGGAGGCTGCACGGCCTGCCCTGCACTCACATACGCAATGGCCGGCGCCAGCATGTGCACAGCCTGCGCGCGTTCCTTCTACATGAACGGCTACGGGGTGTGTCAGCCTTGTCCTTCCTGGTGGTGGGGCGATGCGCCGACGCCGTGTGGGCGGCTGCGGGACACAATCCCCAGCGATCCGCACCTGACCTACGCCGAGCTCTCGGCCGATGACCCCGCGGTCGACTTTACGCTGTCCGTTTTTGTCATCGGGCAACCGCCACGGCGAGATGCCTTGTCCGCCACCGACTACCTCGGCCGGCTGTGGACCTCCGTCAGGGCTCCGCGGACTGCAGGCCAAACGCGATGCGTTCCCGGCTTATGGGCCCTATGCTCGCAGCCAACAGGCGACGACTGCACGTGCTGGTACTCGATTCCCCTGACGTTCAAGGAGCCGTGGCTGTCCAATGGAGCCGGTATCAAAAGGCTCTTTGCGCGCCGCGGATACACGTTTGCCATTGTCGAGCAAGGCAGCAATCACACGGTTCTGCCTGCTTCCCCCAGCCTTTACTGCTACATTGGCTGGCCGTACCAGTGTGCGTGCGGCGACCCTTCGTTCTACTGGTCATTCAGCCAAAACGGCTGCACGCAGTGCCCCCCCAACACCGCAGTGCCCCCCAATGCGACGGAGTGCGCGCCCATTTCACCGACGAACCCCCTTTGCTACGAGGGCCAGTATTTGTCGCCGCTGGCGGGCCTATGCCTGCATTGCCCCGAAGATGCCTTTTCAAGCACCAAAAACGCGCCCGCATGCACCCCGAAGCGCGTGCTAGCGTGCAAGCCGGGCGAGTACCTTGTCGTGTCGGCCATAACAGACAATGCGTGCGTGGCCTGCGTGCCATGCGCAGAGGGTGAAATCACGTTTGGCGAACCGTGCTCGGGCCTGAGCAGGCACCCCCCCTACGTCTGCACACCCTGGGCCCAAAACATACCAGGCTTCAGCGTCATCATCAGCGAGTGGCCGACACTCAGCTTTGTCCCATGCCCGCACCCCAGGCCGGCCCACTCGCAATGGGCCTCCGGCCCACAGTTTGGCCTATGCTACTTTAGCTGCATGTATAGCATCGGCGATACGCAGGAGTACGCCATCGACACGGGAACGCTACCCTGGCCCTCGACGCCCAATCTGTTTCCGCTCGCTCAATCGATCGCCGAGATATGCTTGCCGTGCGACACCACGGCCTGCCCCGAGCACATGTGGCGACCCCTCTGGACAGCCGACTGCGGCGCACCCTGCCTGCTTGTGGCGGAAAGGCTATGCCCCAACAATGCGAGCGGCTGCGTGTCCCTCTGCACGATACCTCTCAACTCGCACTATACAGCGCCCGAAAACTGCGAGTGGGCCTGCGATGCCGGCTGGTTTAGCCGCAGCGGGGCCTGCCGTCCGTGCCAGCCTTCCTCGTGCGAGCTGGGCGAGCTCTACGACGCCCACGCGTGCTTCAATGGCGATCCCAATCGCTGCTCGCGCTGCCCTGAGCCCTCGCTACCGGCTATTTCGGCCGGCGAGTGCAGGCTTGACTGCCCCGCCGGCCTCGTTCAGCGCGCGTCAAAGTGCCAGCCATGCGTCAAGGGCCAATACTGCGCCGCGGGCTTTCGCGCCGTCTGCGCGGAAACACCATGCGCGGCGTGTTCGCCAGAGATACTGCCGGAGAATTCCATTTTTGGGCCAAGCAACGACGACGCCTGCCGCGTAAACTGCAAGGCTGGCTTTCAGACCATTTCGCTTTTAACGAATGACATCGCGCAGTACGAAGAGAGCTACAACGCGACAATGATCAAGTGCGACGAGTGCGGCCTTAGGTCTGATTCGCTGTTCTGCCCCCTTCTCTCGTGCCCCGTCGGTGAAGCCATCGTGACGGTGGCAAGCTCCGAGGGCAGCAGCCTGCGCTGCATGCCGTGTCAAAGCAGCCTGCGAATGGGCTGCTTAGCCGGCACCTACGCCATGAGCCCCTGCCCGGGCGGCGTCGCGACGCAGAGCCACTGCCTCCTATGCCCGCTGCTGCCCGAAAAACAAATGTACATTCCCTACTCCATTTTCACCGTCAACGTGTGCCCCTTTGCCTGCATCGACGACTATGTGATGAGACCGGAAGGCTGCGTGGCCTGCACCGTCCTCTATGAGCCCACGGCCACTTTTCGCAGCTACTTTGCGCGCTGGAACGCGCCACCGGCCGCGAGATGGTGGCCAGAGGCCCTCGACCCGCCGCACTTGGGCTTGCGGCTAGGCCACAACGAGCCAGAGCCACGTGCGGGCAAGTGCTGGCCGTGCGGAAGCAACATCGACTCACTGTGCCCCAAGGAAAATAGCATCGTCACGTTACCAGTCATCGATGACAGCCTGGTCCTCGTGCTCGCGCGCTACAGACGTTTGCTCTCCGCGGTCGCTTGCCCCTTGGGCTCTTACCCTCGCAAAGGCGGCGGCTGCGCGCTTTGCCCCCCGCAACGTTTTTGCGCAGGCGGTCCGCCTCAACGCTGTGCTCGCTTCGCCGTGTCTGAAATAGGAGCGAGCGCGTGTCACTGTCGCGACGGCTTCGTGCACGTGAATGGACATTGCATTAGGGAGCTTCGCGAGCCCTCCCACGCGGCTCTGGCCCTCACGTGCTCGCCAAACGAACATCGCTATATGCAGCCCACTGGCGCGCCGGCTTGCATCGAATGCCCCAGGGGCACCTGCCCGCCCCTGTGCGTTGCCATGCCGCCCTTTGCCTCCAATTGCGATGGCGGCTGCCTCTATGGCTCTCTCGCAAGCGGCGGCTGCTTGGAGCCGCAGTGTCCGTGGTTGCCGTCGGAGGCGCGCTGCGCATGTGGGCCGGGCTCGCAGCCTCAATCGGCTGGTTGCATACCGTGCCCTGTCGGCACCTTTTCGGCCCATATTGGCGACGCCCCGTGCACGCCTTGTCCTGCCAACACCACCGCCCTGCAGGGGGCTACCCGCTTGGCCGATTGCTTTTAAATCTCATATTGCATTAAATGTCACATTGCTAAACATCTCCAAGTGACAGTAGCTAATGTTTAAAATATATAAACAAAGCCCCAACATTCAAAGACAAAGAACATATGGTTAGCGTGGCTGATATCAAAAACGACGCATCACTCTACTTCGGCCTGCTTAATGAGCAGTGGAAAGTGAATAACCCAGAATCGGCCTACATTGTACTTTGCGAGTACCCCGAGGCCTATGCTACGGATGTGCCTGCAGCGCTCAAGGAAAGCGAGGAGCACGGTTTAAAACTCGCCAAGCTGGCGTGCAGTCTCAGCCTGGGCAATTTGAGCAGCGTACCCAGACCTTTTATTCTAAGGGAGCTAATCCGACACCATAAGGAAAAGCAGGACCCCCACTACCCATTTTTTCATTATCTGAGGGGCATGGGCCACGATATGAGGGGGCTCAACACGCAGCTGCTGTTAGAGTGTGTGCCACTGTTCAAGACGCTCGAAAGAATCACATTTTTCAAGAATGAGCGCTTGACAGCTTATACTTGGGAAAGCTGCTTTTCGTACCAGCGCTACATGATTTTAAGCTATCTGGACTGCATGCTGTGCGCAGCGCGCGTTTCAATGGACGGCACTGACCATACTATGGAAGTCGAAAGGGCACTCACAGACTCGACCAACGGCGTGCTTTTTCTTATTCAAAAGCATGTGAATTGGATAAACGGCTTCATCGACCACGTACCCGTGCCCATCATCAAAATGGTGTTCTACTGCTTTCATATTTGCATGCGTTCCCGCACTGGGTCGCCGCTCTATCGTCAGCTATTGGAGGAATTTTGCAGCATGTGCGTCGGCTGCTCCGATATCGAAAACCAATTTTTTGATACGCTGGCACGCGAAGAGCCAGGGCCACCTTTGACAATGGACGAAAGTCCAATAGCAAACGACAAGGCCAGGGTGGAGCGATTTCTGCATATGCTCTATGATTTCAGGCTGGAACCAGCGCTCACTCCAAATCAAATTGACGCCTTTGTGTTTAAGCATTGGCATGAGCCTGAGCCATACTTTCACTTGAGAGACAACCCTCTCAACTTTGAGACAGGCAGCCCTGGTGGCAATGACCCACTTGTCTTGACCGGCGGCTTTTAGGCAGGGGTCTCTTTCTTATCACGAAACGGCAGATCGTACTCGGCCTTTTGGCGCTTAGCGCGCACTGACTGCGCGTCCTTGCAGAGGCCCACGCCCCACGTTGCCTCTAGCATTCTGGAAAAGCTAGCGTCGTCGACGAGCTGCGATTGGTGTGCGACCACGAGCTGTTCAAAAGGGATAGTGGGCACGAGAGGCAGGACAAAGACTGGCGGATGGCTGTGGTTGACGCCATAAACTTGTCTGTAGATATTATAGAGCAGTTCTTGCATATGCGAGTTCATGTTGCGGCATGTGTCGAGAAAGAGCCTGTTGGAGCCCTGCTTGCTTCGGTTAGAAAAGAAAAGAACCAAAAAGCCATTGTGTTGAGGCTCACCTCAATGCCTTCGGCCCACGCGTTGGTATTGCTCGCAGACGTAGCAGAAGCGCCGATGGAGCCCCCTCCTTGCAAAAGCATAGCACAGGGTATGCCGCATCCAATAGCGACCTGCCTAGTAAACGACAGCTCCTCTCGAAGCATCTCTTGCGGCGACAGCACGCGATCGAGCGAGTGCACGGCGTACTCATTGGGGGGAATGATTGTCACCGTTTCAGGGGGCAAGTGAGTCTTACTCTGCACGCTCTCCATAGTATTGTGCAAAGCGTTCATGGCTTCTGCTGCGGCCTCAGTGCTTGATTTCATTCGACCCTGCGACTCTGATGTATTGGAAATGGTAGCACCAGACTTGGCGCCTGCGTTCATGAGTATCTTGGTGTGCCGCTCCATGACGACGCTGGGCTGCGAATTAAACTTGTCAGCGCGAAACGCGCACTCGCGCTTGTTCAGCAGGTGCTCGTAGCAGTTTAGGAGCGACGCCAGGGGCGAGGAGCACAGAAAGAAGGCCTGCGGCTCGATGAACACGTGAACGTGAATGGGGTCGGAGCAGTACATGGAGTTTATTTCATAGCGCAAAAACGGCAGGTTGTCCGGGTTCTTTTTGTTGGGGTTATCGAGGCCGCCCCACTGCCCCATATTGTTGACGTTGCGCGCGACATGCCATGTGTAGGTGCCTACTGGCAGCAGCTCAGGAACCTTTGCGCCACCATCGGTTGTGCGTATTCGGTATGGTGCGAAGCCAACCGTCAAAAACGACTCAATGACATTTCGACAAAAAGGCAAATAGTGCTTTTGAAGGTGCTGCGCAAAGCGTGGAGTGGGAGGCGAGGTGCCGCCGTATCGAAGCTGAATGCCGCCCACCAGGCAAAAGGACTGGACCAAGCGAACGGCGCCTGCAACATTCAGAGTCGCTAAATAATAAATCCTATAACCCCCATTAAAAAATATATGGTTCTCACCTTGCACAGACGGCTCGTGATTGATCATAAAGGCCAGATCTCTGACAATTTCGTGACATCCACCACCACCTTGCATGCGCCGCCCACCACGCTCTGTTCACATATATATTTCGCTTTGCTTTGCGATGGCCAACACATACAATGGCGGATAATGCCAGTTTAGGTCCCACCGTGTATACGTCTTCGCTCACCACCACGCAAACTGCAAATATCATGATGCAGCCTCAGCGAGCAGACGTCAAATTTATCGGCTACCCGGAGGAAACGCGTGTCACCGTCATCATTAAAAATCTCAACACAAACGCAGAGTGCGTGCTCACGCGAACGCAAAAGTGCACACCAAATTTCGCGACCGAATGGATGCACTCGCACATTGGCCACTCTTTTTTCCGCAATATTGATTTTGGGGCCATTGCCCGCTGGCCGTTGCTTGCGTGCCCCGACGGCACAGCACTCTTCACCACGTGCACTTTCCCCAATGGTGTAGGCGAGACGCTGCAAGCCATGGCCTTTCAAAATCACGGGAGTAAACACAGTCAAAACACAGACACCATCGTGGTAAGAATTTCGGCGCCCTTAATGCACAGCTCACAACTTCAGTACCAACGCAGCAACTTTAGAGACAAGCGCTACAATGCCATACAGCATGCCTTTCGTGCCTTTGCAAAGGAAAATAAACACGTAGACACCACTGAAGCAGAAGCCCCTAGTGTGGACCCGCTGATCGCATCGTTATACTACAACGACACAATCGCACCCTTGGGTATCGAGACTCAGAACTTTAACTTTGCCATTAGGATGCCCACCACGGAAAAGACTGCGGGAACAAGCACTATTCCAGCGATACTTAAAACACTACATTTTTTGATACCAGGACTCGACGCGGGCAATGTGGTATACTATGACATTTTGCAAGGCCACAAATCGGCATACGTGTTTAGACTACGAAACGTGGCAGGCTGGAGAATTCTTGGCGCTGTTAATACGACCCTGCCTAGCTTTGACATCACAAACACAGTCTTTCAAAAGTACACGCCCTCTCTTGAGCGGCACATGGCCATTTCAGAGTCTATTCTTACCATATTTCCTGGAAATCAAAGTCTCCTGAAAGCCCAAACGCAAAGGATGCTTGTTAAGTACCATAAGCGTTTTATGGCCCAACTCGCTGATACTGTACCCGGCAGTCATTTGATTGCGGCGTTTGCGAACCTTTCAAAACTAACCTTTAAAATAGATGACTTGATTTTGCTTGATGAGCAAGCATGGGAGCTCTTTGTCACATTTCAGGGTTTGAAATATATCCACGAATTTTTTATGAACTCAGACACCACCACGGCAAGCACAGACGCACTTTTGAGGCGGATCCTATATGCGCTGCAGGTAGAGGACCCAAAAAATATCAAGCCATTTTCAAAACACGAGACTGCGCTGTTTGTCGACAGCTTCTTTGACGCTTGCGTGGGCTTTGCTAAAGAGCTGATCAGCGACTTGGACATTGCCACAAGCGCTGATTTAGCAAAGGAGCTGTTGCATCCACAATTCAGCAGAGAAGTTTATATTTCAATTGACGAAGCGATTGCCATTTTGACAACGTGCATGGGAAAAGACCCAATGAATTGGCACGAAGCAGCGGCTAAAGATGGAATTTTCAAGCAAAACACACATTTGGCTGCGTTTATGCTTTTGCGAGGCGGCGACCTAATGGAACACTATAAGCTTTTGTTTCCGGCCGAGCTGTTTTCTGATATAGCCGATACCATTAAGAATGCCCACAATTACGAAAAAAAAATCAACAACGCTCGTGACATCTTTAATAACTTGAAAACAAGCGCGAAAAACGAAATGCACAGCGGTTTAGGATACGCCTTATTTACTGGTGACTATACGACATTTCCGGGTCATGCAGCCGCCATAACTGCAAACAATAAAGTGGATGAAAAAAGAAGGACAGATAAACAAACAAAGAGAGCTGCTGCGGCTGCTGCGGCTGCTGCGGTGGCTGCGGCTGCGGCGGCTGCGGCTGCTGCGGCGGCGGCGCCTGCTGGTGCTGATGCTGCTGATCCTGCAGCAGGAGACTAATAGGCAATTGCTAACTAGGCAAAGAAGTGTTATTTATTGCAGATGCAAGCTAGCAAGGGCTCGACATGCTTCTGGCAATACTGGCATTGATGGCGGGGGCAGCATCCATGGTATGGCTTCCCTCATGCCAAAAGGCCTACAACGAGCACAGCAACAGACTCGCGGCGGACGCATGGCTTTTCAAGCAGTGCCAAGACGCGGATTTTGCTATTCGAATGCGTTTGTATACAGACTCATGTGAGCATGTCAACGCATTGTTCCTGCTGCCCTCGTGGCGCGCAGCCGCGCAAACGTGCTTACCCCCAGTGCCACCAACATGGGTGCTTTTCATTGTGCTGCTTTTGCCCAGTTTTTTATTGCCATTATGGCGGGCGCGACAGGATGCGGTAGAGCAAAGGCGAATGCTAAAGGCCTGCTCTCCTTTTTGTCAGCGCGTCGATTTCAAGCGCCGTGGCGGCCTATTGGAGTGACCCGTGCCTATATATATATATTTTTTAATTTTTAAACTTAAAAAAGAATGAAAGCCGTTTTGCTCCTTCTTGTTTGCGTGGCCGCTGCCACTGCCATTGATAACGCCATTGATATTGAAAATGCCACCGCTTTGGATGACGCCATAGCTATTGATTTGGCGGCGATCGACGCCAATGCCACCGCTGAGCAGCATATCAGCACCGCTGAACAGGGTAACGCGCGTCGCTCACTTATCAGCACCGATGGTATGCTCTGCAGTATTGAGGGCGCAGACGTGCTTACGTGCTACGCCATCGCAGATCTTGCTACCGTTCAGTTTGACGAAGACGCCGAGTGCAGCACCGCGGGGGCAATCACCAAGTGCGTAAGGTCGCTCTCGCTGGACTGACCTACATCCGGCTTATGTAGTAAGGATTGCGATTAAGGCTAGACAGGCGGTACGCGACAGCTTTAGGCTAGACAGGCGGTACGCGACAGCTTTAGGCTAGACAGGCTTATTTATTAAAGATTGCAAATTGAAAAAAATGCACAAAATCACACTCACAGACGCGCGCACAGGCCACAGTCAGGCAGTCACTCTGTTTGCACCCAGCGATAGCCCTGAGATTTGTAGCATAACCCTGGAGCCGCTCGGCGTCAACGCAGACACGCTTCTCGGTGTAGCCATCACAACAGGGCCAGTTTCTGTCTATCCTGAACTGACGGCGGCCAGGCTTCAGTGCGGTCACAGTTTCAACGCGATGGCGTTGCTTGTGAACTTTGCCAAAAACAGAATGCAGTGCCCTTTGTGTCGAAAAGGCTCGCACAGCAGCCAGTTGGACCTGCGGCGAAATTTTAGGGCGGAGCCCTGGCTTAAGGCTGTTTGTGCAGCTGTCGGTGTGTCATCGCTACCGCCTATCGTCTTTGTTGATATTCCCGTGCACGCGACCTTTGTGCTCTATGGCAAAGTGGCAGCGGACGTTCCCTTGCACAAACGACCGGCAATCGCAATGCGCTGCCTCTTGGAGATGGTGCAACGCGCTGTCCCAACACAATACCGCTTACCCTCGGCCTTTGCAAGGCGTATCGAGCAGCAAATCCGCGATATGGACATGGCTTTAATTCAAGTTCATATGCATCATGCGGCGGCGGGTGGTATCATGATGAACATGGCTCACATGCATGCCGCGACTTATCCCTTTCCCGTGGACTTTGAGCCGCAGATCGAGCCCGCATCGGAGCACGTGTGCTTTGGTAATAGCAACGTCAAGCAGTTTATCTACACTCCGTCGGAAGTCACCCTAGACTCTGTCTTGGCCTTGACATTAGCTTGACATTTTTTTTGTGTTTGTCAAAAAACTTTGTTTTTGAGCATCAAAATGCATAATAAAGCACAGACGCTGCTTGGATTGCACGCGAGCCTAACGCTCCTAAGCTCGCTGTACGGTTCTCAAGCAATGGATATGGCTGGCGGCACTGGCTTTTACGTGTTGTTTACCTCTTTTCTTATAGCCATGCCCTGGTGGCGGGCCAAAGACAGACATACGGCCACATTTTGGCTGTGGACAGTTGGTGGCATCGCTTTCGGTGCAGGAAGCAACAGGCACACTTTGTTGGTTGTGCATCAAGTATTTTGCCACTGCCTGCTGCTGTCTGCGCTGTTTTTGCTACCGCAAGTTTTTCTCCTAACAAGACCAGCCAAATTTACGTACGGAATCCTGCTTACCTGTGGCCTCTTTGTGATTCACCAAACCGAAGAGGAAGCCGCAGTTTTAATTTGCGCGTACACGTTTGCTGCAGTGTGGTGTGTTTGGGTATTATACGACACCACCTACTGGCACACGGAAGAAGCAATCGTAAATCCACACGAGCTTGCGCTGCAAACGGTATGTGACATCACAGTCGCCATCTTCGCCTCGTGTCTGCCTAGAATGAACGATTAGCATGCCAGGTTCCCCGACGGGTAGCACGACGTCTGCCTAGAATGAACGATTAGACTTCCGGGTTCCCCGACGGGTAGCACGGCGTCTGCCTAGAATGAACGATTAGATCAAACGGCCTCCCGGGTTCCCC
>Ga0247838_1004906_pt1 | contig 13919 bp, 12 predicted proteins | sample LaCruzMarch2015__5_FD_189097 | JGI IMG/M metagenome (GOLD analysis project Ga0247838, IMG submission 189097) | Freshwater microbial communities from meromictic Lake La Cruz, Castile-La Mancha, Spain - LaCruzMarch2015_15m | ecosystem: Environmental > Aquatic > Freshwater > Lake | place: Spain... | reverse complement strand
ACTTTGCCGTCTCCTCGTTGGCATACAAGAGCCTGGTTTTGAGCCGGGAGAAAATCTGCGCAAATCCTGGGAATCTGCGGTTATCCCACCCGTCCCCGGAACCGCGCTTGACTCATCAGTAGTGACGACCTTTGGGCAATGACATTGATTTCATCAGCCTTTACGGTCTTCCAATAGCCCCAGTTGAGAAAGTCGGGCTTAATGTCCATTGCGCCTCCGGCGCACAAAGCCTCGCAAAAGTCGGAAACCACAGCATAAGCATGAACTTTCCGGATGATCCCAAAATCGCTCCCTGACGTCCGATGAAAAACATCAAAGGATCGAAAATGCAAATGCGCGGATTCTCTTTTCCCGACCCCCTTCCTCCTTCCGCCAAAGACCGGGCAAACTGGAATAACTGTTACATGCAAAACGAATGGCGTCATCCACGCACTGGCACATCATGTGCTTGTTTGGAGCAGGTAATCAGTATGAAAACACTCACGTTCTCTCCTTGGAAGACATTCGCATCAAGTCGATGGCTGCTTCTGGTTCTTGTGGCGAGCGCCGCCACAGCTCGCGCTGTCGATGGCACTTGGCTTTCGGGTCAAGGCAGCAGTGTTTGGTCGACCTCCAGCAACTGGACGGGTAATCCCAGTCCCGTTCCAGGAGGCGCTGGTTCGATCATCAACCTTAACACGGGGACCGGCGGATCGGTGTTTGTGATCATTGATGGCGCCGTTGCTTCCCGTACGGCGGGAGTCGTTAATTTCGGCGGAAGCTCACCGTGGACCATTGACTCAACGGGCGGGGGAACCTTGACCTTGGACAACAGCGGTTCTGACGCTCAGGTGAACATCGAGGCTGGCGCAGCCGGTTCCGCCACCATTTCGGCACCCGTCATTTTGGCTTCATCCGTTGTCCTCAACCCTGTTTCGGCGAATCGCACTTTGTCCGTCAACGCGGTCATCTCCGAGACAGGCGGAGCACGGTCGGTCACCAAGAATGGCCAAGGATCGCTGCTAATACCTACGACTGGCAACAACACCTACTCCGGCGGCTTCACCCTCAATGCGGGTTCTGTTCGTGCGGAGAACAACGCGGGATTTGGGACAGGTACACTCACCTTGAACGGCGGTACGGTTGATAATACGGGTGGTAGCCGCTTTTACGCGAACACCCTGAACATTGGGGGAAACATCACCCTTGGCAGCAGCGCCGGAGGGTCCAACACGTTCTCCGGCAACACCACGCTCACGACCCACATCGTTGTGACCACCGATGTGGGCAGCCCGACGCTGGCGGGAGTAATCGGAGACGGAGGGAATGGCTACAGCTTGACGAAAAATGGAACCGGCAACCTCGGGCTCAGCAGCAACAATACCTACAGCGGAGGTTTCGTTTTGAACGCGGGCACGGTCACTTTGTCCGGTGGCAACGGAGCAAATGGCGTGTTCGGATCAGGGAATCTAACGGTCAATGGTGGGACCATTAGCGGTGGAGGCGCTTTCACCCGTGTGGTATCCAACGCAGTGACCTACAACGGGGATGCCACGATCGCGACCGGTAGCCGGGTTGATTACTCGGGGGCCGCCACGCTGACCGGCAATCGGGTGCTGACGAATGATGTGAACTCCGTGTATTCGGGAACCATCGGTGACGGCGGAGGTGGTTATAGCCTAACCAAAGCCGGAGCCGGAACGCTCTTCCTTGGCAACACCACCTATACCGGGGGAACCATCGTCAACGCGGGTACGGTCAGCATCGGGGGAAACTCCACGCTCGCGAGCAGCGGCGCCATCACCGTGAATGGCGGAACGCTTTCTCTCGGGAGCTTTACGAACAGCGTGGGGGCCGTTTCCATCAACGGTGGAACACTGAATAATACCACTAACACGGGAATTCTTTCCAGCAGCAGCGGGTTCACGGCCACGGCGGGCAACATCAATGCCATCCTGGCCGGCACGGGTTCGTTCACCAAGAATGGGGCGGGAACCGCCACGTTCGGAGCTGCTACAGGCGGGACAAACACCTACTCCGGCGGAACTGTCGTTAACGCGGGTACGCTCGCTCTGGGCGTCAGCAACCGGCTGGCTGATACCGGCACTCTTAGCGTAAATGGCGGGGCGTTTGACCTTGCCACTTTCAGCGACGCGGTTGGTGCGGTGACCTTGGCTGGTGGCTCGATCACGAGTTCAACGGGAGCTCTGACCGCCAGCAGCTATGCCCTTCAATCGGGCAGTGCAAGTGCGATCCTCGCGGGCTCGGCGGCTGCTTCCAAGACGACATCTGGAACGGCGACGCTCTCGGGGATCAATACCTACACGGGTGCGACTACGATCAGCGCCGGAACGCTCATCGTTTCCGGTTCGGGGTCGATCAATACCACCAGCGGGATCGCGGTGAGTGCAGGGAGCCTGAAATACGACAGCAGTGCCGGTTTGAACCGAAACGTGTCTCTCACCGGAGGGGCGCTGGCTTACAACTCTAGCACCGCTTATTCGGGATCGTTGACCTTCACAAGTGGCACGGTGGGGGGCACCAATCTTAACGGAAACCTCAACAACCTCACGATCGGTGCGAACCAGACCATCAGCCCCGGCAACAGCCCGGGCACGGCAGCGACCGGCAGCCAGACTTGGGCGGGGGGCGGATCTTATATTTGGGAAATCAACAATGCCACGGGAACAGCGGGGACCGATCCGGGCTGGGATTTGCTTACCGGTACCGGAAGCCTTAGCGTCACCGCGACTGCGGGCGACAAGTTCAACATCAATGTCACCAGCCTGACACTCGCCAATGTCGCGGGAAATGCGGTCAACTTCGACAATACTCAGAGTTATAACTGGATGCTCGCAGACTTCAGCAGTGCAATCACCTTGGATGCGAGCGTGTTTAACATCAACGTCGCAGGCTTTTTGAATAGCGTGGCAGCCGGGAGTAGCTTTGGCCTGGCTCTCGGCAGCAATCCCGGAATCGGAGGCGACAATACCCAACTCTACCTCACGTACACCGCCATTCCGGAACCGTCCACTTGGCTTTTGTTTGGGCTGGGCCTGACCGTCACTTTGTTTCTCCGGCGTCGCCGCCTCAATTAACCTAGGCGGGAAACGTCCGTGGTGCCCGCGTTGCTCCTCAATCGCGGTTCGCAACGTCATCGCCCTCCGCTATGCGATAGGGGCCGTGGTCTCCCGACCACGGAACGCTCCGCCAACAAGCTGACTGGGCAGCGATAGGGGTCTGGTAGGAACTCGTCGCCTTCGATCGCCCGCGACACTGCAGAATCACAAGGGTAGAGTTCCAAAAAGCAGCTGTAGTCAAGACATGCCATGCGTCTGAATTCGTCAGTGACGGCATTGTCCCATCCACTCTGCGATTTTTTAACCGCAGATTTTCATCGATGCTCGCAGATTTTATAAAAAAGGACCCACAAACCTACACCGTGCTCGGTGTCGCGATGAGAGCGCATCTTGAACTTTGCCGCCGCCTCGTTGAATACAAGCGCCTGGTTTTTGAGCCGGGAGAGAATCTGCGCAAATCCTGTTGATCTGCGGTTATCCAACCCGACCCCGGAACCACGCTTGACCCATTAGTAGTGAAGACTTTCGGGCAATGACTTTGATTTCATCGGCCTTTACGGTCTTCTAACAGCCCCAGTTGAGAAAGTTGGGCTAGACGTGCTTGGGTGGGTGTGGTTTCAAGACATAACTACTGACATTCAAATAGGTTGATGTTTGTGGGCTCCTCGACGTTCTGAGTGGGCAGGAACAGGCTTTTGAAGGGAAGTTTCCCAAGGCTCTGCTCGAAGGTCGGCGTTCCAGGGCCGACGGCCCGGTATTCCTTAGCCCAGCTCGTAAGGGCTGGGTTTTTTGCAGTGGCGGAAGCTGCGGGCTGAAAGTCCGCGACAGGGCAAGAGTAGGGCCGCACGCCACGCCCCCACCCATCCCGTCCCTTCAGGCCGGAGTCCCCTTTGGTTTCCCACCCAGCCCGTTGGGCTGGGCTAACGAATCGCACACCGGTGGTGCGCAGAACGCCGTTCGCCGCACGAACCGCAACACTCAGCGCCAGCAGAGGCTGCAACTCTGAAGCTCCTCATCTTGCTGCTTTTACCCACTCAATTCAGCGAAGAGCCAAAACTCCACGCTTCTGAACGCCGCCATCGTCGCCAAAAAGATAGACCGTTGCCTCTGGGGTCCACGCAAACATCAGCGGGAACGCCGTCTGCAGATCCATCTCCTCCCGGGCTTGGAGCCTGGCAGTCTCAACCAACACGCCATCATGGATGGAAACGGAGGATTGCAAGTCTACTCCCCGGATTTCAGACGTCCGCTCCATGCGGAAGGAGGTCCCGCTAACGTTCATCTGCGGCGCGAAGTCGGTCACGGGCTTGCCATTCACAAAGAATTGCAAGCTGGTAACCATTTCCTTCTCGATTTCACCCGGCTTGCCCGGGACATCGAGAAAATGGGCTGTGCCCAAATGACCCACGCCCCGGATGGTCAATACAGTTCCATAGGCGCTGTCCTGGGTGGCCATGACGGTGTTCTGAAAGTCGATCCCGCTCAACGTCCACAGCTTGGCCCCCTCAATACGCGTGCGAATGTCTCCTACTGTGACGGCGACCGCTTTTGGCCAAGTGGACTGGTCCACGTGCGGACTTTCCGCTCGCATGGGTTCGGTTGGATCAAGCAACAGCGTCAATGCGAACCCCAACCAGCGGGCCACCGGTTTTCCCAACGCAAGCCGCTCACTCATGGGTTAGCCAGGCCCTTCAATTCCGCCACCTTGGCAAGGGCCGCCTGCTCCCAGTCCTGCTCCGTGGCGTTGAAAAAGCCGACAGCCGCCTGATACGTCCCATCAAAACCTTCCGGCATCACTTTTTCCACGAAGCTCATGATTCGAAGCTTGCGGTAAGCCGTAGGGGCATCGGTCCATTGCAGCCACCCGTCGGCGTTGGAAGGATGCTTCAGCAGGTACCCGACACTGCCTTTGCCGCTGGCCGGGTTGAAGACGGCCATCCAACGCGAGGTCTTTTCCGGAGGTTCGTCGGACTGACCCTCCTTGCGAAAAGCGCCGCGCTTTTGAATGCCGTTGTCGTCCCCGAATGCATACAGCGCCGCCTCCGGGGTCCAAGCGTACATCAACGGATAGGTGATCTGCAGATCGATCGCTTTCCTCGCTTTCATGTGCGCCGTTTCGATCAGCACACCGTCGCGGATGGATACGGAGGATTCCAAATCCAAGTCGCGGATTTTTGAGGTCCGTTCCATGCGGAACGAAGTGCCGTTCAGGCTCATCTCCAGCTCGAACTCCGTGACGGGCTTGTCGTCCACAAACAGCCGAAGGTTGGTGACGATCTCCTTTTCGATTTCACCTGGTTTGCCGGGAACGTTGAGAAAATGAGCCGTGCCCAAATGCCCCACGCCACGGATGGTGATCACTGTTCCATAGGCGCTGTCTTCCGTCGCCATGACGGTGTCCTGATACTCCAGCCCGCTCATGGTCCACAACTTGGGTCCGTCAATGCGAGTGCGGATATCACCGACCGTCACGACCACTTCCTTGGGCCAGTCCGCCTGGGAGGGGTTGCTCTCGGCATCCGCGAAGCCCGGGGAAACTATTAGTCCGACGAGTATTAGTTTCTGCGCGGTAAAGAGAGTGTGCATTGGACTTAGGGTAAGAGCTCCGGACCCGATGCCACCGCGTGACCGTGTTTTACTCGATTGCTCAGATCGCGGAGGGCACCCTCCATCAACATGGTCGGCTCCGAGATTCCGAGAAAAGTGAACCCACGCGGACGCAGCAGCGCCGGGTCGCCAATGATCCACGTGTTCTTGCCCGCAGCCTTGCCCGCCGCTAGGATCTGATCGATCGCGGCGAGCAGCTCCGGGGCATCCGGTTTCCAGCAACATCCCAGTGAGGCGGACATATCATACGGTCCGATGGCCAGCGCCGTGGTCAGCGGATGCTCGGCGATCTCCTTCACGCAGGCCAGACCCTCGCGGTTCTCAATTTGCGGAAGAATGATCAGGTCGTCCTCCACTTCGGAACGGAAGTTTTCATAGTTGTAACCACTGACCCAGAAGTTGCCATGTCCGCCCGGGCGCCTCTTTCCCCGGGGAGCCATGTACACGGCGTCGCGAATGAGGTCCATGGTTTCGACAGAGGAAACATAGGGCACAAGCAGCCCGCAGGGACCGAGGTCCATTGCGAGTCGCATGGGAGTAAACTCGGCCTGGGGAGGGCGAATCAGGAGCGGGAAATTCTCCCGGCGTCCGATGGCACAACAGTCCGCCACCATTTCATGGGAATGGGTCAGGTGCTCAAGGTCAATGATCGCATAGTCAATGCCGCTGCGAATGAGCAGTTCGATCAGACCCGGCCAGAGATGGAAGGTGATGATGACTCCGGTGGTGACGCCGGGGCCGTTGATTTTTTCGCGGAGGATTTGAGCGGATTTCATATGGATTGTTAGGGTTTCACCAATCCAGTCGCAGGGCGCCGAATGGTGTGGTGAACTCGCCGCTGACGACAAGGTGCGTAGCGTTGGAGGAAACGGAGGCCGCCGTACCTTGGAAATGATGCAAAGTCGGCGTGGAAGCGAGACGGGGTAACTCGATGGCAAATTCCCTCGAAGCCGCGCCCGTCGTGCTGCGGGCCCAGAGGCGTCCCTCGCCGACCAATTGCTCCGCTTCGTGATCGAGCAGATACACCCAGGTGGATTGGGCATCGCGCCAAACGATGAGTTCCAAATTTCCGCCACTGTCGAGCAGCCGGGCATGGGCCGTGGGGACGATCACGGAAAGCAAGCGCGCCATCCAGTCGGCCTGCGGCCAATTTCCCATTCTTGCGTAATCGGTGGCAATGGGAGCATTAAGAAACCACGCGGCGCCCTGCCCAAACGTTTGCCGGGTTAAGGCAGGCGTCTCCGAAAGTTCACGCGACGAAGGCCCGATGCCCCAGCCGTAGCGCGAGCCCGGACGGGCGTCATACCCGGGAATCCAGCGCAGGACGGTGTCGGCTCCATCGACCGTCAGGCCTTGAATGACCCCGCGAACAAGCACCTCGGCATCCTCTCCCGCGACGGGCGGCAGGTAAGCATGATCCTGCCACACTTCGTTCAGGCATTCGACACCGCCAAGCGCAAACCCACGTCCATCGACTTGAGGGAGATTGCCGGTGATCAGAATCGTCCCACCCCTTTGCGTAAAAGCGCGAAGCAATCGCTCGGTTTCCAGATCCAACTGCGGGATCTCCGCGACAATCACAAGAGAAACATCGCCCAGCAGCCGCTCCAGTTGCCATTCCGCTGCGACCGTAAAGTTTGCCCCGGCATCCAGCAGAAGGCGGTGCAACCCGTTGATCGGAGTGAGGCGGGCGCGCGGATCCCCGACCGCGAAAAATTGCCGGTCTGCGCCGTTGGTTAGTGACGGGCTATGCAGCACCACGATGTCCGGCGCAAGTTTGGCTGCGGGCGACGGGGCGCAGGATTCCCAAATGGATCTCACCGCCGAGATGGTCTTCAGCGCGGATAGGGTCTCTTCTGTCAGCCGGCCTTCAGGATGCAGCCGGTCTCCGGGGATGCAGGTGGCCGATCGAACCCAGCAGGCGAGCGCGGTGGTCTCGATGCGCCGGGACGAGGCGAGCGACCAATCGCCCCAACCGCCGTGGAAAATGGTCGGCATCACTTCACATGGCTGGGCGGCGTTCGAACCATAGGCGGCGTTGAGGCTGAACGGGATCGATTGCGGACCAACCGTCTCCGGATCGAGGGTCAACACCGTAACGCCGGCAGGCATTGGCTCGGGATAGGGGAGGCTGCCAAGTTGATTAAACCCCACTGCGGCGTTGGGATCTAGGCTGCGAATGAAATCCGCCACCCGCGTGACGAGCGCAAATCCACGATCATGTCGCCATTGACCGGCCCGGGCCTGGAGTGGATCTTCCTCCGAAACCGGAAGCTCCGCTCCAGCCTCCCGTTGGAAATCCGCCCGGCATTGCCGACAGTAGCATGGCGAAAGCGCGCTCATGGTATCGAACCAATATCCGTCAGGTCGATAGGTCCGGTATAGTTCTTCGATTTGCGGAAGCACCCGATCATCGACATACGATGTGAACGGGCAAACATTGATGAACCAACCGGAGGGATCACTAGCTCCGTCCGCATAGACCCTCCGCCATTCCGGGCGCGCCTCGCCTCCCGCTCCATCAATTCCAAAACTCACATAAGCCTCCGCCTTGATGCCGCGCGACCGGGTCGCTTCAACCAAACCTCCAAAGACATCCGCCGCGAGGCGCGGATGGGGAGTTCCAACCCGCGTCGGGTAGTAGGAAAATCCGTAGTGGCACTTTGCGAAAAAAATCGCCGCACCGACCTTAGCCTCCGCCAGAGATTGTCCGACCCCCTCGAAATCGCAGCGTTCCCCCACCCGCACATGGGCTGGGGTGTGAAAATCAAAATGCCAGACGAGATTCATGGACGCCGGTTCGCCTACGCGAGACGCGCAAAATTTCCGATGCCGGTATTGCTGCCCACATAGTCCGACAAGTCACCTTTACCCACCAACAGATCCAAAGCCGAAAACGCTTCGTCCGCGGCAGCCAGGAACCCGTCGAACATCCGATCCGTATGCGTAAACATGATATAGTTCACTCCGGACACCAGGAACCCACGCTCAACCATCATGCGGATGAACGCAATCTTGGCTTTGTTAGCCAAGTCTCCGAGGTCGAAACTCACGTAGGGGTTGCAAGGCATTCCGCCAATCGTCGCCTTGCAGATCGTGTGCTGTGCGGCGAGCCCCCGCAAACGGTTTTGAAAATCCCCGCCGCGCTGCCAGATGGCCTGCTGCACACCGAGATCCCGCATGCGGCTCACGCTGGCCAGGCTCGCAGCCGGGCCCACGCCATCGGTCCAATAGCTGCTCGATATAAAGCTGCTGTTGGCCGCTTCCATCACTTCCGCCCGGCCAATGATTGCGCCGCAGGGGAAGCCGTTGCTCATGGCTTTGGCGTAAACCGCGATGTCGGGTTCGATTCCCAGCTTTGCGCTGGCGCCGGGGAAACCGAACCGCCAGCCGCTGGTGATTTCATCCATGATCAAGACCGCGCCAACTTCAGCCGCCCGGCGCTTAATCGTTTCGAGATAGCCCGCTTCGGGCCACTGCGTGCGCATGGGCTCCATGACGATGGCGGCCGGGTGACCGCCCAACGCGGCTAATGCCGCCTCGAATGCGGCCAAATCGTTATATTTGAACGGGACGGAGGTTCCCTTGAGTTCACGCGGAACACCGAGCGGCTGCAGCCCCGGAAGCAAATGACCGTCCAAAGCCGCCCCATCGCCCAAGTTTGCCGCAAGGTACCAATCCTGCCATCCGTGATAACCGCAAAAAGCCACGCCACTCCGCCCCGTGGCGGCCCGGGCGATGCGCACGGCCATCCCCATCGCTTCCCCGCCACCACGTGCGTACCGCACGCGACCCGCCCAGGGATGCAGACCCAGCAGAAGCTCCGCCAGCTCGACTTCCTGCGGGGATAGCAACGTGCAGTAGGTTCCGCGCCCAATGCGCTGACGCACAGATTGGTCCACCACCGGGTCGGAGTACCCCAATACAATCGCACCCGCTCCAGCACAAAAGTCGGTATACTGGCGGCCGTTGACATCCCAAATGTGGGAACCCTTGCAGCGTGAAAAATAGGATGGCCAGGTACCCGGATCGTAAAGTTCCGCCCATTTCGAGCGAAGTCCCGAACCGCATGAAATGACGGATTTCGCGTGACTCCAGAGATCGGGACCGAACTTTGCGTTATCCGCCTGGGGAGTTCGCCGCAGGGCTCGCAGAGCGTTGGTTTCAAAAATACTCCGCAAGTCGTCCTCGCCGAGTCCGAGATCCTCGCAGGCCTCGCGCAGGCACCGTAGGGATTCAATCCCGACCAACGGCATCCCGCCCTGGGAATACGCCTCCTCTTCGCCGTAGAACCAGCGTGGAGGCCCGCTGACGGTCATGCCTTTTCCCCGCAGATGGCTAATGGGATAATCACTTCCGTAAGCAACGCGGCTGGCGCCCATTTCCTGCAGGGCAATGCGGAAGGTCTCCGTCTCGGTGATCGCTGAAGTATCGAGCCACACGTTTTCAAACTCATTCAACCAGCGCAGATTCCCACGGGCGCAGCGATAGTTGAACGAGCGGGCAATATGCGCGAGGACCAGATGGCACTTAGGGTATTTTGCCAACATTTTGGCAATAGTGGCTTGGTTCCCTTCATCGGAAATCCCGCCATCGCGCATGATATGCAGCATGAGGACGGACTCCGAAACATGGCAGGCCTCCCACATCCATTCCGGCGCAAAGGACTCGATCGAGGCCTGTGAAGTTTCAGGAAGCGGCGCGTAAAGATGATAGGGCTTAATGCCGGCAAACTCTTTGCTCTGCAAATTCTCCGTCACCAATGCCACATCGGCAGTGGGCGGGCACAGAATCAACGCTTGTGAATCGTTGCCCATGGTAAGCACTTCATTCCGCACCCACTCGCTAATGGCGGCGCAATCATTCCCGCGCGCAGGAAATCCAAAGAACAATCCGCTCCAGGTGCGGCTGCCGAAGAAGTCGCCCATGCCCTGCCCAAAGGCCGTGGCATCGAGAACGCTCCCCGCTTTCCAATAAGGTGGCAGGGTTCCAGTGGGAAACTGATCCGCGCGCAGGATGTGCGCGTGAAGGTCGAACAGTCTGGACGGTACGAAGCCGTCGCAGATTTCATGGATGACGCTTTTCTCCTCCTCGCCTAGTCGCGGAACGAAGGCGGCACGTACGGGAGAACTAGTGGGTGTGGCGTAGGAGCTCATGGATAGTGAATTTCGAATTGGTCAAGCTGCAGGCGTCCTTCCGGGAGGTTCGAGCGCCAGACCGGGTAATCCCGCTCCGGCCGCAAGATGTGCGGATCTCCGCCCGGATCGCCCATGGGCACGATGTCGAGCGGAAAGGCAATGAGCATGAGATTGCAATTCACATCCCGCAGGCAGGTCTCCAACGGACGCTCCGCGTAGAAGTCCTGACGGTCATGACGGCCTTTCAAACAGGTCCATTCGTTAGGATCCGCACGCAGCAATAGTGATCTCTCCTTCCATTCCGGCTCGACCACAATGGGCTGTGAAGTCAGCGCCCAAGGAGCGGTCACGCCGTCCACCCCGGCCTGAACCAACAGGACAATATTCGCGCCCCGCATTTTCACATCTCCACGGATGCGCACCCGAATCTCCGCGTTTTCCAAATTGCGCGAGAACCCACCCTGGATGAAGCGATTCGGACCCGCCGCTTCCTGCATTTGCTCTCCCAATGGACCCTTGGTCGAAAGACAGAAAAGCATGTGCAAATAACCGGCACCCGGCGGCGCGTGGTTGTAGTCGATCCACCAAGGACTAATCGTTTCCAGGTAACTTTCGCGATTGGCTAATGTTTGGAGGCCGATGTGATTTCCCCCCCAGCCCCACCATCCCGCAGGGCCGTCATCGAAGGTTTCACGGTAAACGGAGGTGCTCATGGGAAGAAAATCGCCGCTTTGACCGATCGCGGGGTTTCAAGATGGGAAAAGGCGGCGGGCAAATCATCGATCCCACCGCGAAAGGTTATCCATTGATTCGCGTCAAACGGCTTACTGGAAAGCCGCCCGACGACCTCGTCATGCACGCCGGCCTCGTCAGGATTTGCTTGGAGATACGACCAACTCGCCGGACCGAGCGATCGGTCGAAGGCGGTTTCAAAGGTGCTATCGAGTCCGTAAACCGCAAAGACGCCGCGAGGTCGCAACCTGGGAAGCGATTGCGCGATGGCGTCGTTGGTTCCGAGGGTATCCATCACCACGTCAAAATCGCGACCGCCCGCAAACTCTTCCCCGTCCCGCACGTTGCAAGTCGCCGTGGCCCCCAATGCGCGGGCTCGCTCGAGACGGAACGCACGCCGGCCGACTGCAAGAACCGACCCCGCTCCCAAGGCCCGACTCCACGCCACAAAACTTAAGCCCACCGCGCCATCCCCAAGCACTGCCACGTCCCGGCCGGAAATGGCCCCTGCCTGAGTCAGGGCACTGTAGGTTTCCTTCCAGGTAATCGCCAAACACGCCTGCTCCAGCGTCCAATCGGAGGGAACCTTTTTCTGCATCCTCGCATAGCCAAACCTTCCGTGTTCGCCCGCGGGTTCCTCTTCCCGCCAGGTTTCCAGATCGGTCACCAGCGCGAATTCCGCAAAACTGCCCCAGCAGGAGGAAATCCCGTCGAGATCGTGACCCGGATAAACGGCGCAGGGCCGCAGGACCCTGTCACCCTTGGAGAACGAACGCACACGGTCTCCCACTTCCACCACCGTGCCGACGCTTTCATGCCCGAGCAGCGCCGGATAGGCGGGCGCGAACGGCTTGATGCCGTGAACCAGTTTTCGGTCGGTGGCGCTGCAAACCCCAACCACCTCCATCCGGACGAGGGCTTGATAGGGATTGGGTTTGGGCACGGGAACATCCCGAACCTCCAAAACTCCGGGAGCGGCAATAACGGCGGCTTTCATGCAGTCCAATCAAAAACCAATCCAAGAATCGAATTCCGCTCCGGGCCCATCGCCAACCGGTAGGCTCCAGCGGCTTCCGACACCGGCACGCGATGTGACAAGTACGGGGCGGCCTGGAAAATTCCCGCCTCGGCGAGACGCAGAGCACCCTCTTTCGTGCCCGCGGGGCCCCACCCGGTCGGGCAATGAAGGGTCAATTGTCGGCGGTGCGCCGTCATGTAGCAGAACGAGATGTCACCCGAGTACCAGCCTTGAAACACATAGCGGGCCCCAAACTTGCAAAGCTCCATCCCCGGCTCGATCAACGCGGCGACCCCGCTGGATTCGATCACCACATCCGCTCCACGAGACCCGGGCGGGATGACCGATTTGACCGCCTCCGCCAGCGATTCCGTTTTCGGATCCACAACCAAATGAGCGCCAAACCTGGCCGCGAGCGCGCGCCGGCCTGCATCGGGTTCGCTCACAATCACGAATGCCCCCCGCGCCCGGGCGGCCTGCGCGGCTCCGGCTCCGATCAGGCCATGTCCGAGCACCACCACGACATCCGACGGCGCCACTTGCGCGAGGTTCACTCCGTGCAACCCCACAGCAAACAAAGGCGCGAGTGCCGCCTCATCGGGCGCAATCCCGTCTGGAATGCGAATCAGGCTTTCCGTTCCACAAACAATGATCTGCTGATGCGCACCCCAAACCGCCTCCACCGGCGTCTCCGTGCGCCCGCCCAAATACAGCACCACATCGCCCTCAACCAATCCTTCCACGCCTTCGCCCACCTCGGAAATCCGTCCCACCCCCTGGTAGCCAGGGACGTAAGGAAACTTGGCATTCTCCATGCGGTTCCCCATTGCGATCGCCATTTCGGTGCCAATGCTGAGAAGCGAAAACAACGCCTGAATCTTGACTTCTCCGACCGCCAGCGAAGGCACCGGAAGGTCGCGCGTCTCCACCTCACCCACATCCGTCACCACCAAGGCCACCGCACTCGAATTCATTCGCCGTCTATGTAGGATACTGACATGTCAGTGTAAATGGTTTTCCGTGAATGAGGACAAATTTGAATGGCGTCTAGTCACCGTGTGGGCGCAGGCGGCCCAGAATTTCTTGCGGATAGCGGCCATAAGCCTCGGAAGCAACGGAAGGATCGACCAGATCCAGGCTGGCGCCATTCTGCCGAATGAATAGGCATCGCCAGGCGGAGTCCGCCAGGCGGGCACGCTGCGTTCGCCCCAGGCATTTTTCCAGGTATGCACGTCCGTCCGGACCGTTCCCAAACAAGGCGTCGCCTGTCGTGCGGTATTCCCAAGACCAATCCTTCCCATCGTGTAGGGCAGCAAAATGCGCACACAGGGCGTCGAACAATGCCGCTTCGATCTTCATCCCCGG
>Ga0247838_1004905_pt1 | contig 13923 bp, 15 predicted proteins | sample LaCruzMarch2015__5_FD_189097 | JGI IMG/M metagenome (GOLD analysis project Ga0247838, IMG submission 189097) | Freshwater microbial communities from meromictic Lake La Cruz, Castile-La Mancha, Spain - LaCruzMarch2015_15m | ecosystem: Environmental > Aquatic > Freshwater > Lake | place: Spain... | reverse complement strand
GTGTAAAAATTTTATTTTTCCGTTGCTTTTCGCGGCCTTGATCGTCGTTCCGGCCACTTGGGCGCGCCGGGTGCGTAGTCAGGCCATCCTGGCCTGACACTGTCAGGGCTGGAAGCCCTGACTACGCATACCGCCGGCCGGGATTACGATCAAGGCCCTTTTCGCGAGTAAGGGCGATGAGCGCCGCTGAGAGTCCGTGCATACCACCGTATTGCATTCACTAACCACTAACCACTAACCACTAACCACTAACCACTAACCACTTCTTAAGCCCGGAGATCGCCATGACCGACGATGACTTTGAATCCGATCTGGAAGAACTCTCCAGCGCGGAAGATTTCCTGGAGTATTTCAAGATCGAGTACGACCTCAAGGTCGTGCAGGTCAATCGACTGCATATCCTGCAGCGCTTCCATGATTATCTGGCCGATGTTGATGAACAGCCGGATGGGGCGGATGCACGCTGGGCCTTGCACGCCGATTTGCTGGGTGCCGCTTACCTGGACTTCGTGACCTCCGACGCCAAGACCGAGAAGGTCTTTCGGGTGTTTCATATGCACGAACCGAAGATCGCCAGTGTTCCCCTGAGCGACCTGTTGGGTCAGATCCCCCATGCGGCCGGCGTTTGACTTCGGGACCGAGGTGCGGGTCGTGCGTAACGTGCGCAACGACGGCACCTTCCCCGGACAGGCCACCGGCAGCCTGCTCGTCAGGCGCGGTTGCACCGGCGTGGTGCGCGACGTGGGAACCTTCCTGCAGGACCAGATCATCTACACGGTCCATTTTCTTGATGCGGACCGGATGGTCGGCTGTCGGGAGGAAGAGTTGCAACTGGCGACCGATCCCTGGATACCCAGCCGCTTCGAGTTCCGCGACCGGGTTCGGCCGCGTATCCCATTGGGGATTCAAGGGCGTGTTCTGGTGGAGCGGGGGATCGAGGGAGAGGTAATGAAGGTGGTCCGCGATGCTCCCGGCGGAGTCGCCTACCATGTGCATTTCAGCGGCGCCGGTACGCTGCAGGTTCCGGAGTCGGCATTGGACGGTCCGGACGCAGACGCCGCCGCATGATGGCCTTGATCGTAATCCCGGCCAGCGGCATGCGTAGTCAGGGCTTCCAGCCCTGACGGCATCAGGCCAGGATGGCCTGACTACGCACCCGGCGAGCCCAAGTGGCCGGAAGCTTGATCGAGGCCCCGCAGTCTGTCGGTTTTCGATTCGCTACGCCGCCCGGGCATACAAGGTCGCCAAGGATTTGAAGACTTCGATCGCTACGCTCGGGACCAACGCATTCTCGCGGGGATCGGCAACTCGATTACGACAACGACAACGACCGCGACGCCAAAGGTGTTCCTCAATGTATTTGTTTAGGCTATTTTTCAACGGTTCCTAACGAGCACATCCATGTCCGCTGACGCCCCAAGTCTCCCCGCCGAGTTTCGCTACCATCTGCTGCGCGCCGCCGGTGCGCGTTTTCAGCTTGGCACCTGGGCTCTGGACGCTGCTCAGCGGGCGGAGGCGACCCGGCTGGCGCAGCGGACCTTTGAACTGGAAGACCTGGTCCTCGGCTCACCGCAAGCGCGGGCCGTGGTGATCCCAAGCGACCAGGTTGAAGCCGCGGTGGGTGAGTTGCGCTCACGCTATCCGGATGCGGACGACTTTGCCTCGGACCTCGAACGCAACGCGCTGGATCTGGACACCTTGCGCAGCGCGCTGCGGCGGGAGCTGACCTTTGACGCGGTGCTGCGGCGGGTGGGCGATCACCGGCTGAGGGTCGATGCCGTGGATGAACAGCTTTTTTATGAGCTTCATCATGAACGGTTCACCGTTCCGGAGCGGCGCGGTGCCCGACATATCCTGATTACGGTGAACGACGCCTACGCGGAGAACGGCCGGGAGGCGGTGCGGGCACGTATGGACCGGCTGGTGGCGGACCTGGACCATTCCAGGGCTGGTCGCCAGGAGCGGTTCGCAGTCCTGGCGCGCGAGCAATCGGAGTGTCCGACGGCGCTGCAGGACGGGCGTTTGGGTGAGGTCCGTCGGGGCCAGTTGTTTGCGGCGCTCGACGCGGTCTTGTTCGCCATGGCGACGGGCGAGATCAGTGGCCCGGTGGAGTCCGAACTCGGCTTTCACCTGCTCCTGTGCGAGCACATTCTGCCGGCGCACGCGCTCCAGTTTACCGAGGCGCAGCCGCAGATCCGCCGGATTCTGGAGGAGCGGCAACGGCGCCGCAGCCAGACGGCCTGGATTGCGGAACTGCGCCGAGGAGCGGGCGGGGATACGGCCGGGCCGACCGCGCCTGCCGCTCAGGCCTGGCGCTCGGGGCAGGCCGCATGAACATGCCGCCCCCTCACGCCTGTTCTTTCTGTGGTGCCGTCCAAGGCGCCGATACCCCCCTGATCGCCGGGATCGATGGTCATATCTGCGAGGCCTGCGTGGCCTTGGCTCACCAGGTGGTCACCAGTTGGGGGCGCACCCGCGCCTTGACCGGACCGCTGAAAGCGCCGCCCAAGCCGAAAGAGATCAAAGACCATCTGGACCGTTATGTGATCGGCCAGGAAACCGCCAAGGAATGTCTGGCGGTCGCCCTGTATAACCATTACAAGCGCCTGGCGGCGGAGGCGAATCACCCCCGCCGTGTCCTGGATGATCCGGATCGGGTGGAGATCGACAAGTCCAACATTCTGATGCTTGGCCCCTCCGGAACGGGCAAGACGCTGCTCGCCAGCACCCTGGCGCGAATCGTCGGCGTTCCCTTCGTGATCGCGGATGCCACCACCCTGACGCAGGCCGGCTATGTCGGTGAGGACGTGGAAAGCATCCTGGCGCGGCTCCTGGACGCGGCCGGCGGTAAGCGTGAGCTGGCCGAATGGGGCATCGTCTATATCGACGAGATCGACAAGCTGGCCCGCGTCGGGGAGAGCAGCCACGGCACCCGTGATGTGTCGGGCGAGGGCGTACAGCAAGCCTTGCTCAAACTGGTGGAGGGGACCCAGGTCAAGATCAGTCCCAAGGGCCGCAAGGAGGGCAGCGAAATACCGGTCATCGACACCCGCAACATTCTGTTCATGGTCGGCGGGGCCTTCGCCGGTCTGGAGCGGGTGCTGCGGCGTCGGTTGGAGCCGGGTCCAGCCAGTATCGGCTTCCATACCGAGCCGAAAGCGAAGTCCGATGCGCAGGGCGCCGGGGGCATCTACGCCGAGACGCAACCTGACGATCTGCGCCACTTTGGCCTGATTCCGGAATTCATCGGCCGGTTCCCGGTGGTCGTCGCTCTGCACGATCTGGACGAGGCCGCGCTGGTGCGCATCCTCACCGAACCCCGAAATGCACTGGTGCGTCAGTTCCAGCAGTTGTTCCTGTTCGAAGGCGTGGCCCTGGAGTTTGAGCCCAAGGCGCTGACCGCCATCGCCCGTAAGGCGATCGCGCGCGGGACCGGGGCACGCGGCCTGCGCAGCGTGTTGGAAGGGCTGTTACAGCGGCCCATGTTTGAGTTGCCGTCCATGAACGGCGTCACCGGCTGTCTGGTCGATGAGGCCGCTGTCAGCGGCGCGGGTGCCATCCGCTGGCAAGGGACGCAGGATGCGGAACAGGCCGACCCGGACGACAGCCTGCCGCTGGCGGATGTCGGGTGAGGCCGAGGGGGCGCGGTCAGCGACTGCGCTCCGGCGACAGGTCGCCGTCGACATAACACCAGCGTCCTTGATGGCGCGCGAAGCGGCTGCGCTCATGCAGCCGGTGCGCCCGCCCGCCCAGCTTGTAGCGGGCAACGAACTCCACCAGACCGCGAACGTCCTCCGGCCCGCCGTCCTGCGTCGCGATGATCTTGAGTCCGAGCCACTGCACCTTGGGGTCGGCTTGCAGGTCCGGGGGTTGGGTGCTCGGGTGCCAGGTCGCGCGCACATAGTCCTCTTCACATAAAGTGTACGCGCTGTAACGGGAGCGCATGAGCTGCTCTGCCGTGTCGGGCAGCGCGGCCCCGGCGATGAATCGGCCGCAGCAGTCTAGGTAAGCGGCCCCGGATCCGCAGGGACAAGCGGCAGGTGCGGCAGGCGTTTGCGTTTTCATTCTCTTTGACGATTCCCTCATTCCCCGCGGTCTACTGGACCGCGTTGGCGTAAGGCGGCTATTCTCCCAGGATCACCGGCCCGCGGGGTGCTTTCATGCGCTGGCTTGTCATCCATCTCCCCGATCTGCCCCTGGAGGTCTTTGCGCGGGCGCGCACCGCCGAGGCCCCGCTCGCGGTCTGCGTCCACCGCCGGGGCGAGCGCATCCTGCGCTGCAACAGCGCCGCGATGCTTGCGGGTATTCGTCCAGGCCAAGGGGTTGGTGCGGCCCGTGCGCTGTGTGCGGAACTGAGCGTCATGCCCCGGCGGCCGGCCGCGGAACAGGAAGCCTTGGAGCACCTGGCCGCCTGGTCGATCCGCTTTACGCCCCAGGTCAGTCTGGCGCCGCCCCGCGCGCTGCTGCTCGACGTGGCGGCCAGCCTGCGCCTGTTCGGCGGGGCCGACGCCTTGCTGGCGCAGGTGAGCCGGGGGATCAGCGCACGCGGCTATCAGGGGCGGCTCGCCTTGGCGCCGACGCCATTGGGCGCCCTGGTCTGGGCACGGCAGCTTGGGGCCTCGGCCGGGGCCGCGGGCTGGCCCGTGATCCCCGATCTGGCCGCACTGCACGCCGCACTCGACGGTTTGCCCCTGGCCGCGTTGGGCCTCAGCGCGCGCGAGTGTGAAGACCTGATCGCGTTGGGACTGCGCCGCGTCGCCGATGTGTTGCGCCTGCCCCGTCCGGGGCTGCGCGAACGGCTGGGCCCCAAGCGGGTGGACTGGCTGGAGCGTCTGCTCGGCGAGACCCCGGACCCGCGCCCCATGTTCGTGCCGCCGCCCCGCTTCAGTGCGCGGATCGAACTGCCCGCGGAGGTCGACCTGGCCGAGTCGTTGGTCTTTCCCTGTCGGCGGCTGCTCGCCGAACTCGCCGGGTTCCTGGGCGGGCGTCAGGCCGGGGTGCCGCGGCTCGACTGGCGTCTTGGCCACGCCGGCCGGGCTGCTACCTGCTTCAGCCTGGGCGCGGCCCAGCCATTGGCCGACCCGGAGCGCTGGCTGGAACTGCTGCGCGGCCAGTTGGAGCGGATGGAACTCCCGGCACCGGTGCGCGAGATCGCACTGGCCGCGACGGCTGTCCTGCCCTTGAGTCCGCGCAGCGGCGAATTGTTTCCGGAGTTGGCGCGGCCCGGCTGTCGCCCGGATCCCGCGCTGCTCGACCGCTTACGGGCCCGTCTGGGTCGGGACGCGGTGCGCGGACTCGCACTGGCGGCCGATCACCGTCCGGAGCGTGCCTGGCGCTGGAGCGAACCGGGCGAGACCGGCGGCGGTAGCGCGCGTCCGGACCGACCGCTCTGGTTGTTGCCCCAGCCTGTGCCGTTGGAGGAGCGTGACGGCAAGCCCTGGCTGGACGGCGCGCTCGACCTGGGTGCCGAGCGGGAACGGATCGATACCGGTTGGTGGGACGACAGCGCCGTGGCGCGCGATTATTTCATCGCCACCAGTGCGCGCGGCGAGCGTCTGTGGGTCTATCGGGAACTCAGGGGGTGTCGTGGCTGGTATCTGCATGGGCGCTTCGATTAAACCGCGCCAAGCGCGGTATGCGATGTTCTTGGATTGGCTCGGCCCCGGCAGATTCGACGATTGATGGAGTAGGCGCGGTTTAAAGTTTTGAAGAGCATCAATTTTAAACCGCGTCTCCACCGAGGTTGGTTAAATCCCAAAGGCCGAACACACAATGAAAATTACGCATTTCGCGCTGGACGCGGTTTAGTCCGCTATTTCCGATGGAAGGCGCCCCGGGAGATCGGGTTTCACCTCCAGGCCGAGTGCCGCCCCGCGCGGCTCCGGGGTCGGCTGGCGGAGCAGGTACGCACCTCCCATCCCACCCCCAGACCGCCCAGCTCAGCCAACAACCGCTTGCCCGGTGTCCTGAGCGCGGCTAAGATCAGGGTCATAGCGGGTGTCGGTTGGTTGAATTTCCTGTCCGTCCCGACCTTCGCGGACCCCACAGATTAGCCATGATGATGATCGCGCACCGAGTCGAGATCGACCTCCCCGAGGAGCCCCTGTTCAGCCTCAAGGAGACGCCCGAGCACTTCGCAAAGGAGATGAAGATGCTCGCGGCGGTGAAGCTTTTCGAACTCGGTCGCCTGTCTTCGGGGCGGGCCGCACAGCTTGCGGGTATTCCCCGCGTCGCCTTCCTGATGCGGCTTGCGGACTACCGCGTCGCCCCGTTCGATCTGACCCGCGAAGCGCTCGCCGAGGACGCCGAGGACGCCTGAATGCTGGTGATCAGCAATACATCGCCGCTTCTCTACCTGCACCGGACCGGTAACCTCGATCTGCTGCGTCGGCTCTATGGCCGCGTTCACCTCCCGCCCGCCGTTCGGTCCGAGCTCGCAGCGGGTGCCGCATCGCCACGACTGTCGCCGATCTGCGTGCTGCGGGACTGTGGATCGGCGAAGAGTTGGCCGCCAACGTCATTGCGGAGGCGGGAGAAGGGCCGGTGCCTTGATTGCGTCAGGGCGCGAGCCACGGCGGGATGACGGAAGACTAGCGCGAAGCACCGGGCATCGGCGGCTCGGCGGTACGCCCGATTGTCACGACCCGATGGCGGGCGTGGTTCTCCGCGGTACGTGGGAATCGGCGATGAAGGGAGCGCGTCGCTTTCACGTGCCACCCCGCCGCCGGTCGCGACCAGGCCCGTGTTTCGCCGGATGGGTCGGTGGGGGCATCAAGAGTCCTGGGAAGCAGAGCTTCCAAGGCCGGAGTCACGACGCTGGAGTTTCGTGACTAGATCAACCAGGCCCCAAAACCCGCGAGCAGGATCGCTGCACGGGCGATCTGGTTGGCGAAGGGGATCCGAATTGAGGAAACTGTCCCCGGTAATAAGTCAGTGCCGCCGACTGCTCTGCCGGCGCCAGTTCCTTATAAAGAGAAAGATTCTCGAAAAAAGCATTATCCCCCGCCGCCGAACGAGCAGTTTCAGCCGCGGCCGCGAGGGGAAAGCCGCTCAGCACCAGCGATGTCGCCAGCAGGATGGCCCCCGTCAATTTGCGATGAGTCTGCATCATTGAATTGTTTCTCGTGATCGTTGAGTGGTACGGCCTGACCAGTATATGCCACCGGGCAGATGGCGTGCCTCAAGGACAGTCGCCGACAAGGTGAGTCGGCGCGGCCCGTCCGATCACGGCTGGTCGTGCTGCCATGGCCGTTAGCAGGTCGTGCGCCCGCACCGGCTGAAGCCTCGACCTCCGGTGGTGGTTTGCCCCTCGTTCCCAAGCGGTTAGACTGTGCCGCAATGCGCGGCCGACCCGCGACCCGCAGTCCAAGGCGTGAGCCTTGGAGTGGAAGCGCCAACACTGAAGCCTTGGACTCCAGCACAAGTGACTGACCGTCGAGAGGCCACCTTATGACCGACAAAGTCGACAATCCGGTTTGGGGAGTGATCGCATGAATTCGCGCGTGCAAGACTTGGTGACCCAGGCCAGCCGGTTGCCGCCCGACGATCAGGCGGCCCTGCTCGCGGCCTTGTATGATCTGATCGTCATACCCGACCCCGGTTGGGAGACCGCCTGGATGGGCGAGTGCCTGGACCGTCTGGATGCGCATCGCCGCGGGGACTTGGAGTCGGTCGAATCAGATGAGGCCATGGCCGCTTTGCGCAAGAAGCATGACTTGCCGTGAAGGTTCGGGAATTGACCGCGGCGATCACCGAGTTGGATGAGGCACTGACCTACTACGGCGCCATCCAACCCCGGTTGGCCGCGGCGCTGCTCAGGGACGTGCATGCGGCCAAGCGGTCGATCGTGCGTTTTCCGCTTGCCTGGAAGCCCCTGATCGGCGACATGCGCAGCCTCGCCCTGCGTCGTTTCCCTTATGCGGTGATCTACCAGACTGGTCTGGACGAAATTCTTATCGTTGCCTACGCACACCTGCGGCGGCGCCCTGGATACTGGCGCGACCGTTGCTCGGGCAGGCATTAGACGATGGGCTGCCGCGAAGCCTGAACCCGCCGCCATGAAACCCTGGTTGCTCGGATTTTCGCTGGCGGTGAGCCTCGGGTGGCTGTTGTACCCGGGCCTGGCCGATGCCTGGACCGAGGCCGATATGCAGGGCGCCAGAGCGCTGCTCCAGGGAAAGTTGGAGCAGCGGCGGGCGGCGGAGGCCAAGGCTGCGTCCGAGGCCAAAGCGAAGGCGGAAGCGGAAGCAAGAGCCAGGGCCGAGGCCAAAGCGACGGCGGAAGCGGAAGCGAAAGCGAGGGCCGAGTCGCAGGCGGAGTTCGAGCGGCTGCGGACCATCTCCAGCATCTGGAGCGGGCTCGAGAGCGGGATGGTCGAGATCCCAGGCGGTTCCTTCCAGATGGGTTGCAGCCACGGGGACAGCCGGTGCTATCCTCACGAGCGAGACCCGCACAAGGTTACGGTCGAGCCCTTCCGGATGGGCCGCTACGAGGTCACCCAGGCGCAGTGGCAGGCGGTCATGGACGAGAACCCTTCCAACTTCAAGGGCGATGAGCGGCGGCCGGTGGAGCAGGTCTCCTGGAACGACGTTCAGACCTTCCTCGGGCGCCTGAACGCGAACTTCATCCTCATCAAGCCCTACCGCCTGCCGAGCGAGGCCGAATGGGAATACGCCGCCCGCGCCGGCACCCCGACGCCCTACTGGTGGGGCAAGAACCTGGGCAAGGGCAATGCCAACTGTTACGACTGCGGCGGCCGACAGGACAACCAAGAGACCGCCCCGGTCGGGTCATTCAAGCCCAATGCCTTCGGGCTCTACGACACCGTGGGCAACGTCTGGGAGTGGGTGCAGGACTGCTGGCACGACAGCTACGCCGACGCACCGTCCGACGGCTCGGCGTGGCAGGATGATTCGTGTACCGCTGGGCGGGTGTTGCGCGGCGGTTCCTGGGACGACGGCGCGAGGGCCGTCCGCGTCTCCGCCCGCGACTGGCACGCTCCCGACAACCGCGGCGAAAGGCTGGGTCTGCGGTTGGCCCAGGATACAGTTTTTTTGCATCTTGACATTCCCCCGCCCATGCGATTCGATTGAAGTAAAGATTCGTCCGAAGATGCGGGCCCAGTTCCCGCTGGCCCGGAATGGGAAGACCGCTGGGACGCCATCGCCAGAGGAAGGGTGGGTGGTTGGGGTGCGGTCGGTGACATGCGCAGCAAAAGGAGCGCCGAGCAGGCCGCGTTGAAACAATGCGAGACCACTGCCGGTACAAGCCGTGCCGCATGCAAGGTGTCGATCACCTATTACAACCAATGTGCGGTTTACGTCTGGGGATCGAGTGGCGGCGTATCGTCGTCGGCTGTCGATATCACGACTGCCAGCCAGCAAGCGCTCAAACTTTGCAACAAGACTTCGAGCGACTGTGAAATCCTCTACAGCAATTGCAGCTATCCGAAGCAATTGAACTGAACGGATCGCCCCGGCCCGCGGTCCGCCCGCCTGGGATGATATGCGGAACTGAGTGGATGGTCCCCGTCGCGCTGCTACACTTGCGCCCATGGACACCCTCACCCCCTGGCACCGACTCTTCGGCATCGCCCTGACCGACCTCTTCACCGGCCGTCCCTGGCGGGTGGATGTCGAGAAGGAGTTGGCGCTCAAGAGTCAGCGGCTCGACATCCTGATTATCGAACGTCGGCCGGGTGCGGTGGCGGATGCCGGTCCCGCGGCGCTCGCCGGTCTGCCCGATGGGCTGGAGCGGCTCGCGGCTCACAATGTCCTGACCTACAAGTCGCAGCACCAGGCACTCGACGCCTGGGCGCTGGATGAATTGATCGGACACTTCGTGACCTACCGCAAGCTGGTCTCCATCGAGCGGACGCACACCCCGAACGCGCCCGCGCCGGGGACCGAGCCGGCGCCCGAGGTTGTCGAACCGCCCGCGGAGACCTATCGTTTGCTCCCGGAGGACGACTTCGGCCTCTACGCGGTGGCCACGCGCACGCCGGAGCGACTGTTGGCCCAACTGCCCACTGGCACCCTGACCGCCACCCCCTGGCCGGGCGTGTTCGATCTGCGCTGGGGCGGGCGTACCATTCGGTTGATCCTGCTCGGAGAGATCGCCGCGCATCCACGCAACGCCCCCTGGGAGGTCTTCAGCGCCCGGCTGGAGCGGGTGCGGCACGGGTTGCGCAACTACCACCCGCGTAATCCGCGCAGCCGCGGTCTGCTGGGGCAACTGTATTTCCATTACCGTATCGAGGTACCCGACATGGCCTACACGATGGAGGAGTTCGAGCACGACACCCGCCGCCTGTTCATTGAGCACCTGCATGAATTTGATCCGGACGAGATCCGGGCCATCGTGGAGCAGCTCCCGCTGGACGCGCGTCTGCGTGGGCTGGACCCCGAGGAACGGCTGCGCGGTCTGAACCCGGAAGAACGCCTGCGCGGCCTGGCCGCGGAGGAGCGGTTGCGCGGCCTGGATGCAGAGGAACGACTCCGCGGCCTCGACCCTGCGGTCGTCGAGGCCTGGCTCAAGCGCCCCCGGCACTGATACCCGCGGCGCAAGCTTCACCGCGCACCCGCTGACCGCCCTGGACCGGCCACTTCGTCGCGGTACTCCAACTGGAAGCGCATCCGCCCCTGGTCGCCAAGCTCCAGTTTCGCGACCACAGCCCGTGAAGCCCAGCTTCACGAGGCGCGCGGGGCATGGGCAGGCCCCGGCGTGAGGAGCACCATCGCCGAGCGCGACTAGGCCCGTGTTTCGCCGGATGGGGTCGGCGGGGGCATCAAGAGTCCCGGGAAGCAGAGCTTCCAAGGCCGGAGTCACGAGGCTGACGTTTCGTGACCAGATCAACTAGGCCCCAAGACCCGCGAGCAGGATCGCTGCACGGGCGATCTGGTCGGCGAAGGGGACCCGAATTGAGTAAACTGTCCCCCGAATTCGTGCTGGCCGACACGCTCGTACCCACCTACCGGGTGCATTGCTACCATGACACCGGCGAGCGGGAGCTGATCGACGGGCGACGCTATGCCATCCTCGGCCTGCAGGGCAGCTTCGGGTATTACCTGATTCACGACGGGGACGTCATCGGCTGGGCTCACCGCCTGCGGGGCGCCATTCGCCTTGCCGACCGGTTCTACGTCCTGCCGGTTCCCCATCGTGGGGTGGCCAGGATCGCGACCAGCATCCAGGCACTCGAGCCCGATGACCTGGTGGAACCCGACGAACCGATCCACCCTTGGCCTGCACCCGCATCCGGCAGTCGCCGCTGGTGGTGGTTGTTAGCCCTCCTGCCGGTCCTCCTGGCGATCGGTCGCTGCAGCGGCGTGGCCTGAGAAGTGCATTTCGGCCTTGGGCCCCTTATCCCGGCCAACCGATCGCGCCATGGGCGGCCCCGGTGCCGGCCGCCGCGGGTGCCGACGAGCGCGGTGAGCGTTGTGCACCGGTTCGGCGCATCACTGAACCGCCACGTGCATTTCCACGGCGGCGTCCTCGACGGGGTGTTCGAGGGCGGCCCCGACGGGTCAGGTCCAGTTTCAACTCAGCCAAAAACCTTTCCCCTTTTTCGCATCGTCGTGCCGCCGTGGCCGGGGCAATCTGCCAGGGACCCCCTGTCCGCGCCGCGTCGCCGCCCGACCGTCGCCCGAGGCCGTCGCGTCAAAGTCAGACGCCAAAGGCGTCCCCCAATGGACTTGTTTAACTTATTAGTGAACCGTTCCTTAGCAGGTCGTGCGTCCGCACCGGCTGAAGCCTCGACCTCCGGTGGTGGTTTGCCCCTCGTTCCCAAGCGGTTAGACTGGGCAACAATGCGCGGCCGACCCGCGACCCGCAGTCCAAGGCTGAAGCCTTGGACTCGAGCACAACCGTTACTGACCGTCGAGACGCCACCTTATGACCGACAAAGTAGACAATCTGGTCCTGGAGCACCTGCGGCCGATCCGTGCCGATGTGGGCGCCATCAAGGACGACGTGCGGGAGATCAAGCATCCGCGCCGTGAAGCGCCTGGGCGGCGTCTGGCCGCGCCTGGTCGCCTTCAAGAACATCTTCTTATGTCAGGGCTGGCCCGGCGTTGTCACATTGTCACATTCGCGTGTTAAGATAATTTCCGGATTCTCCGATTACGACAACGATTGTGTTTGTGTTTAACTTGTTCTTGACTCGTGACTTAGGTGCAGTCCGGATGAAGATGCACGCGCACAACAGACCGGAGGTCGAGGTTTCAGCCGGACGCGGCACCGCCGCCCGCTAAAGCGTCGGCCTCCAGTTGCGTCGCCCGGGTCCCCGGAGGTCGAACCCGCGTGGTACGAAGTTCTGCGGAAATCGCCTAAGGTGATTTTTGTCATATCATGTATCCTCTCGCGCTCGTCTTTTCCCCCTCTTTCTTTCGTTGTCATTGTCGTTGTCGTAATCGAGTTGACGATCCCCACGAGGATGCGTTGGTCCCGTGCGTAGCGATTGAAGCCTTTCAAACCCTTGGCGACGCCCAGGCGGCTAGCGAATCGAAAGCCGACAGACAGCGGGTTGCTGATGACAAACTTGCATCGCTTATTCCGATTACGACAACGACAACGACAACGACAACGATTGTGTTCGTGTTTAACTTGTTCTTGATTCGTTACTCAGAGGTGTGTACCCATGAACCGGAACAGAACCCTGCCCAGCCTGCTGCTCTCGACCCTGCTCACTGCCGGGTGCACCCAGGAAACCCAGAATACGATTGGCCGCTCGATCCAGAACTGGACCGGCGTCGACGGTGTGCTGGAGGTCTACGCGGGCGAGAAGCTCGTGCGGCGTTTCATCAAGGTGGACAAACTCACCACGGCCGGTGCCACCCAGGGTGGCGGTGCCCGGCCTTACCGTTTCGGTTACGGCGTGCTGGATCTGAATCAGAACGGCCAACAGGACCCGGGCGAGCGCAAGGTCTATTTCGAGATCAGCGATTACTCGACCAACTACGTGTTCTACGGTGACCCGGGAGCCTGAAATTCACGCCAGCCGGTAACGGTCCTTCATATCCAGATAGACCAGATTGGATACGGCGCGGATGGCATTGCTGCGTTTGGTGATCCAGGTGCCGTAGTTCTTGGCGCTGCTCGATCGCTCGATGATCCCGACGAAGGCGTAGGGGACGCGTCGGCCGAACAGGGTCTGGGCCTCGATGATGCCCATGTTGCCGCAGAGTTGCGAGGTCGAACCGGTCTTGTCGTAGACACGCACCGAGGAGGGCATGGACGCGACGCCCTGGCAGATGCGGTCGTGATTCGGCAGCGCCATCAGCGCCCGGAGTTCTTGACTATAGGGCAGACGGTCCTCCCAGAGTGCGATCAGAAACCGGCTGTAGTCGTGCGCCGAGGCGAGGTTGCGATAGGTCTTGCCGCCGGCGGGGATCTTCTCGACGACCCGCGTCTGCACGAAAACCTGCGGCGCATTGGTCTTGAGCACGGTCTCCACGTCTTTGGGTCCGCGTTGCGACTGATTGCGGCTGACCAGTTCGATCAGTTCGTTGGTGGCTGGGTTGCTGCTGCGCCTGATCGACCGCTCCATGGTGTCGCGAATGTCCTCGGTGTAGCGCACGCGCCCTCGCGAGTTTTTCACCTGGAAGAAAAACGCCTGGGCGACGAATGGCTTGATCATGCTCGCCGCCTGGCGCGGGGCGTCTTCGTTGATCGCCACCAGTTTTTTGCCGGAGGAGAAGTCGTAGACCGACCAGGCGGTTTTTTCGTTCTCGCTGATCTGACCCTGGGCCTTGAGCCGCTGCACCAAATCCGCGACCTGCCGCTGGAGCGCGTCCTGGCGCTGGGGCGTGTCCTGACCAAAGAAGCCGGCCTTTGCGAAGCTCGGGGTGCCGCACAGCAGGCCGGCCGAGAGCGCGGCCAGTCCCTCCAGGAACCCGCGCCGATTGACAAAGAAGTGCTGGTTGA
>Ga0247838_1004899_pt1 | contig 13930 bp, 9 predicted proteins | sample LaCruzMarch2015__5_FD_189097 | JGI IMG/M metagenome (GOLD analysis project Ga0247838, IMG submission 189097) | Freshwater microbial communities from meromictic Lake La Cruz, Castile-La Mancha, Spain - LaCruzMarch2015_15m | ecosystem: Environmental > Aquatic > Freshwater > Lake | place: Spain... | reverse complement strand
GGACCTGCCGCTCAAGACGGTGAATCCTTCCGTCTGTTCCCCAATGAACAAACCGCCCGGGCAAACTCGGAACCGATCAGCATCGTTTTCCAAAACGGACAGGGGCTGTTCGAAGGTCAAACCCAACTGCGTTACCTCGGCATCCCGGTGGGGCTTGTGGAGTCGGTCCGCCCCAAGAACGGTCAGGTGGAAGTGACGGCTCGGTTAGAACCTGGATACGACAACCTGAGGACGAAAGGGACCACGTACACCGTCGTTCGCCCGAAGATTTCCATCGACGGCGTGTCTGGTCTCGAAACGATCACCGGCGGGGTTTACATCGACTGCGTCCCGGGCTCCAAAGGCCCACTTGCCAGGAACTTCGTGGGCCGGACGCCCATCGAATCTGGTGAGAACGCACAGATTCGGTCACTCGAAATCGTCCTGTCGTCGAAATCGACGAAGATCGGTCTGGACGCCCCGGTCTATTATCGAGGCCTGCAGGTCGGTCGGGTTCAGAAAAAGGGACTGTCGGGCGAAGGCGGTGACGTGCGCCTCATCGTGGCCATTCACGAACCGTACTCCCGTTTGGTGCGGGAAAACTCCAAGTTCTGGGACGTCAGCGGCGTGCGCGTTTCGGTCGGATTTTTGTCCCTGAAGGTCCAAACCGGAACCGTCGATTCGCTTGTTCGCGGGGGCATTGAATTCTCGACTCCCGGGCCGGCGGAAATGGGATCATCGGTGAAAACGGGACACGTATTCCCATTGCACGCCGAGCCACAGAAGGAGTGGCTCAAATGGACCTCCGACATTCCGCTGGAGCGTTAACCCTAAATCGGAAAATGGGACCTATTTATCGGAGTAAACCTGCTCAAGGTTAGAACTCACACGACAAGCGAGAGCAACCTATTCGGTGAGCAAACGTTCGTGGACGCCACGAACAGAAGCTCCTCCAGTTCAATGCTTTATCTGTGTAAATCTCGTAAATCTGCGGTTCCATTCCTGTTCTTAGTTGAATGGAAAGCAAAGGTTTCGAGGTTCAGAAGCCTCCCGGACGGTCAGGTTACAACACGGCTTTTGCCGACGTGACAAAGATAGATCGCGCAAGGAACCAGCAGAACGGTGACCACCATGGACACCCCCACCCCGCCGATGATCGCCCGGGCCAGCGGCGCGTAGGCCTCACTGCCCGCACCCAGATTGAGGGCGATGGGCAGCAGCCCAAATAACGTCGCAAGCGACGTGAGGAGGATCGGCCGAAGACGGACTTTCACTCCAGACACCACCGCCTCGCGAAGATTCATCCCCTCGCCAAGCAGTCGGGTGGTAAACTCTACGATCAGGATGCTGTCGGTGACCACGATTCCGACCATCATGATCACCCCCATCAGCGACATGATGTTCAGCGTGGTGTTGGTGAGAAGGAGTCCAAGAATGACGCCGGAAAGTCCGGGCAGGACCGCGAGAAGGATCAAACCGGGATCCCGAAACGACCGGAATTGAGCAACGAGGATCAGATAGACCAGCAGGATCGCGAGAAGGAGACCCGCACCAAACGACGCGAAAGAGGAGTTCATGACGGAAATCAATCCCCGAATGTGCACCCTCACCCCTTTTGGCGGAGGATTCTCCGCGATCAACCGCTCAAAAGCCGCCGCGACCGGACCCAGGGCCTCCTTTTCCGTGGAAACGTACAGGTTGATCACCCGTTGTAGCTGGTAATGGTCCACCTCGGTCGGTCCCTCCGAGCGGGTGATCGACGTGACCGCGTCCAGGTTGACCGTGCGCAGCGGGATCGACTTTAGATCTAACATGTCCTTAAGGAGATCCTCCGGATACTGGACGCTGAGCAGGTAGTCGTAGCCTGTCTTCGGATCGATCCAGTAATTGGGCTGAATCATTCCGTTGGATACCAGGGCGGTGATCATGTTGCCGAAGACCTCGCGGGCACTCAGGCCCAGCACGGAGGCATCGGCACGGTTCACGTTAATCCGAAGCGACGGCGCATCGATGTCCTGGGGAATGAGCATGTCGCCAATGCCCGGGATGGCACGCGCCAGCTTCATGATGCGCTTGGCATAGGCATGAGCCGCCTCCTGATCCGATCCCGTGAACTGCACGTCGATCGGCGCGGGAAGTCCCGCGTTGAGAACCGCATCCACCAGACCTCCGGATTGGAGATAGACCGCAAGTTCCGGCATCTCCTCCGCGATGGCCTTTCGCACGCGCCCCATGGCCTCGAAGCTTCCGACCCGGTGTCCCTTTTTTAGCCCAACTTGTACAAAAGCCGTATGCGTGCCAGAGTTGCTCGTGTAGATGGCCGATAAATCGGGGGTGCTTCCGATGTTCGACACAATGATGCCGAGGTCTTCGGCGGGAATGATGCGCCGAATCAGTTGTTCGAGCCTGGCAACCTTCTCCTCGGTCACCTCCACCCGGGTCCCGGGCGTGGCTTTCACGTTGATGACGAATTGGGCCGGATCTGTTCTGGGAAAATAGGACATGCCGACCAGCGGCATCAGTGCAAAACAGGCCACGCACGCGGCGATGATCGCGATCAGGACGGTGCGGGGTCGGTCCAGCAGCTGATGGATGACTTTTCCAAACGATTCGAGGAGTGCGTCAAAGTGTTGGTTGAACGCGGCGTGGAACCACGTTCCGAAGCGTGCCAAAATGGAGCGTTTTCGCCCCGCGTTTTCCGGCACCTTCCCCGTTCCGGCGTGTTTGATCCGGATGAACCGGGCGCAGAAAAGCGGCACGACGGTCATCGCGACGAAGTACGAGGCAAACAGGGAAATCACCACGGCCAGGGCGAGTCCGCCGAAGAGGAACCGGCTCACGCCGGACAGGAAGGTGACGGGAAAGAAGACGACCGCGGTGGCGAGGGTCGCGGCGAGCACGGGCACCGCCACCTCTTCCCCGCCGACGATGGCGGCTGTTTCCGGGTCCTCCCCCAGTTCCATGTGACGGACGATGTTTTCCAGCACCACGACCGAGTTATCGATCAATCGGGAAAATGCCAGGGCGAGTCCGCCGAGCACCATGGAGTTGATGGTTCCTCCCCCCATGCTGATGACCATGAATGCGGCAAGCGCGGAGAGCGGAATCGAGAGGAACACGGCCACCGTGGCCCGCAGATTGCCAAGGAAAATCAGGATCAAAATCCCCGTCAGACACAGGCCGAGAATCCCTTCTTTCACCAGGTTTTTGATCGCGGATTTGACGAATTCGGACTGATCGAAAACGACCTCGGTCTCCAGCGCGCGCGGGACTCCGATCAGATCGGAAACCGCCCGCTTGATCCCTTCCACGACTTCGATTGTATTCGAGTCGCCTCCCTGTTTGAGGACCGGAAGATAGACCGACCTTTGCCCGTCGATTCGGACAATGTTCGCCTGGATCGAGGCGGCGTCTTTACCTTGGCCACATCGCCGATCACGACTTCCCGTTGACCCTGCCTCACGGGCACCTGCGCGATTTCGCGGAGGGAATCGAGTTGGGAATTCGCGTAGATGTTGTAATCGACCGGGCCGATTTTCACATCGCCGGATGGGAATACCAGATTGGCACCGTGAAGGGCGGTGACGACATCCAGCACGCTGAGTTGACGCGACTCCAGTTTATCCGGGTCCACATAGACCATGATCTGCCGGTACTTGCCGCCGAAGGGCTGGGGGACCGAGGCCCCGGGCGCGCCGGCCACTTGGTTGCGGATCGAGTACTGCGCAAGATCACGCAACTGCGTCTCGTCGAGCCCCTGACCCTTGAGCGTGATCAGGCAGACCGGGAGGCTGGAGGCGTCGAACTTCAACACCACCGGGGGAAGCGTGCCAGCAGGAAGACGGCGCAGGTTGGCCATTGCGAGGTTGGAGATGTTGCTGACGGCAGTGTCGGCATTCACCCCCGGGCGGAACGTGATCCGGATGATGCTCACTCCGGTGAGCGAGCGGGACTCGATGCGCTCGATCCCGCTGGCCAGCGTAAAAAACCGCTCGAACCGACCGGTGATGGCCGTTTCGATTTGCTCGGGTGGCATGCCCGGGTAAAAGGTCGCGACGACGACCACCGGGATTTTGATCTCCGGGAAGAGGTCGACCGGCATCTTTAGGACGGTCGTTATCCCGAGCACCACGAGCACAAGGCAGGCGACCAGGATGAGATACGGGTAGCGGATGGCGAAGCGCGACATGGGTCAGATTGAGCGATGTGTGCGCTTCCCAGGCTTCGAAGCCACCGCTTTCATTTTCCTGCCGTGGGACCGGAGGCCAGAGTCGCCGTGGGTGCCGTTTCTGCGATTCTCGGAGAGACCTTCATCCCGGGCTCCAGCTCCGAGGCATTTCCCATCACCACGAGATCGTTAGACTCCAAGCCGCTGACGACTTGGACCCATTCCGGGGTCTCCACTCCGAGTTGCACGGCTCGTCGCTCCAGAATGCCGTCGACCGAAATGGCGTAAACGGTTGGATCATCGGGCGTACGCAGGGCCTGAACGGGGATGGAAACGGCGTCCGTTGCCTTTGCGACGGGAAAGGTCCCGACAGCGTAGAGGCCCGGCGTGATGGTCAGTTCCGGGTTGAGAATGTCCACCTGGACCTCCATGGTTCGGGAGGCACTTGCGATCAGTTTGGAAAACCGGGCGATCTTCCCTTGGATCGTGCGTTTCAGCAGCGGAATGTGGATGCGGATCTCCTCCCCAATCTTCAGCATGGCAATGGCTGTCTCCGGAACGAGAAAGCAGGCGCGGAGCAGATCGTTTTGTGCAAGCGACACCAATGGGATGCTCTGCGTGCTGGAATAGACCCCGGTTTGGACAAGCGTGCCGTTGTCCGCATTTCGTTTGGTGACCACTCCGTCGAACGGCGCGATGATGGTGGTCGTCGTGACCGGTCCGCGGGAGGCGTCCGTTCCTTTGCTGGTGGGAAGCGGGGCATCCAGTCCTTTCTTGCCGGCGCGGATGGCTGCCATCTGCTGATCCATGTCGAGGACTTCCAGGGTGGCGATCACGTCGCCTGCCTTGAGGTGGTCCCCGATGTCCACCGGAATGGATTTGACGTAGCCTGCGACCAGGGAAAACACGTCGATCTGCTGGAATGGCTTCAATTCGCCCGTCACGTCTAATTCCTGGACCAGAGTCCGCGGGAGCGGATGCATGGCCGAGACCGTCGTGACGGAATCATCGACCCGTTTTTCGTGTTTACGAGGAATGAGGGCGGTCGCCAGTCCTGCGACCACCACCAGAACGAGGAGCGGCCAAAATCGGCGGATCATTTCGGAGATGGCGGGGCGGTTCATGAGATGCCTTGTTTGGAGTTTGGAACGGGAAACAACCCGGGAGTTGGGCTGGGCTTTGCCCGTCCAGGAAGAAGCGTCGCGACTCCGGCGGTGAGGAGCGCAAGAGCGGCGGCGGCGGCAACGGCCCATTCCAACGCGCGAGATTCAGCCGCAGCGTACAAGGCGAGGATCTTCTCATGATCGGCGCTTGGAATTCCGTTCCGAACGATGGCTTCCCGGGCTTGGGCCGTCGTGAGCATCGGAATTCCCCGCGCGATGATTGCTCCGGTGATCTCGCGCGTTTCGTTGGAGATCGTGGGTTCCGCGCTGATGAACCCCTGCATACCGATCGCCAGACCCGCGATCATGATGGAACCGAGAATGGATACCCCCATTGCCGCCCCAAAGTTCAGCGCGGTGCACTGCAATCCCGCCGCGGAACTGCGGTGGTTCTCCGGAACGCAAGATTGGGTGATCGCGCCGAGCTTCCCGCTCATCACGCCGGAGCCGAGTCCGAAAATGGCCATCGCAAGGTAGGTGGGTTCGCCGAGGATCGACGGAGAGACGTCCCAAAACAGAATCCCCAATCCGGTCGCCATGGCGCCAATTCCCAGGAGCACAAGCCCTCGGGGATCGAGCCATTTTTGGAGACGCGGAATGCAGAGCGACATCGAAAACGATGCAACCGCTAGAGGCAGCATCGCCAGGCCCGACTCGAACGCCGACTTTCCTGCGACGATTTGCAGATACGTCGGCACAATGAACAGCACTCCAAGCGAAAGAGCCTGCGTGCCCAGACTCGTGCCCAGTACAGCGTTCAAATGAAGACTTTTCAGGAGCGTGACATCAAACACCGTACTCGCGCACGCCATCCGCCGACGGGATTCCACCACGAAGAACGCGGTCAAAATCCCGAGTCCTAAAAGAAGGACCACAGGGGTGAGCGACAGTCCAAAAACCGAAAACGGCGAGGAGTGATTGAAAAACCATCCCCATTTGGGCGCCTGCTGAAACCCGACGACGATCAACGCAAAACCAATCGCGCTCAGTACCACCCCGGCGAAATCGATAGGCTCCTTTGGACCAGACGGTCGAACGCTGGGAATCCATCGGGAGCAGAGCAGGACTACCAGGCCGAAAAGCGCCTCCGACCCCAGAGCGTACCGCCATGACCATTCGGTCGTCACCCACCCGCCCACCACGGGACCGAGGCCCGCAGCGAAGGCGCTACAAGCTCCAATCACCGCGAAGGCCTTCACTCGGTCTTTCTCCGAAAAAATCGACGCGGCGAGGGATCCGATCGCCGGGAACACCAACGCCATCCCGATCCCCTCGAGCACGGCTTCGCCAATCCCAAACAACAGCAGATTCGGCGCGGTGGCGGACATGAGCGAGCCCACCGTTCGCAGTCCCATCCCGATCGCGAAGGCGCGGTGTCGACCCCATCGATCGCCCAGTTTCCCGCCCGTCAGCGCGAGCGCCGCCGCCACCAACGCGTAAAACGCCGCGATCGAGTGAACGCTTGCGATCGAGGTCTGAAACTCTTCCTGTACGGCCCGAATCGAAATGGATCCGAGCGCCACGTCGAGCGTGAGCAAAGACTGTGCGAAACCCAAGACGAAGAGTGCTCGCCAGTTCATCGCAGGGAGAATTCAAATTTGATCATGCCGGACTTCCGAGAGTTGCCAATCAGAGGCGCTTGGGAATCCCCCGGAGCGTCTTTGTGGGCGGAATACAACGGGTCAGCCCGCGTCCGTCAAAATCCGAAAAGCGACGTTTTTGTCACGCTGCGCCAGAAGCCCGTACCGCAGCGAGCGGCGCCCGGGAGATGGTCATCCGGCAACCGGAATGACGGCGTACGTGCAACGGTACGCCGTCCCAGATTCGCCACCCTCGCGACGGAGCTTCACGCCGAGCGCACGCTCCAGCATCTCGCGTTCCATCCGCCGGATGGCGGGATAGCGTTCGATCAAACCCGCCAGGGGATGGTGATGTTCCACCCAAGCCGTGGGATCATCTTCCAGAACGGAAGCATAATGCCCGTCGCGCAGCCTCAATTCGACCAGGCGCGCGACGCGTTCCGCGATCGTACCGGAAGGCAGGGCGTCGCGGTAAGCAGCGGACTGACTTTGAAAGAGTCCGAAAAGCAGCTTCTCCGGTGCCGAGGGTCCGAACAGACGCGCGGAGGCGTCGAGCAACCCCATACCGAGCGGCGTGTCAGTGTTCACAAAGAGTCGCTCGCCTTTGGGAGTGAGTAGGTAGGCAATCTCCGGTCGGCCCGCCTTGGACGGCTGCCTCCTTCCTTCCACGAATCCATCGCGTTCGAGGTCGAGGCAATGCGCCTTCACCCCCATGTAGCTCATTTTCAGGGATGAGGCGAGTTGGCGGACCGTGCGAGGACCGCGCGTTTTCAGCAATTCCACCACGGTGACCCTGGGGGTTCGGGCGAGTTCCGCCAGTGGCGAACGACGCATGATTACTTAAACAGCGCGTACGTCTTCTGCCCGCCGCGGTCGATCAGGAACACCACCCCGCCGGAACGATCGGTCACGTCGAGGGCGTCCATGATGTCTTCCACCGTTAGCACCGAGCGATCGCCCACCCGCGTGATCACGTCGCCTGGCCTCAAACCCGCGAGTTCTGCGGCGCTGCGTTCTTCCACTTCCGTGACCACCACGCCGGCCATCATCTTCAACCCCAACTGCTGCGCCAATTCCGGGGTGATATTCTGGAACTGAACACCGTACGGATGCTTCCCGGCGGGGGGCTCTGGAGGGGTCGACGGATCGATCTTTCCCGACACAGCAGCGTTGCGGGGACTGACCGGACGCTCTCCTGTTTTCACGCTGACCTGCATGAGCCGCCCCCGCCGCCACACACCGAGGTCAACGGCGGAACCCACCTTCTTCGCGATGATTTGTTTCTGAAGTTCCGGCGCGGTTGCGACCGCCACACCATCGACCATTGTGATCACATCGCGCTCCTGGAGATCGCTCGCGCTCGCGGGGGATCCGTCCCGGATCGAGGCCACGATCACGCCCCGCTCCACCCCAGCGAACAACGTGGCGGCACCCGCCTGTCGCTGCAACACGTCCGCAAGGCTTTGAATCTCGATGCCCAGCCACGACCGCGAGACTCGGCCTTTGGAGATCAATTGATCGCTCACCTCCCGCGCAAAATTGGACGGGATGGCGAAGCCCAGACCGCGATTAAACCCGTTGATCAGCGTATTGATTCCGATCACTTCTCCGTCGAGGTTGCAGAGCGGTCCGCCGCTATTGCCCGGATTGATGGACGCATCGGTTTGGATGTAGTCCTCGAACTCGCCCTCCTGCGTCAGGTCGTTACGCCCTTTCCCGCTGATGACCCCTGACGTGAAACTGTACGCAAGGCTAAACGGGGCTCCGATGGCGATGGCAAACTCCCCCACGCGGGTGGCGTCACTGTTACCCAAAACCACGACCGGAAGGTTCATGGCGTCCACTTTGACGACCGCGAGATCCGTCGCTTCGTCGACCCCGACGACCTTTCCATTCAACTTCCGCCCGTCCTTGAGGCGTACGGTGATTCCGTTGGGTTTGGCATCCTCCACCACATGGAAATTGGTCAGAATGAACCCGTCATTGCGGATGATCATCCCGGAACCCTCGACCGGGTCCAGTTCGCGCTCCTCCGGCACCAAGCCTTGCGGGGTGCGGAAGAAGAAATTGAATCGGCGGCGCATTTGATCGTCGAGGGCTTGGGACTCACCGGGCCCGCGATCGACTTCCAGAATCACCACTGCCGGAGAAACCTTCTCGAACACACTCGAAAACGCGCTGCTGAGCGACTTCGCCACATCCAGTGGGCCCGCGACCTGCGAACTCCCGGCATCGGCGGCATGTGCGTCGATTCCGCTCACCCACCAAGACCCTACCACCATGAGCGCGGCAACGAAGACATGTGGCAGTGGCACCAGGCTTGGAGCAACGGGACGGTTCTGCATTCGCGAAAATACGGCACGGCGGGAAAAATTCAATGACCCCAACCCTTTTCCGCTGGATCGCCCGCGAAATTATCGCCAGATTGCTGTTGCGGACGGGTCATCAGTTTGTCACAGGGTGAGGGGGACAGTTCACATGCGAGTCAAGATTCATGAGTGAAGCGACACACAGACCAAAAACCGGATTCGCGGTACGCGAGCATCCGCTGATCGAATCCCCTCGCGAGAGGGGTGACGAACGACGATCTTCCGGAAGCGACTCTGCCGTGTCCGATGGTTCCGATCGATCGGGGGATTCTCATGAGGTTTCCAATGACGATTCGCTGCTTTCCGCTGCAATCTTTTCTGGGACGGACCCTCTCTCGCATCTTGGGGAACTTCCCCGTTCTTATGGAGACGAGACGATTTTCCTTGTAGCGCAGGATCCTCACTGGCTGTTCACGTACTGGGATTTTGACATCGCCCGTCACCCCGGTGGCCCGGCATATCTGCGGTACGGCAATGCGGCGGGCCACATCGAAGGGGAAATCGAAGTCGCGTTCGAGACTCGAAACTGGTACATCCCGGTCCGTCATGCGGGGGCGACTTATGTCGTGGAGATCGGCTACTACCGGGAAGGAAAGTGGATCCTGATCGGTCGCTCCGCGATGGTGCAGACACCCGCGGAAGGCATGAGTGAGCGGACGGATTTCTCGTACGCCACGGTCCCGCTTCACCTCAGCTTTCAAAATCTGCTCGACCACGTCCGCGCCGCGACCCACTCCGGTGAGAGTTTGCTCGATACCCTGAGCCGCCTCCAGCGAACCGGCGCCCTGCCGGGAGTGACGCCCTTTGACGTCGAAAAATTCGAGGAGATGCAGCGCGCTGTGCTCCAAGCCTTGCTTGGAAAGGACGTGTTCGATCGGATCAGCAGCGGAGGAATGAGTTCCGAAGAAATCACCGCGCTCATCCGCGAAGAGATTCGTCAGAAAGTGAGTTCCGAGAGCTCAAGCGGACTTTTCTCGGGGGGCCTATCGTCGGCGACTCTGGCATCCTCTGGAGAAAGCAGCCTTTTCGGCATGCTCCAGACGTTGTCGAGTGCGGGACTTCTCTCGGGTTGGAGTGGCTCCGCCCTTTCGAGTTGGGCGGTGGCCGCATCGAGCAGTTGGGCGGCGGCGGCGCTGTCGAGCGTCGCGGCATCCGCCAGGGCCAGCTGGGAAACCGGGGCCGGGGCGAGTTGGACTTCTGCGGCCGCATCGAGCTGGGGCGGCGGATCCGAGTACACCATTTGGCTGCAGGCCGCCCTTTCGTCGTGGACCGAAGCCGCGCTCACCAGTTGGTCCGAAGCCGCGCTGAGTTCGTGGACGGAGGCCGCGCTGAGCAGCTACACGCAGGCCGCGCTCTCAAGCTACACACATGCGGCCGTTTCCAGTTGGGAAACCGCAGGTTCCAGCTGGAGTGGCCAGGCTCCGGTTCCCTCGCGCGATTTCTTCATGAACGTGAACGCCGAAGTCATCTTCTACGGCGGCACGCACCCCGAGGCAAAAGTGTCGGTAAATGGCGAACCCATCACCCTGCACCCGGACGGCACGTTCTCTTACCACTTCAAGTTTCCGAATAACGGATACGACATCCGGATTTCCGCACAATCCCCGGACGCCGTGGAGACACGCGAAGCCACCCTGCACTTCACCCGGGACACGGAAAAATCCGGGGAGGTCGACGACACGTCACAACCCGCGCACCTGACCACCCCGATGGGACCGCGCGGCTAAGCGCCGCCTTTCTTGCGGCCCATCCGCACGCTCCATTGTCCCGACACTCGCCTTCGAAAAAAGCCCCGGGCCGCTCCGGAGCGCGTGCAGCCCGGGATCCGCTCGTGGAAGGCTTCTGCCTCCACCTCGAAGCCGAGCGGAACGCATCGCCACGCACGATCATCAATTATCGACACGCGCTTGAGGGATTTCGCGCGTTCCGCCCCGATCGCACCTGGCGCCAAGCCGGGGCAGACGACTTTCGCGCCTACCTGTTCGACCTAATGAAAGCGGGAAAGGCGCGGTCAACGATTCGCCTCACCTTCGCCGCCCTGCGCAGCTTCTACCGATTCCTGGTCGAACGCCGCAACGTCCCGGCAAACCCTCTCGTGCTCGTTCTCCTGCCGAAGGCGGAAAAGAAACTTCCGATTCATCTGACCCCCGTCCAAATCGAAACCCTCCTGTCCTCTCCCCTCACGATCGAGAAAGAAAAACAGGCTCCTGCTTGGATGATCCACCGCGATGTGGCTGTTTTGGAAACGTTCTATTCCTCGGGAATGCGCCTTGCAGAACTCGCTGCGCTCGATGTGCGGGATGTCGATCTCGTCACGGAAACCGCCCGCGTCCTCGGGAAAGGATCGAAAGAACGGGTCGTTCCGCTGGGTCGCCCGGCATTAGACGCGATCCAGAAATACCGCCAAGCGGCGAACGTTCACTCCGGCCCGTTGTTTCTGAATAAGTCACGGCGCCGACTCGGTTCCCGCTCCATTTGGCTAATGATGCGCAAGTACGTGCAGGCTTGCGGTTTACAGGTCCCGGCTACACCACACAAGCTACGACACAGTTTCGCCACGCATCTGCTCGACAACGGAGCGGACCTCCGCGGCGTGCAGACCCTCCTCGGGCACGCCAGTCTTTCGACCACGCAAATCTACACGCACGTCACGACCGAGCGACTCAAGCGCGCCTACAAGGATGCGCATCCGCGGGCATGAGGCGCCGAGATTTGACTATTCCTCGTATCCACGCGGAAGGAGGATTCCCGTCGTTTCGGAATCGAACAGGACGAAACGTAGCGCACCATAGGTACTTCCGACGTTGAGGCAGTTCACCCCGCGGATGCGGCGGGGTCCGACGCGGACATGCGTATGACCGCACACCGCCAACTGGATGCGGTCCGCGCACGCGGCAAGATGATTTCCCACTTGGGAATTGCCGGCGTAAGCATCCAGGAAACGCTCGGGACTGCCGGGAAGCGCCGGCTTGACGAGCTCGCGGAACGGCACGGTGTGCGTGGCCACCAGCACCGTGCGACCGGTCTTCACGGCATCTTCGAGCCGATTCCGAATTCCCTCCGCCTGCGCAAAAGCCTCCTCCCCCACCCCGCCGGCGCCGCCGGGAATATGCTGCGCAGAATTCCAACGAAGCCCCTCAAACTCCCCTCGTTCGTACGCATCGGGATCGAATGTGGCATCCCGCTCCAATGTCGGATCGCGCATGCCGAAATCGTAATGTCCATAGCCACCCGTGATGATCAGCCGGCCCGCGCGGAAGTTTGCAAAATCGAGACACGACACCCCCGCTTTTTCGCAGGCCGGTGCCCAGATTTGCTCCCGAACGGCTTGGGCGGACGGGAAAAAATTCCACCGCTCCCGTGGCAGCCAATGGTCCTGATCGCCGAGGCATGTCACGATGCGTGCTCCGGGACACGAGCGGGAGACGAGTTCGAGCCAACGATCCGCCTGGTCCGCCGGCCCGAGGTCTCCCACAATCAAACAGACATCCGGCTGATGGGTATCGACCGCGAGCCGAAGTTGCTCAAGGGCCGTGGTCGTTCGTGCGCCGGGGTGGGATTCGAGTTGGAGATGAAGATCCGAGGTGATCAGCACCCGCACCCGGGTGGTCGGCAGGGGGAACTCCGCAACCGAAATGTTCGGTGTCGGATCCTGAAAACGAATGAATGCCGCACCCGTCGCGAGGCCGGCGATACTTCCGCAAATCCGGATCCACAGATCGGTAGAGGCCGCAGGCGGCGAAAGCAGCACGTGATCGACGACGGCCACGCCCAGTGCGGTCAGCAACACCAACCCCGAAACCTCCGCGCGGGTCGAAAAACGCGTGAATCGGGGGAACGAAAGCCATGCGGGCCACGCGAGGAGGGCCAACACCAGGTAGCCGAGGAGCTGGCCGAGTTGCCGGAGACCCGAATTCACGGCCCGCAGATCCTCCGACCCGGCACCCGGAAAGAGTGCCAAAAGAATCTGCTGCCCCATCCCGCGCAGCAGTTCCGCAGCACCTGGATCCAACGTGACCACGGCCCCCAACCCCAACCATAGGATCAACGGCAGCCATTGCCGGACGCCCCGAGAAAATCCTTTCAACCCCCTTGCCATCGGTCTATCACACGGGTCTGTCAAGCCAGCGATCTCCCAACGCTCCGGAGAAGTCCGTCCGATTTGCCGTGAATCCTTCGATGATTGCCGACGTAAACAACTGTTTCAGGGAAACCGGATTGATGCTTTCCCGGTTCGTAACGAGCGTAAAATCCGCGAAGGAAGCGGAAAGAATCCTCAAATTGCCCGTTCTGGGCTCGATTCCGACGGGTGAAGGGTCGAGCGGCCTGCGGTCAACGCACACTCCCCACGCGAAGTGGCAGAGCGCCGCGACCGCTGGGGCCGTTCGTTCGCTGCGCGACGCACTTCGCTTCGCGGTCCCTCCCGGTGCGGGCAACGCGATCCTGATCACCAGTGCGGAACGCGGGGAGGGAAAAACGTCGTGCGCCATCCAAATCGCCGTCGCCTTGGCCCAGTCCGGTGGCCGAACCCTCCTCGTCGATGCCGATCTACACCACCCCGACGTCGAAAGCAGGATCCTCCCTTCCCCGGGTCGCCCAGGACTCGCAGATTTCGTTTTTGACGCACGCACCTTTTCCCACGTCATCACCTCCTCCCCCATCGCCCACCTC
>Ga0247838_1004897_pt1 | contig 13930 bp, 10 predicted proteins | sample LaCruzMarch2015__5_FD_189097 | JGI IMG/M metagenome (GOLD analysis project Ga0247838, IMG submission 189097) | Freshwater microbial communities from meromictic Lake La Cruz, Castile-La Mancha, Spain - LaCruzMarch2015_15m | ecosystem: Environmental > Aquatic > Freshwater > Lake | place: Spain... | reverse complement strand
GAAAAATTGGAAACGCTGATTGCTGAGTTTAACTTAGAACATGTAAGGCTTAATATTGGCGACCGCCTGTCGGGTGGTGAGCGCCGACGTACCGAAATTGCCCGCTGCCTGGCTATTGAACCACGTTTTATTATGCTCGACGAACCTTTTGCAGGTGTTGACCCCATTGCTGTGCAGGATATTCAGGATATAGTTTGGAAACTGAAAGATAAAAATATTGGTATTCTGATTACCGACCATAATGTGGACGAAACACTGACTATTACCGATAGGGCTTATCTGCTTTTCGAAGGTAAAATTCTGTTTCAGGGCACTTCACAGGAATTGGCTGATAATCCGGTTGTTCGCGAAAAATACCTCGGTCGCGACTTTAAACTGAAAGAAAAAAGTAGATTGATATGATGATTGAGTCCACTCCGAAAAAGGGTAGAACGCAAATTACGCAAATTGTCGCAAATAATAAAAAACAATTAAGTGTTTATACTTCAGCAATATGACTCAATCTTATATTATATAAATTTGCGTTTATTTGCGAACCAACGGTCAGCGTAGCTAAATTCGCGTTCAAAATGACTTTTCGGACTACACTCATGATTACGATTATTAATTATTAATTCTTAATTATTAATTCAAGATTAAGGCAACTCTTACCATATTAGGATGCGGTTCGGCGCTGCCAACTAAAAGCAACTTCCCAACATCGCAAATCCTTGAGATGCGCGACAAGCAGTACATGATTGATTGTGGCGAAGGTACCCAAATCCGTATGCGCCAAATGAATGTTAAAACCAATCGCATGGGGCATATTTTTATTTCGCACCTGCATGGCGATCATGTTTTTGGACTAATTGGTCTAATTTCGAGTTTTGGAATGCTGAATCGCACTGCCGATTTACATATTCACACTCTAAATGGTTTAGAACAAATACTTTCACCTCAATTGCAGTTCTTTTGCGAAGATTTACCCTACAATGTTGTTTTTCATACTTACGACCCCAAAAAGAATGAACTGATTTTTGAGGATCGCTCCGTACAGGTTTTTTCAATTCCTTTGAAGCATCGGGTGCCAACAAGTGGTTTTTTGTTCGAAGAAAAACCCAGCGACCGTCATATTAAACGCGATATGATTGACTTTTATAATATCCCTACTTGGCGAATACCAAAAATTAAACAAGGCGAAGATTTTGTAACTGACGAAGGTGAAGTTATTACCAATGAGCGATTAACAACCATGCCCGAAAAACCAAAGCGATATGCATTTTGCTCTGATACAGCCTATTCCGAAAAGCTTATTCCAATTATTAAAGATGTGGACTTATTGTATCACGAAGCTACATTTATGAACGATGAATTGGTGCGAGCTAAAAACACGCAACATTCCACTGCCCAACAAGCTGCTACCATTGCATTGAAAGCCAATGTAGGTAAGTTGATAATTGGCCATTTTTCGGCCCGATATGCAAACAAAAACGGTCTGTTGCACGAAGCAAAGACCGTTTTCGAACGCACAATTTTGGGCGAAGATATGAAAGTGATTGAATTTTAAAATATTAGCCTATTAAAATAAGCTATGCGGTTTAATGGCCAGAAATGTACTTAGTTGCGTTGCAAATAATACAATAAATACAATAAAAACAATCACAATAATTAGTTGAAGTAAGGAAGTTTTCTGAATGGCATGTTTTTGCTTCACATCGCAAACTTCACCCGGGCAATATTGCGCTTTTTCTTTGTAGAACCAGCCATAAACCAAACATCCCAAACAAATGCCAAAGGCTGACTCGAAAAACAAGAATATTAGGCAGATTAAACAAATAATGCCCGAAATTGGACTGTAGGTATTCATAACAACCATTAGTATAAACATGGTAAGTGCTAAAATAAAACCAATAACCCATGCAAATTTTTTCTGAACGGCGCCTACATACTCCGGATTTTGACGCGATACAATCATTCGAGCAATAATTAAGGTAGGTGCGTACTTAGGATTTACAAAAACCCTAATAATAAAATCGATTAAAAATGAAGTGATTACATATTTTATAAATACGAAATTCTCATTGGAGATAATTAACATCAATCCAATAAATACCATTAAAAAGAGTATGCCAGCAGCTGCCCTTATTTCTCGTTCGTTCAATACAGGTATATTGTAACCTTCTACTGTTTCGCCAAATTGTTTTTTAGTTGCCATAAATGTTTTTTAATTGATTAATAATTACTTCACTCAAACAAACTTTCAGGTACAAAAGTTTATAGTCGAGTTATAAATTAAAAACTTAAATATCAATGTCGGTAAGTTAAGCAAATCCATTTATTTTAAGCCTGAAAGGCTTGAATGTGATTAACCATGGGTTAAACCCATGGAAATGAAAACAGTGCTAAACTGCAACCCTGAAAGGGTTGAATAATAAAAGCAGAAGATATTTAACCCTTTCAGCGTTCATAAATAAAAAACTTTTACATGAGGGTGTCTCAAAAGAATTTTTTTGAACGCAAATTACGCAAATTTTCACAAATTAAAAAATTATTGAATTCTATATTATATTAAAAATCAACCATATATGATTTGTGAAAATTTGCGTTGATTTGCGTAATTTGCGTTCTTCTTACTTTTGATACAACCTCTTAATCAAATTAAAGCCCTTCGGGCTTAACTTAACGACATTGACTTAAATGTATAAAAAAACCCTTGCGAATCAATTCACAAGGGTTTTATAAAAATATGGGATTGTAATTATTTTACTGATTCCATGTGTGCAATTAAGTCTAACACTTTGTTAGAATAACCCCACTCATTGTCGTACCAGCTTACTACTTTTACGAAGTTACCGTTCAAAGCAATACCAGCACCTGCATCAAATACCGAAGTACGTGATTCGTGGATAAAGTCAGAAGAAACAACTGAATCTTCGGTATAACCAAGTACACCAGCCATAGTAGTTTCAGAAGCTAATTTCATAGCTGCTTTGATTTCGTCGTAAGAAGCTGATTTTTCCAAACGTACTGTTAAGTCAACAACTGAAACGTCAGCAGTTGGTACGCGGAAAGCCATACCAGTTAATTTGCCATTCAATGCAGGAATTACTTTACCTACCGCTTTAGCAGCTCCTGTAGATGAAGGAATAATGTTTCCTAAAATTGAACGACCACCACGCCAATCTTTAGCAGATGGAGCATCAACAGTTTTTTGAGTGTTAGTAGCAGCATGTACTGTTGTCATCAAACCTTCAACGATACCGAAGTTATCGTTCAATACTTTAGCCATAGGAGCTAAACAGTTTGTAGTACACGAAGCGTTTGATACGATATCCATGTCAGCAGTGTAAGAATCCAAGTTCACACCACAAACGAACATAGGAGCGTCGTTAGATGGAGCAGAGATAACTACTTTTTTTGCACCACCAGCAAGGTGAGCTTTACATTTGTCGATTGTAGTGAAAACACCTGTTGATTCAACAACATAGTCAGCACCTGAAGCACCCCAACCAATTGCAGCTGGATCTTTTTCAGCGAAGAAAGCAACTTCTTTGCCGTTAACGAACAATTTACCACCTTTGTTTTCAGCAGTTCCTTTGAATTGTCCATGTACAGTGTCGTACTGTAACATGTAAACCAAATAGTCAAGATCCAAAAATGGATCGTTTACTGCAACGATTTGAACATCGTTTCTTTCTTGAGCAGCACGGAAAACTAAACGTCCGATACGGCCAAAACCATTGATACCTACTTTAATCATTTTATTTATTATTTAAAATTGAGTTGTCTTTTTAAATCGCCGCGAAATTACAAAAAAATAGGCAAATCGACAAATATATTTGTAATTATTTTTACTAGTAAATGATTTATTAGGACTCGATATTTTTTTTACAGTTAAATTGAATATTCATACATGTTTTGCTGTCGTACAGTGTTGAATGTTTTTTTTATATAGAATATTGAACTTTTTAGATTGTTGCGGTGAATACTCAAAATAATTATCTATATTTGCATAAATATAATAAATTATTAACGATTAAATTTAATTTTATGGAAATTCAACCTGCTGAAAAAAAGGATTTTACGCTTAGTTTTAATGGTCAAGGAAGTACATTCTTTGGAATTGTTATTGTAAATTGGTTACTTACTGCATTAACACTCGGTATTTATTATCCATGGGCTAAGGCCAAGCAACTTAAGTTTATGTATAGTTCCACTGTTTTCAACAACGACCAATTTGTATTTCATGGCACAGGTAAGGAAATGTTTATTGGAATGCTCAAAACCTTGTTGATAGTATTTGTTTTGATGAGTGTATATTTAGGATTAATACTTATCGACCAACTTATTTTGGGCCTGATAATACTCTATTTAATGCTATTTGCATTTTTGCCGTTCGCTATTCATGGTTCGTACCGTTACCGTATGTCTCGCACTTCGTGGCGTGGTATTCGTTTTGGTTACCGAGGTGATAAAATGGAGTTATTTTGGAATTTCTTGAAATGGATATTCCTCACCATTATTACTTTAGGAGTTTATTCGGCTTGGATGAGTGTAAAAATGCGTTCGTATGTATACGGTAATATAAGAGCTGGAAATACTGAGTTTAAATACGAAGCCTCTGGATTGGAATTATTTATTATCATACTGAAAGGTTATTTCTTATCCATCATTACTCTTGGTATATATATGTTTTGGTGGCAAAAAGAATTGTTCGAATTTCAGATTAACAACATGAGTTTGAATCAGGGCGATAAAAAGATTAGTTTTAAAAGTGCAGCTACAGCTGGTGGCTTTTTTAAACTTGTGGTATTTAATATTTTAATTTTGGTTTTTACGCTTGGGTTGGGTTTTGCTTGGGTGGAAGTAAGAACTATGCGTTTTATATGCGATAATATCAAATTGAATGGCGATATTGATATGGATAGAATTTCGCAAACCGAAGAAAATTATACCGACGCAGTAGGAGAGGAGATGGCTGATTTCTTTGATATTGACCTCGTACTTTAATGCAAACAGCGGCTACATACTTTGATGGTGAAAGTTCAGTACCTCACCAAGTAGAGTTATTTTATGATGACGGGAACAACGATTTGTTGTTTCTGTCATCTGACTATAATAACAAACGATGGCGTATAGAGGATGTTGAAATGCACAAACTTGACTTTAGTGTCGAAATATCGAACAAAGCTTATCCGCTCGAACTATTAAAAATTACAAATCCGGATTTTATTGCCTTTTTTATTGCTAGTTTAAATCAAAATGGTCAGTTAACTATTTATCAAAAGCTGTTACATTTAGGATTCAAAATTCATATTGCAATCCCATTTTTACTAATTGCTATCATTGCTATTGGTTATTTTTATATAGTGCCTTTTGTAGCCGAAAAATCGGTAGCTTTTATACCTGTAGAATTCGATGATTACTTGAGTAATGAGTTTTTGATCGATTATTTTGCCGATAATAAGGTGGATACACTTAAAACAGAGTTACTTACTGAATTTGGTTCAAAATTGGATTTTCGAAGCAGGCGACCCTACACTTTTGTAGTTGTAGAATCAGATATTATCAACGCTTTTGCGCTTCCTAATGCCAAAATAATTGTTTTTACAGGCCTAATCGATAAAATGCAGACTTATGAAGAGCTTGCGGCATTGTTGAGTCACGAGGCGGTGCATATCAACAACCGTCATTCCGTAAAAATGCTTGCTCGTAACTTGGCGGGTTATATTTTTATTTCAGCCATGTTTAGCGACGTAAATGGAATAATGACTATAATTGCAGAGAATGCCGAAAATCTGAATGCCTTATCGTATTCCCGTAAGTTCGAAAACGAAGCTGATAGTGAAGGATTACAACTTATGCTTAATAACCATGTAAATGCTAGAGGAATGCTAAATTTATTTCAACGCATTAAATCCGACGAAAAAGCACTTCCTTCATTCCTTAGCACTCATCCCGTTACCGATGAACGAATTACCCAAATTTCGAAGCAAATTAATAAATCAAAATTTAATTCAAAGCAAAACAAAGAATTGAAACTGATTTTTTATAGACTAAAAAGTTTGAATTAAATATAGTCTCGTTTTATCACCTACAATTTTTTTTTAGTTTTTGTAATAAATATGTCATAATTATATTGTATAACATTTTTATGCAGTATGAGTTGAGTTGTTTATAAATTCAATGTATTTATGTAACAAATATTTCAATTTTGATATGAATTGCATTTATTACTTGCAAACTGAAACTTTCTGTTGATAACAAATCAATTTATATGATTTTTGAATACTTGTTTTGCATAAGTTGTTGATAAATATTCATTATAATGTAATGTATTTTAACAATACTTGTTCTATATTTGCCGCTTATTGTAAAAATCTGCCTTAATGGAAAGGTTTTATAATAAAATAGAATTTTTAAACAGAGTATAAATTTTTAATTAAAAAAAAACGATTTATGATGAAAAGATTCATTTATTTCGCAATTGCTTTTGTTGTTGCCGTGAGTGCAACATTGAATGCTCAGGTAACTACCTCTGGTATTAGCGGAAAGGTTACTTCTGGCGCTGAAACAATTATTGGTGCAACAGTAATAGCTGTGCATACACCTACAGGCTCACAGTATGGAACAGTGACCAATCCCGATGGACGGTATAATTTGTCAGGTATGATTGCCGGTGGTCCTTACAAAATTGATATTTCTTTTGTGGGATATTCTAAACAAACTTACAACAATGTAAGTATTAACTTGGGTGAAACATTTATTTTAAATGCAACACTCAAAGAAAGTTCAGTAGAAATGAACGAAGTAATTGTTGTTGGAATCAAAGCAAAAGAATTCAACAATGAACGAAACGGAGCAGCGATTAATATAAGCAGTAAGCAAATTGGATTTATGCCAACTGTATCGCGCAGCATAAACGATATTACACGATTAACTCCGCAGGCAAATGGAAACCAAATTGGAGGTGGAAATTATCGTCAGAACACTATCACAGTTGATGGAGCTCAATTTAACAATGCATTTGGCATTGGAACAAACATACCCGGAAATGGTGCTCCTATTTCTTTGGATGCTTTGGAACAGGTTTCTGTAAATATAACTCCTTTTGATGTACGTCAAAGTGGTTTTATTGGAGCATCTATCAATGCTGTAACAAAATCGGGTACGAACGAATTTAAAGGTTCGGTTTATACCTATTTGCAAAATGAGAAATTTAAAGGTGACAGTGTTGGAAGTTCTTCTTTTAAGAAAACACCAGCTGATTTCAATTTATATGGAATGACATTAGGTGGACCAATTATTAAAAATAAATTATTCTTCTTTTTGAATTATGAAACTGAAAAGAGTTCAGTTCCTGGCCCAACCAGAGTAGCTGCAACACCTGAAAAGCCAGCTGATTATGCTAACAATATTGCTCGTCCTACAGTTGCCGATATGGATATGATTAGCAAGTACTTATTAGATACTTATGGTTACGAAACAGGACCATATCAAGGTTATAGCAACGAAAGTCCTGCAAGCAAATTTTTAGTTCGTTTGGACTGGAATATTAATAAAAATCATAAGTTTAATATTCGATATAGTTATCACACTAGTAAAACCCCTGCACCTCCAAGTACTTCATTTTCGCCTTTCTCATCTAGTATTTATACCGGTAACCGTCAGGCAATGGATGCTATGTGGTTCAAAAACTCTGGTTATTTCCAAGAGCGCAACTTTAGTTCATTGGCATCTGAGTTGAATTCACGTTTTTTAGACGGAAAACTAACTAATACATTACGTTTTACTTATTCATTCCAGGATGAGCCGCGTAGTACCGAAGGAAAAACATTTCCGTTTGTAGATATTTTGAAAGACGGTAAAGCTTATGCTTCTTTTGGAACAGAATTATTTTCGTATGGCAACTTGCGCGAAGTAAGTACAATTACTGTAACCGACGAAGTGAATATGACACTTGGAATTAATAATATCACCGCTGGTGTACAATACGAACATAATAATACCAAAAATGGCTTTATGCGCTTTGGTACTGGTTATTATGTATTTAAAAGTTGGGATGATTTCAAAAACGGTGTAATGCCAGCTAATTATGGTGTAACTTTCTCGAATACTCCTGGTTATGATCAAGCATTTCCTGGATTTGATTTTGGACAGTCATCACTCTATATTCAAGACCAGATTAGTTTATTTCAAAACCTGAAATTAACAGCTGGTTTACGTGCCGATTTACCTACTTATTCGCAACCTGCTGCAGCTCATCCATTGGTAACTCCATTGGTTTTTGATGGTGGTAAATCATACAATACTGCAACTTTACCAAAATCAAGAATATTATGGTCGCCACGATTTGGATTTAACTACGATGTATTTGGAGATAAATCATTAGTTGTACGTGGTGGTAGTGGTGTTTTCACAGGTCGCGTTCCTTTTGTATGGATTGTTGGTCAGGTAGGTGATGCCGGAATGGTTCAAACAACTCAAACTTATAGTGGAACTTCGGTTCCAGGTATCTTCAATCCTGATATGAGAGCATATTATCCTGCTACCCAACCAGCAGCTGGAACTATTGTACCACGTACCCCAACAATTATTGATCCTGATTTTAAAATGCCTCAATCGTGGAAATCGAGTTTGGCAATTGATGGTCAACTACCTTTTGGTATTAAAGGAACTTTAGAAGGTATTTATAACAAAGATATTAATACAGCATTCTTTGTTAATAGAGGTATTAAAGGTGGAGTAGCAATGAATATTGCCGGATATCCTGATACTCGTATGATTTATCCTAACGCAAATATTGATAAATACTACAATTTACTAACTTCTGCTGGTGCAATTACTACCCTTGCGACTGGTTCTGGTATGTCTCCAATTGTTCTTGAAAATCGTAAAGGGGGTTACTATTACTCAGTAACAGCTAAACTCGAAAAAACTTTTGATTTTGGATTGTCAGCAATGGCAGCATATACAAGAAGTGAAGCTAAGAACTTAGTAGATGGTGCTGGAGATCAAGCTTTCGGTGCATGGGCAGATAACGCAAATGTAAGCGGTCCGAATGTTCCAACATTAAGCCATGCAAGTTATATAACTCCTGATAAGGTAATTGCAAATGTTTCATACAGATTTGAATATCTAAAATCGATGGCAACAAGTGTTTCATTATTCTACGAAGGAGGTTCTCAAGGACGTTTCTCGTATGTATATTCTTCAAGTATCGTACGCGATGGTTCGAACAATGCCTTGATTTATGTACCAAAAGATGCAACTGAAATTACTTTTGTTGATCAAACTGTAAATAGTAAAGTTTGGACTGCCGCTGACCAAAGTACAGCATTCTTCAAATATATTGAACAAGATGATTATCTTAAAACCAGAAAAGGTCAGTATGCAGAAAGAAATGGTGCTCAATTACCATGGGTAAATAAATTTGATGTTAAAATTGCCCAAGAATTTTTTGTAAATGTTGGTGGTAAACGCAATACAATTCAAGTTAGTTTGGATGTGTTGAATGTTGGTAATCTTATAAATCCTGATTGGGGTAAAACATATTTGTATAACCAAAACAATATTTTGGTTCCAAATAATATGTCTTCAGTTACAGCTACAGGTACTGTTAAACCAAATTTCAAACTTAATCCATACAACAACGAAATGTTAAGTAAAACATTCCGTGATAATGTAAGTTTTGCTTCAACTTATTCCATGCAATTAGGTATAAAATATATTTTCAACTAATAGCATAATTCTTCAAAAAATTAAAGGCTGTCTCGATTTATGAGACAGCCTTTTTTGATGATAATTGCCTGGTTAATACTGATATTTTACTCTTCAGTAACCAATACATTTTTAACTTCCCAGCTTCCAGCTGCATTATCGGCAGCACTACTAAGGTATTTAAAAGCTATTCGAACATTTGTTTTGCCAGCATAAGCTGATAAATTAATTCCAGTAGAAGGTATAAATGTCCAGTTTAATCCTGAAGGGTAACCTGCAGCAGGAATTTCTAATTTAGTCCAATCATCTGGATTAATGGTATTTCCATCACTTTTTGTCGAAATCCAAATTGAGATAGCTTTTTTCATTGATTCAGGAACTGGAGCTCCAGCATTGAAATAACGGCCTACATGTGTAAAGTTCAACCATGGATTAATGCGCTCAGCAAAATTCATGGCAGGTGAAACTAACCAGTCTTCATTGTCGAAATATGAACCCGATACATAACCAGTCATAAGCATATATTTATAACTATTCCAAGCCCAAACTTGGTCTCCTTTTATACTAATAGCCTTAAAATCACCAATTCCATCAATCAATGCTTTTAGAATTACCACATCTTGCCATTTGCCTTTTTTAAGCGCAAACTGAGAGTTAGCACATTTCCAATCAGTACCATTAAAAGAAAGCACTCTGTATTGAACAGTTGTTGATGAATTAAATTTGTAACGAACCATACGTGTCTCATTTACTGCTGCATACGGACTTTTTGATTTTAAATACAAATTTAAATAGTACATAATATTCATGGCAGGAGTAAAATTCAATGTTCTTCCTGGTTGATTGGTACCTGAACCCATTTGTAAAAAATCAGCATCAGTTACCGTAAGTTTATTGGTTGTTGAAACTGCTGAAGTGTCGTTTTGATTCACCATATCATATGTTACCTTAATAGAAGAATTAGCATCTACGATATTGAATTTTTGTGCTAATAAAACAGGAATGTAATCTTTTGCCTTTAATGTTTCATCAAAAAACTTATTTTGATCAATTTTAGTTGCATTTACATAAGCAGGAACACTTGTAAGTCGACCATTTAGCCTTGTGATTTCGGTATTCAATGCATCAATCTTAACTTTAAGTGCAGTTGTATCTGCTTTATTTGCTAAAGGATCAGCTTTAATTTTTGCCAAATCAGCTTTTGCTTTTGTTAAGCTAGCGTTATTTGTTGCTAGTGAATCAGTTACAGGTTTCTTAATTGTATTAGCAATTGTTGTGAAATCAGCTGCAGTCATTTCATAAGTGATTGTAACTAAATTTGTTGGTTTTGCTTCTAAGTCCAGATCAGGGAAGTTTTTTTGATTAAAGTCTTCGCATGAAGTAAATAAAGCTAATAAAGCAGCACTTACTAAAAAATATATTTTTTTCATTTTTCTAAATATTTTAGTGTGAATGATTGGTTTTTAGAATTTTAGTTTTAAACTTAATGACCATGTACGACCAAAACCATAAAACACTTGTGCTGTTTTAGCATCGTGATCGGCTCCGTCATAAGCATCGCTAATGTATTCTGCATCGAATATGTTGTCAATATTGCCTACAAGCGAAGCATCATAATCACCAATTTTAAAACGGTAATTGGCCATGAAATCAAATGTGATAGCATCTGGTATCATCCATGGCTGCAAATTAGTGTTTGATCCAATACCTGAGTTAATTTTAAAACTTGAATAGTTTCTACCAAAATAATTTCCATCAAGTCCTATTCTAAAACCTTTTAAAATTTGATAATTTGCTCCTAATGCAGCAGTTGTTTGGGCTGAATTACCTACATGTACACCTTTCAGATTTACATCGACTTTAGCATGACTAGGCCCCATCAAATCTGTTGGTAATCCTTGAGCATCGGATGGTTGTCCGGTTTGAGTATAAAGAAAACCTGTTGCATTACTGTCCCATGTCCAATCGCCTAATGAAATCATACCATTAATTTCTAAATCTTTGAATGGTTTTGACGTAAAATCAAATTCAATACCTTGATGCAAAGCATTTACACCTTCAAGATTAGCATATTGAATTTCTTGTTGTTGTGTTGAAGTTACTACAATCGTTTTATCGAGCCATTGTGTACGATATATATTTAAATTTCCAGAGAAAAATCTTGATTTAAAGCCATATCCTACTTCAGCCGAAAAAGCTTTTTCGTTTATGCCGTTTGGATTCAACATATTGCTTGTGGTTGATTGTAAAAAAGCGCCTCCAGAGAAAAATGGAGCACGTGAAATAATACCAACATTTGCAAATACATTACTTTTATCGTCGATATTATAGTTAGCACCACCTTTGGCACAATAACCTAAGAAATTAGTTGTTTTAGATCTGGAATTAGCGGCATCGTAATAAAAACGATCAACACGCCAATATGATGTGTTTGAAGCTGATAAAGAAAGGAATGTGCTCAACGCATCTTTGTTATATTCTGCTTGTCCGAAAATACCTTGACTAAAAACAAAACCATCGTAATCGCGATATACAACATCGCCAACTTTCAATTTTTGAGTTTTCAATATAGCATTGTCTGGATGTAAAGGACGATTTGATGATGCGTCTAAAAAGAATGCTCCGCCATATAAATCACTTATTTCGTTGGTGTGAACTCCTTTGTAATAACGAACATCTAATCCACCGTATAAATCAATATTTTGACCAATTTTTGTATTGTAAGTTGAAAGTGCACCATACCAAATATGCCGGTTAATACTGTTGGACATAACCATTTTCGAGCCAGTAGTATTTTCGTTGGTTGGTTTATTTAAGTCATAAATTGCACCATAGTTAAAAGTGCCATCAAGGTTTCTGAATATCTGTGAAGGTTTTCCACTTGCATCGTTTGGTGTTCCAAACCAATTGCTTCTATCAGGACTGGTAGCGCCTTGTCCACTATATCCACCACCATCGCCAATTGACATATACAATGCAGTTGACAAACTTGACTTTTCGTCGATTGTCCAAAAATGATTCAACGAAATTTGTGGTTTGTTATAGTAATTGTACGACGATTGTTTACGTTGTCCGTTCATGTCAAAACCATAAGAAGCATTGTATTTATATCCCAATGGTTGTTTTGCCCACTCTTCAATTCGTAATCTATCAGCATTATTACGTTGATTATGCCATTGTGGTGCAGCGAATGCTGTGAATGATAATTGATGAGCATCGCTAATTTTTTTAGAAATATTCATAAAATATGAATATGATTCAAACTCTGTACCTTGAATGTAGCCATTGCCAGTTGTTTTTGATCCTAACAAAGTAATAGCCCAATTGTCTTTGGTTAAGCCAGTTGATACCGAGAAACCTACTTTTTCATATCCATCATTTCCAATACCATAAGATATTGCACCACCTTTTTTGGCATCTGTAGAGCGTGTTACAATATTAATAGACCCTCCTAATGAGGGTGCAGCTACTTTTGAAGCTCCCAAACCACGTTGTACCTGCATTGAGCGAGTTACATCGCTTAAACCCGCCCAGTTCGACCAATATACGCCTCCCCATTCCATATCATTAACAGGAACACCATTAATCATAACTGCAATATTGGCCGATTCGAAACCGCGTAAGTTGATACGTGAGTCACCAAAACCACCTCCCTGACGAGTTGCATAAACGCCAGGAGTCGATTTTAAGATTTCAGGAAATTCCTTTGTCCCAATTTTTGTTTCAATAATAATCGGATCAATCACAGATAAGGCTACCGGTGTTTTGCGGCGGATTGCTACCGACGAAGTTACTGTAACATCATTTAAACCAATGGCTTCGCTTGCTAATGCAATTGTAATTTTTTCTTTTGTAGTGGAACTCAAGTTAATGGTTTGAGTTGAATAACCTACATAGGAAACAGTTAAGTCTTGTTTTCCGGCAGGTAGTTTAATAATAAAACTTCCATCTAATGAAGTGCTTACGCCTACTCCCGATGCGGGATTATAAACACTTACTCCAACCAAAACTTCGTTTGTGGCTTTGTCAATAACAACGCCTTTAATAGTTCCCTGCGAATACGCCATCACGGCCAGCGAACAGATTACGATGAATGAAAAAATTTTCTTCATAAATTTTTAATTGTTTATTAATTATTTTCTGCTGAATTTTTATGCAACAGGTTTGCAAAAATAATCATTTATTTAAACAATCCTTGTTAAGTTTCAATTAATTTATCAACACCTCATTT
>Ga0247838_1004884_pt1 | contig 13958 bp, 16 predicted proteins | sample LaCruzMarch2015__5_FD_189097 | JGI IMG/M metagenome (GOLD analysis project Ga0247838, IMG submission 189097) | Freshwater microbial communities from meromictic Lake La Cruz, Castile-La Mancha, Spain - LaCruzMarch2015_15m | ecosystem: Environmental > Aquatic > Freshwater > Lake | place: Spain... | reverse complement strand
CGCATCCAGCGGCTGGGCGCGATCAACCTGGCCGCCATCGACGAGTACAAGGAGCAGTCCGAGCGCAAAGCCTATCTCGACGCCCAGCACGCCGACATCACGCGCGCCCTGGAGACCCTGGAGACCGCCATCCGCAAGATCGACCGCGAGACCCGCAGCCGCTTCAAGGACACCTACGACCAGGTCAACCAGGGCTTCCAGGAACTCTTCCCGCGCCTCTTCGGTGGCGGCCAGGCCTATCTCGACCTCACCGGGGACGACCTGCTGGAGACCGGCGTCACCGTCATGGCGCGCCCGCCGGGCAAACGCAACTCCACCATCCACCTGCTCTCCGGCGGTGAGAAAGCACTCACCGCGGTCGCGCTCGTGTTCTCCATCTTCCAGTTGAACCCGGCGCCCTTCTGCATGTTGGACGAGGTCGACGCGCCGCTCGACGATGCCAACGTCAGCCGCTTCTGCGCCCTGGTCCGCTCACTGTCCGAGCAGGTGCAATTCATCTTCATCAGCCACAACAAAGTGACCATGGAGATCGCCGATCATCTGCTGGGCGTCACCATGCATGAACCAGGCGTGTCCCGGCTGGTCGCGGTGGATGTGGAAGAGGCGGTGCGGTTGGCGGGGGTGGTGTGAGGCATCCGGCGCCTATGCCGACTGGGTTGTGAGCGCGCAATCGGGTCCGAAGATCACCGGTCCGGTCAAGTTTCACCTGACAAAGCAAGGGTCGAACAGCTACAGGAACCTGGCTGGTCGGAAACCCAAGAGTATCATCCGATCTGCGGTGCGGCCTCTGCCTCGGTAGGCCGAGCCCAGACTGCCCGGACCGTCGTTCCAAGACCCGCCGCGGAATACGTGCCACGCGCAATCAGCCAGCATTCGCGCCGATCCATCTTGCGGGGCGTCTTCGTAGGAGTCACTCCAGCAGTCTTCAGTCCACTCCCAGACATTGCCCAGCATGTCGTCGAGGCCAAAACCGTTTGCCCGAAAACTCCCGACTGGCGCTGTCTGCGCGTAACCATCATCACACTCATGATAGGACCAGGAGAAGCCGTTCTGCCGCTTGCTCGTTTCATCGTGCACGTTGGCGTACCGACAGGCGTCGTCGGACTCATCCCCCCAGAACCGGTTCGTGATCGTCCCTGCCCGCGCCGCGTACTCCCACTCCGCCTCGCTCGGCAGGCGATAGGACTGGCCCGTTTTCCGGCTAAGCCACCGGAGATAGTCCTGAGTGTCGTCCCAACTGACGTTGATGACCGGACGCAGGCCGCGGCCCCAACCCGCGTCAGGGACATCCTGGCGACAGTCCTTGTCACGCACGCAGGTGTCCCACTGTTCGAATGTGGTTTCGGACTTGGCGATGGCGAATGCTTGGGTGAACGCGACGGTGTGCACTGGCAACAGATTTGCCGCACTCGATGAGCCCATGCGGAAAGAGCCGGTCGGGATGGCAACCATCTCCGGGCACTCGGGACAATCACGGAAGGTCGTATTCGTGTCGGGACGTGCCGATATCGATGTCAGCGGGCGAGACAGCGTAGCCGGTCTGTCGGTTCCGACCTGGGGGGCGGTGACCCAGGCGACCCGGTTCGACTTGAGAAAGATATTCACGCTCAGGGCTGGCACGGCCAGACCGAAATGACCCTCGACCCCCATGACCAGACCGACCACTGCCGCTCCTTTCAGAAGAGGGCCGCCGGAGTTGCCTTCATCCACCCCGCCTGAGAACAGGATATTGCGGTTCTTCCAACTGACTACGTTACCTTGAATAACAGCCCAGGTGCGCAGACCCGCTGGAACACCCAAGGCAGTGACGGACTCGCCCGAGCCAAGCGTGTCTCCCCCGTCCTCTGCCATCGGTAACGCTATAATAGCCTTGGGCAATCCGGACTCGACCAGTAACAGGGCAAGCCCTTGGGGCTCGCCACCCTCCAGGGCGAGGACCCGTGCTGTCGTCGCATGGTGCGGCGGGTCGCGGAAATAGAGTTTGGGATGGGGATCGCCCTCGACCACATGAGCGGCAGTGACAACATAAGCAACATGGTCTTCGATCCGGACGAAAAAGCCGCTGCCCGAACGCAGGTGCCCACCTGTTGCGGACTCGATGCGCACCACCGCCTCCTCCACAGCTCCGGGGGCGCCGACGTAACACAGCGCCCAGAACAGCGCCTTGCAGACCCAAGAGGCGACAGCACTCAGTGGCCGCCGGGGTCGGATCGAATTTCCTGCCATAGCTTGTACCCGGCGAGCGTGGTGGTGAACAGCCACACCACAGTAGCGAACAGGGCCCCCAGTCCCGGCTGATGCCACAGCCAATCGAACCAACTGAGCCGGGCGTCCCGCGGCTGCTCCGGTGTGCCGATCCGCACCCCTGCGGCTACTGCGTCCAGGGTGAGCCGCAGTCCCACCCGTCCGTCTTCATTGACGACGCGAAGTGACTCAATGCGGGCGCGCGCGAGCCCGTCCAGGCTGATCAGCGTACCCGCGGCCAGGGGCAGCGGGTCCTTGGCCGGGAGCTCCGGATAGCGCAAGGTCCCGCCACCGACCAGACTGCTCAGCCGCTCGCCAAGCGGTCCCTGGCGGGTGAATTCGACCGCTCGCACCGGGATTTGAATATCCTTCAGCAGCGCGTCGCCGAGGCCGCTCGGCTCGGCTTGCAGCACCAATCCCCGCGTCGCTCCGCGGATGCTGACGGCAGTGTTGGTGGGGCTGGCGACGCGCAGCGACAGGGTGAGGGCGGTGTTGCCGCCGGGGTTCTGGGCGAGACCGGTGACGGGACTCAGCGCGTCCGCGAACAACAGGAAAGCCCCTGGAAAAACCAGGTCCACCGTGGCCGGGGCGGCAGCGGGGGCAAAATCCAGCGTCAGCCACACGCGTTTCCCGGATTCTTCCATGCCCAAGTCCATCACGATCAGGCTATCGGCCGGGGTTCTGACCACTTTGATCAGGCCCGGAGTCGCGGCATCCTGCGCTTGCAGGGTAACGGCGGGCGGCCCGCCGGCCGCGTCGGGGATGGGCCTCAAGGCCACTGCCCCGGTCGCGACCACCGGTTGCCAGGCGGTCTCGGGAAAGCCCTTGGTTTTGAGGTCGTAGCGGGTCTCGTCCGCCAGTTCCAGCGTGCCCGGCACGAAATCGACCCGCGTGACCCGGTCGACCCGCACGGCGCGCACTGTACCGCTGTTAAGCAGGGTCACCGCGCCTTCACCGGCGGTGCTGAGGGCCACGGTTGCCGCCAGCCGGTCGACGGTCAACGTCAACGCCACCCGGGTCGCCTGGTGCCAGTGCATCAACACCAGCACCAGTAGCCCTCCCGCCAGCGTGGGGGCCAGCAAGCTGAACACCCGAAGTGCGAGGCGGCGCCCGGTCCGCGTTGCAGTTACCCGCGGTCTTGTCCGTGGTTTCATCAGCGCGCTCACTGGAGGTCCGGATCGTGAAAGAACCGGACCTCCTGCATGACCGGGGCATTGGTCTCCAGGGAATAGCCGTCAATCTCCAGTCGGTAGTCGCCTCGCGACAGCCCGGCAACCGGAACCTGGCAGGAAAAAGGCCGGTCGACGCCGACTCGTTTGAACACCACGGAGAGGATCGCCTGGCGGGTATCGGCCGCATAGACCTTGCAGGTGAGTATGGCCGGTAGGCTGGTCTTGAAAGTGAATTGATAGCTCTGCACCGGCGCCGGCTGGTCGTCTCCCGACAGTACGGCGGGTGCCACGCGTTCATGCGCCGACGGCGCGGCGGTCTCGGCCAGACGCACCAAGGCACCCAGTTCGTCGATGCGCAGGCCGCGGACATAGAGCCACCCGAGGACATCACGGGTTGGCCAGCGGAAGGTGTTGGCGGCACCGGGCCGCCAGGGAGTAGGCGGGCGCACCCTGTCCATCCAGTAGTAGTGCCGGTAATCCAGTTCCCGGACGGTGATCTCGACTGCCGCGGGCAGCGTATCCCTGGGCAGCACAAAGCTGAGGCGTATCCGCTCGGGTGCCCGCAAGGACGTCCCGCCAACCGGCGCAGCCCGCGCCGAAATCAGCGCGATGTCATCCCCGCTCACCGGTCGGGGGCGGATGCCCTCGTTGCGGTCCCCGCGGTCCTGGTAGTCGTACTGATCGGCCAGGGTCGGCCATGGAGGCAGCAGTAGGCATAGGATAAGCGGGGAGCATGCCCGCACGGGCAAATATAGATTAGCTAACTCTTTGATTTGATTGAGCATTTCAAACTCCCGTCCAACGTCTGGAAACGCATCATGAAACGCAGCTTCTCAATGCGCCGGTTGCCTGTCGTCCGCAGGCCGGCACGGTCGCGGGGTCGCCTTGATGAGTCCTTCAAACAGGACAAGCGTGAGCGACTCGGTCCGGTTGCCCGCCAGGAAAGGCCGGTTGCGCGGGAATTCTCCAGGGTTGGAATGAGCCACGTGAGGAAAGTATAGGCCTGCTCCAAGGCCGGGCGGCCCAGTGTATCTCTGCTTATGATAAATATAGAGTTGGTTCCAAGAAAACCGGCCATGGGTTATGGCGTGACCCACCGGAAGAGTGAAAAAGGTAAGGGAAAAAAGGTCTAGAGAGTCCTGGCAGGTCGAAAGCCGCCGACGTCGGCCCCGCCCCCGGTCACGCTCCAGTAGCGAACGGCCGAGCGTGCTAACCGAGGAGCACTGATCCAAGACCCACCACGAAACACGCGTCGCTTGCAGTCCCCGGTAGTCCATGAGGCCCCGTCAATTGGCGCGCTTTGATAGGACGGGTTCCAACAGTCGGCGGTCCACTCCCAGGCATTGCCAAGCATATCATCGAGACCAAAGGCATTTGGTTTGAAAGAACCGATCGGAGCCGTGTACACAAACCCGTCATCACAATCATGAATCATCCCGCCCGGGTATCGGTCTTGCGATGACTTGTCAGCAACATTCGCATAGGGGCAAGCCTCATCGGCCGACTCGCCCCAGAATTGTGCTGTGCTCGTCCCGGCCCGTGCCGCATACTCCCACTCCGCTTCGCTCGGCAGCCTATAGCGCTTGCCGGTGTGCTTGGCGAGCCAGTCGACATAGGCCTGGGCGTCGTTCCGACTCACGCAGACCACGGGGTGATTATCCCCCTGTGCGAAGCCGGGCGAGTGCCAGTTGCGCGCGGGATCGTATTGCCACTGGGCGCCGTCCCAAGTCGCGCAGCCTTGCCCCCGCTCGGCCTCGGTACGGTAACCCTCCGCCTCCACGAAGGCCCGGAACTCGCCGACGCTGACCTCGCGCCGCCCTAGGGCGAAGGGCTCGGCGAACCGCACTGAATGCACTGGCTCCTCGTCATCGGCCCGGCCTTGCTCAGTTTCCGGCGACCCCATGCGAAGGCTTCCTGCCGGTATGACCACCAGTTCGGGGCATTGATCGCAGTCGCGAAAGATCAGGCCGGACTCAGGCACCGACTTCTTGATCTCGGCCCCTGGAATTACGCCCTCCAGATAGTTGCGAATGTTGACGGCTGACTTGATGGTGGCGATGCCATTGGCTTCGGTTACCACGACGCCGATGACCTGGTCCGCTCGCAGCACCGGGCCGCCGCTACTACCCTCGTTGACGCCGCTGGCCTGCACTTTCAGGAGTTCGCCCTCGCGCGCGGCGACCAGCCCGCCCAGCGTCGCCCAATCGCCGACCGTGCGCGGGTGGCCGAGCAAGATCACGTCCAGGCCGCGGCCGGGCAGAACACCGCTGCTCAACGGTAGCGCTTGGGCGCCGGCTTGGCGGACCGCGGCGGCGGGTACCGACAGCAAGGCCAGGCCCAGTTCATCCTCGTGCTGCGGACTGATGAGTTGTGCGGGGACCCCGGCCAGGTGCCGACGGGAATTGAAGTGAACGCGGGTTTCCCGGTTACCCAGGACCACATGGGCGGCGGTAAGGATATAGGCCAGTTCGCCGTCGATGCGGACAATGAATCCGCTGCCGACGCGATGGCCCTGATCCCCTGGCCCCTCGATCTTGACCACCCCGCTGTCGAGGCCGGCACTTTCATCCGGCACCGGCGCCGCGGCGGTCCTGAACAGCCAGGTCAACAGCAGCATACCGCCTAGCAGGGCAGCGGCGACCGGGGTGAGACCTTGCCTGAGCGTGGTGGGCATCCGTGGGCAATCCTGGCGGTGACCCTCGCCGGTGGAGCGAAACCGAGCCGTCATTATGTCGCGGATGCCCGAAAGGTGGAAGCTGGTCCGGGCGCGGCCGGCCGGGGTCCGGGGAAACAGGGACCCTGCCGAATGCCTGTCGCTCTGGTGCGTCGCAATCCCTTGCGCTCCCGCTGTCAATGCCTATTGCCGGGCGGGAGGGATCACGCGCGGCTGATCACCCACTGTGTTGCTGCTTCCAGATCGCTCGTTGGAAAATGTCTGATCTCTGCCGAGACAAAGTGTGACGCTAGATGCTCGACGATCTCTCCGAGGGCGGAATCGGTGACTAGGCCGACCTTCTTGATGTGTTTGTGGTGATCGCGCACGAAGCGGAAATGCGCCGTCATGGCACCGAGACTGTCCCAGCCGGGGAAGGCCGGGGCTTCGATGATGAGACCGGCAAGATCTCCGGATGCTTCAAGGTAGGGATCAACCGCTTTCGCCAGTTGCACGAAATCGTCGGCGTCCAGCGCCGAGGTCGGTTTCAGATAGAGAATGGCGTTCGTTGTGTCGAGCCTGTATTCAATCATTCGCTTGCTCCTTTCGAGTTGTCGTCGTCTCGTGGAAGCACCGGCTCCGGAACACCCGTTCGGAGCGCAGGCACTCCCTATTTAGTATAGGCGAGCAAGTCAAGTTCAGAAACGAAAGACCAGTTGCAAGCCGAGCATATCCCAGTGTTCCGCCAACCGGCCCGGATCCAGGTTTTCCCGAGTCGAGAGGATGAAGGTTCCTTGGTGTCGTTCGTAGTCGGCGCGGACCATCCAATGGGGGGTGATATCCCAGCGAATGCCGAATCCTGCAATTCTGGAAAAGGTCGTGTAATTCGGGATCAGCCCGTTGGTCGAGGCCGCGGCGTCGCGCCCGTCACGGTCCCGGCGGTCGGCACAGCCTTCCTGGTAGCGCAGCATGAGTTCAACCGGCGGGTAAGGACGCCAGGTGCCTTGGACATAGTAGCCCTCGGTCCGGATGCTGCGGTCAGGCGGGAAAGCGCCGAAATCCCGCCATTGCAAGGGTTCGCCGGCGTATTCGGCCGTCAGGGTCCAGGTCTGCGCGCTGTATTGGGCCGACGCGATCCAGTAGTGGATGCTGACCGTGCCGGCGCCGGGGCTGTAGGGAGCGCTGCGGTCGGGATGGAAACGCAGATCCAGGATGGCGCCGCTCAAGCCCAGTTTGAGCCGCTCGGCGGGTGAGCGGAACCAAAGACTGGCGAGCCAGGAATTGCCGTCCGGCTGCAGGTCACCTGGAAAACCTGTGTTCAGATAGGTCCACTCGACGTTTTCGTCGACGACGGCCTGACCGTGCAGGAGGTTCAGTGCCAGATTGCCCGCCGGGGTTGTGATCGCGCCGAAGAGACCAGCGCCGTCGGTGGCGAGCACCAGGTTGCGAACCCGATCGAAGTACACGACTTGAGGCAAGAAGATGCCTGGATGTGTGAAGGGGATATCCCGGGTGTCGTTGTAGAGCCCGAGCGGGTTCTTCAGGCGCCCCAGCCGCAGGCCCGCACGGTGCTCGGGCGAAGCCCACAATTCCACATCGGCCAGGGCGAAGTCGACAGCCGGGGTGCCGTCAGACATGGCGCCGGCGCGCCGTGACAGGATCTGGCCAGCCAAGAGCAGCCGGGGCAAGGGGCGGAGCGACGCGTTGAGGCCGATCTCCGTAAAGTCGAAGGAGGTCCCGTCACTGGGTCCAAACCAGCGGTTGTTGCTGGTCTTGATCGCCGCCTGAGCCGCAAAGCCATGGATCTGGAGGCTCTCCCGGAGGTCGGCGGTCAACGCCGCATCCGCGGCAGCCAGACTTGTCCAGACCGTCAGCAGGGTGCGGCCGAGGTGTTGTCGCATCCCCATTGTCAGCGGACTTCCAGGCTGCGGATGTTGGGGTTCGCTGGGGCCGACGACGCATAGCCGATCGCGCCGGGAGTCGCCGCGACGCGTTGGATCAGTTCCGACTCGTCGGCCACCAAGGTCGGCGCTTGACCGGTTCCGGTAAAGACCTGCCGATCCCAACCGGTGCGCAGTTGATAGGGGAAGAACCCCAGCACATGCTGGCAAAAGGCGATATGGAGGGTATTCCTGTCCGGCAGCACGAAGACCCTCACGGGCCGCTTGTCCGGCCAGCGGACGAGGTGCATTGCGAAATAGAGTCGCGCCTCGTTCTTGGTCAACGCGTGTTGGGAGACATCCAGGTTGGCGATGAGTTGCTGGGGTTGCGCCGTTCCCGCGGCGAGTGTCGCCAGGAAGCCGCCAAGTGCGGCTGGAAGCGTCCGCGGCGACGGTCGCCGTTCACGCAGGCCAGTCGATCGCGCGACAGTGGACGATCGACCCCACGGCCAAGCGAGCATTCCATGCAAGCCAAGGCGCGAAGCAACTCGCAATGCCGTGTCGGTTACAGGTTGACGCACTGGCGGAGGGGGCGTTTGGTTACCGTTTCGGTGCGGTGGCGATTTTCAAGGGTGGTGGCGTCCTCTGCCCAAGTGCCGGCCAAGTCGGTGAGTTTCGCCTCATGCGCGCAACGCGAAGGGGTCGGGCGGCGAGTGGTCAGCGATGCGTTCCGGTGCCATCTGGTGAATGGTCCTTGATCCATTCCCGCATCGCGTCATTGACGCGCGTTTGCCAACCCTTCCCGGTCAGCTTCAGGGCAGTCAACACATCGGCATCAAAGCGGATCGTTGTTGGAACCTTGGTGGGTGCTCGCTGCGGACCGCGGCGACGAGCGGCCAGTGCCGCCCGGATCGCGGAAATCCCGCCCTCGCGGACGACAACGGCATTGCGTCGGGCGGCGGCCTCCGCTTGGGTCGGCGGGCGATCCTCCCCCGGCGCCTCAGCGATCAGCTTTTCCCAGTCTTCAGGATCCACGGGAAAGCCCTTTGGCAAAGTATCGGATTTCATGCTTTTCTGCCTTGCGTAGGCTGATGACGTGAAGGTCGCTTCCCCGCTCTGTGTAAGTCAGGTGAACGACAACGCCGTTGAGGAAGCCCGGTAGGTTGATGCGTAACTCACCGTAAGCCTCGCGGGTGTCGTCCCAACTAATTACCGGGCCATCGAACACGGGCGCGCACTCGGCTAGATCCATCCCGTGGTCGCGGAGGTTGCGACGGCGCTTGCTCTCGTCCCAAGTAACCATCTATCAAATTGTATTAACAGAATCCGGGGGCGTCAAACAAATCGTTCTTACGCGACCAGCAATTCCCGATGCTTCTGCCGCAACTTCGCCAGCTTGGGCGAGATGACGGCCTGGCAATACCCTTGAGCGGGGTTTTGCCGATAGTAGTTCTGGTGGTAATCCTCGGCCGGGTAGACGATGGGGAGCGGGGCGACCTCGGTGACGATGGGGCGCAGAAACGCCTGCTCTTGCGTCAGTTTGGCGATCAGCTCCATGGCGGTCTCCCGCTGGGCGTCCGCGTGATAATAGATCACCGAGCGGTACTGGGTACCCACGTCGGCCCCCTGGGCGTTCAGGGTGGTCGGGTCATGGATGGTGAAAAAGACCTCCAGGATGGTCCGATAGTCGATCAGGGCGTTGTCGAAGGTGATCTGGACCACCTCGGCGTGCCCGGTGGTGCCGGTGCAGACCTGCCGGTAGTTCGGGTTGGGCACGCTGCCGCCGGCATAGCCGGAGACGACCGACGTGACGCCCCGTACGTCCTGGAAGGCCGCCTCCAGACACCAGAAACACCCGCCACCCAGGGTTGCGGTTTCGCTTGCCATCATCATGTCCACTTGCGCTTGCAGTGACCGTCACTTGCCGGCCGGGCTTGGCGAATTCAACCGTCTGGAATCAGCGCAACCCCTGCCGACAGGCTGGTGGGCGGCACCACTCAAGCCCGCTCCAGTGCCTCGGCGGCGGCTTTGGCGAGGAATCCGGAGCGGCTCATGTGCTGCGCTTTTGCGTAGGCGTCGATGCGCCGCACCAAACCCTCCGGTAGCGAGACATTCAGCCGGACCGAGCGCGTGCGCAGCCGCGTGAGGTCGATGTCGGTGAGCAGCCAGACACCGTCCTGATAGTCCGGTCGACTCGCGATGGTCTCCCAGGGCGTTGGCTCGGGGATGTCCAGGTCTTCGCCCTCGCAGTAGACCTCCACCGCCTCCTGGACCTTCGCGGGCAGATCCTCCCAACGATCGGCCGCTGAAAAACAACCAGGGAAATCAGGGATCGTGACGCCGTGGGCGTGGTCCGCATCGCCCGGATGCACATAAACGGGATACAGCATGATCTCAACTCCAATCCCAGCCGGCCTGTCGGAAGATATTGCGCAGGGTTCCGACTGCGATGTCCTTGCGCGGGTGCGGAACCACGACGTGGCCCGCTCGCTTGGGGTGCTTGAATTTGGAATGGTCGCCCTTGCCCCCGACCCGGACCCAGCCTTCGGACTCAAGCCGTCTGATGAGTTCAGCACTTGTCATGTTTCGTAAGATTACACAAGCTCTCTGCGGCGGGCGAGCGGCAATTGCTGGCGGCGATGCGCGGAGTTGGTACCGGTGCGCGCTTGCAGGCACAATGACTGACCAACCCGCGCTGCCCTGATCTGATGCCACATCCCCGCTTTCGTCTCATTACATTCGACCTGGACGACACCGTCTGGCCGTGCGAGCCGGTGATCCGCGCCGCCGAGGAGGCGGTACTGGACTGGCTCGGCGCGCGCGCCCCGCGCCTGACCGACCGCCATGATCGGCTCAGCCTGCGGGAGCATCGCGGCCGGCTCATGATCGAGCGGCCGGAACTCGCCCACGACCTGGGGCTGATCCGCCGGCTGTCTATCGCGACCCTGCTGACCGAGCTGGAGTACCCGGCGGAGCTGGCCGACCGCCTGGCCGCGGAGGCGCTGACGGTCTTCATGGCGCAGCGTAACCGCATCGCGCCTTTCGCCGATGCGGAGCCGGTGCTGCGCCGCCTGGCCGCCGACTACCTGCTGGTCTCCATCACCAACGGCAATGCCGACCCGGAGCTGACACCGCTGTCCGGCGTCTTCCATCACCATGTCACCGCCGCGCGCGCGGGGGCGGCCAAGCCGGACCCGACGGTCTTCAGCCTGGCCTTGGCGTTGGCCGGATGTGCGCCGGGCGAGTGTCTGCACCTGGGTGACGAGCCCTACCTGGACGTGGAGGGCGCGCGGCGGCTGGGGATCGAGGCAATCTGGGTAAACCGCTCCGGTCGGATCTGGCCGACCGACCTGGAGCCGCCGACCCTGACCATCACCGACCTGCATCAGCTCGCCGACTGGCTCGACGGCCGGCCGCCGGCTTCAACCCCTGCCGAGCCGTCCGGAGACCCCGATGGAGTTTGATCTGCTTGCCACCCAGGGACTGGCCCGCCGCGGACGTCTGCGCTTTGCCCGCGGCACGGTGGAGACCCCGGCTTTCATGCCGGTTGGCACTTACGGCACGGTCAAGGCCATGACCCCGGAGGAACTGACCGACCTCGGCGCCGAGATCGTGCTGGGGAACACCTTTCACCTGATGCTGCGCCCCGGGGTGGAGGTGATCCGGCGCTGCGGCGACCTGCACCGCTTCATGCACTGGGAAGGCCCGATCCTCACCGACTCGGGCGGGTTCCAGGTCTTCAGCCTGGGCGACCTGCGCAAGATCACGGAAGCAGGGGTGCGTTTCCAATCGCCGGTGGACGGCAGCCCGGTCTTTCTGGGACCGGAAGAGTCGATGGTGGTGCAGCGCGCGCTCGGTTCCGACATCGTGATGATTTTCGACGAGTGCACGCCGTATCCGGCGGATCTGGAGACCGCCCGGGCGTCCATGGAGCTTTCACTGCGCTGGGCGGCCCGCTCCCGGCAGGCCCATGGCGACAACCCGTCGGCCCTGTTCGGCATCGTCCAGGGCGGCATGCATGAGTCGTTGCGCGAGGCGTCGCTGGCCGGGCTGACGCGTATCGGCTTCGACGGCTATGCGGTCGGCGGCCTGGCGGTGGGCGAACCCGAGCCGGACCGCCTGCGCGTCCTGGACTTCCTGGCGGACCGGCTGCCGGCCGATCGGCCCCGCTACCTGATGGGCGTCGGCACCCCGGAAGACATCGTCGCCGCCGTCTGCCGCGGCATCGACATGTTCGACTGTGTGATGCCCACGCGTCACGCCAGGAACGGCTGGCTCTTCACCCATCAGGGGACGATCCGCATCCGCAACGCGGTCCACCGCACCGATGACGGCCCCCTGGACCCCCTGTGCGGCTGCGCCACCTGCCGCAACTACAGCCGCGCTTATTTACACCATCTCGACAAATGCCGCGAGATCCTGGGCGCCCGCCTCAACACCATCCATAACCTGTTCTACTATCAGACCCTGATGCGGGGCCTGCGCGAGGCCATCGCGGCCGGCACACTGGAGCCTTTTATCGCCGAGTTCCGGCGCCGGCGCGGGGTGGGGACGGCCGAATCAGCGTCAGGCGAACCAGCAGATCCAAATTCGAGGCCATGATGTTCTGAAGGGCTCTTCAGCGTTGACCGGAGGGTCCGATGGTATAGCGTTCGCACCTGATATCCAGACAGACCTTCGAGTAGGGGCGGGTTTGAAACCCGCACCTACGTCCGGTGATCACGTCCGATATCAATCGCGCTGCGGCCGAGTTGCCGCTGTTGACGGCGGGTGTCCTGATCAAGCGAACAGCCCGGCCAGCGTATCGGCCTGGGCCGCGGCGAGCAGCCAGGCACGCAGGCGCTCCGGGTCGCGGGTGCTGCGCAGGCGCTCGCGGGCGTCGTCGTCGACCAGGCCGCGGGCGCTGAGTAGGGTCAGAATCGCGTCGGCCAGGCCTTCGTCTCTTCCTTCCTCCCGTCCTTCTTCCAGTCCCTCCTTCCGTCCTTCCTCCCGCCCGGCATCATGGATAGCATCCAGGTCCGCATAGCCGCGGCGCTGCAAGAGGTTGCGCAGGATCATATCCTGGGCGGCGGCGCGGTCGAACAGGGCGGCGACCGGGACCGGATTGCGCAGGATGCCCGGGGCCAGGAGCAGTTCCCCGACGCCGAGAGTCTGCATCGGCTGCCCCGGGGCATGGACCTCGACCCGGCGCGGGCCGATCAGGCGCACCACCCACACCAGCCGGGTGCCGTGGGCGAGCAGGTCGGCGATCCTGGTCCGCAGGTCCGCCTCGTCCTGTCCGCGGGCGGCGTATTCCAGGGCGAGCGGCGGGGCCTCGGGGATCCAGCCGCCGTCCCCGCCCGGCACCCCGGTGAGGCCGGCGACCGAGACATCGGGTGCGCGCAGGGTCCCGGGGTCCGGGGAATAGCCGGCATCGACCCCGGTCCACTGCACGTCCGGGTCGCTGTCGAGCAGGGCCGCACCGGTCGCGTTCGGACCCGCGTGGTCGCGCCCGGACGGGGCGCAATAGATCGGGTGGCCGTTCGTGAGTTCATAACGGTCGCCGTCGCGCAGTTGATCGGCGCGGAAGGGGCCCTGTTCAGGGTTCGGTTGTCGATTGCTCATCCGCGGTCGCTCCGGCTGGGATTTCGTCGTCGATAGCATCCGGGGGCACGGCGGTCAACCCCCGCGCAGCGGCGAGAATCTCAGCGGCTTCTGGTCGCGCCGGATCGATGACGGCAACCGACTCGTCTACGCGGTCGATGACGACCATCTGACCATCGTTTCCTGTCGCTACCATTACTGACAACTGGATCTCGATCTGGTACAGCCGTCCGGCGTCGTGGATGCGGGCGTCGCATTAGGATTCCTGTCGAGATTCCAACAACCGGCGCAGCCGCTCTACTTCGGCCAAGGCCGCTTCCTTGTCCAAGCGCTCACGTTCGGCGACGGCACGAGCCTGCTCCTCGGCTACCAACGCGGCTTCCTTGTCCACGCGCTCACGCTCGGCGGCGGCGCGAGCCTGCTCCT
>Ga0247838_1004861_pt1 | contig 13999 bp, 7 predicted proteins | sample LaCruzMarch2015__5_FD_189097 | JGI IMG/M metagenome (GOLD analysis project Ga0247838, IMG submission 189097) | Freshwater microbial communities from meromictic Lake La Cruz, Castile-La Mancha, Spain - LaCruzMarch2015_15m | ecosystem: Environmental > Aquatic > Freshwater > Lake | place: Spain... | reverse complement strand
CGCAGGAGCCGGTCAACAAGCGAGTCGTCGCCCGGCTGCGGGACAGCCATGCCAGTGGTCGCCGTAACCGCCGTAGTGGCCGCCGCCGCCGTAGTGGCCGCAGTGGCCGCAGTGGCCGCAGTGGCCGCAGTGGCCACGTCCACCGCAGCTGGGACGGGTTCAGCGTCTCGGGCAGCCGCTACGACTCTGATCTCCACACCGTTGGTTTCGGCAGGGCTGGCAGTGATCTCCGGCGATTCCTTCGGCCACTGACGGGCCTGGTCCGCCCGCCAGAGAAAGGCGCGATCGAGAGCATCGAGTGTGCTGGTGGGGAGCGTCGTGTGTGTCATGCCTGTCATGCCTGTCATGGCGTAAGAGTCCGCGTAGCACCGGCTGTGGCGGGCAATTCCAGGGCCAGCCGGGCAGGCCGGGGCGGGTGGGAGGCCTCCCAGCGGAGCTGATCATTTCGCCAGGCGGCGCCCCAGACTACGGCCGCCACGACCACCAACGCCAAGACAGAGGGGGAGGGAAACCGCGAGGACGGCGACCGACGAACGGTTCCGCGGCCCGTCTCGACAGACTGCCCGCCGTTTCGTTCCTGCACGGCTGTACATTCCTGCCCGCCTGTGCGTTCGCCGACCGCCGCAAGTTCAGGAATACTCGCCAAAACCTCCATAGCATGCAACTCGCCAAGACCTCTTCCGGACCCCCGCCAGAGCATCGTCTCAGCGGTGCATGCCCCTTGAGCGGCCCACCGAACGCCGGCACCGCCCCCTCCAAGGCATTTTGTCCCCGTCCGCAGGCGGTTTCCCCGTTTCGTCACGCGCCCCAAACACCCATTCGTCTATCATCCAAGGGCAAAGTATTATCCGGTTGGGCAGGATTTGCCGAAAAAGGTGATTGCTGCTTCCCATTGCCACAAAGCCGCTCCCAAAAATGCCCTGCGTGCGATTCCCGCCCGCTCTCACCACCTTCTGACCAGAGACCTGATGCCTCCCTCTCACCAACCCTCCCGAACTGATTTGCTCCACACCCTGCTGGCCAACCGCATTGCCGTGCTCGATGGGGCGATGGGCACCATGGTGCATGCCCTAGAACTCGACGAGCAAGGCTTTCGCGGTGCCCCTTTCCGCGACCACCCCAAAGATCTCAAGAACTGCATCGACGTGCTCACGCTGTCGCAGGGGGATGCGATCCGGGGCATCCATGCGGCCTACCTGGAGGCGGGCTCCGACATCGTCGAGACCAATACCTTTGGTGCCACAAGCCTGGCCTTGGCAGACTTTGGCCTGGAGGACCGGGCCCGCGAACTCAATCTCGTGGCCGCACGGCTGGCCCGCGAGGCGGCCGACGCTGCAACCGCCAAGACCCCGGATCGGCCGCGGTTTGTGGCCGGTTCAATCGGGCCGACGAACAAGCAACTTTCGATCGCCGGCAACGTCGCCGATCCCGGCCACCGGGACGTCACTTTCGACCAGATGGTGGCCACCTACCGGGAGCAGATCGAGGCACTGATCGAGGGGGGCGTTGATCTTCTGCTGGCAGAAACCGCCTTCGACACGCTCGTGCTCAAGAGCTGTCTCTACGCCATCGAGCAGGTTTTCAGCGACACGGGCGTGCGTCTGCCGGTGATGGCTTCGTTTACGGTGTTCGAAGGGGGACGCACCCTCTCAGCACAGACAGTCGAGGCCTGCTGGACGAGCCTGAGCCACGTCGACCTGCTGAGCGTGGGCATCAACTGTGCCCTTGGACCTGAGAAACTGCGAACACACGTCGCCGATCTTTCCCGGATCACGCCCCGGCTGGTGAGCTGCTACCCGAATGCCGGCCTGCCCAACGCCCTGGGAGGCTTTGACGAGACCCCCGAGGCGATGGCCAAGGTTCTCGGGGAATTCGCTCGGGAAGGCTGGCTCAACATTATCGGCGGCTGCTGCGGCACGACGCCGGCTCACATCAAAGCGATCGCCGAAGCCGTCTCGCAGCATCCACCGCGGAAGCCTGCCGTGCCCACGCGACGCAGCCGCTACTCGGGCCTCGAAATGCTGGAGCTCAGGCCGGAAAGCAGCTTTACGGTGGTGGGTGAGCGGACCAACGTCACCGGCTCCCGGGCTTTTTCCAGGCTCATCAAGGAGGAACGCTACGAAGAGGCGGTCAGCGTCGCACGGCAGCAGGTCGAGAACGGTGCCAACATCATCGACGTCAACGTCGACGAGGGCATGCTCGACGGCCCTTCCGTGATGACCAAGTTCCTCACGCTGCTCTCCAGCGAGCCCGACGTCGCCCGTGTGCCCATCATGGTCGATAGTTCGCGGTTCGAGGTGCTCGAGGCCGGACTCAAGTGCCTGCAAGGGAAGGGGATCGTCAACTCGATCAGCCTCAAGGAGGGGGAGGAATCCTTTCTGCGTCAGGCGCGGACGGTCCGTCGCTACGGCGCCGCCGTCGTCGTCATGGCGTTCGACGAGGAGGGGCAGGCCACCGATGTCGAACGCCGCGTTGCGATCTGTCAGCGGGCCTACAAGCTCCTTACCGAGCAGGTCGGCTTCCTCCCCGAAGACATCATCTTCGACCCCAACATCCTCACGGTGGCCACCGGCATCGAGGAGCACAACCGCTACGCCCTGAACTTCATCGAGGCGACGCGGCGGATCAAGCAGCTGATGCCGCTGGTGAAGGTGTCGGGAGGCGTGAGCAACATCTCCTTTTCCTTCCGCGGCAACGAGACCGTCCGAGAGGCCATGCATTCGGCGTTTCTCTACCATGCCATTCAGGCCGGCATGGAGATGGGGATCGTCAACGCCGGACAGTTGGCGGTCTACCAGGACATCGACAAGGATCTGATGACGCGAATCGAGGACGTGCTCTTCGACCGCCGTCCCGACGCCACCGACCGTCTCATCGAATACGCCGAAACGGTGAAGAAACGCGATCCAGCCGACACGGCGAAGGCCGACGCCTGGCGGAGCCTCGACGTCGAAGAACGGCTGGCGCACGCGCTTGTGAAAGGGTTGACCGACTACGTCGAGGGGGACGTGGAGGAGGCCAGGACGCACTACGCCACGAGCCTTGAAATCATCGAAGGCCCGCTGATGCGCGGCATGCAGACGGTGGGCGACCTGTTCGGCGAGGGCAAGATGTTCCTGCCGCAGGTGGTGAAGAGCGCACGGGTCATGAAGCGGGCCGTCAACCATCTTCTGCCCTACATGGAAGAAGAGCGCAAGGCCCAGGGCGCGGCCCAGAAGAAACGCGGCCGCGTGCTGATGGCCACCGTGAAGGGCGACGTCCATGACATCGGCAAGAATATCGTGGGCGTGGTGCTGGGCTGCAACGGATACGAAGTGATCGATCTGGGGGTCATGGTGCCCTGCACGAAGATCATTGAAGAGGCGAAGGCCCAGCAGGTCGACATCGTGGGCCTGAGCGGCCTGATCACGCCGAGCCTCGATGAAATGGTGCAGGTGGCCCAGGAATTTGAGCACGAAGGGCTGAAAATCCCCCTGCTGATCGGTGGCGCCACCACGTCGGCCAGGCACACAGCCGTCAAGATCGCGCCGAAATACACCGGCGATGTCCTGCATGTCACGGACGCATCACGTGCCGCCGGCGTCGTCGAAAAACTACTCAACCCGAACTCACGCGCGGCGTTTACCCAGGCGAACCGCGACGCGCAGAAACGCGACGTGGAGAACTTCCGTCAACGTCAGCAGACGAAACTTATTCCCTACGAAGCTGCCTGCGCGAAACGCTGGACAACCGACTGGGCGACCTCCGTCATCGACACGCCCGAATTCGTCGGCGTGCGTCAGGTAGATAGCGTGCCGCTGGCCGACCTGATTCCCTTCATCGATTGGTCACCGTTCTTCATGTCGTGGGAACTGAGGGGTAAGTACCCGGCGATCTTCTCCGATCCGGTCGTGGGAACGGAGGCCAAGAAACTCTTCGACGACGCGCAGCAACTGCTCGCGATGATCGTGCGGGAGGATGCGCTCAGGTCCCGGGCGGTCTATGGCTTCTTTGCGGCCAACTCGGTTGGCGACGACATCGCGCTGTTTGCCGACGACACCCGGGCATCCGAAATCGGCCGCGTGCACACGCTCCGCCAGCAGTGGGAGCGGAAGGGGCAGGATGTCTTCCACGCACTGGCCGACTTTGTGGCACCGCTGGAGAGCGGCCGGAAGGACTACATCGGGGCGTTTGCCTGCACCACGGGGCACGGCTGCGACGAACTCTGCAAGCGGTACGATCGCGAGCACGACGACTACTCTTCGATTCTCGTCAAGGCACTGGCCGATCGCCTGGCCGAGGCATGCGCCGAATGGCTGCACGCGAAGGTACGTCGCGAATGGGGCTTCGGCCGGGACGAATCCCTCTCGACCGACGAACTGATCGAGGAGAAATACCGTGGTATCCGGCCCGCCCCCGGATATCCTGCCTGCCCCGACCACACGGAAAAGCAGTCGATTTTCAGCCTGCTCGATGCCGGTAATGCCACGGGCATGTCTCTGACGGAAAGCTTTGCGATGTTTCCGGCAGCCAGCGTGAGCGGACTCTACTTCGCCCATCCGGACAGCCGATACTTCGCGGTGGACCGCATCACGCGGGACCAGGTGGAGTCGTATGCGGCCCGGAAGGGCATGCCGGTGGCCGAGGTGGAGCGGTGGCTGTCGCCCAACCTCGGCTACGACGTGTAGCCCCTGCCGACACTCGGTCACCCGGTTTGAAAGTCATTTCCGGGGACACCGACATGACGGCGAATGAAAAGCCCGGCCGCCGTGAACGGCGGATCATTCTCGACACCGGGCCCTCGTCGGCTGCCGAAGGGGGATCCACCGGCATGCTCGTACAGCGGTTCCTGGAGTATGTCCGCCACGAGCGGGCGCTCGCGGACAACACGCGGGAGGCCTATCGCCGCGATCTGCGGGATTTCGCTGCCTGGCTGGCAGCGGGCAACGCGAGTCCGCTCTCGGTGCAGAAGCTTACGGTGCAGAATCTGACTGTGCGGCAGCTGGGCGACTATCTGGCGGCCCTCGACAAACGGGGGCTGGCACGGGCGAGCGTGGCCCGCCAGGCGGCCACCCTGCGAACATTTTACGCATTCCTGCAGCTCGAAGGCGTGGTGCTGAGGAGCCCTGCAGAACTGCTCACGGCGGGCCGCCGCGCAGATGTCATGCCCGGCACCCTTTCCGCGGAACAGGTCGACAGGCTGCTCGAGAGCCCGGAAACGGCCACCCTTCCGGGGCTGCGAGACAAGGCGCTGTTGGAACTGCTCTACGCGACCGGCTGCCGGGCCTCGGAGGTATCGACCCTGCGGCTGACCGATGTCCATCTGGGGGAGAGCTTCTGCACCTGCCGCGGCAAGGGCGACAAGGAGCGGATCGTGCCCCTGGGCCGAAGGGCGATCGCAGCCCTGCGAGCCTGGCTCGATGGCCCACGTCCGGCTTTTGCCGCCCGCGCCGGCTCTGTGCCGTCCTGGGTGATCCTGTCGTCGCGGGGAAACCGGCTATCGCGGATGCGGATCTGGGAAATCGTACGGCTCTACGCCGAAAAGGCAGGACTTCCCACCGATATCGGCCCCCACACGCTCCGCCACAGCTTTGCCACCCACCTCGTGGCAGGTGGTGTCGATCTGCGGCATGTGCAGGAGATGCTCGGCCACGCCAGCATCGCGACGACCCAGCGTTACACCCACGTCGACGCCAGCCGCCTCCGGAGCGTCCACGAAAAGTTTCACCCCCGCCGGTAACTGGGCGGTGGTCACCCCCTTGGGGAATCCGTGAGGGGCTGCCCATGTCCCGAGAGCCGGCGTTGCTGACCAGCGCAGGCAGGATGCCGGAGCGCAGTCAGCATCGAGCGAGCGAAGGGCAGGATGCCCGTAGCGAGCGTCCGGCTTTTGGGGCATGGGAAGCCCCGAACCGCTGCGCAATGAAACGTCGCGATAAACAGCCCACGGGCGCGAATCTACTTGCCCGACTTCGGCGGTGTGAACTTGATCTTCTTAATCAGTTCGACGATCTGGCCGTCCTGCACAATACCGGAAACAGCCGTGATCGCACGGACGACATTGGCATACTTGAGACCATAGTCGCAGTCCATTTCGACCTCGGTCTTATCGGCCAGCGAGTCAGGACCGCGGCCCTTGCCAACCAGTGACACCACTTTTTTCTGCAGATCGACAAAATCAGCAACAGGGTTGCCGTTCATGGAAATACCCGCCAGTGATCCATCCGGGCCGGCAGATAGCTTGACGCGGATCGGCGGCACCTGCTGATCGTCCACGACGGCGCTCGCCGATTTGCCCAGGGGCATGCGGATGTCGAAATCCCCCTCCGGGGCGACGACCTTCAGCGAAAACATAAAGAACGAGATCAGCTGAAACACGACGTCGATCATCGGCGTCATGTCGATGTGAATCTTGTCGGGAAGTGAAGACTCTGGCCGCGCCATCGGATCACCGTCCCTCGTCGTACTGGGCCCGGAGGGCGAACTTCTCGAAACCCTTTTCCTGGCAGATTTTGATGATCTCTTGAACCTCGCCGGTCTTCGCACGCCCGTCCGCCCGGACAATGACCGTGGCGGAATTCGGCTCCTTACCGGCATCGATCATCACTGACTTCTCCCGCTCCAGATAACCTCCCACGTCGCGCAGACCGATCATCTCGCCCGCGTAGATCACCGAACCATTGTTCGCCAACTGCAGCGTGATCGGCTTCTCGACCGGACCATCCACGGGCTTTGCCAACTGGCTCATGGGTAACTGGATCCGGTCATCCTGCTCGGCCTCAGAAAAGTTCATTACGAACATAAAGAACGTGATCAGTTGAAACGTCATGTCGATCATCGGCGTCATGTCGATGTCGGTGCTCGACGCCTCGGCGGTTCGTTTTGGCATTGGATGCTCCGGCAGGACCGAATTGAGGCCCGATACGTTGTCCTTTACTTCTTACCCATGCCCTGGAACCGCGACATCAGCCGCATCGCCTCCCCATCAACGTCGCCGTTGAGTTTCTGGAGCCAATTCTTGAACAGCGCAAAGCAGGCGATAGCCGGGATGGCCAGCCACAGGCCGATGAGGGTCGTAATAAGGGCCTGCGAGATACCGACGGCTAGTTCGGAAGGCTTGGGCGCCGTGGATGACTTGGCGATCACCATGAAGGCTCCCACCATCCCGTCGACCGTGCCGAGCAGGCCGAACATAGGTGCCAGGGCGCCGATCAACGACACGTAGCTCACCTTGTGGTCGAGTTTCATCGCCTGCTCGCCCTCTTCCGCCTGCATTGCTTCGACCGAGGCAGGGTACCCCGATTGCAGCTTGCCCATGCCGGCAGCAAGCACGTGGCCGAGGTAGGAATCGTCAGTCTTTGCCAGTTCGTAGGCCTGCTGATACTCCTTTGTCTCAAGATGGGCCTCGAAGGCCTGGCTCAGCCCCGGCGGCATCAGGATGGTTCTTCGAATCTGCATGAAACACATCACGAGCAGAGCGACGAGCCCGAACGAAAGCGCCAGAAAGACGATGACGTACCGCAGGCCGAGCGCCTTGTAATAAAAGACAAGCATGTTTTCGCCTTCCGGCTCGGCTGCCTCTTCGGCGGCCGCGTCACCAGCGCCCTCGTCTTGGGCCACTGCGACGGCCGGCGCCATGATCGACGGCACGATCACTGCCATGCCTGCCATGCCTGCCATGCCTGCCATGCCTGCCATGCCTGCCATGCCCAGCGTGCCTGCCATCGCCAGCGTGGGCGCGGCAGAAGGGATCGCCACGGGCATCGAGGTACAGGCCGACGCAATCATCCACACGACGACCATCAGGCAGCGACCACACCACGCCGCCACTCCCGCGAGCGACGCTCCCGCACGCGAGGCGGGTAGAAAAATTCTCTGCGAGCTGCCGTACCCGCCGCTCGTGTTGTCAGACTGCATGAATAATCTCCTGAAGTGGGAACAATGTCTTGTGGAGTGGGAACAATGTCTTTGCCACAGACTAGCCTTGCACCCCGCCGATCTGCAACGTGTGCCACGGAGGAGTCCGCCCCGGCTTACCCGATCCTTTGGGCCGTTCCAATCCAAGGAAGCCAATCCAAGGAAGCCAATCCACCTGAGCCAATCCAACTCAGCCGAGCCTCTCCGGCTGATTCTGGCCGTTTTTGGCTGATTCCGGCCAATCCTATTTTTGGGGAGCCTCCAGCTTGGCAACCCACGGGCTCGCCGGATAGGCCGCCTTGAGATTCTGCCTGGCCTCGAGGGCCCGCTGAGGATTGCCCCCCTTTTCCCAGAGTTCACCAAGATTGAAGAGTGCTTCGGCATGGCTCTCGGGGAGGGTGTTGTAGACCAGATCGACCGTCAGGAACTGGATCAGGGCATCCTGCTCCTTGCTCCCCATGGCCCGGTAGGCCGCCCCGAGCACGTTGTAGGCACGGGACAGGATTTCCTTTTCTTCCGGGCTCGTATTCTTGACGATCTGCAGCACCGACTCGACGGCCGCTGCCTGGTTCCCCTGCAGCGAGAGGCACTTTGCCCTACCGATTTCGGCAGACCGCTTCTGGGGCTCGCTCGACTTGTCGTTGCCTGCGAGTTTGATGGCGGCCTCATACTCGGCCATGGCCTCGACCGCCTTGCCCTGGGCAACCAGCATGGCCGCCTTTGCCGAGGCAGCCCGCCCCTTGAGGGCAGGGGGCCCGGCGTCGAGTTGCTGGTAGGCGGCCACAGCCTGATCGGGCTTGCCTGCCCGTGCGTAGAGGTCGCCGAGCAGTTCCTGCATCTGGAAGACATGGTGGCTTTTCGGATGCTTGACGAGGTAGTCGGCCACCGACTGGGCTGCCGCGGCCAGATCGCCGCCGGCATCAAGGACGGCCCGCCCGGCGGCGGCAGCCCTGACGAAATCAACCTCTGCCAGAACCAGTGGCTCGAGCCCCTCAAGTTCGTCGGCCTCGATCTTGGCAGCCTCTTCGCGGGCGTCGGCACCGCGACCCCGCAGCAGCATGGCGCGGGCATTCTTCAACGACTGCGGTTCCTCGCCAAACTGGAGATCACGGATCGTCTCGATTTTCACCTTTTGAGAGTCGCCATCACTGTTTTCCAGATCGATTTCAATCGGCGACACGGCCACGACTTTTCCGCTGAGGCTCGACCCGCCGACAAGATTGACTCGGTCGGCTGCCTGCCCCAGCGATTCGGCGGGAGAGAGGGCTGAGATGGAGAAGATCACCGCCAGCATCATGAACCCTGTTACGCAATCATTCCAGGCACAGGAAGTTGTGAAACGGTCGACGCCCTCAGACCTGTTCGTGGTCGCGCTCGTTTCGATGGCTGGAACAGCGTCTGTATTCATGGCAGTGCTCAGGCCTGTGTTCATGTTTGTGTTCATGGCTCTATCCAGGGCTCTCTTCGGGGCTCTCTTCGTGCGGGTCCGTTGCCCGTGGCGTCTCTGGCGTGGCTTGTTTCTGGAGTGCTCGTGCTGAAGTGCTTCTTCGGTATCGTTCGGCGAGTGACGAGCGTCTGACTTTTCTTCCGCTCAGCCAGCGGCAGCAGCCTGCTTGAGACCATCGATTCCAAGCGGTGGCTTGCTCTGCCGCTTCTCGATTTCCTTGAGCAGTTTATCGAACTGCTTGCTGGTATCAGGCCCGCCCAGATCGGGGTGCATCTTATAGGTAATGTCGACGTAGTCGAATGCCTTTTGCAACTCCCGGTCCCGCTCCGTCGGCAACGCTTCCGCCTTCGCCATCCGACACTTGACCACACTGAGGCGGGCCTGGAAAAATTTCCGCCGTGACTCAAGCGCCTTCTCATCCGACCCCGAAAATGCCTGTGGCTCAAGCCGATTGGATATGACGGCCCAGCCCCAGCCGAAGACCTCACCATTCGCGGTCCGCTGCTTGTAGCCACTGATGGCCCGGCCGTAGAAGGCGGCCTGCTGTGCCTTGTCAGCCGTCTTGGACCCAGCCTCCTCGAGCAATTCCGCTGCCTGAATCTGGAAGTCGAGGGTGTTTTGTCGTTTCTTATCAGACAAGATCCAGTCGATCTGCTTCTGCGCATCATCCCATTTTTCACGCTCTCGATAGACGTTCGCCATCTTCAGCCGGATCGAGGGCTCGAACTTGACGATCTCGCCGCCACCCTTGGAAAGCAGTCCCTCGTAGATGGCCGCCGCCCTGTCGAGATAGCCGTTGGACTTGGACTTCGGCACGACGGAACCTGTCCCCGCCCCGGAGCCCAGATTGAGATAGGTGGTGGCCGCCCACATCTGGGATGAGAGTTTCGGATCCTTGGCCACGCCCTCGAGAAACTTTTCAAAGCCAGTCAGTATGGCGGCCGACCGCGCCTGCGCCTGCGGTGTGCCGGCCGTCGGGCCCGAGGCCAGATTCGTAAGTTGTGCCTGCAGATCTCGGCCCATCGCCTGATACATCGACGTCAATCGGGCCGAGGCCTCCGCGCCCGCTGCACCGGCGAGTTCCTCAAGCTTTTTCATCGCCTGCACAGCCTTGTCGTTCTGCTCGGTCTCGATAAAGTAGCGAAGACTGGCTGTCGCCGTGGCCGTCGCGAGCGGACCGTGCGTAAACGCCTGATCCTTGCCGTTCAAAACCGTCCACGGACCGTACTGAGGCTGCTCGAGCAGGGCTGCAACTTTTTTATTGTCCCCGTCGTCCATGGCCATCTGGGCTCGGGCAAGCGCTGCCGCCACGCTGACGGTCGTCGGGCCGGTGCCGCCGGCCATCGCCACCAGCCCCTCGTCGAGTGCCTTCGCGGCCGCCACCCGCCAGCCAGACAGCGTGGCGGCTGTCGGACGCGCCGCTTCGTCCAGCCGTGACTTCTCCTGCACCTCCCGCCAGAGCGCTCCCCCTGCGCGGAGCAGCACTTCCGAGCGGCGTGGCGAACCAGCCGGCACCTGTGCCGCGATCGCGAGAATTTGATCCGGGTCCCGCTCCTCGGTCGCCGCGGCGATGGCGATCACAGCCGCATCGGCGGCTTCCGGCCGATCGGGCCAGGTCCGCATGATCAATTGGGCTGTCTCCACGCACTTGGCCTTGGCCTCGTCCGCCCATGCCGCCACAGACTGCTTTTGCAGCTGCTGCCAGCTCGCCATGGCAATGCGGGCCGCCTGCTGGCTGCCCTTGGCACTGGGATATCGCTCGAGGAGGAAATCACCCATCGCAGCCGCTTCGTGCAACCGTTGATCCGCGTAGAGCATGTAAACGAGCAGCGAGCGGGCCTGATTCAGCCCTTCGAGATCGTCGGGACCCGCCAACGGCATTGCCTTTTTCAGGCTCTTGATCGTCTTTATCCGTTCCGCAACCTCCTCCTTCCGGGCGGTTTCCATGGCCGCGGTATTCTTCGCGGCCTCGGCCTGCTTGAGCTCAGCAGCCCGCGCCTGCATGGCCCCAAGGCTGGCTCGCGCAGCATCCAGGGCCGATTCGAAGGTGGCAGCAACGTCGGAATCCTCAGGCACCTGCTTGCCGAGCTCGGCCAAAAGGGCCTTCGATTCGTTCGCAAAATCGCGGTTGACCTTGGCGACCTCCATGGCGAGCCGCTGGGCGTCCCGCAACAACGGCGTTCGCTTTGACTTCTCCTTGTCGGGAATGGCCGCCGCCCGGCGTTCGAGCAGCAGGGCCGAACGATACTTCATGCCGAGCCAGTCGCTGTCCATGCGATCGGGGGCGAGCGGCGCGAGCGAGAGTTTCTGCAGCCGTTCGTCGAACGCCTCATACTGCTTGTCCGCGAGCCAGCACTCCAGCGACGAGTTGATCGCCTTGGCCCGCAGTCCGGGCACAATGCCCTCCCCATCGAGCCCGCGGATGTCGGCCAGCGCTGCCAACGCTTCCTTCCGCTTCCCGAGAACGACGTAGTTGCGGCCTTCGTAATACCGGGCAAACAGCCCCGCGCCCCGGGTTCGGTATTTTTCGTAAAGCTCCTTGTACTGCTTGGCAGACTCCGTGAGCGCCGCCTCCCATTCCTTTGAAGCGGGCTCGAGGGCTCGCGACTTTTCGTAGTAGGCGGCGGCGATCAGCAGTCGCGTTTTCAGCAGGAGCGCCCGGAGTTCGTCCTGCCGATCTTCCAGGTCTGCCATAATTTTGGCAGAACCGGGCTTCTTGACCGGCTTCTTCGCCTTTTGTGCGGGCTTCGCGGCCCCCTTCTCGGCGGCATCCTTGTCGGCGGCAGGCTTGTCAGCGATTCCCTCGCCCCGCACATCCTTCAGCGACTCATCTACTGACCGTAGCAGCTTGAGCACGGCATCCTCGGCGTTCGCGACGGCTTCGATCGGAACCCCCTCCTTACGAACGGGCCCCTCCAGAACCTTGATCGCTGCAGCGAAGAAGGGCAGGGCTTCTGCCCTGAGTTTCTTCGCGTCCTGGCCCGGACGCTTTGATTCCTCGACCTTTGCCCGCCCCTGTTCGATCAGCAGGTTACCCTTTTGCAGGTAGGCCTGGATTGCCCGCTCCCCTTCGGGAGTCGCTTTCAGGAAGGCGTCGATCTCCCGGGAAGCCTGCTCGTAAATCTCGGCACGCCTGGCGGCGCTCGACTCAGAACGGCTCGTCGCCACGAGCGCAGTCGCCCGCCGGAATGGCACCTCCTTCTTGAACTCCTCCGCCGCCAACGGATCGTCTTCCAATCGCTTGAGCACCCAGAGCACCACGTCGGGCATCTCCCGTTCCTCGAGCGCATCGAGTAACCGGGCGGTGGTGATGTCCTTGGCATCCCGCTGTGCCGGCTCGGCCGCGGCCGCATGTCGGCCTTCAATCGCACCGAAAGCCAACACTCCAACGAACATCCAGAGCCAGAACCTCGGACGGCGAAGCAACCCGGCCTCACTGCACGCATAGGGAGCGGGTGAGACAGACTCGGAAAGCGGTGTCATGACGACGGTCTCCAATGCGGTCACCCAACCACCCGCAGGACGGGGGACGTTGCCAGAACGGGAACCGCCTCAACGACCCTGCTGCATTCTGTGACTATGCCTTCATTCTGTGACGATGGCGGAACGCCGTCAAACCGGTTGACGCGAAGCCGAGGGAATCAGTTGCCCGGCCCGGCGGCTGGGTCGGGCAGTGAAACCCCCTGATGCCCAAGGCACTCGATCAGCAGACCTCCGATCGGAGTCACATCACCGCGTGCCTGCCAGCGGGATACAAGCGAGGCAATCCCCGTAGCCGGCTCCCGCCACGGCTCGGAGTGGACAGACGCCCCGGCAAGTTCTCCGAGCGCCACCGCCAGCAGCAGTTCGCACCCCTGCGGTGCTGGCAGACCGGCACGCAAACTCCCCCGCGCCACCCCACGAGGCTCCATGCCTGTCACACTCGCTTCAGTCAGCGCCGCCCGAACACGCTGTTCGAGCACGTGGCCCCCCGCGTCGACAGCAGAGGGGGTCCAGGCCAGCGTGGCCGACACCAGACCGGGCCCCTGGCCGGGACCTTCGCCCGGCCGGCAGATCACCTCGTAAACCACCCTCGCCGTTTCGCCGGCATACAGATCCAGCGGCCGAGTGGTGACCGTCGACAACGTGTCAGCAGCACTCTGTCGGTGACCGATGATGCGGTAGGAGCCGATCCTACCGGGATCGAACGCCACATCGAGCGTGCAGGCGACGGCGACAAGCGTCGGCCGGTCAAAGACCCGCGCGACCATGGCCCGACCGATGGCAATCGGGTCGGCGGTGATGCGGCCGGCCACCACGGCCGCCCTCGCAGTCGTGGCTGTTGTGGCAGTCGCAGCCCCCGCTGATTCCTGTGGGTCGATCACCACGAAGTCGGCCGGGCTTGCCCCCGCCTCGGCCCAACTTGCCCCCGCCTCGGCCAGGCTCGTCCCAGCCTCAACAGGAGCCGCAGCCCGTTTCGCCTGCCACGCCGACAACGCGGCACGCCCTTCTTTCCGGCACCGTTCCAGGGAGGCGGCATGCGCTACGACGACGGTCCGAACCGGCAGGCCCTCACGCCGGCCGACGTCGGCCGCCAGCCGAACCGCGGCATCACAATCGGCCCACCTCGCCACAGGCTCCCGCATCAGTTCGGGAAGCAACGCAGACAGGGTGGCGGCA
>Ga0247838_1004850_pt1 | contig 14038 bp, 16 predicted proteins | sample LaCruzMarch2015__5_FD_189097 | JGI IMG/M metagenome (GOLD analysis project Ga0247838, IMG submission 189097) | Freshwater microbial communities from meromictic Lake La Cruz, Castile-La Mancha, Spain - LaCruzMarch2015_15m | ecosystem: Environmental > Aquatic > Freshwater > Lake | place: Spain... | reverse complement strand
TTCATCAAAAAAAATAGTAGATATGATGCAGGCTTTGATGAGCCAATCTCATATCTACTATCTCATATCTTTCATCTAGGAACTATTTCTTTTTAGAACCTTTCTTTGCTGTTGTCTTTTTTGCTGGTTTTTCTGGCTTATCAGTTTTTGGAGCAGATTTTTTTGCTGCTTTCTTCTCTGTTTTTGCTTTTTTGACTGTCGCAGTTTTTTCTGCTTTTGCAGCTTTTTCAGCGATTTTTATATTGTCGAGTTCTTCGGTGATTTTTCTAAATGCTTCTGGGTTGCTTTTTTGGAGATAATTTTTGAGACGACGACGCTTCTGGACGAGACCGAGGAGTCCACGACGAGAGTGGTTGTCTTTCTTGTGCTCATTGAGATGAGCGGTGAGTGATTCGATACGGACAGAGAGCAATGCTATCTGTACTTCTGGAGAACCAGTGTCACTCTTGTCACGAGCGTACTTGCTGATAATCTCCTTTTTCTGTTCATGCTTCATAATAAAAAAATGAGAAAGTAAAATCCAGGTGAAGCCCCAGACGTCCGCATTGTAGGATTTTTTATCCTTTTGCAAATTGTTTGGGCGATTTTCGAGTTTTCGATTTTTGAGGAACTGTCGAAGCATCTGATGGCTCTGTTTGTTTCTGGAGATCATCAAGGCATTCTTCTGCTTCGACTATCTGACGCAGGAGGTCGACTTTACGTATGATTGTGCCATAGGGTCTCCCTGATGCAGGTCTGATCAAGTAAAAAATAAAGAGAGTCCATGAGCTCATCATGATCACGATGGCCAATCCTTGACCACCAAGTGAAGCATAGATATTTACCATTGCGTGAAGAATAGCAGCACAAATCAAGCCAACAAATGTCCAAAAAAATTGCAAAATCCTCTCTTCATACCGCACGAGCCAAGCGGTCACACCACTACGAGCTCCAGCATCTATCCATCGCATCTGTGTAAAATACCCCATTCCAAAGAGGAGAGCGATAATACCAGTGAAAAGTCCATGACCAATAGCACGGAGGATAAATCCAATAAAAAGATGATTGAGACCCGTGAAAGAATAATATCAAAATGTCTCCATTGTCGCAAAACCAATACCAACAGCGATACCATTCAAGACTATTTCTCGAATAGAATTTGGCTTACTGATATAAAAGGCAATAAAAAATGCGATAAACTTCACCAACTCTTCCAGTACACTATGACCGATGAGATAACTCATACCGAAAAGTGCATCTGAGTGTTCATCAAAAAATACTTGTGCAAACATCGCCATACGATCGCCGACGTCCTGTCCAGCGATAGTGAGCGTGAGAATCCAAGCATCTATCGTCGTCGTAGCGCCCGTAAATGCCACGATTTTTCCAATGGAAATCGCCGCGAGAGCACCGAGAACTGAAGCAAAAATGTATTTTATCAGTGTCATCACTCGTATTGTGCCTTATTTTCAGGGAAAATGCAAGGAAAACCTACCCCAATATCCCCAATGCCGCTTGAAGATTTTCTTTCCTGATAAGAATAGTGACTTCTGTGAGAGTCGTGTAGAGTTCGATGATGTTTACTCAGAAGTAGTTCAGTTGTTTGACGATATAATAGAGTATGCCCTTCTCTTCGAGGTATTCTGGTGGGATATGGATGATGATAGCACTGAGATCCTGAAGAATTTTTTTGGGTGGAAACTGCTCTTGTATACTAGCCATTGGCTTAGAAAAAAAGTTTGTGTAGAGAACAGTTATCTCTCGGCTCCCCTCCAGTTCGGAGAAGAGCTGACTCCCCGAACCAGTCGAAGATGATAATTTTGTCGAGATATCGTGCAGGGCAAGAGACAACCCGGGGGTTTTCTGAAACGTCACATAGGTGATACCCCCACGGATACGCATATCTTCAGGTCGGAGACGAATATGCTTGGTTTTTTGAAGTGTCTCGGCGATACGAGAAAGCGTCATCGTAATACTCCCCACTGTTGTTTCTTTCCCAGAAATTTTCTGGACGTTCGGGAGCAGATACGTCGAAAGAGCTGTCAGATTTATGTAGCCATTATAGAGACCATCTTCGAGAAAATCATTATCTCGGATAATATTTTCCAGTGTTTTTTTGATGCTGAATTGTTTCATAGCTCTTATGATAGTAATTTGTTCGGATTTTCAAACAATTTTGATAAATTATATAAGTAATAAAAAGAAGTACTGATTTATATTTGTCAAAGGAATAAATCGTGATATAAGAGATGGGTTTTATTTTTTAATTTTTGTTATGACAAAGAGACACCACGAATTTTGAGAACTTCTTGTATCTGGCAAAGTAACTACTCTTCAAATCCCCACGGTAGCACAAGAAATATTTCCCAAGTGACATCGTCTTCATACATTTGCATGAAGAGCGGTTTATGTGCTTTGAGCTACCGATCAATCTACCATAATATCACCTATTGGCGATCATCACAGTCAGAGGCGACAGTTTGTCGTTCCAACTAGTGTAGTTGAAAAACTTATCTCAATTGGTGGATAATAATAAAGTATTTTTATTTTTTAATATATATTCTATGTCTCTCAATTTTGCATGTGTTCCTCGGGATCTCCTAGACGGAGCTAAAGAAGATCCTGCTTTAGCTTGGGAAGTTCTTGAATTAGCAAAAATTACAAGAGAACAAGCTTGAAAAGTAGCATCCTTTGAAATAGAACGAGGTGACCATGTGCGTGGCTTATCTTATACAAGCAATCCTTTTGATATAGACATTAATAGAGCAGCGTAATCGTTTTTCTCATTCTTCAAAAACTCCCGTGAGGGAGTTTTTATTGATCAATGATCCAAAATGTGAACTGCGATCATCAAACTGGTGTGTCATTGAGAGTGATCAAAACATTGCGTTGAAAAAAATCAGTAAATAATTGACTAAAAGTTACTCATTTAAATGCTTTCAATTTATCATATTCTAACTGAGCCAATCTATATGCTTCTTCTGGAGGAGTATTTTTTAAAATTTCTGTTGCATGCTGTAACCTCTTTTTAATGACCGTATAGGCATTTTCAATTTCTGCACGAAGGACTCTGTATTGCTCTCTTACTTGGTCCTGCATTAATTTATATTCCTGATCTTCTAATGATGTAAATCCAAACTTCGCTCAAAATAGAGATATGATCGTATCTCTTAACCCCTCATTTCTAGGTTCTTCAATAATATCAAACATAGTAACCCCATTATCTATCATTTCCATAAACATAAATCTGTTAAATGTTCATGTAAATGGTATTGGTATTTTGATAAGTCAGTAGTGTAGAGGGGATTTTATATACCTATCTAATCAACCAATTTCTAAAAAATAATGAATAAGATCCATTCTGTGAATTTGGTCATCGCATCGTCATGCATCTAATTGTTCTCTTACGCATAATTTATGTCTACCAATTGTTTCACATATATGTACTAATGATGCAAATTGTCCGCTAGCAATATATGTTCGACAAGATCAATATTCTCAATGTTCAAAATCTAACCTATATTCTTTAAGTTTTTTTAATAATTCTCTCCATCCTTTTGGATCTCCTCTGTACGCTTTTCTTAACTCAGCAAAAGCACTAGTTAGAATTATTTCAAATCAATCACCATTTCACAGTCGTTCCCATTGAGCACCATCTTGCATCATTTCTGTTACTCGAATAAAAGGTTTCATTAAATTATTATAAATATACTTTATAATAAGTCAAATTTATATTCTATTGTTATATATTTACTTCTATATATCCAAATTCGCCACACTCTTGGCTCGAGACTGGATAAATCGACGACGGGGTGGGACTTCTGAACCCATGAGGACACGGAAGACTTCGTCGGCTGCTTCTGCATCGTCGATAGTCACGAGTGCCATCACACGACGAGCTGGATCCATGGTTGTTTCCCAGAGTTGCTCTGGATTCATCTCACCGAGACCTTTGTAACGTTGGATACCTTCTGTTTTGACATCACTTTTTTCGATGATTTCGAGTTTTTCTTCTTCACTGTATGCATACCAGACTTCTTTGCCTTTTGCGAGTTTGTAGAGTGGCGGTTGAGCGATGTAGAGATAGCCCGCATCGATGAGTGGTCGCATAAATCGGTAGAAAAATGTGAGAAGCAGTGTGCGGATATGAGCACCATCGACATCCGCATCCGTCATGATGACGATACGGTGATAACGAGCTTTTGTCAGATCAAACGTATCACTGATACCACAACCGATAGCGGTGATAAGGTTTTTGATTTGTTCGTTCAAGAATATCTTATCGATACGTGCTTGTTCTGTGTTCAAAATCTTTCCTCGTAGGGGGAGAATCGCCTGGATATCACGATTACGACCTTGTTTTGCTGAACCACCCGCTGAGTCTCCCTCGACGATGTAGAGCTCGGATTTTGATGGGTCTTTCGAGGCACAATCAGCCAGTTTTCCTGGAAGTGTGAGTCATTCAAGCGCTCCTTTTCGGATAATGGTCTCTCGTGCAGAACGTGCTGCCATACGTGCACGACTCGCGAGGAGACATTTATCGATGATAGCTTTGGCTGTCTTTGGTTGCTCTGCCATAAAATCCCCGAGTGTTTCTGCGACGGATTTGTCGACAATACCTCGCACTTCAGAGTTACCGAGTTTATCCTTGGTTTGTCCTTCAAACTGTGGTTCTGGAACTTTCACGGAAATTATGGCAGTGAGACCTTCTGCGACATCTTCGTTGGTAAGATTGGTATCTTTTTCTGTGAGGAAATTTTTCTCACGAGCGTATTTATTGATCGTACGTGTCAGTGCTGTACGAAAACCCGTCATATGCGTACCACCACCAGGTGTGATAACATTATTTACGAAACTTGTGAGGTGTTCTGAATAGTCTTCTTTTCGGTATTGGAGAGCGACTTCGACAGAGACCAGGTCCACCATATTCTCAGTACAAAAAATATCGCCGATAGATTCGTGGTGACGATTCAGGTACGTAATATAGGATTTCAAGCCCCCTTCAAAATAATAACGAATACGATCTTTTGATCCACTTCGTTCATCAATAGCGGTGAGAGTGACGCCTCGAGTGAGATACGCGCGTTCACGGAAATCTTTTTTGATGTAGCTGAAGTCAAATACGATATCTTCAAATATCTCTTTGTCTGGCCAGAATTGGATCATCGTACCATTTGTATGGTCTGTCGTGCCAATTTTTTTCACCGGTGCCACTGGCTTTCCTCGCTCGTATGCTTGGAAATATTCGAAACCATCTTTCCAAACGGTCGCTTCGGTACGAGATGAGAGAGCGTTCACGACCGACGCACCGACTCCGTGGAGACCTCCTGAGACTTTGTAGCCAGAATTATCACCACCAAATTTTCCTCCGGCATGGAGGACGGTCATAACCGTTTCGAGCGTAGAAACGCCGGTTTTTGGATGAATATCCGTTGGAATACCTCGACCATTATCCTCGACCATACAACTCCCGTCTTCTGTGAGACAAAGCGTGATATGTGTACAATGACCTGCGAGGGCTTCATCGATAGAGTTATCGACGATTTCCTTCACGAGATGGTCGCGACCACGAGCGTCAGTGGAACCGATGTACATACCGGGACGTTTGCGTACTGCTTCGAGGCCTTCGAGGACCTGGATGGAACTGGCTCAGTATTGAGCTTCTTCTTTTTTAGCCATAGATGTGAGAGAAATTATTGTACAAGTGAATCGATATAGAGAACTTCTTGCTTGTAGAGAATTTTGATGATGTTACTGACGACGTAGAAGAGTTCTCCTCGGGTGATTTTTTCATCACCATCAGTGACTCCGTCGGGGAGTATACCAAGTTTTTCAGAATTTTCCATCACAACTTCTTGCCATGGTCGAGATGGGTCTGTTTTTGGCATCAATTTTACTCCAGAAAGAACCATCGCAATGGCTTCTGCACGAGTGATATCTTGCTCGGGGCGGAAGTGCTTGTTGTTGGTTGTGATGATTTTATTTTTTGCAGCTATCTCCACTGATCGACACGCCCACGAATTGGGTTTATTTTGTCCTACATCGAGAAATACATTTTCACACGTATAGACATCAGGAAGACCAATCGGATCTATTGTCCGAAAATTCCCTGCAGTGAGACGAATCGCGATACCGACAACTTCCTGGCGAAGGACTTTGTCTCCGAGGGAATAATTCTCAATAGGTCGCTGTCGCACGATGACATGTTTATCGGCCAAATACTCTGCATAGTTCAGCAGCGTGAGAGCTGATGTAGATGCTATAAGCAGTGAAAATATGATACCGGAAAGAAGGATTTTTTTCATGATTTTTGAAACAAGTGCAGTATATGATATCTGGCTATCATACAAGTCTACTTTTGATTGCCTTTGTCCCTACAATGGTTTTATTCTACGTTTGAGAGAGCATTGCAATGAAAAAAAATACCATACACTATTCCTATGACAAAAGTATTTCTCGTACTCCTCTTCTGTATTCTCATAGTCTGGCCAGTAGTGACAGCTATGTCCTACCATATCGCTGGTTGGAAAAAATGGCAAAAACGCTATCGACGAGATGTCACTGGTCTCACTGACATGGCAGCATCTGTCGGTCTGATAAAGTTTGGCAATTACAATCGTTGTGTACGAATTGGTATAGAAGATTTTGGTGTTGGTTTTAAGCCAACCTTTTTTCTCCTCTTTCATAAATCATTTTGTATTCCTTGGGTGCAAATACTCTCCTTTCAATTCACACCTGGAAAGCTCTCCAGTGTCTGTCTCCTCCATACCAATCAAGGTGATGTCCGCATCTATGGCGATGTCGCTGAGATCGTCGCCCGAGGATGCCAGGAACACTATGTCAATCAAGTATTTTAGTAAATACGAGGCGATTAGAGCGTTCTAAAAGAATTGATAATTTGAAGTAGGGTTTGTTTGTGTGTTTCCCAGTATGATTGTTCAGTTGCAGCAGTTACGAGATATGCTACATTAGAGAGAAAAATGAGTTTTCAATATTGTTTCACAGTAACAGTAGTTCCATCAGCTTTTTGAACCTGCATAGATACTTCAATAAGATTGTCCTCAAATTCATTATCAATAGTTGCTCATAAGCTCCTCACATCATCCTTAAATTCTGCAAAGACTGTTACGGTATCTGTACATTCATCTTCGCAAGGAAAACGCATTACCTGAGCAAATGTACGAGGATTTTCCGAAGCAATATCTACGATAACATGACTGCCGGAATCACTTTCATATTCCTCATTCTCGATAACAAATCATTTTGGATAAGCAATGCTCATACCATTATCTGCCGAAGTATATGTCGTAGTACCATAGGAATTGACAACTTTTTTTCCTTTTTGAACCGATGAGGTCTCATCAGAAATTATTCTATAAACAAAACTAAATACCTCGGCACGAGTAGCTAATACACTTGGTCAAAATGCTCTATCTGGGCTCATGTTATCTGTATAAGCATCTATAATGCCGAGAGAATGAGCACCCTCAATAAGATCAATTTGCCACTGTGGAGTAGATCATAAATACATTCCTGTTAATGGTAGCCCCTCTGTATTGAGAGTCATATTTTTGGCATATGTTATATTTCGTGACTTCAATAAAATTGCGAGAGCTTCTGCTCGGGTAATGAAATCTTTTGGACGAAATTTTTCATTAGCTCGGGAGATAATGTCAAAATCCGCTGCCATCTCAACACTTCTACATACCCAAGCATCGAGATGATTAGGGCCATAATTTGTATCAGGAAAATATCCTAAACAAATATGATTCTCAGGCAACTCAGCACCATTAATTTTCATAGCTATACCGACGACTTCTTGACGTGATATACGATCATCAAGACGATATTGAGATACTTCATGCCTATAGTCTTTTATGATCCCGAGTTCTGCAAGGTAGTCAGCGGTCCCAACATCCCATGTACTATAACCAAAGGCACTTACGGTCATCAAAAGAGCTGATAAAAGTATTTTTTTCATAGAAGAATTAGTAGATATCTATCTATAGTATTGACTCTATTTAAAAACACAAAAACAAATAACTAGCACCTAAACCAATTACGTGCTAAAAAAGATTTGCATTCTAAAAAAAGTCTGCTAGAATGTCTAAGAAATGAGGTAAAAAATCCATCTCCTTTATCTCTTCTCTTTTATCTCTTCTCTTAATAAAGTATGTCTAAAATAATTGGTATTGACCTCGGAACCACGAACTCAGCACTCGCCTTTATGGAAGGTGGTGAAGCAAAAATCATCCCCAATGCAGAAGGAAATCGTACAACTCCCTCAGTTGTCGCAAATAAAAAGGGTGAAATCATCGTAGGTACTCCTGCGAAGCGTCAGGCAGTGACCAATCCAAAGGAAACCATCTTTTCTGCGAAGCGATTTATCGGTCGTAAAAAAAGTGAAGTCGAATCAGAAATTAAAAATGTCCCGTATGAAGTCACTGCTGGTCCTGGCGATGAATCACTCATTACATTTAATGGAAAAGCGAGTCGACCAGAAGAGATCTCTGCACACGTCCTCATGAAACTCAAAGAAGACGCTGAGAAATACCTCGGTGAAAAAGTCACGGAAGCGGTCATCACAGTTCCCGCATACTTCAATGATGACCAGAGACAAGCCACTATCAATGCTGGTAAAATCGCTGGTCTCGATGTAAAGCGTATTGTCAATGAACCTACGGCTGCGGCGCTTGCCTACGGTATGAATAAAAAGAAAGATGAAAAAATCGCAGTCTACGATTTCGGTGGAGGTACTTTTGATATCTCTATTCTCGAGATTGGAAGCGAAGGAACTTTTGAGGTACTGGCAACGAATGGTGACACCCATCTCGGAGGTGATGACTTTGATCAGAGAATATTTGAATACGTCATCGCAGAATTTCAAAAAGATCAGGGTATCGATCTCAAAAAAGATCCGATGGCGGTCCAGAGAGTTCGTGATGAATCTGAAAAAGCAAAAAAAGAACTCTCAACTGCGACAGAAACAGAAATCAATCTCCCCTATATCACGATGGATGATAGTGGGCCAAAGAACTTACTCGTCAAAATCACCCGTGCAAAATTTGAAGAACTCGTCGCTGATCTCGTCGAGAGAAGTATCGAACCATGTCGAAAAGTCCTCGCAGATGCGGGTCTTCAAGCAAATCAAATCGATGAAGTTATCCTCGTCGGTGGTTCGACGCGTGTCCCTATGGTCCTCGCAAAAGTAGAACAATTTTTCTGAAAAAAACCAAATGCATCAGTCAATCCTGATGAAGCAGTCGCGATCGGTGCTGCTGTCCAGGCCGGAATTATCTCAGGCGATGTCCGTGATGTCCTCCTCCTCGATGTCACGCCTCTTTCTCTCGGTATCGAGACGCTCGGTGGTGTCATGACGAGAATGATTGAGCGAAATACGACGATTCCATCAAGCAAGTCGCAGGTATATTCAACCGCTCAAGATAACCAACCAAGTGTAGAAATCCATGTCCTCCAGGGTGAACGTGAGATGGCTCAGGATAACAAGAGCTTAGGAAGATTTATACTCGAAGGTATCGTCCCCGCACCTCGTGGCGTACCACAGGTTGAAGTAACTTTTGACATCAATGCTTCCGGTATTCTCTCCGTCTCTGCAAAGGATAAAGGTACTGGCAAAGAACAAAAAATCACCATCCAAAACTCAGGTGGTATGAGCAAAGAAGACGTCGAAAATCTCGTCAAAGAAGCAGAGGCAAATCGTCACAAAGATAAGGAAAAGAAAGACCTCGTCGAAGCTCGCAATATGTCTGATTCTCTCGTACACCAGTGAGAAAAAACTCTCAAAGACAATGCTGATAAAATCAAAGAAGAAGACAAAAAATCCACTGAAGAAAAAATGGAAGCTCTCAAGAAAGTCCTCGAAAATCCCGAAGCTACGAAAGCTCAAATCGAAGAAGCGAGTAATCCGCTCTCAGAAACTTTGATGAAAATCGGACAAGCTATCTATGCCGCTCCTGGAGCAAGTGATGATGGCGTGAAAGTGAAAGAAAACGTCAATGGTGAAGGCACCCCAGAAGAACCAACCGTTGAGGCAGAGGTCGAAGACGAAGAGAAGAAATAAAAATAGACACGCTTGCATTTTCTAGGGACAATCATAGGATGTAATTGAATAATTAATCTTCCTCTATGGGTAGTCCTCGTACTCTAGACACACGAGATATATTTACACATTTATTAACTCCAGCTGAAGTCAGAAAAGCTATAGATATAAGTTGTGTCACTTTACTCGAAGAATACAAATACGACTAGAAGAATTGTTGGAACAAGATTATTATAATATCACGATAGTAGATGGCAGACTCGAAATTACTGTTTCACGCGATGATACTGAAGAATTACCAGGGGTGATACTGGATCGACTAAATGAAATATTGCAGTGAGTAGACTCAGAATGGAGAGTAAGACCGGACCCGAGTGATGATGAATGCATCATTTTATATCAGATTGAGCGTGAAAAGAAAGATGAGAAGTAAAATCTCACCTACAAACCCTCTATCTCATTGAGAGTAAATCAAATTTCTTAAATAAATTTGTAAATGTTGTTGTAAAATGTGGCGCGAGAGAAAAAGGTGTCATTCTGATATGACAATCATAAATACTCTTCAACTGAGCAATAATCTCCCGAACTCTTTGCCATGTAGTATTACTTTTTTGCTCTCGAAGTTGTGTAATTTCGAGCTCATCTAGATATACTGCATATACATCGAGCATAAAAGTAACGTAATCGAGTGTAATCATATCTTCAACTTCAACAGATGGTTCAAACTTTTCAGTTCCTTGTTCAGCTACTTCAGTAGAAACACGGTCGCCACTTGTAGAAACACGGTCGCCAGAATCAGCCACATCTCATTCGTCTTCTTGATTATAATGTCATAAAAAAGCATTCAGATATACCAGTATAGCATCGACTGTAGCAGGGAAATTTTCTTGTGAAAACCATTCACCCCTAAAGAGTTCAGTAAGTTTTTGGGATAATCAGTTAAGTTTTTCAAGTTTTTCTCTCATTTTTCAAGATCTCTCAAATGCTGCAACACTAGTATACTCTACTCCCCTAACTTCTTGAATTGTATTAGCACTTAATAAGACGCCCAAAAGCATTCCACGAAATAATCTTAATTCTAGAGGTTTTATTTTTCCTTCTAAAATTTCTAAAACATTTCAACGACATTCATCATTAACTCGAATAATTTCTATAGCATGATCAAATATTCCTTGTTTTGATAATAACAAAGTGGTGAGTTTTCTTGCTGTTGAAGATTTTCTATCAGCTGTTAGATAACTGATAGCTCTACCAGCTTCTTCAGATGTAATTTCTCGAGCTATTTCTTCTTCACCATTCATAAAATATTTTACCTCTTTATACCTAAAAAAAAATAAATTACAAGAAAAAAACAATTATAATATATCTTTATACATCAAGAAATATCAGAAATAATTTGTGTTTAAAAATTTAAATTATACTATGAATTTGTATCCTATTTTTATATTATAATCACAATAATATGATACAAGAAAGACCTGAATCGATAGAACATGTCACTGAAAGTTTTCCAACTCCAGAACAGTTAATGGAAGGCTTAAAAATAGCTAATCCTCTATTTTTGCCATTATTGATAAAAATTCGTGATAGAATTAATGATATACTGAAAACATTAGAGGAGGGCAATGAAGATGAAAATGCTACTGCCATGTTTGACGGTAGGATTGCTCTCTGTGTACATGATATTTTATGTCCTGATGATGACTCTATAGATGCAACGAGTTTGTATGAGGTAGCATGATTGCTGAGACATGAACTTTGAAAAAATCGTTTCGAACTTGAACAGCTTGGACAAGGAGGTACGACATATTTTGTAACTGCTACTCCGAAAATATAGTTGCAATCATCCACTGACTCACATCTTCCCCTCTCTGTATCATCTCGCGAATTTTTGTCCCAGAAATATCAATGTCATACGAATCAATCCAATCGGTTTGGATATTATGACGTTCACAGATACTTTGGACCCACGGATTGCCGGTAAATAACGTTACACGTTCAACGTTAAACATTAAACGTTTTAGGTTCTCACACCACGCATCATCATCTGGGACATCCTCCAGTCAGACAATATCGATTTTCTCCTGAATTTCGAGAGGGATACTGGCTCGAATAATCTCCTCTCGCTCTTGAAGAGTCCAGGGATTCTCATCAGTTCATGACTTTTCTGATGAGCCAATGACAAGTAATAATCTATCGAAACCTTGTGCAAATATTTTCTCGACGATACTCAGGTGTCCGATATGAAAGGGTTGGAATCGACCCAGAAAAACTGCATGTTTAATAGGTTTCATAAGTTTAATAGGTTTCATAAGCAATACTCTGTATATTGTGTATTATAGACAATTACTGAAAAACAGACACAGGTTTTTAGTGGGGGAGGTTTGCCTTGAATGGCAAAACGAGTAATTGTCTGAGCGGGATGAATACAGAGCATTGAAGAACTTGGTTTATAGCGAGTTTTGTCTCCCCTAAATGCTTTTGGTACTTTTTGCAAAAAAAGTACAAAGCTGAAATTATATTTCGCCTGGATTCTCGGATCAAGTCCGAGAATGACGAGGACTACAGGGTGAACAGCACTACTTCCGGATCAGCATTGAGCCGCACATCACATCCGGGACTATTTCCCATTCCTGTCGAGACATACATCTTCCAATTTCCTGTATGGGCATATTTTCCTTCGGGAAAATACCATCCTTTATACCGATGAAAACGAGTACTACTCACCAGAGATGAAAGCTCACGAAGAACATGAAAATCGAGGGAAGCTCCATGCGTATGTCCTGCGAGAAACAGTGTGGGTGTGGTAATAGTTTGTTTTGTCGTGATGAGTCGTCGGAGGATAAACTCGAGACCGTCAGGACTATGGAGCAGGACGACGTTCATATCATTGTGTGTGTGATTGAACATGTAGATATATTGATCCATGAGCATATCTCGCTCCTTTTTTGGCATCTTATGTAGATGCTGTGCGAGGGTATGAAGTCCATGTATACAGATACTTTTATCGTGGATAAAAATCCTCTTCGCATGCCGTGGTTCAGTCATAAAATGCACTTGCATTTTCTCTTCGAGCCAACGGCGGGCATACACAAATTCTGGATTTTCTTCATCGTGATTACCGACGACAGCAAAGTGTTTCAAACCTGTGAGATGAGTAAAAAGCTTTTGTGCCACAGTCACAAAGTTTTCAAAAGAGAGACGCTTTGGATGGCCATCAGAGGATATGAAATCCCCTCCATGGAGAACAACAGTATTTTCCCGAGAAATGCCGGTCAAAAGTTTTCATATGCCATGAGCAGTCTCCCCTGCTATGGCGTCAATACTCCCTCCGATATGTGGATCAGTGAGAAAGAGAAACGAGAGTCATTCGAATCCATGGAGTCCGAAAAATTTCACCGGTTCACGACGAAAATGAATATGTGATGCTCGTTTTTTTGCAACAGAACCCACCACTGGGATAAGAGAAAATACCTTCATGCTCACAACAAGAATCGTATGTTTTGTATGACGAAAGATTTTTTTCATAACTACAATTCTATACCAAGTGCCTTGCGTACTTCATGCAATTTATTATCAGCATATGCACGAGCTTTCTCGCCTCACTTTTGGAGTATATCAGCGACATATTTCGGATTTTTCTTGAGTTCTGCTCGCTTTTCTCTTGCGGGTTTGAAATATTCCCACATGTAGTCAAAGAGTGCTTGTTTTGCATGGCCATAACCAATAATACCTGTCCGATAATTTTCTTCCAGAGTAACAACTCCTGGATTTCCAAAAATCTTGTGTAACTGTATGACCAGACATTTCTCAGGATCAAGTGAAGTTCCTAGTGGCTCAGAACCAGTCTGGATAGACATAATTTTCTTTTTCATTGTCTGCTCGTCAGCAAAAATCTCTATCGTATTCCCATAGGATTTACTCATCTTCGCACCGTCAAGTCCAGGGATTGTCATCACAGACTCATTTATAAGTGCTTCAAAATTGAGTGGAAAAACT